>ERZ772851.432-NODE-432-length-52550-cov-11.847566_pt1 | contig 52550 bp, 42 predicted proteins | sample MGYA00512137_ERZ772851 | MGnify/ENA primary metagenome ERZ772851 (study PRJEB29015, sample SAMEA2737663) | human gut metagenome | biome: human gut; feature: human-associated habitat; material: faeces | place: China | collected 2012 ... | reverse complement strand
CAGTATTCGGGCATAAAAAAGCCTCGGAACACGAATGTTCCGAGGTATTGGCAGATTATATCAACCTGTCAAGTTACGGTAGTATTTGCTTTGCAAATCTCCACCTTAAAGACTTGACAGAACGATGTTACGGGTTTAATTGCATTATTAACCCGTAATAAGAACATCACCCATTTACAAAATCACAGATTTTGAATGGGTCCCGATAACCTTGTTACTCGCTTTGCTCGTAATAACGATTCTTCGAATCCTTAATTTCTTTTTGTAAAAGAAAAACGAGATACTCGTTTGAGTATCTCGTTCCTCTTTGGCAGAGGTATAAGGATTCGAACCTTAAATGACGGAGTCAGAGCCTCGCAATCTTTTTTCAAAACCGCCTATTTAAGCCATTTTTCAGACTTTGCATCTCTCAAAGATCTCTCAGAATTTTATTTTTGCTTAAAACAGCAAATTCGTATGAGGAATTGCGAACCCTACAATGAGGTGTCGTTTGAAACTCAAAGTCTACTGATCTGTTTTTTATTCCGCAATCAGCGTTTTATTTTTTAAGATAATGCTGACTCAATTAATTCAACCATTCTGTTATATTTAGAATTTTCTAATTTATAATAAAAAGGATTTCCTTTATGACAGATATCAAAATAAAAATAATCTTTATTTAGTGTAATATCTAAAGAATTTTTATCGAGATTTAATTTCTGACCATCTGCAAAAATGAGTTTCAATTTATATTCTCCATAATCAGACATAAGTGATTTTTCACTTTCTAATCCCTTATCATAATCATTTAAATAACTGTTAATATCATCAATTTTATTTTCATTACATTCTTTGATAGTGTTTACTATTGAACTAATTACTTCCTTGTCTGTTATAGTGCCTTTTAATAAGGGGCGAATGTCCTGCCCTGTAATATTTTCTTCTTCGGGTAGTTCAATGGTATAATCATAGAATTCGTCTTGCCAAATCTCAATACCAATAATTTCGTTATCGCCTTTTGCTGTGTATAAATTTAATAAATCTTCGATAGTATAGTCGGTAGTTAAACCATTCAAGTAGAATATATAATATTCATTATTAGTCTGAACTATAATTAAATTATCACTTTTGGCATATTTATAAGCTAATGCTTTATAAAATTTATTGTTTTTAGCTTCTTCAACAGTCATTGGAACATAATTTGACAAGTCATTAGTAAGGTTAAAATAATCAAGCTTACATACTAAATCACCTATTTCTGATTGCTTTAACTCAATATTATTGTTCTTATCCGCTTTTGCATCTCCAAAATAATACTGCGAATAAATCTTATTATCAATAATAATTTTTTGCGGATATTTAGTATTTTCAATTTTAATTTTTATAGTCCTATTATCAGTAGAAAAGCCCTTATTATTTGTTGATGAATTATGTGTAGTTTCAAAAGTATCAGAAGAATTATTATTTAAATATTTAACTGTTGATATTGAGGTTACAAGTATCATAAAACAAGCAGCAAATGATAAATAAGCAACTTTCTTTTTTCTTTGAATTTGATTGTGTTTTGAAATTTCTGATTTAACACCGGCTAATGTTTTTTTATACAAATCATCCGGTAATTTTAATTGATTATTATATTCGGTATAATTCATAATATACTACTCCTTTTCAAGATAGGTTTTCATTTTACTTTTCGCTCGTAACAAATGAGACTTTATGGTATTCTCATTGCTTTTCATTATTTTTGCTATATTTTTTATTGGAATTTGTTCATAATAAAACAGATAAATTACAAGTCTTTGATTTGCGGTTAATTTTTTCATAGCTTCTTCTAAATCTAAATGATTAGTTGTTGCTTTTTCAAATTTATTATCCACAATTTTAATTGTATCATCTAATTCCAAATTTTGACGTGATTTTGAACGAAGAACATTTTTACTCAAATTTGCTGTTACTGTAAGAATCCAAGCTTTTTCATGATTATCATCGTTAAATGTTTTATTAGAAATAAAATATTTAATAAATACCTCCTGAACAATATCCTCAGCATCATCTTTATTCAAAAGAAAATTGTATGCTGTTCTAAAAACTATACCGGCATACTTTTGATATAAATCATCAAAACGCTGATTGTCAAATTCAATTATGGACATATAATTCATCACCTCCTATAAATAAAACACATATTGACTAAAAAAAGTTGCAAATTTTTTTGTATGTATACTGCAACTTTTTAGTATGGTTATGTGTTTACATTATAAACGCAATTAATCACAAAATAGTTATATGAAATTTGGAGGAATGCAAATGAAAACTATTAAAAAATCTTTAGCATTATTTTTTTCTATTATGATGTTAATATCAGCAATTCCCATTTCGGCAACTGCTGAAGAAAATCTTAACACTTGCACAAATTTATATGACAGTTTATCATTATCTGGTGAATTAAAGACAACTAATAATGATATTGTCAGTAAATTAACTACGGAGATACCTTTAACAGAAGAATACATATTGGACATTGATAATAATAGAGTTATTGAGTCAATGAATCTTTCTTCTGATGATGTTGATAGTTTCAACAAAGTGAATTATTCATATAATTCTGATATAACATATGAATCAACATTTGACAATGGTGCAGTAGTAAGTTTTAACAATAGTATGGAAATGGTAGCTTACTCTAATTTTGACAGAAATGGTGCAAATAGTCAAACAGTTGTTAAAAATCAAGATATATCAAGTAAAAATAATGCAACAATAGAAACATTAAAGAATGAATATAATATTGATGACAGTTACGAATTAGAAATCATTGAAGATAATGGTGACATAAAATACTGTTGGAGTAAAATGGGATATGACAATATTATAAACCCATACGATTCATTAACTATAAGAATTGATGGATTAACAGGTGAAATCGTTACCATTAATAGATTTGATGATGAATTTGATACTAATGAGATAAACATCTCTGAAACCACAGCTAAAAACATTGCATTAAAAACAAAAGATAACTTTTCTAAAGTTACATCTTGTCAAATAGGATATGTTAAACCAAATTTTTTCTGGAAAGATACCAATAAGATTTATGAAGATGTAAAAATGGTTAGACTTGTATATGATATAACGATTGACGATATTTATAAAGTATATATTGATACAAAAACAGGAGAAAATATTGGTGGTGATATTATTAAAGCTACTAATAATGCAAGAGCTTATGCATATAGCGGATTTAAATATTCTACTAAAAGTAGAGACTTAGCAAATACATATCTAAAAAAACTTGGATATTCATCAAGTTCTGTTGGTATTAACAATACTTTTAAAAGTAATCCGGTCCTTTCATTTGTGCAAAACGATACAAAAGCATACGGTCTATATATTGATTGTCATGGTTCTACAACAACACTTGCTACTAATAGTCAAACAATCCTTACTACTAATCAAGTGAAAGGAAATTGGCATTTTGTATTTTTAGATGCTTGTTCAACAGCAGCTAATTCCAATTGGCCAAATGCTTTTAAAATCAATAGTAGTTATTCCAAAAGAGCATTTTTTGGATGGACAACTTCTGTTTATACAGATAAATCATATGATTTTTGTCGATATTTTTGGCCTGAGACGACAAATCGAAATCATTCCAATAATGTGCGAGACGCTGCTGTTTGGGCTGCCGATCAAGTACCTAACAATTCAGATGGTTCAGCATCAACACCTATTAGATTTTATGGAGATAGGTCCTATAATGGCAGAGCTTATTAAATAATATATTGAGATATTAAGACAATAAAATATAAATTCATATAATTATTTTGTTAGTGAGATAAGGGCTTTTAATTAAGTCCTTATTTTTATTAACAGTTATTTTTCTGTGATAACATCATCTCGCAAATGAGCAAATGTACTTTGAGTTTTGAGTTCTGTTTCATGTTCATCAAGTTCTTGTTTAACGGCATTCAAAATAGCAACGCTAACAGACGGTGCAGAACTTTCACTGTATTCACCCAGCGGTGCATATGGTCGATTTCTTTAATCCCTCTTTATTTTTTGAAATGTCTCTCAAATTTTTTGCTCATTTCAATTCGTGTTACGATTTTGATTTAAGCGAGGTCTCTCAAAAGTCTCGGTCATAAATGCCCTAAATCGCACTAAAATGACTTTGGAATTTTGAAATTTGATGTCTCTTAGAATCTCTCAAAAGCTCTCACAATATTTTGAAGCAAAGAAAAAATGCCCGAATACCGCCGTAAAAAGCAGTATTCGGGCATAAAAATAGGCTGAAAGTAAAACTTCCAGCCTTGTGGCAGATTATATCAACCTGTCAAGTCACGGTAGTATTTGCTTTGCAAATCTCCACCTTAAAGACTTGACAGAACGATGTTACGGGTTTAATTGCATTATTAACCCGTAATAACGATTCTTCGAATCCTTAATTTTTTTTACAAAAGAAAAACGAGATACTCGCTTGAGTATCTCGTTCCTCTTTGGCAGAGGTATAAGGATTCGAACCTTAAATGACGGAGTCAGAGCCTCGCAATCTTTTTTCAAAACCGCCTATTTAAGCCATTTTTCAGACTTTGCGTCTCTCAAAAATCTCTCAGAATTTTATTTTTGCTTTGCATGGCAAATTCGTATGAGGAATTGCGAACCTTACACCGAGGTGTCGAAAGAAACTCTAAATCCGCATTATTATTTACAGTAGGGTACTGCACCATTTGATGACGAAGAATATAAAAGTGTTCTTCGTTTAGTTTCACAAACAAAATGTCATATATGGCGGCAAATAAATACCTAACTTAAACATAATAAGCCGTTCTTTTAGTTACACTCCAATTTGTTTTCAGTCCAAATAACCATTCACTTCTGCACGATTGCTCAAATTTTTATAATCAACAAATTATATATAGTCTATTAATATCATTTATAACATATTTAATATCTACTGCTATAATTATGTTATTTCGCTAGACTAAAGAATATCATAAATGTCAACAAACAGATTAACAATTTCTTTATAAATATTATTATCAATACAGTCAAGTATATCAAATGTATTTAATATTACTGCACCAGTATAATAATTATTACACTCATAATTTCTAATTGTTCTATGATTTCCATCAATAATCTGATAATCAAAAATTTTATCATGCAATAATAAAACAGGTTCATCATTTATATTAGAGTTAAATAATGGATCGTATTCATTTTTGGTGGAATCAAGTACTAAATTGTAGAGCTGTTCCGTAACTATATTTACAGTAGGTTTATTGATTACTTTTTTCCTTAATTTACTTATATTAATTTCAACCGGACAAGTGGCATTAAGATAATTTGTTCTTAAACATATGGTAGCGTCGAAGTACTCTGCAAAAATATCATTCGATTGTTCTAAAGAAAAATCAGAAGATTGCAATATTTTAGAAAATGATTTTAATCTTTTTCTAAGATTAAAATTAAATAAATTATGTGATATCAACGATTTTACAAGCTTAGGATAATCCTCAATAAATTTCATTAGATTTTCATCAATCATCTATATATATCCCCATTGTTCTATAAATTCAAGCATGATTAATTATTCAATGTAGTATTTTTATTAATCTGACGGTAAAATCGACTTGATTATTTCAACAACTTGCTTTTCATCTTCAACAATACAATTTTGTTGAGAAATAAATTCATCTAATGCATTTAATATATCTTTATACTCATATATAATTTCATCACTTTTGCCATCAGAAGCACCGCCATCCTCATCAAAATTTAGATAACCAACAATTAATTTTATGTATCCTCTAATCACTTCGTTTTTACTATTGCATAAACCTATATCTATAGTTTCTTCACTTCCTTCAGTTGGAGATATATCAATTTCATCGATGTTGAGAGTAAATTTGCTGTCATCAATTCCTATTATAGTAATACTTTCTCCATAATTAAGCATATCAGGAAGATTTTCTTCATTAAAAATGTTATACGCTGTTTCAGATTTATGATTTGTCCAATCTTTTATTTTTTCGATCTCATTTTCTTTTATATTTTCAATATCGTTAATATGAGGAATATCTGATATGTCAACTAATTTTTCATATATTAATTTAATATATTTGTATGGATTTGATTCATTAAGTATTTCACTCATTGAATCAAAAGTAATTGAAAAATCTTCATAATATTGATGTAATTGGTTAATTATATCAAATCTTTCAATTATTTTTTCAGAAAATTCTGAATTGGACAACTCGTTTTCTAAAAAAGCTTCATATTCCCCAAGAGGAATAAATCCAAGTTGTTCTCTTTCCAAATCTTGAATTTCTTGTTCATAATCGAGAGCAGACTGATTTTCAAGCTCATATCTCTTTTTTCTTGAATCTCCGTCCAAAACAATTGTGAACGGAAAAATATTGTACAATTTATTTTCGAGATCAAGTTCTATCCTGCATAAAAAATTCGCTGCATGTTCTTCTCTCATCTTTATTGTATCAACAAAACAATATTCCTTATTTTCAGAATCCCAAGCAGCATTTGAATAATCGTCATAAAAACAATCGGCAGATATATCTGCTTTACACGAAAGAGTAACTTTTGATTTTTTTTCACTTATTTCATCTATAGAATAAATCATAAATTCAAAACTTGAAATATTGTGAATGTAAGATTCATAATAATCAAATCCATACTCAATGCCATCATTATCATATGAAAGACCTCTTACATCAATATTTCCGTTTAATTTGATATATTTTATAAAATCAGAACTAATATGAAATCGTTGTTCTTTTATAAAGTTCTTTATTTCTGCATATGCCACTTCTTTTTCTTTATTTATTGTATCAAATAATTCTTCCAACGAACTAAAGAAATGATGATTTGGAGTGTTTTTGCAAGCTTTCTTAAAGCCCTTATCGTTACTAATTATTGCAACATTTTCATCATTTCCAAAACGATTTATGATTTGATTAGCAATAAAGGCATCAGGAAATTCTTTCCGTTTTTTCAATCCTTCTTCAAAAGGAGGATTTATATCAAAATAATCATCTATGATCTTTTCAAAATTTATTAAATCAATTCCAAGAATTTCCGCATTGATACTTTCTATATAAGTATCAAACTTTTCTACACCTTTTTTAACAAGATCCCCTTTGTTTTTTGGAATTTCCAATAATCTGTCCAAGCCAACATAATTTACCAAATACTCAGTTGATTCTTGTAAAATATTAGTTCTTAATTTTCTTGCAATACTGCAAATTTTTTTTACTTGTTTTGCAATATGGTTTTTAGATTCTTTAACTACAATTTCACTTAATACTACTTTAATTATTCCATCGTCAACATACTTTTTAAGCATTTGTAGTGTACTTCCTTTGCTTAAATCGTATTTTTTCGCATCGAAAATATTAGTGTCAATTGTAACAATAAGTGGATAATTAAACATTTTTATTCTTCCTCGGAAAATGTATTTATTTGAATAGTATACCATATAATTATTGATATTTCCATAAAACTAAAAAAATCAACAAAACATAATATAATAATACAAAAAACATTTTGCTATAACAAATTACTTGATATATATTTTAATATTTGTATTTATTCATCGGATTTAATTAATAATTCAGTATATAATAAAATATCTAAAACAATAAATTCAGTGCTATATGAATTTATTAAAGAAATAATTGATCCAGCAATAATATTAAAACTAAAAAAAGAATTAGAAATTAATTTGAATAAATTCTTAAAACAATTAATTATATTTATTAAATTATAATTAGAAAGCCTATACAAATCTTTTTAGAAATGTATAGGCTTTTTTTCTTAATTTATAAATCTGCAAAAAGCAGTCAGTTACTACTAATTATAGAGTTTTATTCATTATTCCCTCCTATCGCATAGTGATTCATATGAATTTATAACACTTTCATTATATAAAGTTGTTTCAACTTGCTAAAAAGTAACACTTTTTTTAAATAAAATTATAAAAATTCAAACTTTATCTATACAAATATATTATTTATGTAGTATATTAAAAGGACAATAAAATTTTTATAGAATTAAAGTACCAATGATGAAAAGGGGTACTTTTATGGAAATTAACTATAAAGATATAGGAATTAGAATTAAACAAGAAAGAATCAATCAAAATATCACTCAAGAAAAACTTGCTGAAATTACAGGAATTTCTGTCACACATATGAGTAATATAGAAAATGCAAATACAAAATTAAGTTTGCCAGTATTAGTAAATATTGCCAATGCACTCAATTGTGATGCAAATATAATTTTATTTGGTAATACAAATTCAAATTTAAATGCTTCACTATCAATGATATCAAAAATATTATCAGATTGTTCAAGCAAGGAAAGAATTATAATCATAGATACCATACAGGCTCTAAAAAATTCATTAAAAAATAATAGAAAAGAGGTTAATTAGTGAACGAAAACCAAAGAAAAATATGTACGGAAATTTGGCAAGAATACGAATCGCAGTTACGTAAGATTTGCAAAATCAAACTACAAAGTCATCCAAATGAAATTGATGACGTTATGTCCGAAGTATCATTAGCTTTATGCAAACAAATAGAAAAATTTGGCAAACCCGAAAAACCAAAACAATGGCTATATGCAACATTTAATAATATTATTAATTTAAAGTATCGGGAAATATATAAACAAAAGGAAAAACAAGATAACATTGAAAACAAAGATTTCGAATTACCGTTTGAACAAAATGGTATAGAAGAAAAAATTGAAGAAATATATAACAATGAAATCAGAGACAAATTACATTCATTTTTATCAGAAGATGAATACCTGATAATTAAATACATATATTTTGACCGACTAAAAATGAAGGAAATTGCCAATATAATTGGTTCAACAGAATCAGCAGTAAAACAAAAACACTATCGAATTTGTAATAAATTAAGAAAGTCAGCAAAAGAATTTGAAAAAAAATATTGAAATTGCGTTACCTTTTCAAATTATAAAACAACCTAAAATATAGAAAGGTGATATTATGGATAGATTAACACTTTTAGAAACATTAAAATCCAAATCAATGACCTTATCACTTGAAGATATTCAAGGAATTATGGATGAAGAACTTAATAAAAATCCAGAGGAAATGGATGCTGAACTGATAGACTTATGTGCGGATGTTCTAGATAATGCATATTTTGGTACTCAGGGTGAAGTTATTACTTTAGAAAATAACAGCGAAGAAAATCAAGATAATACCAAAACACATGCAAAAAGGATTAAATTCAGCAAAGTATTTTTAATTGCAGCTGTTTTCATTATAATTGCAAGTATCGCTATACCAGTAAGCGCGCGATATGTTCATAATGAAACATCTGATAAAATCGTTCAATTTTTCAGTGACCATTTCAAAATGGATTTGCGTGAGGGTAATCAAAATGCAAATTATCATTCTAATGACAATGTTAATTTAATTAGTGAACTTGAAAATGCGGGATTTGATAAAATTATATTGCCTGCTGCTTTTTTGAATGACAACTATTCAAAAGAAGATATCAGAATTACAGAGAATGATTCTTCTTTATCAGCGGACGTCGATTTCAAACTTGATAATAATATCACAGGCTGTATTGGTATCACTAAATACAAAAGTGCTGATATAGGCGAAATGCTTGTAGGTCAGGGTGAAATTGGCAAACAATATGATTCTGCCAAGCAAATTACTATTAATGGAATGGATGTTCTTATATTTTCTTCAAGTGAACAAGTTTATATCTGCTATGTCGACAATGATATAGATTATTCAATAAGCGTTCTTAATTGTGATTTGGATAAAGGTGTTGAAATTGCCAAAACATTAGAATGATCAGGAGGTTTATATGAAAAAAATAATTAATTTAGTAATAACAGGATGTTTAATTTTCGCTTTACTAATCCCACAAGTGGCATTTGCAGCAGTAGGAGGAGAAGAAGCAGAATGGCAAGATATTGTCTTATCAGATGAGGAATTTGAAGAAATACTTTCTAATAATCCAGACAATCAAATTATGCCATTGTCTTCAGATTTAATTAATAGACATTCCATTGCAATACAGAAGAATGGAAATTCTTTAATAATTGCTGGAACAACTTATGGCTCATCAGAAGTTTCAAAATGTGGATTTACAAAAGTTTCAATACAACGAAGAAGTAACAGCAGTGCATCTTGGAGCAATTATCAAACATATTCTGATTTGTACAACAACAGTCATCAATATATTTTATCAAAAAGCATTTCTGTCCCAAGTGGATATCAATATCGTGTTACTTGCACACACTATGCTAAGAAAAATCTTGTTTCAACACAAAAAATCAATGGTACATCTAACCTACTAACCTTTTAAATGTTAACTAAACAAGGACTCTTAATTATAGAGTCCTTGTTTTTTTCTGCGTATTTTTTGACCATTTCAAAAAGTTTTTAAAAAAGTGTTACTTCTTTGTTCATTATTGCAACTACACATATGAAAGCAATGTTCAACAAATAATTAAAAAAGAACATTATCTTTCAGTCGATGTTAAAAATACAAATTAAATAATTCTGGTATTAAAATTTATCAGCAAAGTGATTTTATAAAATGAAACACATTGTAATTTGCAGATTATATATCAGAACAGATAAAAGCAAAAATGCGTTACATAATCATTGGTTTTAACAACCATATTTATGAAGATGATATGTTCCATAAAGCGCTTTTAAAACAAAATCTTCTTTACAATATTTTTAACATCGACAAATATATCTGTTCTTTTATAAATCTCATTTAACAACTATATTTCTGAATATTAAACCAATTATTGAATGTTTAAATATATAATAACGGAATTAAAATTAGAGTTTAGGAGGGATTTATGAATAAAATTAAATCATTTGTTGAAAAATTCCAGATGTTTATAACAAATTTACCAAAGTTTGAAGCAACTGGAACAGAATCAACAAAAAGTGATAATTTTGTTCAGACTTTTATTGGTCTAATACAAAATATTACTAATTCAAATAACAAGTCATAATATAAAACAATGAAATATAAGGAGGAATAAATTTATGACATTTGATCAGTTTATAAGTAAACACTTAGGAAAGGCAATGGATTATGATGGCGTTTCAGGAGTACAGTGTGTTGACTTAATTAAATACTATCTTGATGAGGTGTTTGGTATAAAACCGGGTGCCTGGGGAGATGCAAGAAATTATTATGAAAGTTTCACTTCCTATTCTGCCTTGACAAATAATTTCACACGAATCTCTGGCAATAATGCCTCATTTGTTCCTAAAAAAGGAGATATTGTTGTATGGGGGGCCAACGTAAGTTCCAATCACAATTGTGGACATATCGCAATTGGTATAGGAGGAGGAACTCATAATTCGTTTAGCACATACGATCAGAATTGGAATCAAAAAGCTATGGCAAAAACAACACACTCTCATACGCATTCTAATGGTTGTCCATTGCTTGGTGTTCTTCGTCCAAAAGATCAAAGCAAAATAACTGGTTCAACCGGTGGAACTACAACTGGCAGTTTTCCGACGGCTAAGAACTGGAAGAATGGTTCAACATCAGAAACCGTATATAAACTTAGCAATCTAACAGAAAATCTTGGATCATTGAGTGCAAACGAAACAGCTAAATGCTACAGAAAAGTTGGCGGCAGTTATCTTGTTGTTTACAACCTCAGCGGTACAACAAAACATAAGGCTGGATTTGTTAAGTATGCCGGTGGCGTTACATCAGCTCCTACAGCTTCTAAGACTTACAAAAATGGTTCCACTTCAGAAACCATTTATGCTGATACAGCTAAAAAAACTACAATCGGCAGTCTTGATCCGCAGGAATCCTGCCAGTGTATTGGTAAGGTTGATGGAATGTATCTTGTATGCTATAAAGTCAACGGAACATCAAACTATAAGTGTGGCTTCGCTGCATACAGTGGTGGCTGTTAATTACAATCCAATATAATCAAAAAGGTTCTGTGTGCCTATGGCATGCAGAATCTTTGCGCGCATTTATATAAAAATTTTTATTTTCTTAATTTGTTGTAACAATCACATTGCAAAACAGCTCTTTAATTATATCAGAAAAAATTGATGGGAAGTGGTATAAATACATTATAAAAAACGCAATGTAAATCCATTAAAATTTTATTTGAGAGAGGTACTTTATTATGAAAAAAGCAATATCAATATTTATATCAATTATATTATTAGCTACAACAATTTTATCCGGCAGTCTGTCAGCTTTTGCCGAAAACACAACTAAATATTGGGAGCCACGTCCTAATTGTCAAGATACAATTGCCTGTGTAAACGATAAAGAATACAGCGATGATATTAAAATATCTTATAATAATGATTCAGAGCAGTTCACAATTTCATATAACGGCAAAGGTGTAGTGATAAATTGGGAATTTCCTCTTTCGGAAGAAAACAAAGACTATAAAATTGTTTCGCAAAGCAATAATACTATTTATATAAAACTTATAAATAAAAATCAAGAATTACCTTATATTAACGCTCTTGTTGATTTTGGTGAAACAACAACTTTGAAAAATAAAACAAAATCAGGTGAACAAACCAGCAAACAATCTAAAGAAAATAGAATAAACGAATCAAGCACAACAAAGGAAAAAACATCAGAAACAACAATTTCTACAACACAAAAAACAAATACAACAATTCAAAACCACACCAATACACCCATAAATAACATTCAGCCCGACTCGAATAATCAAAATACAAATAAAATAATCATTCCTTGTATAATAGGTGTATGTATTTTAATAATTTTTATCATAGCAAAAAAACATAAACATTAAATTATTAAGGAACTGAAAAAGACTCAGTTCCTCTTTATTTTTATAAAAACATCAAAATCTATTTGTAACATTCCCAATATTATTTAACTCTATATTTATGACGGCGTCAGAAAGGCGGTAAGAATATGGACGAAAAAGAACTTGTTATAAGGGCTAAAAGAGGCGACATAGATGCTTTTTGTATTCTTTATGATAATTACAAACGGAAACTTTTTAACTACGCATATTATAAACTCGGCAATAGTGAGGATGCTGAAGATGTTGTACAAGATTGTATGCTTACTGCTTTTGAACAGCTTGGAAAATTAAAAAATCCTAAAGCATTTTCATCATGGCTGTTTACAATACTGTATCACGGCTGTATGTCTGCAATCAAGGAACAGATAAAGCAGAGAAATACTTGTGACATTGAAGATTATGCAAATGCATTTTCATATAACAATACCGTCGATGTTGAGCGTGAAGAACTCAAACAGGCATTAAACAGATTAAGCGAGGATGACAGAAATATTGTTCTGCTTTCGGTAGTTGTGGGACTCAACAGCAAGGAAATTGCAAAAATAACAGGTTTTACTGCAGGAAATGTCCGACAGAGGCTGAGCAGAAGCTTATCCAAAATGAAACGCTATTTATCTTAAAGGAGTGTTTGCAATGAAAAATAATGATTTTGATTTTATTAAAAATAGATTTGACAGTGTAGAGCCGAGTATGCCTGACAGTCTTAAAAAAGAGATATTAAGACAGAAAATTTCATCAAATGAAGAGCATAAAACGATTAAATTTGAGCAGAAAAAGAATTACTTTAAACCGATTATTTCTGCTGCCGCTTGCTTTATATTGATTGCAGGTATTGCCTTTGCAGCAAATTCAGATGTGTTTAATACTGAAAAAATTTCAGGTTTCGGCAACTATGACGAGGTTAACTCAAAAATAACCGAGCTTGAAAAAGAATCTTCCGTTTCAGAGGGTGGATGTGGTATTTTCAATACTACTTTAGTAAAAGATGAAGAGAATGTTGAAAAGCCTGATGTTGTAAAAACAGACGGCGAATATATCTACTGTGCTTATTTTGATGTAGAAGGCTATACCAACAGAAATAAGGTTTATATATATAAGATCCAGGATAACGAATCAGAATTTGTTTCAGTAATTGATAAACTTGCTTCCGATACAGACGGTGAATATTCTGATTTTTACAAAATAAACAATCTTTTTGTTTATAATAACCGTCTTGTAATTATTTTAGATAAATCAAATCCTATGTCCGCTGATAAATATAAGCGTGATTTTAACACAACGATAATAAAGATTTATGATATTTCCGATAAATCAAATCCGTCATTGATTACTGAAATTGAGCAAAGCGGAGAATATAATCAGGCAAGAATGATTAGCGGTATTCTTTATTTAACATCAGATTATAATGTTGAAACAAACGATAAGAATTATACAATTCCGTGGATTAAGCAGAATGAAGAAACAACATATGCATCATCAAAGAACATTGTCTGCTTTGAAAATGCAAAAACCGCACAGTATGCCGTTATCAGTACGATAGATGTTGAAACGGGTGAACTCTCAAAAGGTCTGAAAGCAGTTTTGGGCGGATCTGCAAAAATATATTGTACCAAGAATTATATGTATATAAATGAATATATTGAAGGTGAAAGATACGGCGAACCTGAAAGAGATGTAACATCTGCAATGAAATTAAATTTCAAAAACGGCAAATTCACTTATGCAAGTGAAACCGAGGTAAAACAGTATTCAAATAATACTATCGACATTGGACGAGGCGATATGTATGACAGCTTTCTGTATCCTTTTGGCGAATACTATATAAGTCTTGGTCACGACGCAAATGATTTTAAAGACGAAATCATACTTTTCGATAAAAATATGAAAGAACTTGACAGCATTGTTTTTGAAAATGAATGTGTTTCCGTCAATACAAATCTTCCTCGTTTTGATGAAAACACAAATACAATAACCCTTCCGGCAAATTATTATGACGAAGGAATAGAAGATTACCACTATCAAGGCACTGTTGTATTAGAAATCACCAACAATAAAATAGAGATAAACGATAGAATTAAGGACTCCACTCATATTATAAACATTGATTATGAAAACTATTATTATTGTCCACAAATAATTTATGATGATTGCATTTACAGTATTTATATAAATAACAATGCACCTGATAACAAAAAGCTCAAAGTTTTTTCTTATAAATTTTAATTGGAGAACATTATGAAAAGAAAATTCACTAAAATTACAGCGTTGCTTGTAACCGTGGCACTGCTTATGGCAGTACCCACTTTGAGTGTATACGCAAATGAAGAAAATACAACTGCTGTCTTATCCGAATCCGCCGCACAAAGCACAACTAATAATATAAAGGAAAGCGCGACCGTTCCCGAGGACAGGCAAACGACAGATAATCAGGAAAGCACCACACGGCCACCGACTACAGAACCTGTAAAGGAAGAAATCGAATCGATCCGATTTACGGTCGGCGAAAGCTGCAAAATCGGCGTCAAAGAGCCGTATCAGCTTTATCTTAAAAATCAGGATAACAAAACAGTTAAAGACGGCATTACCTATAAAAGCAGCAATAACAGTGTTGTGTCCGTTGACAAAAACGGAAAAATAATCGGTAAAAAAGCAGGCATTGCCAATATTACGGCTGAAACGGAAAACGGCAAAACGTCAGTCTGCAAAATCAATGTTGTAAAGGCTGCAACAGGATTAAAGCTCAATATCACATCAGCCTCTATAGGAATAAGCGAAAAAAGTGTTGATCTTGACTCAACATTGGTTGGCGGTTATTCAAGACTGAGGCAGTACAGCTCATCAAATCCAAAAATTGCATCGGTTGACGGAGACGGAATTGTTACTGGAATTAAAGAGGGTACGGCGACGATTACCTGCGTAACCTTCAACGGTATAAAAGCCACCTGCAAAATAACCGTAGGCAAAAAGCCGACAAGCATTAAGATTACAAATAAAAATAATGTAATTCAAAAAGGCTCAGATAATCACAGGATTACATATTCTCTTTCAAAGGGAGCGTATTCATACAGGCTGACCTATTCCGTTAAGGACAAAAGCATAGCAACAATTGACAGTAATGGTTATATAACAGGCCGGAAGAGAGGCAAAACTACCGTCACCGTAAAGACCTATAACGGCTTAACTGCAACGCAGAATATAACTGTCAATGATGATTCACTTTCGCTCAATGTTAATTCAACACAAATTGCACTCGATAATAAAAATGTAAAGAAAGTAAAATACGGCACATCTGTACAAGGCAGAAATCTTGAGGCATTTATTATTAATTGCGAGGATAATAATAGTCTTAATCAGGAATGCAAAATCAAGGTGAGCGGTTCGGTTAATGTAAGGAGCGGTCCAGGAACAAGCTATAGTATTGTCTCTTCTTTAAAAAACGGAATAAAGGTGACAAGAATAGCAAAGTCCGTAAAAAAAGCTAACGGATATACATGGGATAAAATTGTTTTAAGCAATAAAAAGGAAGGTTATATTGCAAGCAAATATCTTGTACTTGTTAAAGATAATACGCCTGTCAAGAAAACATTATTTATGGATTTTGCTATACACGGCTTTGAAGATGAGTATTACCGTGACGGACAGGTGCTTGTAAATGAGGCAAATGTGTTGATAGATTATTTTGTAAATCACATAAAAGAGCTGAAAAACTATACACTCGTCATTGTTCCCTGTGCAAATCCCGACGGCGTGATTGCAGGAACAAATAATCAGCGTGCCTGCAATACCGCTTTCGGAAGATGCACGGCAAACCACTTTGATATAAACAGGGATTGGGGCAGCTTCAGGGCAGTCGAAACACGAGCACTGCGTGATTTTATAAAGCAGTGCAAGCCGACATTTTACCTCAATATACACGGCTGGCTTAACGAAACGCTCGGCGACAGCAACTTAAACGCAATTATCAGTAAGGAGCTTGGGCTTGCAAAGAAGATGAATAATAATTATCCGTCAAACTACGCAATAGGTTGGGTACATAAGAATCTTAAAATTCCTGCAACACTTGTTGAATATAAGTCATCGTCGTCCGTTTCCACGCAGAAAGATATAAAAATGATTAAAGCAATCATTAATTCAAACGGTAAAGCACCTGCTTCAGCGAATTCATCAACAAATAAATTCCCAACACCTGCAAACTGGGAAAACGGTTCAACTCCCGAGCCTGTTTACAATGTGAGCAATTTAGCCGAAAAATCTGATTCTCTTAAGGCAAAAGCATCTGCAAAATGTTACAGAAAATCGGGCAATTCCTATGTAATCGTATATAATTACGGCAGTAAAAATCATAAAGCAGGCTTTGTGAAATATGCAGGAGGAATAAAAAAAGCACCGACCGACAGTAAAACATATAAAAATAAATCGTCATCTCAGGCGGTTTATGCCGATACAGCGAAAAAGACTAAAATCGGCAGCCTTGATTCTAATGAACGCTGTGTCTGCCTTGGAAAAATTGACGGAATGTATCTCGTGCTTTATAATGTAACAGGTACGAATAAGCAAAAAAGTGGTTTCGTTTCTTATAACGGCGGTTGTTGATTAACTCCTTAGAATACATCATTCTTTCTGTTGTATATCTTAAATTGGGCACTTCACTTCACCTATCCTGATGACAGGAGCCACCTTCCACCGAGTGAGCATAATACTCCCTTGGCGGAAGGTTTTACTTTTTGGCTTACTGCATTTTCAGTTTGTAAAGCAGACTGCTCTTACCGCCATGCTTTCTGTATCTCTGTTCAGTAACAATAAATCCCTCTTTTCTTAAATCCTTCAAAGCTCTCCGAACTGTTGATTCAGAGAGCTTTAATTCTTTTGCAATGGTCGGAATAGAGGGCCAGCATTCATCGTCTTTATTTGCCCGGTCATAAAGGTAGATATTAAGTGGTTGAAATCCTCAGCTGATATATTCGTACCGAAAGTGGAATTCAACATATTAAGTAGTTCATTATCGTCCTTTGCCTGTTCAAAACAATCAACAAGTTTTGAAATGAAATCATTATCAGACTTCTCGACATCATAAAAGGCACAAGCGTAAACCGCCTGTGCCTTTTTACTTACGATACTTTTTAATTTTCGTTTCGAGCATTCCTTTGAAATCTCATTCATCACATTTTCAACATGCTGTAGTTTTGCTTTTTCTTCTGCTGACATATTTTGAACAATAGATTGCTGTACTTGGTTAGTATCTATTTCAATAGAATCCATATTACCGATAATACCCATATATGAAATTAAAGGAATAAGCAAAAGCCCAATAACCGAACCAATAATGATACCTATAACTTTTCTTGCATTTTTATCGCTTGCTACTGCTGATTTAAATATCTTCGATAAAATCACTTTAGAACTCATAAATCATCACCTCTTCGTTTATCAAATTTGAATTATTTGTAAAAAAGTACTTTTATTATTTGAAAAATGTGCAAATTGTAGTATCATATAAATCAAAGGAGAATTATATATGTCAAATAATGAATTTAATGGTAATAATATAAATAAATCAATTATTAACAATTTCCAATGTAACAATGATTTATTGATTCCGATTAACAATTGCGTAGAAAGCAAGTCGAAAAATTTAGGAAATTATTATTTCTACTTAATATTAGATATTGTTGCATTAATAGCAAACGCTACTACTATCATTAGTTTTTTCAAAAAGTCAAATGAAGACAGTCCAATATTGAAAACTTTTGATGTTTTTCAAACTCATAAATTCATGGTTTATTTAATGTTTCTACTTATACTTTTAATTTGTGCTTTAATAATACTAATATCATTAAAAATAAGAAAAGGATATTGGAAATTTGTTATTAAAAGCAACAAAATACACTATATAAAAACAGAAAAATGTCCGAAATGCAATTCGAATACCGCACGAAAACTAAGCGTTAAACAAGTAGAAAAAAATCGATTTCAATTTGTTTGTAAAAATAATCCTAATCATGCAATAAATATTGATTATGGAGATATAATCGATTATATCGAATAGACTAAATGCAGAACTTGAAAATAGTTCTGCATTATTTTTTATCTTCCTCCGGCTTTACCAAACATTTTCTGCTTAAACTCAGGTGCAATAACTTGAAGTAAGTATTGCTCATTACCGCAACGAAATAAACAAGTTCCTCGTTCGGGATAACGAATCCTCTCGAATTCAGACTCTTCAATTTGCAGTACATCCATATATACCTTTGGTTTAACACTTCCTGCATTAAACAAAAATTGATGTATCGGAATTGAGAAAAGCGGTTTTGTATATTCCTTAACGCCCTCAATTAAAAAGTCATCAATATTCTGGCTTGCGAGGATAACCGAGCTTTCTTTTTTACGAACACGCTTTGATGCATTTCGTATGTACTCAATAGCAGTCATATTAGTAAGAAATAGATACAGTTCATCAATAGCAGCTACAGTATTGCCTTTACAGAGCAATTCATTTGTCATATACGAAAGAACATTGAAAAGCATTGCATCCTTAAGTCTGCGGTTAGTATCCATCAAACCTTTAACACCAAAGCAAAGGAAAGTATCATCAATAATATTTGTGTGACCATTGAAACACTTTGATTCCGTACCTACACACATGGAATGAAATCCAAGACAAAGTTCTTGTAATTTTTCTTAACGATAAATATTCTTTTTATTATGTTGATAGCCATTGTCAAGAAGATTAGTTCTCGAAATCACAAGTTCATATACCATTTTAAGTTCGGTCATCTCTTTCATATCCTCACCACCTTTCGTTTGAGGTTGTGGTGATGTTAACTCTGTTTGAATTTGAATTCAAGTTATTTTTTCATCTGCAAGGGGTCTTGACAAAAAATTATGAATTTGCTAATATGAAAACGGAGAGAAAATTCAATAAAACTATGATGAACCTATATGCATTTTTATTTTGAAATGCGTATAGGTTTTTTTATTTTTATTTTTAGAAAGGGGAATGGAAAATGTTATATCAAAAAATTCCAAGCGGAAGATTTTGGATTATGCCAAATGACTTTTTTGAAAAATATAAATTGAACAGTCGTGACTTTATGGTCTATTGTTTTTTGGTTTCTAAAAAAGATAAAAAAGGAAAAAGTTATTGGTCAATAAGAAGAATTGCTGAGCAATGCAATATGAGTTACGAAAGTGTAAGACGAGCAATAAAATCTCTTGAGGATCAATGCTTGATTGATGTAGAACACTGCTCGGTTAATGGTAAAAAAAATTCAAATATTTATACTGTGCATCGGTTGATTTGATTTTGCTTTCTACTTTTGCATTTTTGATGCATAAACAATATAAAAGCCCGGAATGAAAAAAGTGAATGAAAAAAACGATGATTTTTTAATGAAAATCTGCGGCTTTTGGATCGATTTTGAGGCGGATTTCAAGCCGTCGATTTTAAAGCAGGATAAAGGGGTATGATTTTCGGGCATTGAAATGCCCGAAAACGCCGTCCGGCAAAGCCTGTCGGCTTTTCGATTCGTAATACTTTTGCGTATGATTCCAAATTCGTATGCAGTTAGTGGTGTTTTTCGCAGAAAATCAAGGTTTTTGAGTATTCACGGAAAGGAGTGCGTATGATGAACAAAACTAAAGCGGAAATTGAGCAAATGGCGAGCTTCATTTGCCGTGAAAAAGGACAATATATGTTCAATAAAAAAGAAATCGGAATCATTACCGGGTTATGCAAAGACAAGGTTGCAGAGCTCTGCGAGAACATTCCTGCAGCCTGTGACAGCAGAGTTAAGTTATATTTCATCAAAGATGTTCTGAATTATCTCTACAATTCTTGATGAAATATATAATTCCAACTCGGCATACAGGTCAAAATCTCACAAAAAATGTGTCTCTTTTTTGTCAGGTATTGGTCTGGCTATTTGCAAAACTGTGTGGTAGTGTTGGTGTTGCCAAATGGCAAGAAATTACTATACGGAGGTAAATTATGTACGAATTATACGACAAAAACGGTAACCAAATCGGCTACCGAATGACAAAAAGAATTAAAAATGAAGATGGCAAATACGATGTGTTGACTGCTCGATCAAAGACAAGTGAAAAGGATTGCCGAAAGAAACTTGATGACATGGTCAAGGAGTATTATCAACTCCAAGAAAAGAAAAAGAGTGGCGGTGTCTTCTCCGAAATGAAATTAAAAGACTACGCAGATAACTGGTATCACCTTAATATTGAGAAAGCGAACTGCACGAAGAAAAACAAATACATGTACAAAAACATCGTCTACAACCACATCATTGAACACCTCGGTTCGATAAAGTTATGCAACTTAACTGAGGATGACTGCCAAAGATTCATAAACGAATATGCAGGATGGAGTAAGACATTTGCATCAAAGGTACGCATGGTATTAAGGCGTATACTTACAAAGGCTGAAAAGCAGGAACTCATCAAAACCAATGTGGCAAAGGATATTGTTCTGCCGACTGTGTACGAGAACAAGCACAGACCAATAACTGATGATGAACGCCGAATGATACTTGAAACCATACCAAAGCACTATGCCGGAACAATGGTGCTTACAATGTTATGCTGCGGACTTCGACCGATAGAAATCCGAAGAATGAAGTGGGATTGGATAGATTTTGAAAACGCAATTCTGACAGTCGGCAAATCCAAAACGGAAGCAGGAACAGGACGAAAGATACCAATTCCGCCTGTACTTTTAGATGCATTAAAGGAACATAAAGCAAAAGAACTCAACAATGAATATGTATTCGTAAAGTACGAAAAGCACACACGCATGGATGACAATGCCTTCTATCAAAGCTGGAAAAACTTCGTAAAAGAAATGGACTTAGCAAACGGAGCTCACCTTTATCGCAATCAAGTGAAGAACTCAATCATAGCACCCGACTTCGAGCCCTACCTACTGCGCCACACTTTCTGCACCGATTGTCAGGCAGCCGGAGTGCCAATCAATGTAGCAAAAGAATGGATGGGACACTCTGACATATCGGTAACCGCAAAAATCTACACACATATGGTAGATGAAGTATTCGAGCAAAACCGAATGAGAATGGCTCAATATGCAGTAACTAAATCTCAACAAGTTGAAAGCCTAACCGCAACAAACTGATATACAAAAAATAAAAGGATAGTTGAGAAATAAACTCTGCTATCCTTCAAATTCTTCAACAACATTTATTATATCAAGACCGTTTTGTTTTGCATAATCAACAGTGTATGCCGTGCCACCCTCGTGCTTTGTTAGAAAGCAAATGCAAGCAGAACTACAATCAACAAGGTGTCTGTTTCTTTTTTGCATACAACCATTATAGTAATGCGGAGCAAGGACCTTCACTTTATCGACTCTCAATTTAATATCATTATACACATCAATATCTTGTTGCTTCCAATATTTCGTTTGATTTTCACATGGCAACACTAAAATAAGTTTAACTTCGGGATGAGTTTCTTTCACCGACAAAACAGCCTGTGCAGCAATAGTATCAAACCCCAAAGCACCGCCTGTGCCAAAGTATTTGAAACCTTTAGAAACAAACAGGGTAACGACAGCCTTAGTCTGTTCAAAGACCATGTCGGGCGTATATGGGGCAATGTCACGATGCCCTGTAAAACAACATGTTTGGCTTTTATAATCCATTGAAATCACCGCAGAAAAGCAAAAAGAGCGTAGCCGAAGCTACGCCCAAAAAACACTTGCTTCAAACTTTCTGCGACGAAAATTTCATAGTCTGGAAAACCCAAGCGTATGACAAAGAAGCGTGTGTTTTTATCAAAAGATAAAAAGCCACGCTTAGTTCTTCAAGCAAAACTATGAATATGAAATTTTCCTGGCAACAAGATTATATCATTAATTGCACAGACAAGTCAAATGGATTGTAAATTAAATAAAAATACTCTCACTAAATACTTAGTGAGAGCATTAAAAGTTGTATGCTATTTATGAATTAATTTTGCAAATAACTTGTGATACGAGCGCGGCAATTACTGTTTCAACAGACGGTTCTTTGCCGTCATAGGAAAGTTCATTCCAAAAATTTTTTGAATCTGTTTGTGAATTATTCATCGCTTCATGAATTGCAAACTCGATTTCTTTTTTTACCGAACCAACTGTTGTTCGGTTTTCTAATGCTATTTGTTTTAAGATTTCTTCCATATTATAATTCCTCTCTATCACTGATTGTGTATTATCATCACTGACAGTTATAGTTATAGCATAATATTTATGTCGAAGTCCCAAGAAATTTGTCGACAAGAGAAAAATAATATTTATGGAAGAATTTGCTTTGAATGTTTCATCATCGTATCAATTACTTCATAAATTCTGTTCCTGTCCTCTGGTACAAGTTTTTCAAGTTTCTCATTAAGCAATGAATCCTTAACTGTATATCCATTATCAAGTACATCTGAAAGAACCATATCAGCTGAAACACCTAAAGAGTTTAATATATTTATGAAAGTTTCAAGTGAGGGGATTTTTTCTCCTCGCTCAATCATACCTATATAATTAGTTGTCAAATCCGTTTTTTCTGCCAAATCTTCTTGACGCAATTTCTTTATTTCACGAAATTTTCTTATATTCTTACCAATTGTATCAAGTTTCATCTCAATACCTCCTTAAGTGTGTTTCAACAACTAATAGTATAGATTGTGTTTGTTTTTACTTACACGCACTATAAGGAAGTCATACCAACTAATAGTATTGATTTTTTCTTTTTAATACTATATAATATTAAAAAGATAGATAACAAAAATCTATCTTGTAAATATTGTGTCAAATAAGTTCAATCTAACGAGTGTTAATATTTAAATCAAGCGTGTGTCTTTATTGTTCATAAAAATACGCAGTTATATTCATATTCTATTTTATTGATATTTAAGTTTATCACGCTGAAGCTATACAATTTATAGCTTCATTCTTTTTGTTTTACTATAATTTTGTCGATTTTTTCGATAATTTTGCACTTTTTATTTATTTAATTTGATATAAATGTTAGTTTTAAAAGTGAAACGCTTTTTTACGCTTCTATAGATTTAATGCATTTTCTCTATAAAAATTTGTTACGCAAGTCTTAATTAACTGCGATGAAAGGATGAGAAAATATGAGAAGTTCTAAGTTTACAAACCATAGTTATTTTATCTATATAGTTGAGGAAACAGTTAAGTGTAATAACTGTAATACTACAACAGATGGAATGGTTATCATATTTAATCAGGGAGAAAAGGTTATATCTTTGTGCAAATATTGCAGTGCAAATTTGCAAGAAATTTTATATTGCTATCTCAAAGGAATAGAACATATCTCGACAATCACCAAAAGCAAAATAGATGTATCTGTAAATAAAATCAATGACGATCAAAATGAATTAAAGATTTTAGATTACAAAATAGTCATGAGTGATGAAGATTTTTTGAGTTTCTATCGTAAAGTTAATGCTGTAAATTATTTTTATTATGAAACATACAAAACAAGTTTTAAAAAGTGTTCACATTTATGGAAAAAAATAACTCATTATTGGCTCAATAAAAAATACCAAAATATAAACTATTCCAGAGATTCTGTAATTCCGCACGAAAAAGCTCTTGAAATAAATCTTATCCGAATGAACAAATATTTATCAAAAAGGAACAGAATCAAAGACAAAAACAACCTTGTTGTTATGCCTGATTTATTGAATGCTGCTCCGGTAAATAGGCTGAAAGTAAATCAGCACTGCTCATTATATGATTTGAAATGTTCTTTACACGGAAACAAACAAGCACAGGCATTTTTCTGTACCGGCAGAGTAGACGGATTCAGTTATGCACTTTGCTTTGATTGCTATTCCGCATTATGTAAAGTAATGTTGAAATTAGTGAAAGATACGAAATTAGAAAAAGCCGAGGTTGGGTTAATAAAAATAACTCGAAACGAGGGCAAACATAGGTGCTTTATGTGTGGAAGATGGACGAAATCAAATTATACGATTACAATAAAAAGCGATGAAAGTATAACTATTTGTGATAGCTGTTTTAAAAATATATACAATACTCTCTTAACGAATAGTTTGACTAAAGAAATATTCCCCAACCTATATAGTGAGCATAAAGAATTAAAGAAAATTTTTATTGAAAACTCTCGTAAATAATTTTATATGTTAATAAAGCGTTCTGCACTAAAACAGATCGCTTTATTTTTTTTGATGGCTACCTTTGCATTTTTGATGGATAAACAATATAAAAGGCTAAAATAAAAAATGCCCTGAAAAATCAGGGCAGAGTAAAAGAAAAAAGAGCTGATTTTTCAGCTCTTTTTTATGGCAGAGGTATTAGGATTCGAACCTAAAATTACGAAGTCAAAATCCAGAGTGTTACCATTACACTATACCTCTATATTAAATTATTGAGAGAAAAGTCTCTCAAATTTTTTGCTCATTTCAATTCGTGTTACGATTTTGATTTGAGCGATGCCTCTCAAAAACTCTCACAAGATTTGAGGCAAAGAAAAATATAAAACTTTAATAATTATTAAAAATTCCATTTTTCGCAATAATATTTTGCTTCCGGAACAACATTTCTGTTCTTTGGGTATTCATATTCGCTGTAGGTTTTTCCCCATTCAAGTTCAAACTTGTTTAGCTTTTTACCAAATGCGAAAGACCTATACTTTTCCCTCTGTGCATAGTTGTTTCCGTTTCTATATATATAAAGTTTGTGATTTTTCAGACAGTCAAGAGCGTAATCATAAAACATTTCCCACCGCTTATAGTAGTATTCTTTAATAAGTCCGCTCCACTCACGCCACGAATAATCGTAAAGCGCTGATGTATTGCCGTTTATATCACCCCAAAGCGTAATAAGAGTGCGTGCGTTGAAATCAAAATATTTTTTCTCCTCTTCGTTTTTAGCAAGATTGTGTGCATCACAAATCCATTTTGCCAAAGTCATTTCGCTTCTGCACGAAATAAAACGGTCCATATCGAGGAGAAGTTCAAGCTGGGTTTGAGCAATCTTTTCACACTTCTTTCTTTGCAGAAATTTAAAATATTTTGAAAATTGCTTTTGATTGTCGTAAAATCTGTTGCTGAAGCACTGCCTTACCATATCGCACAAGTCGTATTGATAACCCTTTGAGTTCTCAAACTCTTCAGCAACGCTGATAAACAAGTCCACAGCTTTTTCAAATTCTTTTGTATCGTAATAAACTTTTGAAATACAACACGGTCCCGTTCTCTTTGGCATAAGCTGAGGACGGGCGGCAAGAGTTGAACCGACCTCGTTTTCCTCGTAACCGTCATCCTTATAACAGGTTTTAAGCAGAATATCCCAAGCCTGACGGATTTTTTCATTGTATTTTCCGTATCTTCTGGTTATGTATTTATCAAGCCATTTGTCAATATCTATTTTATGCTGAGCGGTAAGCAATTCAAATTGCAAATCGTAAATTACAGGGTTTTGGTCAATACCCTCCATAAACATACCGCTTCCGACAACATTGGCGCCTTTTTCTTTTGAGGTCAGATATTTATTTTCGCAATGCTTTCTGAGTTTACCCTGCATTGCGTTCTTACCGCCAAAGTTATGAAGCATACCCGAAACAACATCGTAGCCTGCAACCTTTAGATTCAAAACCGCTTTTTTTGAATTAAGGTCAAGAAGCAAGATTCTGTCTTTCGGCACAGCGTTTACGATTTCTTCATGCATAGTCCAAGCCTGCATTACCCAAACAGACTTTTCATCAAAATCTTTATAAAGCTTATCAATAACCTGACCTACCTTGCAAAGGTATTCTTTAGTATTCTTCGGAGGCGTTCCCTCATGGAATGGGTCACAGGCAATGTAATGATAATTGCCTATAAGTTTTTCTGTTTTTTCCAAAAACACTCTGCCAAAATCCAAAAAGAGTTTATCTAACGGGTCAAGCTGTGCCGTTTTTGGATAAAGACACCAGCCTTTTTGCATAAGAATAGCGGCATTAGGGCATTTCTCTTTGAGCAATGTCGGAACATGTCCGGAAAATCCCTGCTGAATCGGTTGCATACCGAACTCAATACATCTTTCAATTATTTTTTTGCCAAGTTCAAGACGGTTATAAACATACTCCTCGCTTTTCGGTGAAATATAGCTGTCGATATTTGTCATCAGTTGCCAAGCCCAAAAGGCGGGACCTGAAATGAAACCGAGTGCTTCTTCTTTTGTGAAATTGAACTCTTGCAAAGTTTCGTACCAGACAGCTTCGCTTCCGATAGGAGTAAGGGGCATATTTATTCCGTTCATTGCCATAAAGTCAATCTCTTTTTCCCATCTTGCAAAATCCCACCAGCACATGGAGTAATCTAATGTGCAGTAATTCAGGTAAACTCTGAAATGTTGGTCTATGGTTTTTTCAAAAACACCGTCAAACATTTTCAGTTCTTTCAAATCAAAGCTAAATGTCCCACACCAAGAGTACTGAACATTGCAGTACTCTTTAAGATATTCGTAAATGCCGTTACATGCACAAATATAGTTGCTCGCTTCGACAGTAACAACAGCGTCCTTTGCCGTGACTTTGTATTTTTCTTCCTTTTCATTTGTAATTATCACATCAAAATTATCAATAAACTGCGGAAGATTCCTTTTGATAAAATCTTGCATAAACTTATCCATATTTAATCAATTTCCTTTTATTGCGACTGTCTTAAATACAAATTACATTTAAAACACTTATAGAAAACAGGCTAAATTTTTTCTGTTGATGAATTTCATTAAAATGAACTGATGTTCAAAATAACAGTTTTGAAATTTTATATTAAACAGATTGCATCATTTCAAGTATGATTCCGTCTGGGTCTCTAAAATAAAAAGCTCTGCTTTTACCAAACCCGTCTGCACTAAAATCAAAATTTTGTGGAGCCGATAAACATTCTACATTATTTTCTTTGAGCTTTTTGTAAACGGAATCAATATCATCTGTATAAAAACAAATCTCGGAAATTGATGTTTTGAATAAATCCGATTGAACTTTGGATATATCGCTATCAATAAATTGAATCAACTCAATAGGCGGTGCATCAACCGCTTTTGAGCCGTTCAAATAAGCAACTCTAACTTTACAATTTGACCTGCAAAACATTCTGTCCGTTTCATTGCCAACCATCAAGAGTTCTCCTTGAAATTCAAGACCGAGAATATCTCTGTAAAATGCAATAGAATTATCTAAATCCGAAACGGTTAATCCAATGTGATATACTTTTTCGACCATGGTTTTCTCCTTTTTGAACTTCATTTTACACTGTTTATACTTCTTCTGTTTTTATCACTTTTGCACTTTTAAGGGAGAGTGCGTTGGAATGAAGCGGAATTTCAATTTCATTATACACATTTGACACGCCGAATTTTGTCTTTGGTGCCGTACGGATAATCAGCGTAGAATCTTTTTCGATATATTCCTTGTAATCACGAAGATTCATAATGAATTTTCTGTCTATGTTGAAATAGTCGTTTATTATCTGATTTCCGCTGAACACCTGCAAATTCAAACCGTCAAAATCAAATTCAAGCACAACATCCTTATGCTCTTTCAATATATTTTTAGGCAGTTTTAATTCATAATAGCAACGCTTGCCTGTTGAAAGCAGATAGTAGTTATACGGCAGTTTTCTTTTGCTTGTTTGAATCAAAGTGATTTCGTTTTTCAAATCAATATCCGACACCTGCTCGCAGAGGATTTTTCCGTTATCGCAATAGACTGTACCGTCAAGGAAATAAGGCTTGCCGTCTATGAAGTGAAAACGCTTTGCTTCTTCGTAAGAGATGACATAAATCGTAACATCATCTATTGTGTTTTCTTCATCAAGAGTCAGAGCCTGCACCTTGCCGTTGATTGAGCATTTTGGTTCAATGCCCTCACACTGAACAAAATAGCAAACAGTTTTACCGTCCTTTTGATTTTTTGCAACAGGCTGTGCAAGGATGTAATCAAACTGCACCGAGCCTAATTTAATATTAAAAGGATAAAAGAACATTGCGCCGGCTTTTACATTAATGCTCGGCAAGTTTATCGTTTTGCCCTGTATTGAAAATACAACCTGAACATCCTTAAAATCGTTGTACTTCAAGCCCTTTTCATACGCACCTGCAAAGAAGTATCCGCTGCCGTCATTGTTTGCTCTTACGGAACATTTCAAAAACGAAACATCCTTTGGGTCTGTGCTGTTCCATTTTGGAAAATATGCCTGTTTTGTGGATATTCCTGTGTCAAAATCACTGATGAACAGGTGCATAAGACGAAGTCTGTCGCCGTGAGAACGGCAAACACCGTAACGGCTGATAGGTGCTTGAAAGTCATAATCAATAATAGGATAATTATTGGGATAACCTGTGAGTTTGTTCTCCTGCATAAGCCTGTCATTCGGGTTAGCACCTCCACAAAACATATAGTAACCGAGCCAATTTACACCGCTTGCAAATTTAGCAAAACAGACACCGTAGCCGTCTTTTTCGCCGATATATGGTCTACGGTGTTGTGTTACCTGATTGCCCGGTCCTGTTTCGCAGGAGGCATAAGGAACATCATTATAGGCACCTCTTTGCTCCTGATTGCTTTTGAACAAATCTCCGCCGATTTCGCCCTCTGTTTTTGCAGGAGTTATGGCAAAGCGGTTGTTAGGCTTAAGTGCGGTTTTTCCATGAGTCCACGGTGCGTCGGGATAACCGCCCATCATTGGCAAAAAGTCGTTATCGGGTTTACATGAGGGCCATGCAGTCATTGTGAAAAACGGTGTTTTAAAGCCGATTTCCTCTGCAATTTTTCGGAGAGTGCGAATATGTTCCGTTGAGCCTGTGTATTCGTTTTCAAGCTGAATACCGATTATCGTTTTACCATCAAGATAAGGCTTAACCTCTTTATATAACCCCTGCCAAAATTCCTTTACCTCTGCAAGATATTTTGGGTTATCGCACCTTTTCTTCGTCATTTTATTTATGCGTTTCGGGAAACCGCCTCGTATAACCTCTCCGTGACACCACGGACCGATACGCAGAATACAGGGCATATCAATATTCCTGCAAATTGAAAGAAATGCAGAAATATCCTTGTTGCCCGAAAAATCAAACTGCCCCTTGATTTCCTCGTGATAATTCCAAAAAACATAGGTTGATACGGTGTTTATACCACACTCACGCATTTTGAGAAGCGTTTCTCTCCAACGCTCTCTCGGCAGTCTTGAAAAGTGCATTTCACCTGCAATAACGGTATACGGCTTGCCGTTTTTTGTAAAATACTGTGTGTTTACACCGTATGCACTTTCGATATTTGAATAGTTGAAATTTCCTGATTTAACCTCTTTAGACTTTGCAATGATTTTAATTTTCATATCCTTACCTGCCAACAATAAATTTGTTCCATTTTTTATTTGATAAAAATGCAAAGAGGGATGTTAATAATGCCGAGATTATCCAGATTACAATAACTGTGCTCCAGCCTGCTTTTTGAGAAACAGCCCCGAATCCGTATGATGACACAGCGCACCCGATATATGCAAAGGAATTAAGTAATCCTGTTACACTCGAGGTATGTCTGTTTTCGGCAAATCTTACAGGCACACGAGAAATTATAAGATAATTTAGCGAATACATTGACATCGTTGTAAGTGCCAAAAGAATTATTGAAACGACAACAGGCATTTTGCCAATGAAAAGCAAGAGTACCATTGGTATAAGTGCAAAAATCCCGCAAATTCCCGCCGTTTTCATTTCGTTACAGCCGAGTTTTCTGTAAAGCGGTGTGATTATGTATGCACCGAATGCATTAAATATCGGAAGCACAACCGTTAAAAACACCGAGAATGATGGTAAAACTCCGTATTCTTCCGTTATCATCGTCGGCACCCAGTTTGTTATACCGTCTCTCATCATTCCGTGAAGAAAAGAAGGTATAACGATTATCAAAAGTCCCGATGAAATACTAACAGGCACAAATCCCGACTTGGTGTTTCTGTTTTTCTCCTGCGTTACGGCAACTGTTTTGGCAATTGATTTTTGAGAATAAAGAACGGAAAATAAGCCAAATAAAAATGCCGTGAAAATAACTGCGCCGCCGCAGAGAAAAATATTATTCCAGCTTGAATATTTAATTAAAAGAGTTGAACAAAGATAAGCGCAGACTGTTCCAATGGGAAGCGAAAGCGCAATATTGAGCACCGCTTTTTCACGCAGTTTAGCGTTCACCGTTTCCGAAAAAATACGCAAAAGAGGCGCCCACAGCATAGACTGAAAGATACCGTTAATGCCCCATATTACTGCCATAAGAGCAAGAGAATTTACAAAAGCCATTGAAAAACAGCAGGCACAGCTGCCTATAGCACCGAGCAAAACCATTGCAAAGGGATTTACTCTGTCGCCTGCAATTCCGCTTAAGATTTGACCTGCGCCGTAGCAGATAAAAAAGGCTGTTCCTACAAGTCCTATTTCGCTTTTAGTATAAATACCGTCGCTTACTATTGACGCAATAGCCGCAGAATAACAGGTTCTGCCGAAATATGCACAAGCGTATATTATCCACAGGGCAATAACGACAAGTCGGCTTTTTTTAACATCATCTAATGTGTATTTTGTCATTTGATTAATTCCTCAATCGGTTTTGATAAAGCAAGAAAAGTAGTCCTGTCCTGAATGTTTTGTGTGCCGTGCCTTGTTGAATGTCCGCCATGGTCGGATGCTATAACAACAAGCCAATCTTCATTTTCAAATGATTCTCTTGCTTTGATTTCTTTGAGTAATTTATACGAAATTCTGTCAAGATTGCAAATGCCGGAAACATAGCGATAATTTCGTTCACCAAAACCGGTTGAATGACCGTTCATATCCGGATTTTCAAATATACCGAAAATAAAATCATCGTCATTTTTTATTCTTTCTTTAATATTTTCAAATAGTTCGGAATCGGTTTCAAATTTGAAATAATACTGACTCAAGTTATTTTGTTCGGCAAAGGTAATTTCATTTTTGTAAGTGTTGTCAAAATGAATAGGCCAAATTGCATTAAACGAAGTCTTAAAACCTTTTTGTGACAACAACTTTAATACGGTAGGATAATCATTATCAAGTGACCAATCAATACCGTTTTTCCACGGGGATTTCATCCACTTACCGCAAAGTGCAGACGCCCAACCTTGTGCCGTGCTTGTTTCCTGTGGGGAGTTTTCTTCTCCGCCAACATAGGAAATATACAACCCTCCGCTGTTTTTCACCTCGGATATTGCACTGAAAACGGCAGTATCGTTTGTGCCGCTGACTTTTTTATTGTCACTTTTAATCAGATATTTCATGGAGTCGCATCGGCAACCGTCCCAACCTATAAAAATGCACTTGGGCTTTTTGGTTGACTTTTCAAAATGCTTGAGTATTACGCTTGAAATGATCGTTTGCGGAATTTTTGTTTCGTATGTATTGTTAAAAATTCCTTTTGCGCTGATTGTTTCAACATACTTTTTCTTTAAAAACATAACTACCTCTCTCGACCTTAAACAATGTTATTTATACAATCGAATTTAGAAATTTCTTCAAGTACAAATGTATCGTTATTTTCGTTTGCGAAGCCGACAATTTCTTTAAGATTTTCAATATCATCGTTTGAAATTTCGTTGTTTTTATAATTTTCAACTATTGCTCTTATTTTTAGCACACGGATATAATCAGCGTGCTTTTTCTCCGAAAGGTCATAGAAGAATATCGGCACAACGCAAATAACCGAGGCTATAATGCCGAGCCATGTCACGCTTTCAAATGTGTTATGCATAACCGTGCCGTCTTTAAGTGCAACATCAATATTATCGCCGAAGCCGACACCGCCGAAGCTCATAAACAGGGGCATAAGCGCACTTGTGAAAATACCGCAAAAAGTCATAACAAACGAAAGGCAGTTTTGCCAAAAGCCCTCAAGTCGTTTGCCTGTTTTCCATTGTTGGTAGTCGAGAACATCAGACGCCATAATATTGACAATATAACTTAGTCCGTTGAAAAGGTTTTGGAAAAAGATAGCAACAAGCATGAGGTACAGACTGTTCAGCGTAAGAAGTTGCATAAATGCCATAATGGTAAAGCCGACAGTAGATATTAACATAACATTTTTCTTGCCGAGCTTTTTAATCATCCACGGACCGACCAGCATACCGGGAACAAGAGCATTGTTAAGCAATATATTACACACGGTCAGCGCAAACGCACCGCTTTGACCGCCTATGCCGTAGTTGCAAATCCAAAGGTACATATTGATATTACCTCTGATGCCGACAACGATATTGAAAATTGTAATTATCCAGAAGTATTTGTTTGAAAAAAGCTGTTTTGCACCCTCGCTGAACTTAACTTTTGCAACATATTCCTTATGAACAACCGTTCTTTCCTCAACTCCGAAATATGTAAAGAAAACAAATAAAACACCACCGATACCGCAAATAGGAAATGCAACACGATAAAGTTCAATATTGTTCATAGGGTCTTTACTGCTTGCAAAAACAATACCCGCAACAAGCGGAATAATGCTATTTGCAACCGATGGCGGAATGTTGCAAATTAAGCCTTTGAAGGCACCGATATTTGCTCTTTCCTGAGATACGGGTGACACCGTTTGCTCAATTCCTGTCAAGCATTGAGTGAGAAGAGTATTAAAAAATGTGCCGATCTGAACAAGCAAAAACATCACTAAAGCACCAAATGACACTTCAATGTAAGATGCGGCAACGCCAAAAATCGAAATAGCCGGAATGTTAAAAGAAAACAAAATGTTTTCAATCCAGCCTTGCGGTATAAACGGAATAAATGTAAAACTGACAGCGGTCAATATTGATGACCAAAGCAAAAAAGGCTTAAATTTGCCCTTTTTTGAATTTGAATTGTCAATCATCATTGAAAGAATCGGCGCACGAACAAGACCGAATATTGATGCAACTATTCCCGAAACAAAAATAAAGCCTGTTGAAACCTTAAAATAGCTTATCATCATCGGGATGTTTATTGCAATGGTTGTCCAGCTTACTATTACGCTCAGCCACGAAACCGAACCGCTGCCGAGTGCCAAATTCAAAAATTCCTTGTAATTTACATAATATCCGTCGGGCGGAGTTTCCCAATGCTTTTTAAGATTTGCAACACCCGTTGATATTTTTTCTTTTATACTTGTTTTTTCATTCATAAAAAATTGCCCATTCTTATAGATAATACTATTATATCACAGCAATTTCTATAAAAATTACGATAATCTGCTTTAATATTTAGAAACACTAGTGAATTTATGATTAATTATCTATATTTTAAGGTTAAGTTTTAAAAGGTATTCCTTAGGTTGCGTATGTTAAGTCAACCTATTTTCAAACCACTCTTTCTAAGCGTGATAATTCAGAATTTTTCTTGACAGTTTGTTTATTCTACTTCTATACATATACATTTAGGAATTTCGTTATCAATTTTTCTTCCCAAATTAACTTCAAGGAATTTGCTGTTTTGAGAAAATGAAAGGCTACTGTTTTCTTCTCCTAAAATGGATATTTTTTTGATAAGATATCTAATTCCGCCCTCATTTGCTCTGCGAAGGGATTTAATTTTAATGTTTGTAAAAATGGTTTTACCCATCGGGAAAACATAAATTTTTCCGGGCCTTGCCGTAAAGCAAAAATCCTTTTTAGAGAATTTTTTGCTTTCCTTAAATGAACCGTTTTTGCTTTTTTTGCCTTCAAACGGACAGACCTCAAACGGATGTGAATTATATACGGCTTCGCCGTTAACCTCTAACCACTTGCCGATTTCGAGCAGAACATTTTTTTCTTCCTCACAGATTGTGCCGTCTGCTTTCGGTCCGACATTGAGCATATAACAGCCGTTTTTTGAGAAAACCTCAATCATATTTCGTATAATTGAAGCAGGTGTTTTGAACTGATTGCTCTCGGTATATCCCCATGAATTCTTTGCAATTGCTGTATCGTTCTGCCATAGTTTATGCGATACACCGTCAATCTGTCCGCGCTCAACGTCAAATACGCCGCAGCCGTCAAACAATGCGCCCCATTTGTAAAATATACAAACTTCCTTGCCCCATTCTATACCACGGTTATAGTAGTATGCAGCAAATTTTTTAAGGTAAGGTCTGAATTCATCCTTTTGAATCCACCAATCGAAATAAACGGCAAGAGGTTTGTTTTTATCAATCATTTCACAAGCGGTCACAAGCCATTCCTTTACATATTCTTCGGTCGGGAATATTTCTTTATCGGTTTTGTTAATGTTTCCGCTTTTTGGCATAAACGCAGGACCATATAAATCGGGATAAAGATTCTTGGAAATCTCAGACTCGGGATAAAATTTTCTTGCCCCGTTGAAAAACCAATAATGCTCTGCACGGTGATTGCTCATTAAAAAGCCAAGACCTACATTATCACAAGCGTTGTGCAGTTCTGCCATATAGTCTCTACCATTGAGTTTTTGCATATTCCAAGGGTTCAGATCGCTAGCATACATTTTGACACCATCGTGGTGTTCTCCAACAGGCATAATGTATTTTGCACCACTTTTTTTGAAAATTTCTGCCCATTCGTCAGCATTGAATCTTTCAGGTTTGAATTGTTCAATGAAATGACGATATTCAAAATCCATTCCATAAGTCTTTGCGTGGTGTAAATTGCTTTTTTGCCCTTTTATATACATTAGGCGTGGATACCATTCATTATAATAGGCAGGAACAGAGTATACCCCCCAGTGAATGAAAATTCCGAATCTGCCCTCACGATACCACGATGGAGTTTTGAAAGCTGACAGACTTTCCCAGTTATCTTTAAATTTACCGTTAGCGATAACATTGTCTATTTCTTTTAGATATTCGTTAGCCTTGTTCATTTTTGTTCACCATCTTCGTTTAAACATTAAATTATTTGTATAGCATAAATTTATTTAATTATAGCATTGTATCAGTTTTTAAGTCAATATATAAGCATAAACCGGCATTTGAATTTGAATACATAAAGTAATTTTATATCTTAAATAATAACAGACAGAAGAAAATGGAATTTTATAAATTCAAGCAAATACAGTCATAAAGGAAAAGCAATATAGTTTCTAAAGAATATCGCTCGTTATCGAAACATAACACAAACCGCTCATATATAATGTGAAGATGAAACATTTAATCAAGAAGTGTTATTATGAAATTTTCAAAGAAAAGGTTGTGGTATGTTACCTTGAATAAAGCGACATTGCAAGTATGATTTTCTGTGTTTATCTTTGCATTTTTGATGGATAAACAATATAAAAGAGCAAACTTAAAGAGAGGGCAAAATGGGATTTTGGGCAGTTGCCAAAAATCAAAAATAAATGTATAATAAAGTCCAATAAATAATAGAGGATACATATTATGCTAAACCTTATTCCGACACCGAAATTTGCAGAAATCAACGAAACAAAAACACTAAATATAAAAACAATCGTGATAAACGAAACCGATATCAACCGTGATGTGATTGATGATTTTTATGCGTTTTTGAGCAAAATCAATATTCAAAACGGCAACGGCTCACAGATTGAATTTTTTGAAGACGAGTCTCTTGACAACGAAGAATACACACTTGAAATCAGCGGCAAAATCCGTATTTATTCAAACAGCCTCGGCGGAAAAATTTTTGCATTGCAAACGCTGAAACAAATCCTTTTTCAACACGGCGAAAATGTGCCTTGCCTTACAATCAAGGATAAGCCGGCACACGAAATCAGAGGATTTATGCTTGATGTCGGCAGATATTTTTACTCTGTTGATGATGTCAAACTGTTTATCAGAAAAATGTCGTTGCACAAGCTGAATTTTTTGCATCTGCATCTCACGGAGGACCAAGGATGGCGAGTTGAAATCGACAAATATCCACTGCTCACTCAAATCGGCTCGGTGAGAAAAAAGACTAACTTCAACCACAAGGAACACGGCGGATTTTACACAAAGGCTCAAATCAAAGAGATTGTTGACTATGCTCATAATTTTGCAATCAGCGTTATGCCCGAATTTGACATTCCGGGGCACAGCAGAAGTGCAATGGCAGGCTACAATTATCTTGGTTGCTTTGACAGAAAGTTGCCTGTTGCCGACCATTGGGGAGTTAAGCACGATGTTTTGTGTGCAGGCAAGGACTCAACCTACGAATTTGTTGAGGATGTTATTGACGAGCTTTGCGAAATATTCCCCGACAAATATTTTCACATCGGCGGTGACGAAGTGCCGAAACACAGATGGCATTTGTGTCCGCACTGTCAGGCGAAGATGAAAGAATTGGGGTTGAAGAACGAGGACGAACTTCAATGCTACTTTATGAATAGGGTGAACGATTACTGCAAAAGCAAAGGCAAGCAAGCGTTTATGTGGAGCTGGGATTTGAAGAACGACAAATTGCTTTCAAAGGATTTGGGCTTTACAAAATGCGGAGATATGGACACGGGCAATCGACCGTTCATTGACACAAGCACATCAGCCTACTACATTGATTTACCTTACGGATATATCAGCCTAAAGGACACAGCCGAACACCGACTTTATTCGGGCAACTGCCTCGGCGGTGAGGTTACATTATGGACAGAGTATGTGCCGAATATGACGAGGGCGGACAAGGTGACTTATCCTCGACTCGGCGCAATGGCTCAAACTGTGTGGCACGGCGACAACACCTACGAACAGTTTGCCGAAAGTTTGGATTACTACTATTCATTTCTCGACAAAAACGGAATCGGTTATTCCAAACTGAGCACGGCAAATCCGAGCAAACTTTTGGCATTTTTCCAAAATCTTTGGTTCGAAAGACGACAGCTCACCTGGGAAGGCTTGACCAATATTTTCGACGACCTAAAGATTGAACGACTTGCTAAAAAACAGCATCACACAACAGACTGTTGAAAACAGATAGTAGTTATACGGCAGTTTTCTCTTGCTTGTTTGAGTCAATGTGATTTCGTTTTTCAAATCAACATCCGACGCCCGCTCGCAGAGAATTTTTCCGTTATCGCAATATACTGTACCGTCAAGGAAATAAGGCTTGCAGTCAATGAAGTGAAAACGCTTTGCCTTTTCATATATCGCTATGATATAATCAAAATTGAATAACACAAGGAATGTCTTAATCCAATGAACAATTTGATAGAATTATTTGGCAATCATATATATAAAACTGCGCCGACAAATCCTTTATCGGCCAGAAAAAAGCTGTGCTTTGCATTTAGTACGGCAGGTCTTATGTGCAAATATTTCCCCACAAAAAAGCTTTTGCCGTCACGCCAATTTATGCAGTGGGCGGCTGCCGATTCTGCAATCACACCGCTGAAAACGGGCAAAAATTCTGCAATCGTAAGTCTGTATCTGCCGTGCGAAATTCTGCATTCCATGGGCATCAGCACGCTGTTCCCGGAGGCTCTTGCCTGCTATTTGGCTGCCGCAAGGTCGGAGCAGGTGTTCATCGACACGGCGGAGCAAAATTTTGTTTCGCAAACGATGTGCTCTTATCACAAGGCTTTCATCGGAATGGTGGAAACAGGAGTTTTGCCAAAACCTGATTTTATCATTAATACAACCCTTGCCTGTGACGCAAATCACTTGTCGTTCAGGCGAGCTGCGGAACACTACAATGTGCCTCAATATATGATTGATGTGCCGTACAATTATTCAAACGGTGCTGTGGATTATGTTGCAGAGCAAATCAGGGATATGGTGACATTTATTGAAAAACAGGGCTATACATTTGATGAGGCAAAGTTGATTGAAACGGTTGAAAAATCAAAGCAGACGCTAAAAAATTTTAATGATATATTGACGCTTCGTGCAAATCGTTCGTTGTCGGACGAAATGACTTCTCAAATGCTGTCGGTTTTTGCGACGCATGTTATGCTCGGCACGGACAACGCATTGAAATACAGCAATGATTTGAAAACCGAGCTTGCCGCCGTTCCCGAGGGCAAAAAGGGCGTAAGGCTTCTTTGGGTGCACACCTTGCCTTATTGGCAGGATGCTTTGCGTGATCTGATTAACTTCACCGACCGTTGCGAGATTGTCGCTTGCGATATGGTTATGGACGCTATGTATTGTGACCTTGAAGAAGCCGACCCGTACAGATTTATGGCAGACCGACTTGTCAGGAATACTGTCAACGGCAACGGCACGAACAGAATAAACGCAACGCTTGAACTTGCCAAAAAGCTCAATGCGAACGGCATTGTTTGGTACTGCCATTGGGGTTGCAAGCAAACGGCAGGGCTTTCAAGCATTGCAAAAACGACCTTTGAGTCAAACGGCTTTCCAACGCTCATTCTTGACGGTGACGGCTGTAATTGGAACAATGTAAACGACGGTCAAACCGTGACGAGAACAGAAGCGTTTTTAGAACTGTTGGAGAATAGAAAATGATTGGATACAACTGCAAATACACACCGGTGGAGATTTTGGCTTGCTTTGACGATTATCGTTTAATCAACAACGAGGCGGAGCATTTTGACTATTCTTCACAGGCTATGCACTCAAATGTTTGCTCACACATCAAGGCGATTTGCGAGGAAATACATCGGGGCGACTATGACAAGCTTGTATTTATGAACTGCTGTGACAGTACAAGGCGATTGTTTGATGTGACAGAAAACAAGATTAAATACAAAACCATTCTTGACCTGCCGATTGACAGCGGTGTTTGTGCCGTAAAACGATTGAAGAACGATTTGCTTTTTCTCATAAAAGACCTTGAAACACAGACAGGAAAAGCGTTTGACACAAAAGAATTTTTGAGTAAATTCAGCGACAAGCCGATTGCGTTTCCAAACAGCAAATTCATTTTAGTGCTTGGTGCAAATGCAAACGGAAGCCTGATGAATGTGATCAGAGAAGCGTTCCAAATGCCGGTAATCAATATGACTTGCTCAAACAATCGTTGTGTTTCAAACGAAAATATGAGCGAAAGCGACAGCCTTGACGAGCTGATGGAAAAATACGCAAGGGCGTTGATGGCGCAAATTCCTTGTATGCGAATGAGCGACACGACATCAAGAAAACAACTGCTAAACAATGAAAACTTGGAAGGTATTGTATATCACACAATCAAGTTTTGCGATTATTATTGCTTTGAATACACAAAACTTGCAGACAGCAAAACACCGATTTTGAAAATCGAAACAGACTACACCACACAGCAATTAGGTCAGCTTTCAACCAGGTTGGAGGCTTTTTGCGAAACCTTGAACACAGAGAATAACTCAAAGATAAAAATGAACGAAAACGGAAAATATTACGCAGGAATTGACAGCGGTTCAACCTCAACGGAGCTTGTCATTTTTGATGAAAACAAGAATATTATTAAGGCTGTTATGGTCAGAACAGGTGCAAACGCTCAGACAGGGGCGCAAAAAGCACTTGACGAGGCACAAATCAGTCTTGACGAAATAAAAACCATAACCGCAACAGGCTATGGCAGAAAAAATATTGATTTTGCAAACGATGATGTTACGGAAATCACTTGCCACGCAAGAGGGGCGAGGTTTTTGTATCCCGAAGCACGATACATTATTGACATCGGCGGACAGGATTCAAAGTTTATCTCCCTTGATGAAAACGGCAATGTTGCATCGTTTGTTATGAATGACAAATGTGCAGCAGGCACGGGTCGTTTCCTTGAAAATATGGCAAAGGCTCTTGAAATCAGTATAGAGCAAATGGCGAATGACGGCTTGAAATACAGCGAGGATATTTCAATTTCAAATATGTGCACGGTGTTTGCCGAAAGCGAAGTGATTTCGCTGATTTCCGAAAATAAAAAGACAGCCGATATTATTCACGGTTTGAACAAAAGCGTTGCGATAAAGACGAAGGCTCTTGCAAGCAAGGCGGTCGGTGCAGACGGTGTAATGATGACGGGCGGTGTTGCAAACAACAAGGGCGTTGTAACCGAGCTTGAAAAGCAGTTGAACACAAAGATTTTCATATCCGACAAGCCTGAATTTTGCGGTGCAATCGGAGCAGGACTGTTTGCCATTGACAGCGACAAATAAAACTTATTTTGGAGAAGCAAATGAACAAGAACTTTCAGAAAAAAACGGCTTACGACCATGTAAAGCAGACGAAAAAAGAGAATTTTAGTTTTTTGAATGAGAAGTACGCACAGCAGGGACAAACGGTGCTGTTCGGCGACTCAATTACGGAAATATTCAATAGCTACGAGTTGTTTTATGCCTTTTCGCAAGCCACGGGGCAAGCAGTTTACAACCGTGGAATCAGCGGTGACACAAGCGACAGATTGTTGGAAAGGCTCGAATGTAACGCCTTGAACATAACCCCGAAAAATCTTGTGATTTTAATCGGAACGAATGACATCGGCATAGGACTTCCGCCCGAGTACATTTTGAAGAATATTCAAGAAATTTTGCAAAAAACGCAGACACTCTGCCCGAGCACCAACATTGTGTTGCAGGCGATTTATCCCGTGAACTCACATTTGTCAATCTTTGCAAGGCAGATGGTCGGCAGACGCAGTAACAAAAAGATTTTGGCAATCAACGAAGAACTGTACAAAATCGCTCTTGAAAGCAAGGTGCAATGGCTTGACCTTACAAAAGTACTGTCCGATGAAAAGGGCAGACTTGCAAAAGAATATTGCTATGACGGTCTGCACCTGAACGCCCAAGGTTTTGAAATTGTATCCGAAAATATTATTCCACTCTTGAAATAAGCATAAAACGAAAAGGGACATCCGTGTGGGTGTCTGTTTTCTCTTGACAGAACAATATTACGGGTTTATTTGCATTATAAACCCGTAATAAGAATATCGCCCATTTACAAAATCACAGATTTTGAATGGGTCCCGATAACCTTGTTACTCGGCTTTGCCTCGTAATAAGTATTCTTCAAATCCTTAATTTCTTTTTTCAAAAGAAAAACGAGATACCCGTTATGGATCGCTTAAATTTTTTATTGATAGCTACCTTTGCATTTTTGATGGATAAACAATATAAAAGGGCAAACTTAAAAGTGAGGGTTTAAAGTTTTATTACTTTAAGCCCTCTTTATTTTTTTAAAATGTCTCTCAAATTTTTTGCTCATTTCAATTCGTGTTACGATTTTGATTTGAGCGACGTCTCTCAAAAGTCTCAGTCATAAATGCCCTAAATCGCACTAAAATGACTTTGGAATTTTGAAATTTGCTGTCTCTTAGAATCTCTCAAAGACTCTCATGATATTTTAAGGCAAAGAAAAAATGCCCGAATACCGCCGTAAAAAGCAGTATTCGGGCATAAAAAAGCCTCGGAACACGAATGTTCCGAGGTGATGGCAGATTATATCAACTGTCAAGTCTTTAAAGGTGGAGATTTGTCCATATGGTATCAGATGAAAATCATTCGTGTTTTGCGGCGAATTCTTTTAATAATTTCATTGCAATGACATCATGCTTTTTCGAAAACATATGCCCTCCGCCATCTATAAAATGAAGTTGCACCCGTTTGGAATCTTGCATTCCGATCGGCATCGTACTTTTATATGCTTCTGCCGCACGTGTGGCATAAGAAACATCTACGATTTTATCCTTTGTACCATGCACGATGCACACCCTGCCGGCGTAGTTCTTAATTTCTGCAAAGGCATCCATTTGCATGACATCCATTGCATAGCAACACCCCAATTTCATCAGTCCGCAGCGGAAAGTATCGGGAACATTTTGCGGATCAAATTTTGCCATCATCATTTTTCCGGCTCTGGCGTCATCCGGGATACACAATGCCGGATAAAACAGGACAAGTTTTTCTATCGGAAAGTTGTTCTTTGCTGCCACCAAAGCAGACACAAAACCGCCCTGACTGCATCCCATCAATAAAATTTTTTCAGAATCTGTATAGGAAAGATTTCTAACATATTCAATGACCGCTTTCAGATCTTTGGTTTCTGTCAGAACAGACATCTCTGTGGTTTTTCCGTCACTTTTTCCACACATAGCAGAACCGCCACAAAAATCAAATATAAATGCAACATATCCCATTTCAGCCAAAAAAGCCGCATAATGTTTCACACTGTCTTGCCATGCCATAAATCCGTGACATACAATTGCAATCGGAAGATGATCTCCTTTTGGACGGTAGATTGTTCCACGAATCGTCAATCCATCTCTTTTGCATTCAAAAGTGCTTTCTGTAATTCCATCTGATAAAACAGGTTTCTTAAAAATCATAATTTTTCTCCAAATTCAGTGGTATTTTGTTTTTGTTGCATCGGCTATATTTTTAACACTGATTTTGTGTAAATGTTTTAGTCAATAGCTATTTTGCTTGTAATAATCATAAGCACGGGAAACACAAAGGAGCATTCTTTCATGATCGACATATTGTTCTTTGGTTTACTGTTAACTCACACTGTCATAGTATAATAATGCCATTACTTTGTCAATAACTGAAATCATACCTTGTGCTTGAAGTTCTTCAGCCTTTTTAACAACGGCTTCTTTGGTAGGGTAGGGGAAAGAATATCATCAAAGCATTTAAGTACGATCATCGGCAAAATGACTTTCTCTGATAAGTCTGCTGAATAATATTCAACCATACCTTCAAGTACGTATTCAAGAATTATGCCTTTTGAGCCTTCGCTAATGTTTTCGTTAGCGGATATAACCTTAACTCCGTTTTTTCTATTGTCCATTTTTTACGGACTTGTTCAAAATCGAATTCCATCCTTTTTGTATGTCTTATCACTTTTAGGCTTGTATGAGAATTTTAAGAAATGTTTTTTAAAATCTTTGATTTCTTAACAGTGCTTACGGTTGCCTGAATTATCGGACCGGAGAGCAAAACGGTGGCAATTGTGCAAATTCCGAATTTACCGCCGAGCAAAACGCCGATAATTACCATTATAATATCAAGAACCATTCGTACGATTTTGATTTTCCACCCGTTTTTTTCGGCAAGCGAAAATGTGACTGCTTCATATGAGCCCCTGCCGAAATCAGCGGCGGAGTAAATCCCCGTTCCGAACGAAAATATAGCAATGCCAAGCAGCATTATAACAAAATTAACCGCTTTAATATCTGTATAATGCTGAATTTTTGTGAATACATCTACGAAAAAACTGTAAATGATTTGGTAAAGAATTGTGCCAATATTGATTTGTTTTCTGTCATAGAAAAGGGCAAAAATTATCATTGCCACAGCCACAATAAGCGACGATGTGCCGATTGACATACCTGTCACATTCGTCAGCCCTTGCCACAATATCGCAAGTGTTGCGCCGCCGAAACCTGCGCCTATTGCAAGCGTAATTCCGTATGCGGATATTATTGATCCGATAACGATCATCAGCGTTTTTGTTGCATATTTTTTGAATTTCATATTATCACCTAAAAAAATAAGACTGTAAACTCTGCTGTTGTGTTCAGAAACAGCAAAATTTATAGTCTTCATCAGCCGAGACAGCTTTATTTTTTTGATTATACACCCGAGCTTTTATAAAGTCAACGGTTATAAATATGATTTTCTGTATTCGCTCGGAGTTTTGCTCATTTCAATTCGTGTTACGATTTTGATTTGAGCGATGTCTCTCAAAAGTCTCAGTCATAAATGCCCCCAATCGCACTAAAATGACTTTGAACACTATTCTCTGACGAAGGCGAAGGTGCTTTGTCAAATGTTCTGAGTATTTCTTCAATTTCTTTTTCTTGTTCGTCCATTTGATTTCTCCTTGTTCGATTTCTTTCCGAAAATCGGCAAAGCGCTTTTTTTGCCGCCTTTCGGAAAGGGACTTCCGAAGAAATCCTTTTCGTAAGGAAAAGGCGGCAGCGGAAGCTCCGCTACCGCCATCCTTAAATGGTTAGCTATCTGTTATTTCACAGATTTTCTTTTTTAGTATAAACAGTAGTTGTCACAACTCCGAAGCCGCTGACGAACAGCAGAGCGATCCACAGCCACTCATACTGTTGTCGCCGGTCTGCGGATTCTGAACATCATCCGAAGGCTTGGTGGTATCGTCAGACTTGGTAGGAGCGGCAGGTTTGGTTGCCTTCTGACCTTCTTCGATAGTCTGAGTCGTTACTGCAGAGCCACCGGCAGAATCAAAGGTTACGGTATAGTTTTTATTTCTTTGTTGTAACAGTCTTAGCTTTTGACCAGCCTGAATAAATCCTTATGGATTTGCCGTTAATCTTAACTGTCTTATAGGTGCGAACTCTTACATAATATTTTTTCTTTGCCTTAAGCTTTTTAACGGTAGTCTTTGTAGTCTTCTGCTTCTTGATTGTTACGGTTTTCTTGTTCTTCTTGAATTTCTTATTGGTTGCGACTTGAACTTGATAGCCTGTTGTCTGTGTAGCCTGCTTCTTCCACTTTACTGTAAACTTTTTTGAACCTGCTTTAAGTGAGGAAATTCTTGTTGCCTTTGGCTTGATTGTGAAATAAAGCGTCTTTGTTCCGCTGTATTTACCCTTAAAGGTAATCTTTACTGCGTACTTGCCAACATACTTTCTGCCTTTTGCATAAGACACAGTATAGTCAGTATTCTTAACAAGTGTCTTTCCTGTTCTGTCCTTAACAATAACCTTAGGTGTTCTAACCTTTCCGTTATATGTTAATGATGTTGCTTTAAGTTTTATGCTTGATGCCTTTGGAATTACTGTTGTTGAAAGAGTTTTCTTACATACCGAACAGTAATTTACTATCGTGCCGTTTGCTGTTGGGGTTGCCTTTGTTACGGTTTGCTTTGTGGTGTGGGCAATCTTAGCAATATTGCCCCAAGATGCAAGGTCGGTTATTTCCTTTGTACCGAGTACATCTTCATAGAACTTGCCACAACCTTCGCACTTGTAGTACGCTTCCTTACCGCCCTCTGTGCAGGTGGCAGCTTTCGCAGCAACCAAAGTCAGATTGTGAGTGTGCGTTACAGTTTTGGCATATCCGCAGGTGTCGCAAACATTGTCAGAACCGTAATCGTGAGCCGCTTTGGTTGTTGTAGCATCGCAGCGAGTACATTTATGCCAGTGACCTGTGCTGTCGCCGGTCAAAGCGGTACTCCAATCGTGACCGAGAGCTGCGATATTGTCAACAGTCTTGGTCTGTGTATTTGCCCAAGCTTCAGTAAAGGCTGCTGTATAGGTTGTTTCGCCCTTTGCTGTGCAGGTCGGAGCCTTTGTCTGTGCGCTTGTTACAGTAGCAGTTGAAGTTTCCTTATGACCTGCATCACGCTTACAGGTGCGTGTTGCTGTGCAAACGGTGTTGTCTGCATTCCAAGTGTAAGCAGGTGCGTTCCAATCGTGATTGAGAGGTGCAATCTCTACGCTTGTTTTATCGGTAATTTCTACCGATCCTGTTGCATCTGCGAACCACTTGTCGCAGCCATCGCAGGTGTAGTATGCGGAATTGCCCGCAGTAGTGCAGGTGGCAGCTTTCGCAGCAACCAAAGTCAGATTGTGAGTGTGTTCTTCGTTTTTATTTTTGTAATAATATGTAACAACCGTTCCGTCCGAAACAATAGGCTTATTCAAGCCGTCAACCTTTATAAATTCATAATCATAAAGTGTTTTTGCCGGTGTTAAATCAAGCTTTGTGCCGTATGGCACGGTAAATGTTCCGCCGGCAGTGTTTGGAATTTCAGAGCCGTCCTCAAATTTATACTGAATTGAAACAGTCGGGTAACGCTGTGTTTCCGTATTGTCGTCTGCAAGCACATTTCCGTTTTCATCGAGCACCTGAAATGCCACGGTGTCGCCGTTCTTTAGCTGTGCGTCTGACGGAATTTGATAGATAAGCGAGCAACTCTTTAAGCCTGAATTAAAGTCGCTTTTGATGTGATCCAAAGCACCGAGCGGCCAGAAATTTGCCTTATCATTCCAAACAGGAATGTCAAAGGTTTGTACCGTTTGAAGCGGATTCCCCGATGAATCGGTCGCAACGCTTCCGTCGGAATGCTTAATCCACATTTTGAATTTTAATTGTCGTGCATTTTTATCTGAAATGTTTTGAATAACAGTTCTAAGCTCGATTTTTTTGCCGTTCATATCGGTATTAAATCTGCTTTTGCTGTTGCCGCTCAAAAGTCGGTCATTGCGATTATATGTGTAATTATAATATGAACTTGTTTCAAGGTCGGTAAAATCAGACGGCTTTGAATAAGCACCCGTATATTCCTTAACCTCGGGAGTTGCAACATAAAGGTCTACATCCTTAACAAGCTGAGACATTCGTTTGAAGCCCTGCAAACGGCAAACCTCACAGAATTGATAGTTTGTGTCTCTCATTATGCACTCATAACTTGAAACAAGCATTTTTGAGCCGTAAGCATTGCGGCAGGTATAGGTGTTTCTAAAACCCAAAAGTTGTCGCCATTTTATCTTTTCCGGGTCTTCAACCGAGGAAAGATTGAGTGATTTAAGTTCCTTATCGTCAAGCAAATATCCGTTACTGTATTCATCACCGAGACCGAGCAAACCGTGTCCAAACTCGTGTGCAAAAGTTTTTGACGCACGATAACTGTCTGATGGCGAAATGAAATAATGGAAGCCGTATTCACGGTTATTATAAGCACCGCCGAAATCTGATTTTGTGTTTACAACCATAGCGAACTGAGCAATATAATCGTGAACATAATAATAAGGCTCATATTCCGAACCGGACGGAATTGTGTTTGGATCACTCTTTTTTTTGATATGAGCATCGTGAATTTTCTCGATAAATTCAGGACCGATACATCTCTCAAAAATATGATTTTTCCACTGACTTCCGTGGAGATTATTAGAAATAACAGGCGAATTATATTTGTCGACTATAACATCAAAGAAGGTGCTTCCACCATTGTCAAAAGTCGATTCGGAAGCTGTGCAAAGAGCGTAAACATTGAATCTGTCGGCATAACTGCGATACGGTTCATATTTCATAGCGTCCTGCCAAAGTCGTTTGACATCATTGATGAATTTGCCCTGCTGACTTTTTGTGTATCCCTCGCCGCAAACGACAACAACCATATTTTCCGTGTCGCTGCGTGTTTTTTGGATGGTATAAACAGGGATGGTAGGATTAGAATATTTTCTGTCATTTGAATACCACGGGCCGAGGGTGAGCTGAATGCTTTGCTCGGTGCTGACATTCCAATCGGGATTTGCGTCCTCGGCAGGTTCCGAAATTGTATAACCATCCTCTTGCTTATTTGGAGCAGAGCCGATATAAGGACTGCTTTGTGAGCCGCTGCCGGAAGTTGTAACAAAATATTCGGAATCGAGATAAAATGCAGGTCTTACGCCCAAATCGGAATACCACGGAGCATAACGACCGACCTGACCCGATGAACTGATATAACGCATATCGTGATTGCAATCGGTAACAGGAGTGCGAAGCCAATAAGGCCAAGCCATACCGTCATTATTATACGCAACATAATAACCTTTGAGATTTTTCCACACGGCATTAGCCTGCTTTACATCAAGAAGAAAAACCTTTTCGGTTGTAGTTTCAAAATATGAACTGTCGTAGTTTGCCACCGCTTCCGAAATATCGGTGTAGTATAACAAATCCGAATTTGCGTCTCCATCAACTATGCCCTTGTTGTATTCGGGATGAGAAACGAGAGAACGCTGGGTAACGGTTTTCATTGCCGCAATTTCAGATTTTGAAAAAGCGTTGAGAAAACCCGCTTTTTCGTTGTACGCTCCCACACCGCTTACATATCCGTCTTTCGGAGGGTTGCCGCAAAGCCAATCGACTTTGCCTGCCTCTGCGGTTGAATTTAACCAAGAACGCATATTGCTGTCTTTCCAATAGTTAGAACCGTAATCATCACGCTTATAGCTTCTGCTGTGTGATTTTGAATTGCTGTTGTCATTTGTTTTGGCATCATATGCAAGGGTGTCAACAATTTTGTCTGCAAGCATAAGCGGTCCGTTATTGTCAATGCTTACACATCGCCAAAGAATTGAGGCATTGTTATACGCGCCCATTTTAACATAGTCGCCAACTTTAATATCGGGCTTTGATGCCGCCTGAACGGCCATCGGCAAAACGGAAATTGCCATGCACAACGCCAAGAATATTGCTGTTATTTTTTTCGTCATTAAGTCACTCCTTTATAAGCGGTGTATTTGCCATTATTATATTGTAAAGGGGTTGTATGTGTCAATGAAAATCCATTTAAATTTTTGTTAATTTTACAGCTGACACATTTAATATTACACGAAGAAGAAAATCTTATCAAATATGCAAAAAGGCTTCTGCCCAAATACCGCCGTAAAAAGCAGTATTAGGACATAAAAATAGGCTGAAAGTAAAACTTCCAGCCTTGTGGCAGATTATATCAACCTGTCAAGTCACGGTAGTATTTGCTTTGCAAATCTCCACCTTAAAGACTTGACAGAACGATGTTACGGGTTTAATTGCATTATAAACCCGTAATAAGGATTCGAACCTTACAATGAGGTGTCGAAAGAAACTCTAAATCCGCATCATCTCTTACAGCAGGGTACTGTGCAATTTAATGACGAAGAATAGAAGAATATAAAAACTAATTATTCAATCAGATTTAATCCAAACTCAAGTCCCGTATATTCTATTCAATAATTAGGTAACAAAAAAGCGCCGTATTTCTACGACGCTTTTGTCTTGCTCAGAAGATGGAGCAAGGGAATGTTATTCAATTATCTGTTGTACTTTTTCTTTCTGCTGGCAACCGTTGTAGCAAGGGTTGCGCCGCCGCTGGCTAACAGTAGGGGAATCCACAGTGCAAGGTTGCTTGTATTGCCGGTCAGCGGACTCTTATCTGATGTTCCCGGTTTGGTACTGGCAGGCTTTTTCTCAAGAGCAGCAATCGCATCTTCGATAGTCTTTGCCATCTTGTCTACTTCAGATTGCTCCGTAATATTTTTACCACGGACAACAGCTTTGACAGCGGTTTCCACACCGGAGAAATCTTTGTAGTCATTCTTGTTTAGTGCATTTGCTTTGGCAATGGCTGCATCTACCTTTGTGTAATCTGCATCCTTGTATTGCAGGGCAGCAATGGCATCTTCAATAGCCTTAGCCATTGCATCAACCTCGGTCTGCTCCGTAATATTTTTACCACGGGTCACAGCATTCACAGCGGCTTCCACGGCGGTGAAGTCCTTGTAGTTATCCTTGTTCAGTGCATTTGCTTTGGCAATGGCTGCATCTACTTTTGTGTAATCTGCATCCTTGTATTGTAGGGCAGCAATGGCATCTTCAATAGCCTTTGCCATTGCATCAACCTCTGTTTGCTGGGCTTTGCTTTTTGCTCGGTCAACAGAGTTAATGGAATCTTTTACCGCAGAATAATTTGTATAAAGGCTGCTATCAAGAGCCGTTGCCCTTGCGATGGCTGCATCGACAGCTGTGTAATCAGCGGGGATGTTATTGCCATCCCACACAAAAGTTGGATGACCGATTCCGGCAACCCATTCAACGCCCGCACCGGCATTGGTTTGCAAGCCAGCAAGGACATCTGCGGAGGTGAACTTGGAGACAGCAGTGCCACACGACGACTGGTCAAAGGTCGGGTCGGCACTCGCAGTACCTGCATCCCAATCAACCACCAGCTTAGCAACGGCAAAGTAATTGCCTTTATTATCAGGATATTTTTCTTCATCAAGCGTTACACCATCAGGAGGGGTATCCGGCCAAATGCAGTCGGTAACATGGGTCTTTACAACAGCTGTAATCCAAGTGATATTGCCAGGCTCAGCGCAAGTGATGTTTTTTGTTGCAACTATGCAATTTTTGATTATTACGCCAGGCTTGTTCCCAGAGAAGTTTTCAAAGTTTGCACCGAGAATACCACCTACAGCTGAATAGACATTATTGCAGAAAACAGAACCGCCAAACCAACAATCGGTAATCGACGAGCTGTCCGCAGAATTTTCCCACTGACCAATCAGCCCGCCAACGGTATCAACATCATCTTCATTGGACTCTGTACTGATAACCGTGGCGTCTGAGCCACAGCCTTTTACCTGTGTACTCCAAGTGCATTGACCAATTAGCCCACCAACGAACTTGTTGCCAACATTGTTTTCTATTTTTCCGCTTGTGTAGCAGTTTTCAACGGTGCCGCCATTGACCCAATCCGCCAAAATGCCGGCAATTAATGAACCATCATTTGAGGCAATATCAGCGTCTATAACAAGTAAATTCTTTAATGTACCACCGTCAGAAACAACTCCGAAAAGTCCATTTCGAACAACTTCGTCCCCAGTATAGTGATGGTTCAGGTTCATGATTTTATGATGCTGTCCATTAAAAGTACCAGCAAAAAATCTTTTATGGTTACTGCCATTTCCAATGGGAGTCCACTGGGAGCCGGATAAGTCGAGGTCATTATCTAAGTAAATCGTTTTCCCTTCAAATGATACAGATGCAGTTTTGTCATTGACTAACTGCGCTAAACCAGCCAGCTGTTCTGCCGTGGTGATATGGTATTCAGTATCCGTCTTATGGTCGGTGTACCAGCTTGTATCTGCCGTACCGTCCCAATTATCTACTGAAGTTCCTTCAGCAAACGCTGTCATCGGAACAAGTGCCATCACAAGGCACAACGCAAGCAGAAGGCTTAGAAGTTTCTTCTTCATTTTCATTCCTCCAAAATAATTCTATCCGCTATTTACGTTCTCCGACAGCGGACACGCCGGAGAAAAGATGTGTTTACGGGTGGTGGTTAGGACTTCAATATCAAACCACCATCCTTCCGGCAAACGCAAAAAGCCGAAGCCAAGGCATAATGCGCCCTGTCTCCGGCAATTGGTTCGTTGTAAATTGTATGAAATAAGACTTGACACGCTGAAAAAACGGCGCTATGCTCCAGCCCAGCCCAGCCGACAATGATTGTCGCATTTCCGTTTGCCATAGTCAAGTCCTCCTTCCATAATATCTAAGGCAAAAAGGATATAAATTCCCAACTATATAATTATACAAAAGTATTATAGCAGATTTTTCCCGAAATTTCAAGAAATTTTCAGAATATTACACTTCTCTTTTTCTCAAATCATTGCCTTCTTCCATTACTCACGGAACTGTATGAGTTGTTAAATACTTCCCGAAAACGGAAAGCCGCCGTCTGTGACAGCGACTTTTCTATTTAGCGGGTAAACCGTCCGAGAAAACATTGTTTCTGCCTGCTTGTTAAGGTCTGTATGGTAATCGCTCAGCTTGCTGGTAGTCAGCAGTTCAACATACAAGCGGATCTTACACTGAGGTGTATAAAGAAACTCTAAATCCGCATTATTATTTACAGTAAATAACTGCTTCAGTCATCTGCACTTGCTCCGTCTGTTTTGCCCTTTGGCAAAAAGACATGGGGTCTAATGCTTTTAAAAAGAAGGAAAAAACGAAATTTACCTCTATTCAGGCATACAAACTGTTGACAATAAAGCTCCTATATAGTACAATTTAATAAACTACTATATAGGAGCATTTGCATGAAAACAAATGGCGGATTTCTTGTCACCAAAATAAAACAACTTGGAGACCGGATTTTTGAGAAGATTCTCAGCGAAAAGAATATTGATGCGTTCAATGGAGCCCAGGGGCGCATTCTTTATGTGCTGTGGCAGGAGGATGGAATCTCAATCAGGTCACTCTCGGTCAAATGCGGATTAGCGATAACATCTCTTACGACGATGCTGGAAAGAATGGAAAATCAAGGGCTGATAAGCCGTGTTCAGTCTGAAACGGACAAAAGGAAAACACTCCT
>ERZ772851.415-NODE-415-length-53738-cov-13.843526_pt1 | contig 53738 bp, 55 predicted proteins | sample MGYA00512137_ERZ772851 | MGnify/ENA primary metagenome ERZ772851 (study PRJEB29015, sample SAMEA2737663) | human gut metagenome | biome: human gut; feature: human-associated habitat; material: faeces | place: China | collected 2012 ... | reverse complement strand
TTTACAAAGAGGGACTCTTGCGTTACAAACGGGACTCTCGCTCTACATTTCACCTATGGAAAGACATAGCTTGCAAAAGGTATCAGCGGTATTTTATTCACATGATGAATATGAAAAGTGTTCATGCATGACAAAATCAAATTGACTAATACTGATTATCAATATATAATATAGACAAAACGAAAATGACATGAACGGAGAAACAATGAAGTGGAGAAGGTTATAACACTTGAGGAAGCATTAAAAAGAATTGAAGAGTTGGAAAATGAGAACGCTGAGTTACGTGAAGAATTGGAATATTATAAAAATCGTAAATTAAGCGGAAGGCAGAAGCATAATGCAAAATGGATGGCTATTTACAATGATTTTGTTGCCGGTTATGAAAGTGGAATGACTATGGTAGAGATTGCAAGAAGGAATAATGTCAGTGAGAGAACGATTTACAGGTATAAAGCGTATTATGACGAAATAAAGGACAAAAATGAGATGGAAAGTAAATAGACAATTGAAGTGGAGGATGATGAAGTGAAAAATCTTGTCAAAGACACAATTCATGCTAATGGAATTGATATTGGAATATATACACAGGACTTTGAAAATGAATTTATATCACTGACTGATACTGCGCGTTATAAAAGTGATGAACCAAAGGATGTAATCAAAAATTGGATGAGAAGCAAGGATACAATAGAATTTCTTGGTTGATGGGAAAAACTACATAATAGCAATTTTAAAGGGGTCGAATTCGACTCCTTTAGAAATCAGGCAGGGTCTAATGCATTTACAATGTCACCTACAAAATGGATAGAGACAACTGGAGCAATAGGAATCGTAAGTAAATCTGGACGATATGGTGGCACTTTTGCACATTCAGATATTGCGTTTGAATTTGCATCATGGATTTCAGCAGAATTTAAACTTTATATAATCAAGGATTATAAAAGGCTGAAAGCAGATGAAAATAGCCGTTTTTCATTGAATTGGAATCTAAACAGAGAAATATCAAAACTGAATTATAGAATACATACAGATGCAATCAAAGAAAAATTGATACCACCGGAATTGACACCGGCACAAATCAGTTTTACATATGCAAATGAAGCTGATATGTTAAATGTGGTTCTATTTGGCAGAACGGCAAAACAATGGAAAGATGAAAATCCGGATATAAAAGGTAATATGAGAGATGGTGCAACCCTGAATCAATTATTAATCTTGGCTAATTTAGAAAGCTATAATGCAGTGTTGATTCATCAAGGGAAAAACCAAAAAGAAAGAATGGAATTGCTTCGACAATTGGCTTTGCAACAGATTCGTACACTAGAATCAATTAGTACTGATAAGCTTCCAAGATTACGATAGATTCATATTATTAAGACAAGTTTGGGGGATAAAGATGAAAAAAACAAGATGTTACATATATACTCGTGTATCTACGGCTATTCAGGTTGATGGATACAGCCTGGATGCACAGAAAGACAAGCTAAGAAAATATGCAGAATTTCAAGATATGGAGATTGTAGGAGAATATTCTGATGAAGGACATTCCGGTAAGAATATAAAAGGTTGCCAGGAATTTATGCGGATGCTGAATGATATTGAAGATGGCAAGGACGGAGTTGATTTCGTCCTTGTATTTAAATTATCGCGATTTGGCAGAAATGCAGCAGATGTGCTCAGCTCTTTACAGCTTATGCAGGATTATGGGGTGAATCTTATCTGTGCAGAAGATGGAATTGACAGCTCAAAAGAAGCCGGTAAACTGCTTATATCTATTATTGCGGCTGTAGCAGAGATGGAACGTGAGAATATAAGAGTACAGACGATGGCTGGACGTGAGCAAAAAGCCAGAGAAGGAAAATGGAACGGTGGATTTGCACCATACAACACACAACAGAAAAAAGACGTTTCATGACATCACGGTTAAATGCCGCCGCAGTCGCTCCGATAACTTAAACAGGTAAAATAATTGCAGAACGGAGAAAAATATGACAGTTACGGGGATCGGCAACGATGCGGTTTATGCGAACGGTTATAAAAATACCAGGAATGTGAACGGCAAGGCGAATAAAGCCTATGGAAGTGCGCGTGAATACGGGAATTATTTGATACAAAAGTATGACTGCTTAAGAAATACGGACTATCCCGTTACCATTAGCGGTTCGCTTCTGCAGAAAGCGGCCGGCGATGAAAAAACAGCGAAATGGCTGGAATATAATCTGGCACTGATGCCGGGCTGTATCGAGAAAGAGAAAGCAGCCGTGGAAGCAAGGGGTGCGAAGATCATAAGCTGCCAGTGCGTCATCAACGGATACGACAGCATGACGTCGTATATATGTACGACGGATGACCCGGATGGAACATTCGCGAAAGAAAATGCCGAGAAAAGAGCGAAGGAAAAGAAAGAGGCAGAGGAAAAGAAGGCGGAGGAAAAACTGGCGGAGAAAAAACAGGCAGAGCGGCGTGCAGAGCAAGAGGAACAGGAAGAAAGCCGACAATCCGTATTTGAGGCCAGGGCATAAGCAGGGGAACCTTCGATGGAATTAAGAGGTTTAAAATACTTTTTGATGGTTGCCAGAGAAGAAAATATCTCAAAGGCGGCAGCGCTGCTACATGTTACACAGCCGACGCTTTCCAGACAGCTTATGCAGCTTGAAGACGAGCTGGGCGTAAAACTATTTCACAGAAGCAGGCACAGCATCATACTGACGGAGGAGGGCATGCTGTTAAAGCGCCGGGCGCAGGAGATAGTGTCCCTGTCAGATAAGACGCTGCTGGAACTTTCGCGTAAGGACGAGATTGTGACCGGCGAGATTGCAATCGGCGGCGAGACAAAAAGCATGCTTTTTCTGGCGGAATGGATGAAGGAATTTCAACAGAAATATCCGCCTTAAAACATATCGGTTTACAGGAAGGGATCATGGAGCCGCAGGTGCGGCTACATGATCCCTTTGCTTGTATAGTTGTTGACAGAATCGGAAGAAATAGTTATAATTCAAACCGTTTGAATTATAACTATTTCTGAAAGGATAGGATAGTATGGATGACACGTTACATTATCTGATTATGGCGAATCAGATGCTTGTACAGAAAGCTTTGCTGGAACAACTCAAGGATACCGGTCTTACCATAGGTCAGCCTAAGATACTTGATTATCTGAAAAACCATGATGGCAGTAATCAGAAGGAGATTGCCAAGGCATGTTTTCTGGAAGCGGGTTCATTGACGACCATTCTCAACAAGATGGAAGAAAAAGGATTGATTGAGCGCAGGATCTTAAATGGAAACAGACGGAGTTTTCATATTTTCCTGACTACGGTGGGAAAAGAGAAGCAGCAGCTGGTAGACACGGCATTTTCTGAGATTGAAAAGAAAGCTCTGGCTGATATCCCGGAGGAAGAGTTTGAGCAATTTATGTCGGTGTATCATAGAATTTATTCTAATTTATCCGGTATTTCCGAAAAACAGACCGAAAATGATACGTATTTAAGAAAGAAGGAACATACAAGCAATGAATAAATTAAAAAGATATCTTTTGTTTTTGGCAGGACTATTTATAAATGCACTTGGAGTAAGTCTGGTGACAAAGGCGAGTCTCGGGACGTCACCTATTTCATCCATTCCATATGTTTTAAGCCTTAAATTTCCGTTTACACTCGGAAATTTTACAATTATATTCAGCATACTGTTGATTCTGCTGCAGATATTGATTTTAAGGAAAAACTTTAAAATGGAAAACATTCTGCAGATACCGGTTTCCATAGCGTTTGGCTATTTTATTGATCTCACCATGTATATGTTTTTCTGGGTAAATCCGCAGAACTATGCGATAAAGCTGATCGCACTTTTCGCAGGCTGTATCGTGCTTGGTTTTGGCGTCTATATGGAGGTGCTGGCGGATGTGGTTATGCTGCCGGGTGAGTCCTTTGTCCGGGCCATCGTACAGACATGGAATACAAATTTCGGAACTACGAAGATTATGTTTGACTCGTCCATGACAATTATTGCAGGAGGGCTTTCGGTTATCTTTTTCGGTAAGCTTAACGGAGTGCGTGAGGGCACGATTATCGCAGCATTGCTTGTCGGGTTTATCGCCAGATTATTCGGAAAACATCTTAAATTTGTGAAACCATACATCTTCCCGGAGAACTATGAAACGAATAAGAATCATAATACTTCAGATGAGAATGGCAAGGAGACAAGCGAGGCAAGACATAAGAATGTAATTGTCATCGGCAGACAGTATGGCTCCGGTGGACATGATATAGGAAAAATACTTGCGGATAAGCTGGGATTTGATTTTTACGACCAGGAGATTATCAAGATGGCTGCCGGAACGACAGGGCTGACATCTGAATTTATTGAAAAAAGAGAAGAGACCATGACAAACAGTCTGTTGTATGATCTGGTTAATCAGATGTATCAGTATAGAGACGAAAAGGAGGAGGCTCCGAAGGATAAAATATTTGATGCGGAGTCAAAGGTCATCAGAGATCTGGCGAATAAAGGAAACTGCGTTATTATCGGGAGATGCTCGGATTATGTGTTAAGAGATGACGATCGTGTGTTAAAGGTGTTTTTTACCGCTCCGATGGAGAGCCGCATAGAGCGTGTGATGAAACGACTCGGAGTCGAATCCGGCAATGCACAGCACAGGATACGAAAAGAAGATAAGTACCGTGCGGATAACTATCGTTATTACACAGGAAGGATTTGGGGCGTCTCGGCCAATTTTGATCTTACAATAAATATAGATCTGGGAATTGACTTTATAGAAAAATGTATTGATGACGCATTAAAGGCATAGTGACATATTTCTATAAAATCAGACCAGCTGACAGTGTAAAAGGGATTCTGTCATTTTATGGAGCCAACAGTGTTATGCTAGAAGACGGAATGCCGAGTACCCTGTCCCATCATCTTCCTGACAGCCCGGAGGGAAAGCAGATGGGAGGGGTTAAGGTGCGAGGGCATCCGGTTTTTCGATGAGACACTAAAAAATAAGAAAAGAACAAAAATTTTGCAAACAGACTTCATAACTGTTAGAATAAAATTAAAATTTTATGTAGGCTAGGAGAGTGTATGGAACAGTCAGGAGTCTTAAAGAATAAACTTTTTTTGTACCTCACAGAATTTTTTGCGGGAATGTCGGTGATGGCGGTGGAACTTGGTGCGAGCCGTCTTCTGGCACCGTATTTCAGTTCCTCACAGATCGTGTGGACGATTATTATCGGAACCATCATGATCGCGATGGCGCTGGGCAATATTTACGGCGGGAAGAACGCCGACCGGTCGCCGGATCCGGACAGGCTGTATGCAAGAATTCTGGTTGCCGCGATCTGGATTGCGCTGATCCCGGTTGTCGGAAAATATATTGTTCTTCTCATATCAGCACTGCTTATTTTTACGGTCAGCAGTAATTTCCTGATTATCGCGGCATTTGCAGCCTGTATGGTAATCTTCGTGTTCCCTTTGTTTTTGCTCGGCACGGTTACGCCGTCCCTTGTAAAATATTCAGTGGACAGCCTGGATGACAGCGGGAAAACGGTGGGAACGCTCGGCGCATTCAACACGATTGGAAGCATTATCGGAACGTTTGTGCCGACCTTTGTGACAATCCCGGCGGTGGGAACCTCGATCACATTTCTGGTGTTTGCGGGAATCCTGATTTTACTGTCTGCGGTTTATTTCTTAAGCCGGCGGTCGGGAAAAAAGAAAGTCGCGGTAGCGGCAGTGATTTTTCTGCTCTGCTGCGGACTTGGCTACTCGGATTCCTTTGCCTTCTGGCAGAAAGACCTGACCTATGAGGGAGAGTCGATCTACAACTACCTGCAGGTCTCGGAGAATGACAGGCGCGTCGTATTATCCACGAACGTCCTGTTCGGTGTGCAGTCCGTTTACATGAAGGAGGACGGACTGACAGGAATGTACTACGACTATGCCATGGCAGCGCCGCTCATGATTCCGGATAAGAAAACAGAGGATATGAATGTTCTTATCCTCGGAATGGGGACAGGAACCTATGCAACCCAGTGTAAAAAATATTTTGGAGATATGAACATCGAGGGGGTCGAGATTGACGAAAAGATCACGGAGCTGGCAAGAAAATATTTCTCGCTTCCCGATGATGTAAAAGTCACGACTTACGACGGCAGGGCGTACCTGCAGGCGGTGGACCGGAAGTATGACATCATTATGGTTGATGCCTATCAGGACATTACGATTCCGTTCCAGATGTCCTCGGTGGAGTTTTTTTCCATGGTCAAAGAGCATCTGAATGAGAACGGTGTGATGGTTGTCAACATGAATATGCGCGGAGACAGCGAGGGCAATATTAACCAGTATCTGGCGGATACCATCGCATCTGTGTTTGAGAATGTCACGACGGTGGATGTGAATGGCTCCACGAACCGAGAATTATTTGCATCCTCCAATCCGAAGATGCTGCAGGATCTTCGGGACAATGCGCAGGAAGTCGGTCAACCGGATTTACAGCAGATGATGATTGGCGTGGCGGACCGCAGCAGTGTATACGAGGCAGGAAATTATATTATGACGGATGACAAGGCTCCGGTAGAACTTCTCGGAATGCAGGTGATCGATCAGATCATTCAGGATGAGGTGGCTTATTACAAGGGAATTTATGAGCAGCAGGGCATCGACGGATTGCTGCAGAGTCTCTGACCGGGTTCCTCTGGGGGATACGCAGGTCTTAGGCTTCCGGCGCAATAAGGTTGCTCACATAGGGCTTTTCCCCGGAGAGAATTTCATCGTAGAAATTCTGTTTCCAGTCGATATAGGCAATGCTGCCTTCCAGTTCTTTTACAGCCTGACGCAGGGAATCCTGCTTCGCGGTAAGCATTTCTTTCCGTTCCGGGATCGTGGATGCCCCTTTCAGGCACAGACTTCTTTCTGCCAGGAGGAAGTCGGATTGCAATAAAAAATTTTAGTGCGAATCACACCATTTTTATCACATTCTAATCGTTCCGGAAATTGAAATTCCATGTCATTATCAGTTAATATCACGGAAAACAGTTCCCGGAATACTTCTATACGGGGCTTCTCTGTCAGATAGTCAAATACACTTATAACCTGCTCTTGTATCTTTTCCTGTAGAACCAAAATAAGCATCAGTGAACAGTCGCGGAAAAAGAAAGTTAAAAAAGCCTTGGTACTGTTTTCGCGCCCGCCTTCCACGGTGTCAAGTTCAACAATGGAGGAATCCACTAACCAATATAAGCATATCACAAAAGATGTAAGACTAAAATCATCAGACACGAATTTAGTCGGTGAAACAAGAATTTACCATTACATTTTACCGGAAATATTTCAAAAAAGTATTGACCGGTTGCTACTATCGGAGACTATAATCGGCAGTAGCAACCGGAAGAAACAATCGAATTATATCATGTGAAAGGAGACAACATAATGGATAATTTTACTTATTCTTACCCTATGAAGGTATATTTTGGAGAGGATGCGGCAAAAAAGGCGTTTGCCGCTGAACTTGGAAATTATGGAAAGACCGTGATGCTTGCTTATGGCGGAGGTTCCATTAAAAAATCCGGAATTTATGAAGAAATGCGGACGCTGCTTGAAGAAGCAGGAAAGGAGATCGTTGATTTCTCCGGCATTATGCCAAATCCAACATATGCGAAAGTACAGGAAGGTGCTGCACTCGTGCGTGAACGGGGAGTAGATTTCATTCTGGCTGTTGGCGGAGGAAGCGTGATTGACTGCTGTAAGGTCATCTCTGCACAGGCAGTGCTGGATGAGGATATCTGGGAAATGGAGTATCAAAAAGGAAAATTCCCGACAGCAGGAATCCCAATGGGAGCTGTCGTTACTGCATCGGGTACCGGAGCAGAAATGAATGCCGGTGCAGTGATTACCTGTGAGGAAAAAATGTGGAAGGGACCGATTTTTGGTACCGCAGCGGCATTTGCGGTTCTCAATCCTGCTTATACCATGACCGTACCGAAGATGCAGGTATTATCAGGTGCTTTTGACACGTTAAGCCATGCAATGGAAACGTATCTTGGATCATCGGATCGGGATAATGTTTCGGATGATGTGGCACTGGCTGTTATGCGGAACACGGTTGTGAATATGCGCGGGTGCTGGCGGACAGTAATGATGTGCAGGCAAGGGGCAATCTGATGTGGGATTCTGCCATGGCAGAGAATGGTATTTTGAAGGTAGGACGTCTGACGGACTTCCAGGCGCACCAGATGGAGCATCAGCTGGGAGCGTATACGGACTGTAATCACGGACAGGGACTTGCCGTCATCCAGCCGGTTTATTACAGACATATCTTAAAGGATGCAGAAGAAAAATTTACCAGATTTGCAAAGGTCGTATTTCAGGTGGATACGGCGGAGGAGGGCATAAAGGCGCTTGAAGCATTTATCAGAGAGTGCGGACTGCCTGTGAAGATGGGGCAGCTCAGATCCAAAGTGGAGATTACACCGGAGGTACTGCGAAAAGTAGCGGACACTTGCAACATCATAAAATGCAATCCGCGTGAACTTGATCGTGAAGAAATCTATGAGATTCTGATGGAATGTCTATAAGGAACCACGGAAGCTAATTCAGCCGTGTTACAAGGCGCAGCGCGCGCTCCGGTCATGTATCAAAAAAAGGAAAATCGTACAGGCATATCAATATATGTCTGTACGATTTTCCTTTTTTTGATACATGACCGGAGCTTACATATAAACCAGAGTTTTCAACCATACATTGTCAAATATATACAAAACTTTAAATTAAAAATTGTTAATAAGGTAAAAAATAAACAGATCCCATTGACGGATAAAATAACAAATGCTACTATAAGTTTAACGTTAAACCAAAGGAAAAACAAAGAATGAAATTGATGTGACAAAAATATAGAAAATATGGTGTATTTTGTCCAAAATAGGTATATATTCTGCTTTATCAAAAGTTTAACGTTAAACCAATCAATGTGTTTGGGAAGGGAGAAATTTTATGAAGAAAAAGAACATGAACAAAGTGTTGAGCTTAGCGCTCGCGGCAGTAATGACATCATCCCTGGTAGCCGGATGTGGCAGTCAGGCATCTACAGGAAGCAATGAATCTACTGGCAGTGCAGCAGGAACCGAGGTGGCTGCAGATAATGGGGAAAAAGAGGTTACACTTACACTTGGAATCTGGCCGGAAGATACATTAACAGATGACATTGAGATGCATGAAGGATTCGTAGAGCAGATGAAGGAAAAAGATCCAAATGTTACATGCGTTCCAGCATATTACAAATATGCAACTGACACCTTTATGCCATTAGTTGAATCCGGAAACTGCCCTACCATTTTTGAAACATGGTTTACTGAACCACAGAAACTGATCAAAGCAGGAGCGGTAGCAGATATTACAGACGAACTGGAAGCAAGAGGATGGTTAGATAAGATGAATCCTTCTGTAAAGGCACTGTTGTCAGATGAAAACGGAAGAGTATATGGTGTTCCGCGTGATGGATATGCACTTGGACTTATGTTAAATGTAGAGGTTTTTGAGGAAGCAGGTCTTGTTGACGAGAATGGTTATCCAATCTATCCAAAGACATGGGATGAACTCGCAGAGACAGCGAAGACGATCAAAGATAAAACAGGTTCTGCCGGTATCTGTCTTCTGGCAAAAGATAATGCAGGTGGATGGCATTTCTCCAATATCGCATGGGCATTTGGAGCAACACTTTGTACGGATAATGGCGATGGAACATTTACAGCTCATTTAGATTCTGATGAAGCAATTGCAGCGATGGAGTATGTTAAATCCCTGAAATGGGATTATGATGTTCTGACTGCAGATCCGACCAATGAAGACTGGGGAACTGGATTTACAGAGTTAGGAACGGGCGCTGCGGCTATGTACATCGCAGCGAACGATGCAGTAAATCAGCCTACACAGGTGAACGGCCTTCCGGAAGATAAACTTGCAATGTGTCCAATTCCAGAAGGACCTGGCGGACAGTATTCCTTATATGGCGGTACACCATACATGTTTTCAAAGGATGCAACAGAGGATGAGATTAATGCAGCTTTAGATTATCTTGAAATTATGGGAAAAGCTCCTGTTGTTACAGATGCTTCCATTGCTGGTTTGGAGGCAGATGCAAAGAACCGTGTAGATAATGGCGTTCCGGTTATTAAACCTTTCCCGGTATGGACAGATGCAGATTATGTTGCAGCACAGGAAAAAGTGGTAAAAGAGTACAACAATGTAGATGAAAAAATGTTTGAATCTTACTTTGATGCAACATCTTCCGCTGGCTTACATACAGAGGAACCAGGTTCTACACAGGATATGTATGCGGAACTGACAAGCGTATTACAGGCAGTGATCACAGACAAAGATGCTGACGTACCGGCACTTATGAAGCAGGCAAACGAAAATTATCAGAAAATATTAGATGACATGCAGTAAATAGATATGTCAAAAAGTCAGAACTCAGTCCTGTTTGCGGGATATGGGTTCTGGCTTACTGATTAAAACAGTGCGATTCGTGAAGAAAGAGAAGATAGAGTGTCAAAGCGCAGGGGGCGAAGGTAAATGAAAAAAAGAAAGTGGAAAAAAAGCGATACGATAGGATGGCTGGTCATGCTGCCAACTCTTGTGCTGTTTACATTTTTCGTTTGGGAACCGTTATTGGAGAATATACGGATTTCTCTCTACAGTGCAAAGGGATATGAACTATTAGAATTTGTGGGTTTAAAAAATTACATAAAAGTAATTCAGGCACCTAAATTTTTTCAGGTAGTGAAGAATACATTTTCATATACGCTCTGGTCATTAGTGATCGGCTTTATTGTGCCAATTATTATGGGTATTTTAATTTCAGAAACAACACATTTAAAGGGACTATTCAGAACCGGTGTTTACTTTCCTAACATTGTTCCAGGACTGGCAACTGTATGGATCTGGAGTTATTTCTTTATTCCTGGTCCGACCGGTGTTTTAAATATAATATTGTCGAAACTTGGGATTGATCCCCAGATCTGGCTGACAAATCCCAAATGGACGATCCCTCTTATTATTTTGACATTGACATGGAAGAGCGCAGGTTCCACAGCATTGATCTATATGGCAAATATCAGTGGAATCAGTCCGGATCTTTATGAGGCAGCTACCATTGATGGAGCCGGAATCTGGCAGAGAATCCGCCATATTACATTGCCGAGTATTTTTGGAATTGCAAAGACCATGTTGATCTTACAGATTATTTCTGTGTTCCAGATTATGTATGAACCTATGGTTATGACGAATGGTGGACCGAATGGAGCGAGCGAGTCACTGATGATGCGTATGTACCAATATGCGTTCAGAGATTATAACTTCCCGATGGCATCCGCATTGTCCGTTATGATCTGCATTATCCTTATTATCTTAAGCGGTATTTATATGAAGCTGACCAAGAATAAGGAAGAGTAGGAGGCAAAGATCTATGTCAGATAAGAAAAAGAAGAAAAGAGAAGGCTTCTGGGGAGCATACATCAATAAAAAGGATGGAGCTATCCGGGGTTATGATATTAAAAATCCAAGTGTAAAAATTTTTTGTATCTTTATTATGTTGATCTGCGCCACGCTGGTTGTGATCAGTGTGTTCCCAATTTTATGGGTATTTTTGGCAAGCTTTAAGGATATTCGTGAATTTACGAGAAATGTAACGATTTTCCCGGACAGTTTTGATTTCTCAAAAATAAAAGCAACCTGGGATGCGTTAAAGTTTCAGAAATACTATCTGAATTCATTTATTTCAGTTGTGGGTAGTGTGGTCTGTGCCGTTATTTTTAATGGACTGCTTGCTTATGGATTTGCTGTGTTAAAGCCAAAGGGACATAAAATCGCATTTGGACTTGGGATGTGGAGTCTGTTAATTCCAGCGACAACGAGTATTGTTGCAGTATTCCGCAATATCAACATGGTAGGACTGTACAGAAGCTTTGTGCCATTATGGCTGGCATTTGGAGCGAATGCGTTTTATGTAGTTTTATTCAAGGAATTTTTTGAAGAGATTCCAACCGAATTACTGGAAGCAGCAAAGTTAGATGGTGCGGGTGTGCTGACTGTTTTTACAAAGATTATGCTTCCGTTGTCAAAACCAATTATCATGGTGGTTATCATCTTTTCGCTGACGGCTGCATGGTCAGATTTCCTGCTTCCATATCTTGTATTAAATGGTTCAGGAAAGGAAACGGTTATGGTAAAACTGTTTGCGTTTAAGGATACACCAACAGACGCAGTGAGTGTACTTCGCGCAACATTGTTTGCAATTATTCCACCGACCATTCTGTTTGCAATTTTCCAGAAGCAGATTACAGATGGTGCTACAGCAGGTGCAGTGAAAGGATAATGATATGGCAAAAAAAGCAGACAGATATTTTGAGGTAAATCCATGGAAGATTGTGGAAACACATTTTGACCCGGCTTATGCGAAAGTGGCGGAATCCATTTTCGCTTTGGGAAATGAATATATGGGAGTCCGTGGATATTTTGATGAAGGTGGTACAACAAAGTCATTAACAGGAAGTTATTTTAATGGAATTTATGAGCGGGAGAATCTTGGCAGTGGTGGTTATAAGGGTGTGGTCAATGACACGGAATTTATGGTAAATGCGGTAAACTGGCTTGCTGTCAAAGTGATTGCGGATGGAGAAACATTAGACCTTGCAAAATGCAAAATAGAAGACTACAGAAGAAGCCTGGATTTAAAGACAGGATTGTTAAAAAGAGAATTTATCTGGGTAACAGGCAAGAATGTGAGAATCAGACTTCGCTTTGAAAGACTGCTTGCCATGGAGCATACCACAGAAGCAGTTCAGAAAATAACAGCCGAGTCCGTTGATTTTGATGGAGAACTGCAGATAAATCTGGAAAGCGATTTTGGAATGATCCACCAGATGCACCAAAAGAATTATTGGGACGTTCAGGAGAAAAAGGCGGAAAGCACATACACGTATATTGCTGCAAAGACAATCCATACAGACATATACTTATTTTCAGGAAGCGTTGTTTGCGGAGAATCTAATGGTAAGGTACTGGAAGCTGCTGGATATGTGGAAGAAAAAAAGGCAGGGGTGACTTACCAGGTATCATTAAAACCCGGGAAACAGGCTGTTTTTATAAAAAAGACCTGGAATGGCATGGAGGATATGCCGGATTGGAGAGAGCAGCTTTCACACGTAAGTTATGAAAGCATTCTCGCAGAAAACGAGGAATGGTGGAGCGAAGTCTGGAAAAAATCAGATATTGAAATCTATGGAGATGAGGAAAACCAGCAGGGAATCCGATATTGCATTTTCCAGATGATGCAGACGTATCACGGTGCAAAAGCAGGAAATAACATTGGAGCAAAAGGTCTGACAGGGGAGGCTTATAACGGAAATGCTTTCTGGGATACAGAAACATACTGTTTACCATTTTTCCTTTTTAATAACCGGAAGGCAGCAAAGAATCTGCTTTTATTCCGCTACCAGACATTAGGAGAGGCCAAAAAGCGTGCAGAAGCGTTGGACTGCAAAGGCGCGTTTTATCCGATTGCAACGATCAGCGGAAGGGAGTGCTGCAATCTGTGGCAGCATGCAAGTCTGCAGTTACAGGCATCTACAGGAGTTGCTTATGGAATCTGGATTTATGAGAAGGTGACAAAAGACCGGGAGTTTATAGAGCAATATGGAGCAGAGATGCTGGTTGAAATCAGCCGGATGCTTGCCACGAGGGGCGACTGGTCGGCAGATGGCACAAAGTATGGTTATTACTGTGTCATGGGACCGGATGAATTTCAGATGATGGTCAATCATAACTGCTACACGAATTTTATGGGGAAATTTACCTTTGTGTATACACTTCGAGTTCTGAATGAACATGAAGGTCTTGCAGAGAAATTTCATGTAACGAAGGAAGAACAGGAGGATTGGAAGAAAAAAGCAGAGGCAATGCTCCTTCCATATGATGAGAACAGGCAGATTTTTGAACAGCATGATGGATTTTTTAAATTGCCACATGTGGATGTAGATGCGATCCCGATGGAGGAATTCCCATTATATCATCATTGGAGTTATGACCGCATTTATCGAAACGATATGATCAAACAACCGGATGTATTGATGTTCATGCTGTTATTTAACCATGCATTTACGAAAGAACAGCTTTTGGCGAATTATGAATTTTATGAACCTAAATGCATTCATGAAAGTTCACTGTCACCGTCCGTACATTCCATTCTTGCAGCACAGTTAAAAAAGAAAAAAGAGGCGTTTGACTTCTTTGGATTTGCAACAAGAATGGATCTTGATAACTACAATCGAAATACGGAAGAGGGATTACATACAACATCCATAGCTGCAGCGTGGATGAATATTGTATACGGATTTGGCGGTATGCGAAGTGATGATGAGATCCTTGCTTTTTCTCCGACTATCCCAATCTGCTGGAATGGATATAGATTCCGCGTGGAAACGGATAACGGAACGATTATCGTGAATGTGAAAACGGATCGTGTTGAAATGACATTAGAAAGTGACCGTGAATGTGAAGTACTTGTATATGGGGAAAAATATATATTGAGCAGTAAAAGGACAGAGATTGCAATACCAGAAGAATGGAGATGAAATAAGTGAAAAACTGGATCATCAAAGAGGAATGGTTTAATAATCAGGAAATAACTGCCAATGAAAATCGATTTTTGTGTGGAAATGGGTATCTTGGTATTCGTGGTGCATTGGAAGAATTTCAAAAAGAAAAACTTCCGGCAGTCAATCTGTCTGGGATTTATGACCGGGTAGGAGATGGATGGAGAGAGCCGTTAAATGCGCCTAACCCTTTGTATACAAGAATGAAGGTGGATGGTGAATATTATTTTTTACCGGAAAAAGAACCGGTCAGTCATACACAGGAGCTGGATTTTAAACACGGACTTGTCAGACGCCACACAACGTTTCACACCAAAAGAGGTTCCGTGACAGTAGAATCAGAACATTTTGCGAGTATGGCAGACTGTCATCTGATTGGTATGCGCTATATTGTGATGGCAGGTTTTCATGCAGATTTAGAAATTCAGACAGGAATTGACGGAGACGTATGGGATATTCATGGACCACATTATGATGATGTGAGGTTCGAACAGAAGGATAAGCGTATTCTGGTGGACGCCATTACGCATGAGAAAAAGGAGCATGTCTGTGTGGCAGAACAATATCGCACACAGGCGCCACACGAGCATAAGACAAAAGAGGAAGAACGAAGATCACTTCATCGGATCTGTGTTGTCACAGATATTAATAAGCCCGTGGTCATCGAAAAAATGGCAGCAGTGTACACGACAAATGATTGCGAAAATCCACAAAGTGCATCCGAAGAACTTGTTGCAGAGAGTATGGAGCTTGGATATGAAAAACAGCGGAAAAGACATATAGACTGCTGGGAAAAACTTTGGAGCACAAGCAAAGTGGAGATAGAGGGTGACGAAGAGGCAGAAAAAGAATTGAATTATTCACTTTATCATTTGCTTTCTATCGCACCATACCATGCAGAGAGCCAGTCAATTCCTGCACGTGGACTTTCCGGACAGACTTACAAAGGGGCAGTTTTCTGGGATACCGAAATGTTTATGCTGGACTTCTTTATCAATACACAGCCGAAGGTCGCAAGAACACTGTTAAAATACCGTATTGACACATTAGCGGGAGCAGAGCAGAAAGCGAAGTCGTATGGCTATTCTGGCGCATTTTATGCATGGGAATCACAGGAAGGTGGTTATGATGCGTGCAGCGATTACAATGTCACAGATGTTTTTACGAACCGTCCAATGCGAACCTATTTTAAAGATAAACAGATTCATATATCGGGAGCGGTTGTTTACGGATTGATACATTATGTAAACTCGACAGGAGATACTTCGATTCTATATGAAGGAGGAGCGAAGACAATTCTTTCCTGTGCCATGTTCTATGATTCAAGAATGATTGAGCGTGTGCACAGTGGAGTGTATGAGCTGTGTGATGTCATTGGACCAGATGAATACCATGAACGAGTGAATAACAATAGCTATACGAACCGGCTGGCAGGCTTTGTTTTGACGGAGGCGGTCAGAATTTTAAGCCAGAGCCGGGAGGATGAAAAACTCGCAGAGGCATTGGGCGAGGCAGACTGTGAATACTGGGAAAAAAGATTCAAAGAAGACACAGAAAAACTGGTGCAAAAGAAGCCGGGAACAAATGGTGTGATCGAGCAGTTTGATGGATATTTCCAATTGGAAGATACAACTGTAGACACAGTGCGAAGCCGTTTACTAAATGAAAAGGAATATTGGGGTGGCGCCTATGGGGTTGCTTCGGATACGCAGATCATTAAGCAGGCGGATGTTGTAACACAGTTAGTAATGTTTCCGGAAGATTTTTCAAGGAAAATTGCATGGGACAATTGGAATTATTATGAACCGAGAACCGAACATGGATCTTCTTTAAGTGCCTGTATGTATGGAATCCTTGCCTGTGATTGTGAAAATCCGGATGCAGCATATCCGTTTTTTCGGAAATCGGCAGCGGCAGATTTAAAAGGCGGCGGTAAAGAATGGGCAGGGAATGTCTATATTGGCGGAACACATCCGGCAGCAGCAGGAGGTGCCTATATGACAGCGATAAAAGGATTTGCAGGAATTACGATGGAAGATGGGCAGATAAAAGCACATCCGCATCTCCCGGATGGCTGGGAAAAAATGCGTTTTTCCATCTTTTATCAGGGAGAGCGGTATGAGATATGTGTTACAGCAAATGGAACGGAGATAAAAAGCATGGGGCATTACAAAATTAGTGGTCATTGCGGAGATTTCTAACACTCTGGCGCTTGACAAGGTAAGTTGGCAGGATGACTTCTGTTTGTGAAAGTGTCCTGCCTTCTAATTTTTGCAGCATAAAATCGACAGCGGTCTGACCTTTTAGTGGCATATTCTGATGGATGGTTGTGAGAGGTGGAGTGATCATCTGACTGAAAACCAAGTCATCGAAACCGACAATGGAGAGGTCATCCGGCACACGGACACCAAGGTCGCGAAGACCAGTCATAATACCGGCAGCCATGATGTCAGCGGAGGCAACAATGCCGGTGAGATCAAGAATTGCTGTAAGCTGTTTTGCAAGCTCCCGGCAGGAAGGAAGATCCATTTCGTATTCAAAAACGAGATGTTTATCAAACGCAATCCCATATTGTGTGAGGGCTGCTTTATAGCCGAGAAAACGTTCCTGAAGTACACCGCCATCGCGGATACTTGGAGAAGTGAAAGCGATTTTTCTGTGTCCGTTCTCAATGAGATGACTGGTTGCCAGAAAGCTTCCGTTAAAATCTTCCAGACCAACGTTATAAAAGTTAGGGTGTTTTACATAACTGTCAATGAATACCATAGGAAGATCTAAGGTGGAAAGTGTATCAAAAAAACTGTCACGGAAAATACCGGTGACAAACAGACCATCCACATTCCAGTTGCGAAGAAAAGCAAGTAATTCATCCGCAGTATCTACGGTGCGCACCATCAGATAATAACCATTTTCGCGCAATGCAGATTCAATGATACCAATCAGGGAAGCCTGAAAAGGATCATCCATAAAATTGGAATCTTTCCGCGTATTGATATGATTGATCAGTGCGATCACCTTGGAAGAACTGGATACAAGAGAGCGTGCGGACATATTTGGTACATATCCTAACTTTTCAATCGCATCCTGAATTTTATGAACAGTTTCTTCGGAAACACGGCCGGAACGACCATGGATCACATTGGAAACAGTGGTAGGGCTTACGCCGGTATAAGCAGCAATATCTTTAATGGTAGCCATTTTTTATATCCTTATCTATTGTTATTTTTGTATAAATCTAAGACGTTTAACGTGCAACTTATTATTTTTAGCATAGCATGATTTTTTTGTTTTTACAATAAATCTTTTGGAGGAAATGAAATGATTAAAGGAGTAATTTTTGATTTAGACGGAGTTTTAGTATCTACAGATGAGATGCATTATCAGGCATGGAAGAGACTTGCGGACCAGCTTGGAATTTTCGGATTTACGAGAAAAGATAACGAGAGACAGCGCGGAGTCAGCCGCATGGCATCTTTGGAAATCGTATTGGAAAAAACGGATAGAGTTTATACGGAAGAGGAAAAAGTGAAACTGGCGGAAAAGAAAAATGATTATTATAAAGAACTTCTGCAGAAACTGGATGACGGCGCAGTTTTAAAAGGAGCAAAAGAGACACTTGCAAAACTTCGGGAGATGGGAGTCTTGATCGGCGTTGGTTCTGTCAGCAAAAATACGCCAATGATTTTGGAAAAAACGGGACTGCTTCCTTATATTGATAAAGTAAGCTGTGGATTGGACATTACAAAATCAAAACCAGATCCGGAAGTATTTTTAGTAGCAGCTAAAAAGCTTGGACTCCCGGCAGAGGAATGTCTGGTGGTAGAAGATGCGGCGGCTGGAATTCAGGCGGCGAAAGCAGCGGGAATGAAATCTCTTGCGGTTGGACCTTATTATGAAAAACTTGGAGCAACGTATCAGGCACCGGGGCTATATGCGGTGAACGACTGGAAGGAGATGTTAGGCTAATTTAGCAGGAAGGGTAAAAAAGGTATCTGTATGAAAAAATATACAGATGCAGGATATCCGATCTGGTCGGGAATTACGGCATGGGCGCTAGAAGGCTTTGTGGAGGTTTTTTGTGAACGTTTTGTGGGAAGCAATTTACCATGCAAAATACTTGTGGTATATTGTACGCGAAAGTAATGAGCAGCGGCGGACAGGGAGCGGCAGGGCAAAGGCTCCGTGATGAAAGTGACGCTGCGGTCTGGATAGAATGCATAATGCATCCATGCGTGGAGGTTAGGAAGAGTATGAGTACGGTTACCATTTTTCAGATAGCGATTGAGTTCTGGGGGATTGTCTGGTGCATCATCGCATCTGCGGGAATTCTTTTCGGAAATGCGAGACTGCATGCGAACCGCAGCATTAAGCTGGCTATGCAGGCGATCTGCATCCTGCTTTTGCTGAATGATTCTCTGGCGTATATTTTCCGGGGGCATCCGGGGAATACGGCATACTATATGGTAAGAATCAGCAATTATATGGTATTTTTCAGCAATTATCTGTATATGGGAGTGTTCTCGATTTTTCTGTGGAGATCGGTCAGAGAGCTGAATGAGCGGATGCCGAGGAGAATTTATGCGATACTCGGATTCAGCGGGCTTGGAGTACTTCTGCTTACATTGTCACAGGCGTATGGATGGTTTTATACATTTGATGCAGACCATTATTACCATCGTGGTACATGGTACATTGTGGCACAGCTGATCGCTATCGTGGGAATGGTGATTGACCTGACGATTCTTTTGCAATACCGGAAACGGTTAGACCGGGTTCTGTTTTATGCCATTCTTTCTTATTTTGTGCTGCCGGCAATTACGACCGTGATTATGATTTTTACGTATGGGTTGTCACTGCAGAATATCGCCATTGTGATTTCCGCCCAGATTATGTTTGTTATGGATACGATTGATATTTCATCCAGACTGGATCGCTCGCATATGGCATTGCTGCGTGCGCGACATGAGGCGGAGCACGATGCGATGACAGGTCTGTGGAATAAAGTGGCGGGAACAACAAAAATCCGGGAATATATGGCACAGATGCAGCAGGATGATGTAGCGGCACTGATGTTTGTGGACATTGATGATTTTAAGTCGATCAATGATGTCTACGGACATGATGCCGGGGATTACTGGATTCGGGAAGTGGCGGCGCTTCTTGCCAATGTATGCGGGGCGGAGGATATCGTCTGCCGGTTTGGGGGAGATGAATATCTGGTGTTCATGAAAAGTCCTGCGAACACGACGACGATCACTACGCGTTTCCGTCAGTTCAAAGAGCTTCTTCAGTTCAAGGCACTCGAAATGAATCAGAATGTACATTGCAGTGTCGGCATCTGCCGGTTGAACGGAGACGGATGTGAATATGAACAATGTCTGAAAATTGCGGATGAAGCTCTGTACGAGGTAAAGAGGAACGGAAAAAATAACTGTGTATTGTTTGAGGCGGGAAGCCGGATGCCACAAGAACGACAGAAGAAGATCATTGATCCGGCAGCGGCGCTTCAGATGCAGGAAAAGTTCTACCGCAAGATCATGAATATGTTTGTGGCAGTGATATATTATGATGCAAAAGACGGTACTTACGAGGTATTAAAGGAGTGCCAGCCGCTGCATAATAAGCTGCCTGCGGGGAACTGCTACCGGGAAAATATGATTGCGTTCGCCCGGTTGTGTGCGGATGCAAAGGATCAGGAGGCGGTCTGCACTTTCCTGGCAGAGCAGCGGATCCGGCAGCAGTCAGAACCGGTCGTCAGCATGGAATACATGAATGCTGCGGGCGGAAGAGCACTGGTGCATACGCTTATCAATACGGAGATCAAGGAGGCAGGTGCAAGAAACTGCATGATTGCCTTTCAGGATATTTATACCGTATAGAAGCGGCTGCTTAAGCATCCCTCTGCAGATATTCCATCAGCTTCCTGGCAGCGATGCTCTCCGGGCGGCTTGTATCCCGGATGAGACAGATCTCACGTTCCGGGATCGGTTCGACCAGACGGATGGGAAGCACTTCACCGCGCGCAATCGGTTCGGAGGCGAGTGCTTCCGGATAGAAGCCGATGCCGAGATTGTGCGCGACCATGGGTAGAATCTGATCGGTCGTGGATGCTTCCATGTCCGGTGAAAATACAAGATGATGACTTAGAAAATACTGGGAATACAATTCTCTCGTGCCGGTTCCGGCTCCGAGAGAGATAAAAGGGACCTCCGACAGGTCGTGCAGACTCTGCATGCGGGAGGCAATAGCGGCATAGGAAGAACCTCCGATCAGGATTTCGCGAAAGGATAAAAGCGACGTCTTGTGAAGAGGCTTTTTGATGTCGATCGGGGTCGTCACCACGGAAAAATCGACGGTGCCGTGCGACAGGGCACGGATGGCCTGCGGTGTGGAATGATTGGAAATCTGCAGGCGCACATGTGGATAATTGTGGTGGAAAAGCTCCAGTTTGTTCAAAAGAAACAGGCGCAGGGCTGTCTCACTTGCCCCGATGGTCACAAGACCGCTTTCGAGACTTTTGTCTTTTAAGATTTCCTGTTCCCCGAGCATCAGCTGTTCGTTGGCGATAGCGACATGGGAGAAGAGGCGTTCCCCCTCCGGCGTCAGGCTGACACCGCGGTTGGTGCGCACAAGCAGCTTGCAGCCGAGCTCGCTCTCGAGCAGATTCATGCAGCGGGAGAGATTTGGCTGGTTGTTCCCCAGAATCTCAGCAGCTTTGGAAAAGCTTTGATATTGTGCAACATAGTAAAAGATGCGGTAGTAATCCAGCGTCATGATCCGTGCCTCCTTTTGCACTCCTTGATATATGATATTGATATATCAAATATATAAAATATACTTTTTACATATCTGTTTTCGGTCAGTATAATACAGAAGGATCAAGAAAGCAAGAGAGTTTGGAGTGATACAGGTGAAAAAGGGAAAGTTCACAGGCTGGATGACACAGGTACTTCCGGAAAAGCAGATGTCGGAAGCGTTTATCAACAGTATTTTCCTTGCAATGTCCGGAGGCTTTCAGGATGCATACACCTACTTTACCAGAGACAAGGTGTTCTCCAACGCGCAGACGGGCAATGTGGTGTTGATGAGCCAGCATTTTATGATGGGAGAGTGGAAGGACGGGCTGAAGTATCTGCTGCCGCTTCTGGCATTCGCGTTTGGCGTGCTGGCGGCGGAGCGGATACAGGCGCAGTTCCGCTTTGCCAGGCGGCTGCACTGGCGGCAGGGAATTCTGCTTCTGGAAATTGCAATCCTTCTGATTGTCGGATTCCTACCGCAGACCCTCAACATGACGGCGACCATCCTGGTGTCGTTCTCCTGTGCGATGCAGGTGCAGGCATTCCGGAAGGTGGACGGCTATTCCTACGCCAGCACGATGTGCATCGGCAATCTGCGGAGTGGTACGGCATCGCTTTCCATGTATTTCAGGGAGCGCCGTCCCGAGTTTTTAAAGCAGGCTCTTTATTATTTTGGCATCATCTTGTTTTTCGCGCTGGGCGCTGGGGCAGGCGGCAACTTATCGGTTCGTTACGGAGTACATGTGATCTGGGTATCAGGCGGACTTTTGATGGTGAGCGTGCTGTTAATGTTCCTGGAAAAGCTGCGTGTATGGAACAGGTGAGAACAGACAGAAAGGGGAGAGTGTAATGGCAACTATTTTTCCAAGGGAAGAAAAAGCGGAGCAGTTGTTCGAGAAGATTCTGGAAAATCCGGATGCGTGTGAGCGGCTGAAGGATACGTTTTATGAGCATTTTCCGGAATCGGAGGATATGGATGCGCAGATGCCGGCGGTATCGCCACAGACTTTTACGAGGGCGCTGTTTCAGGCATACCAGAACAAGGATCTGTCGGCATTTCTGATGGCGATCTGCGGAAACAGCATGTTTGATCTGCTGCGCAACTCTTTTCTGATCCCGATCCGGTTTGACGACAAGGGCAAGACAAACCCGATTCTTTTGACCGATGACCAGGGAATCTTAAGAGAGAAGCTCCCGGTGAACGTCCCGGACAAGGTTTACCAGAAGTTCAGCAGAATCTATCAGCACAGGGAGCCGATCCCACAGATGCGGGAATATCTGGCGTACGGTTTCCGCGAGGAGCACCGCTACGGCGAGGAGGATCTGTCGGTGGAGAGCGTGGAGATCGGGCGACATCTGGGAATCCTGCTGCTCTATGCCATGCCGGAACATTTGCAGGAGCATCTGACGGATGCGCAGGTGTATGTCCATGTATGGGACGCGCTGATGCGGCTTGAAGATGTGCTGCCGCGTGCCTTTATGTATTACGGGAAAATGCAGGTAAACGGGCAGGAGACCGGAAGCGAGGAACTGGGAATTTTCCTTCCGCTGCGTCATTTTGGCGATGCCATGGAGCGCAACATTGAGCAGGCAAACGGGATTGCGCTGGGGTTCCGGGAAGAGATGGAACGTTATGCCAGAAGTGTCTGAAAAGGGATGAGAAGCATGAAAAAAAGTATGCCGCGCATTGGCATGAGGATTATAAAAACATCGATAGCGGCTTTCCTGATATTGTTGATTTTTACTGCGGTAGGGGCAAAGCGGTCGCCGTTCTACGTTCTGATCACGACGATCATCTGTATCCAGCCGGATATTGCAAACACAAAGGACACGGCATTCAACCGTGCGATCGGAACATTGATCGGCGCGGTCACCGGTGCGGTGGCGATGCTTTTGGAAATGCCACTCAAGGGTCTGCCCGGAGGCGAACTGTGGTGGGATCTTTTAAACGCGGTGATGATCTGCATTACCATTTATCTGACGGTGCTGCTCGGCAAACAGTACATTGCGTTCATGGCGTGTGTGGCGTATTTAAGCGTTGCGGTCATTGCACATGACGGAGTATCGCCGTATGAATTCCTGTTTTACAGGGTGGTGGATACCTTCCTCGGCGTGGGAATCGGCAGCCTGGTCGGTAGTTTTCACACACACGGGAAGAAGCGCAACGATGTGCTGTTCGTGGCGGAGCTGGATGACGAGCTGCGCAGTGCGCACCGGCAGATCAGCGAATTTAACAAGACAGCATTAAATCATATGATTGACGAGGGCGCACTTTTTACCATGATTACCAGACAGACACCGGCGTCTTTGATTGCGGAGGTCGAGCACTTAAAGCTGCGCCTGCCGGTGATCGCCCTTGACGGAGCGGTTCTGTATGATATTTATCAGAACAGGTATCTGCATGCATGCCTGATGGAGCACGATATGGGAATCCGTATCCGGCAGCTTTTGACGGAGCAGAACCGCGCATTTTTCACCAATGTCATCGTGGATGACGTGTGGGTGATTTACTATAACGATCTGGTGGACGAGGACCAGAAAGGATACTTAAAGAAACTCCGGACTTCGCCGTACCGCAACTATATGAAACGTGCACCGCACGATGAAGATCATATTTTGTATTTCAGTGTTCTGGACACGCACAACCGGTTGATTATGCTGGAGAAGCAGCTTGAGGAGATGGGATTCGCCGGGAAGCTGAAATTCCTGTTGGAGGATCACGTATTCGGGGAGAAGAGTCTTCTCAAGATTCTGTCAATTGAGGCAAGCCCGCGGAACATGCTTGACCGGCTTATGAAGATGCTGCATGTGCATCACAGTATTGTCTATGGAGACAAAGACTCGGAGACCTGCTGTGATGTGGCGGTGGCGGACAGTGATTTTAACCGGATTGTGCAGAACATCCGCGCAGACTATACCGGAAGAAAAAGAAAGACAAGAGTGTCCAAGAAGCTGGAGGACATCCGCAATTAGAAAGAGAGGCAATTATTATGTTAACATCAGTGACTGGAATTAACTGGGGCGATGAAGGAAAGGGAAGAATCGTGGATCTTCTCACAGAAAAGGCGGACTATGTTGTCCGCTATCAGGGAGGCAATAACGCCGGGCATACGGTGGTGACGGATCAGGGAAAATTTGTGCTGAATCTGCTTCCGTCCGGTATCCTGCATCCGACGGCAGTCTGTGTGCTGGGAAACGGTATGGTGATCGATCCGGATCATCTGCGCCATGAGATTGCAATGATGCAGTATATGAAAGTAAAAGTGGATGCGTCGAACCTTAAGATTTCAGATAAGGCGACCATCTGCATGCCGTTCCATGTGAGACAGGATGTGCTTGAGGAGGAGCGGCTTTCCAAGACGGGTTCCGCATTCGGATCGACCCGGAGAGGCATCGCCTACGCCTACGGAGATAAATATATGAAAAAGACGCTTCGGATGGGCGATCTGCTGGAACTGGATGCGCCGTCCGTACAGCATCGTTTAAAAGTTATCATCGACAGCAAGAATCTGGTGCTGGAGAATGTATACAATCAGGAGCCGCTCTCCTATGATGAGATTATGGAGTGGTGCAGAAGCCAGGCAGAATTTTTCAAAGATTATATCTGCGACGTGGGAACATTGCTCGGTGCTGCTGCCGGTCAAGGGAAAAATATTCTGTTTGAGGCGCAGCTTGGAGCGCTCCGCGATATTGATTATGGCATTTATCCGTTTACATCCAGCTCCAATACAATCGCAAGCTATGCCCCGATCGGTGCCGGTATTCCGGGATGCGCGCTCGACAACGTGGTAGGCGTCATGAAAGCATATTCCACATGCGTAGGCGAGGGACCGTTTGTAGCGGAGACGGCGATGGGCGAAGCCTGGAATGAAAAATTGCGGGAGAGCGGCGGAGAGTTCGGCGCAGCAACAGGCAGACCGCGCCGTGTCGGACCGTTTGACGCTGTTGCAAGCCGTTACGGCATCCGGTGCCAGAAGGCGCAGGATATCGCACTGACCAAACTGGATGTGCTCGGAGCATTTGATAAAATTCCGGTAATTACGGGATACCGTCTGCACGGTGTGTTGCTTGATTCTTTCCCGACGGACAGCAGACTCGAGGAGGCAGAACCGGTGATCGAGGAACTGCCGGGCTGGGAATGCGATATTTCCGGCTGCAGAAGCTGGAAGGATCTGCCGGAAAATGCCAGAAAATATGTGTGCACACTGGAGAAACTCGTGGATCATCCGATTTATCTGGTATCTACGGGAGCAGAGAGGGATGCGTACCTGCTGCGTGAGTGACAAGAACGCCTGCAAGGGCATTTTCGATATCCGGTTTTGTTTTTATTACAGGGGAGTGTAATGGAAATAAACGAAAAGGACGGGGTGACAGAAAGAGTTTCTGCCGCCCTGTCTTTTCTTATGACAGAAAATATGTTACATTACATATCAGTGTTAGAAACGAGAGCGATAGGAGCAGCGGTTATGAGCAGTTATCTGGGATTTGTGATCGGCGGCTATCTTCTGGGAAGCATTTTATTTGCTTATGTGCTTCCGAAGCTGACCCGCCATATCGATATCCGGGAGATGTCGGAGGACGGCAATCCCGGGACCTACAATGCGTTCCGGTACGGCGGTGTGATCTGTGGAATCTGTGTGCTGCTGCTGGAACTTTTGAAGGGATTTTTTCCGGTGTGGCTGTGCGAGCGGACCGCCGGTCTGCAATCCCTGTGGTTTGCAGCAGTAATGGCAGCGCCTGTGCTGGGACATGCCTATTCCATCTATCACCGTGGACGCGGTGGCAAGGCAATCGCGGTATCCTTCGGGGTTCTCTTAGGACTGGTGCCGGCGGGAATCTGGCAACCGTTAGCGATGCTGGTGCTGTTTTATCTGCTGTTTTCACTTTTATTTAAGATCAAAAGCCATGCGAGGCGGAGCGTTGTGACGTATCTGTGTTTTGCAGCGGGAACTTGTCTCACGGTGGAGGAGCGGTCGGTTCTGATCGGAAGCCTGCTGATTGCCGGAACGGTTATTTACCGGCACACATTCGGATGCCCGGGGGAGGGAAAAAATGAACGTATTGATCTTATCATGTAATACAGGCGGCGGTCACAACGCGGCGGCACGCGCGGCTGCGGAGGCTTTCCGCGCGCACGGGGACGAGGCGGTGGTCCTGGATTATCTCAAGCTTGCGGGAGAGAAAGTCTCAAGGACGGTCGGTAACGTCTATGTGGAGACGGTAAAGATTGCTCCTGGTCTGTTCGGGCTTTTATATAAGATCGGCATGCTTGTCAGCCGGCTTCTCCGCCGGTCGCCGGTCTATTATGTCAACGGGAAGATGGCAGTCTACCTGGCGGCTTATCTGAAGAAACATCCGGCGGACGTGATTGTCATGCCGCATCTGTATCCGGCGGAAACCATTACCTATATGAAGCGAAAGGGAATGAAGCTTCCGCTCACGGTGGCGGTGATGACGGATTATACCTGTATCCCGTTCTGGGAAGAGACGGACTGCGACTATTATATGATTCCGCACGAGAGTCTGATCCCGGAGATTGTGAAGCGAGGAATCCCGGAAGAAAAGCTGGTGGTAACGGGCATTCCGGTGGCGGCGGCATGCAGTGAGCCGTGGAGCGGTATGCCGGAAGAAAGTGCTGCGGCGGATACACACACGCACAGCATTGTGCGCAAAAACGCGCAGCAGGCGGCGAAAAAGAGTCTGGGACTCGAAGAAAAGCAGAGGTATATCCTTGTGGCTGGCGGCAGCATGGGAGCGGGATCGATCGACCGGCTGATTCCGGCATTGCTGCGGCGCATGCAAAGGGAGGAACACCTCATTCTGATCTGCGGCAGCAATCAGAAGCTAGAGCAGCGGATGCAGGCACGCTTCGGCAGAGATGTGCGCGTGACGATTCTGGGAAGCGTCAGCGACATGCCGGTTTATCTGCGTGCGTGCGATATTATCTACACAAAACCCGGTGGACTCACTTCCACGGAGGCTGCGGTGACGGAGATACCCATTGTCCACACAAAGCCGATACCGGGATGTGAGACAAAGAACCGGAGCTTTTTTGTCAAAAAGGGAATGAGCGTGACCGCATACACGGAATATGGTCTGGTCAGAAGAGGAATGCAGCTGCTTCATAATCCCGGTAAGAAAAATGCGATGCAGAGGGCGCAGTACCGGGGAATGGAAAAGCACAGCGCGGAAAAGATATATCAGTTTGTAAAAGCAAAGATATAGCGGGAGAGCACAGGAGTATTTTGCGATGTTTTCCGGTCAGCAGCCGGTATAGCGATCGCAGATAGAAGAAGGGGCTGCCACATAAACGGGCAGTCCCTTTTGACGTGATAAGTAACAGGAAAAAGGATTGTCCTGTCTCTGGATTAAGCCGTATATTTTGCAAGGGTTGCCGCAACAGCGCCTGTGCCTGCGGTAAGCTCGGTAAAGTAATCGCATACCAGCGTATCCATACCGAGTGCACACAGGTCAACGCCCCAGATTTTTGCGTTGGACAGGATCGGTGCAAGCGTTTTCTTTGCATCGAACGCTTCGCCGAGTTTTACGTCTGCGACATAGGAGGACGCTTCTGCAAGCATCGGGTCCGGGCTTGGGGTGAACGCGTTGCCGTTGTCGTCAACACCCATCAGGTAGCGCAGCCATCCGGCAAATACAAGCGGAATCAGCTTTAAGTCGGCAACGTTCAAAGAAGGAGCTGCCGCATAGGCTTTGATGGTCTCACCGAAACGGATGGCCAGCTTCTGGGAAGTATCGGTTGCAATACGCTGCGGTGTGTCCGGCATAAACGGATTCGGAATGCGGACATTTAATACGGTATCGATGAATTCTTTCGGATCGAGAATACCCGGGTTGATGACAACCGGGAGTCCCTCTTTATATCCGATCACTTCAACAAGCTTCTTTAAAGAAGGATTCTTCATCTCCTCGGAGATTAAGTTGTAGCCGAGCAGGCAGCCGTAGACAGCAAGCGCGGTGTGGAGCGGGTTTAAGCAGGTGCAGACCTTCATTTTCTCGACTTTGTCGACGGTCTCCCGTGTGGTAAAGATCAGACCGCCCTTTTCCAGAGCCGGACGACCGTTCGGGAAGTTGTCTTCGATGACGAGATACTGGCATTCCTCTGCGTTGACAAAAGGCGCTACATAGGTGTTTTTGCTGGTGACAACCGGATCCAGTTCCTCGACGCCGTCTTTCTTTAAGATCTCCTCGATGGAAGCGTCCGGGCGCGGGGTGATCTTATCGATCATCGTCCACGGGAAGGATACCTTGCCGGAAGTCTTTACATAAGTCTCAAATGCCTCATCGGCAAGACCGTTCTTTACCCAGCCCTCTGCAAAAGCTGTGATGGCAGCCGCGAGTTTATCTCCGTTGTGGGAGCAGTTATCCATGCTTACCATGGCGATCGGCTTCTCACCTGCAAGGAAACGTGCATACAGAAGAGATGCGACCTTTCCGATATAGCTGGCCGGCTTTTGCGGACCTGCTGCCATATCTGCGGCAACTGCCGGCATGAAGTTTCCGTCAGAACCGTAGAGGTTGTAACCCTTTTCTGTGATGGTAAAAGTTGCCATCTGCAGGGAGTCTGCGGAGAAAATCTCCTTCAGGCGGGAGAACTGTGCATCGTCCTCGGAATCGAGTGCCAGAGATTCCATCACACTGCCGACAACGGTTTTCTCAACGGTGCCGTTTGCCTTTAATGTGACAAGAATGCTGTAGTCGTCATGCGGATGATTCATTTTCTCGACAATTTCATAATCGTAGCCTTCGGCAACGACAAGACCGCGGTCAAGATCTCCCTTGTTTAAAAGATCCTGTACCACATTTGCCTGGAAGGCACGGAAAATGTTGCCGGCTCCGAAATGAATCCAGAACGGATTCTGCTTTGTTCTGGCGGCAACCGCCTCTCTGTCATACTGCGGAAGTGCGTAACCGGCAGCTTCCCATGCGTTCTTATTTTCTAATCCTTTGTTATTTAGCTTCATAGCGTGCAGCTCCTTTCTCAATTGCTTCCCAAAGTCCGTTCAGGTAGGTGGCGCCAAGTGCGCGGTCATAAAGGCCATAACCCGGCATAGCGACTTCGCCCCAGATCATGCGTCCGTGGTCCGGACGGATCGGACCGTCAAACCCGATCTCGTAGAGGGCACGCATGATTTCATACATATCAAAAGTGCCGTCTGAGGAGAGATGTGCGGCTTCCTCAAAGTCTGTCGGGCTGTTGAATTTCAGATTGCGTACATGGGCAAAATGGATACGTCCCTTTAAGGAACGGATCATATCCGGCAGATCGTTCTCCAGGTTGGTTCCGTAGGAACCGGAGCAGAAAGTTACACCGTTGTGCGGATTGTCGACCATGCTCATCATGCGGAGAATGTTTTTCTTGTTGATGATGATGCGCGGAAGACCAAATACGCTCCAGGCAGGATCGTCCGGATGGATTGCCATGTTGATGTCATACTTGTCGCACACCGGCATGATGCGCTCCAGAAAATACTTCAGGTTGGCAAACAATTTTTCATCGTCAATGTCCTTGTACATGGCAAAAAGCTCTTTGATGTGCGCCATGCGCTCCGGCTCCCAGCCCGGCATGATGCTGCCGTTGGTATCCCCGGCGATGGACTCGAACATTTTCTCCGGATCGAGGGCATCCACAGCCTCCTGGGTGTAAGCGAGGACAGTAGAACCGTCCGGACGTTTTCTGGCGAGTTCCGTGCGGGTCCAGTCGAAAACAGGCATGAAGTTATAGCATACGAGATGGATATCTTCTTTTCCGAGATTTTCCAGTGTCTCAATGTAGTGATCAATGTAGAGATCACGGTCCGGTGCGCCGGTTTTGATGGCGTCGTGGACGTTGACGCTCTCGATACCGGAAATATGAAGTCCTGCGGCAGCAACTTCCGCCTTTAATGCGGCGATGCGCTCTCTGCTCCAGACCTCACCCGGTGCGGTATCGTAGAGGGTGGTGATGACTCCGGTCACGCCCGGAATCTGTCTGATCTGCTCTAAGGTGACGGTGTCAAATTTGGAACCGTACCATCTTAAAGTCATTTCCATAGTGTGTAACCTCCGTTCTTTTCTGCTCCGTTAAGGAAGTGTCATATTGGATGATTTCATTATATAAAATCCGCTTCAAAAGCAAATTGAAAGACTTGTTGCATACATTGCAAAAGTTGCTATCTTCCGCTATAATCAGGGAAGAACTTAAAAAAATATAAGACGAAAAAGGAAAGCAACGGAACGATGGCGGCATGAAGGGAGTGCCGGAAGGGGAAATAGCACATGCAGAAAAATTTACAGACCAGATTCAGCACCAGACAGTACATGCTGTCACGCGATTTTGAATTATATTATTACAACGAACATTACACGTCAAAAGTGGATACGCACACGCACGACTATTATGAGTTCTATTTTTTTATGGAGGGGGACGTCTCGATTGAGATTGAGGGGCAGAGATACCCGCTCCGCTATGGGGATATGGTGGTAATTCCTCCGCACCGCAGGCACCGTGCCGTTGTGCACAACCATGCGCAGGCATACCGCCGGTTCGTGTTCTGGGTCAGCCGGGAATATGCCAGCCGGCTGATGGAACTTTCTCCGGCATACGGCTACCTGATGCAGCGCGCGGAAGTGTCCGGGAAAAATGTGTTTCACAGTGATGTAATTACATTTAACGCCACGCAGTTTAAAATCTTTCAGCTGATTGAGGAGATGCAGATGGAGCGTTTTGGGAGGGAGGCGCGGATACCGCTGCTGGTCAACGATCTGATCCTGCACTTGAACCGGATGGTGTACGAGGAAGAAAATCCCGCCAAGGTAAAGGAGCAGGATCTCTATCAGAATCTGATCTATTATATAGAGGAGCATCTGGAGGAGGAACTGTCGTTGGAAAAGCTGGCAGGAGCCTTTTTCGTGAGCCGTTATTATGTGGCGCACGTCTTTAAGGAACAGGCGGGAATCTCGGTTCACCAGTATATTTTAAAGAAAAGGATGCAGGCGTCCCGGGAGGCGATTTTAGGCGGTGAGAACATCAGCCAGGTGTATGAGCGGTTCGGGTTCCGGGACTATTCCAGCTTTTACCGCGCGTTCCGCCGGGAATATGGCATGTCGCCGAAGGAGTACCGCGAGGAGCGCCTGCGGTAGCCGCTGACCGGAAAATAGGGCATGCCCCGGGCGGTTTTCACGGAGCCAGCCGGGGAGAAGTGATCTTTACGGGGATTTATAACAGACAATCACATTCCGGAGCGAAGCAGCGGGGCGGAGTCTGATCACAAAATACGGACTTTCTAACCCAGCCGCTTTCGACAACTGCGATGATCCGCGTCTTTCCAGGCTTGGAGCACTCCGCGAATGTGTCCGCAAGCCGCAGACAATTTTAGGACTTACGTGCAGCACTTTGCACACCGATGAGCAAAACATAACCGCGCGAGACCGATGTTTGAGCTGCTTTCTGCCTTGTTTTTAATAGCAGAAAGCAACGAGTTTCGGCTCGCGCGGTTTTATCATGTCTGTGAAGAGGTGTGCTTAGTGCTGCTAGGAAGTCCGCTCATTGTCTGCGGGTTTGTCGGACACATTCGCGGATTGTTCAAGCGTGGCAAAGACACGGAATGAATTGCCGAAAGCGGCAGGGAAGAAACTCTTGCATTTTGTTTCAAAGACTCCGTCCCGCTGCTTCGCTCCGGAATGATATTTCCTATTATAAAGCCTATTTCTCCCGGGCACCGGCTCCGCGGAAATCCCCCGGGGTCACGCCGTATTTTTTCCGGAATTCCCGGTAGAAGTAGGACAGGTTGTGGAAGCCGGCGGACAGGGAGGCGTCCAGCGGGGTAAGCCCGTCCTGCCCGAGCAGCTCGGCAGCCTTCTCCAGACGCAGGTTCTTGATGTAGTTTAAGCAGGAGGTACCCATGAAGCGCTTGAAAAACCGCATGAAATGATACTCGCTGAAATAGCACAGGGAAGCCAGATCGGCGATGGAAAGCTCCTCCGCATAATGGGCGTCAATATACTCGAGAACCGTTTTTAATTTGGCGGTATATTCCATGTGAAGCCGCGTATCCTCATCCGCTGCGTTGCAGCAGGGGAGAAGCAGGGCGATCAGGCGCAGAAAATCAGCTTTTAGCAGCAGTTCATAGCCCTGCGCGGCGTCGTCGTGCAGGGTATCCATATCGTTGAACAGATCGTCTAAGGCATCGTGCAGCGGATGACGGGCATCAAAAAAAAACGGCGGGATCAGCTTTGCCGTCGCAAGCGGTGTCAGATACTGCACGGAGCAGATGTCCGCGGTGCTGGCGCCGAGAAAATGCATGTGAAAAACATAAGTCTCGGTGCAAAGCTTCTCTCTGGGCGTCACGGTGATTGCGTGCAGCAGTGCCGGAGGGATGAAGAGGAGATCGCCTGCGGCAACGTCATAGTGCTGCAGCTGGATCTGATAGGTGCCGCTGCCGGAAAGAATGCGCGTAAATTCCGCTTCCTCGTGCCAGTGTGCGCTGACGGACAGGTGCAGATCGTCCAGCGTGGTGATATATTTTTGCAGTGGAAAAAGCTGTTCACCGTGCCGGGCGTGTTCCTTTTGCTCCGGCGCCGGAAGGGATGTCCTGTTCATGCGCGTTCTCCTGATATTAAATAGCAGTATTGTGCAATAAAAATGAAAATATAGTGCAAGATATTACGGATTTCTCTTATTATAATAACAGTATCATACAAAAATGAAAAGAAAAACCGTATTGGGAAAAAGGAGAATGTGCAATGAAGAAAAAATGGTGGCACGATAAAGTGGCATATCAGATTTATCCGAAGAGCTTTCTGGATACGAACGGGGACGGAATCGGGGATCTGCGGGGAATTATCTCGAAGCTGGACTATTTGAAAGAGCTTGGCATTGACATCATCTGGCTCTCTCCGATTTATAAATCTCCCTTTGTGGATCAGGGGTATGACATTTCCGACTACTACGCGATCGCGCAGGAATTCGGAACGATGGAGGAGTTTGACGAGCTGCTTGCCGAGGCAAAAAAGAGAGGCATGTACATTGTGATGGATCTGGTGGTGAACCACTGTTCCGACCAGCATGAATGGTTCAAAAAGGCGCTGGCAGATCCGGATGGGGAATATGCGGATTACTTCTACTTTGTGAAGGGAAAAGACGGCAGGGAGCCGAGCAATTACCGCTCGTATTTTGGCGGAAATGCGTGGGAGCCGGTGCCGGGAACGGACAAATATTACCTGCACATGTTCGCAAAAGAGCAGCCGGATTTAAACTGGGAAAATCCCGTTGTCCGTCAGAAGATCTACGATATGGTGAACTGGTGGCTGGCGAAGGGACTTGCCGGATTCCGCATCGATGCAATCATCAACATCAAAAAAGACACGGCATTCCCGTCATTCCCGCCGGATGGAGACGACGGACTTGCCTCCTGTGTGAAGATGGTTGAGGAAGTGCAGGGAGTCGGCACGTTTTTAGAGGACTTAAAACATGCAACCTTTGAAAAATGGGATGCGTTTACCGTGGCGGAAGTTTTTAACATGAAGGAGGACGAACTGCCGGAGTTCATCGGGGATGACGGGCATTTTTCCACCATGTTTGATTTTTCCGCACATGAGCTGACCTACGGAGAACACGGCTGGTATGACAGCAAACCGATCGAATTCAAAAAATGGCGCGATACGCTGTTTGCATCCCAGTTAAAATTGCAGAAGGCGGGATTTGCGGCGAACATTATCGAGAATCACGACGAGCCGCGCGGGGCGAGCCGCTATCTGCCGGAGCATGCAAGAAATGAAGCAGGGAAAAAGATGCTGGGAACCACATCCATTCTGCTCCGCGGCATCCCGTTTATCTATCAGGGACAGGAGATCGGCATGACAAATTGCATCCGGAACGACATTTCGGAGTATGACGACATCAGCACGAAGGATCAGTATCAGGTTGCCATTGACGCGGGCTGCAGCAGGGAGGAGGCACTGCGCTGCTGCTACGAGAACAGCAGGGACAATGCCAGAACGCCGATGCAGTGGACGGATGATGAGAATGCCGGATTTACGGACGGAATGCCGTGGCTGGCAATGAATCCGAATTACCGGCAGATCAATGTCAGGGAGCAGGAGGCGCGGACGGATTCGGTGCTTGTCTATTACCGGAGACTGGTGCATCTGCGCAAGGCGGACGCCTACAGGGAAACATTCACCTACGGTATCTTCGAGCCGGCTTACCAGGAAATGGCGGATGTATTTGCGTATTACCGTGTGTCCGGGGAGAGCGGACAGCGTATACTGGTCGCAGCAAACTTTGGAACGGATGCGGTTTCCCTGCCGCTTGCCTATTCGTGCAGGCAGGTATTGCTGTCGAATCTGAGAGCAGAGAGTGCGGTGGAGACGGCATGTGAAAAAGCGAACGCGCTGACACTCGAAAGCTGTGAGGTTGCGGTAATCGAGCTGGGATAGGAATCCGGCGTTAGTAACCGGACCAGGATGGAAGTCAGCCGGCGGAAGAAATGAGCCGGAATAAGCATCAGCCGGCGGAAGAAATGAGCCGAAAAATGCGTGTGGAGCGGTGCAGGAAATTTTTGCATCGCTCCATTTTTTATGTTATGATAAGTGCAGAAAAACGGCGGAAACAGGCAGTTTTCCGTAAAATGAAATGTCGCAGCGGGCAGACAGAAGCCCACACGCAGGATGGGAGATTGAGATGAAAGAGAGCATAGATTGTCCGAAGCTCGTTGAGCAGTCGAAAAAGGTACAGAAGGGGCAGCACTGGCTGGTGGAATTGCTGGTGTTTGTGACGGTGTACATCATTGCGGCATTTGGAGAGATGCTGATTCTGCTGCCGGGAGAGCTTGTGCTGCTGAATACGAACACGGCATATCAGGATGCGGCTGCCTCCGGGGATATGGAACAGCTGTCGGAGGTGTCGGTGCAGATTGCGGGTTCGGATGCCTACGCGGTGTTAAAGCTTTTTTCCGGAATTGCCATGCTTCTGGTGGTCGTCTTATTCTGCAGGAAGTTCCAGAAGCGCAGCTTTGAGATGATCGGTTTTGTGAAAGAGCACGCGCTGCGGGAATATGCCATTGGACTGGGACTTGGGGTGGTATTTGCGGTAGTCACGGGGGGTATCGCTGTGGCGGCGGGAAATGCGAAGCTGTTTACCGGAACGGCGCCGGGGATGCTGGTGCTGTTTCTCCTGGGATATCTGATCCAGGGGATGGCGGAGGAGCTTTTGTACCGCAGTTACCTGATGGTAACGATCGCGCGGCGCTATTCGATGACGGTGGCGGTGCTTATCAGTGCGGTGATCGGTGCGCTTCCGTACGCGGCGGGAGCCGTGGAGGCGCCGCTTGCATTTTTAAACGGTATGCTGTTCGGTATTTTCGCGGCGCTTTATCTGATCCGGCGCGGAAATATATGGGGAATCGGAGCGTTTCACGCGGCATGGAGTTTTGTGCGTGACATTGTTTTTGGGACACCGGATCAGGTGGCGACAGTGGTGGTGCTGCTTGTCGGAATGATACTTGTTGGAGGAAAAAGACCATGGGGGAAAGCGGAATCCTGCTGCTGATTTTCCTGCTGCTTCTCGGAGCGATACTGGCGGTCAGCATCGTTTTGATCCGGAAGGCAGAACGTGAGAGGGATGAGGCGCTGCAGCATGTCGCGGATGCAAGGACGGATTTTCTCTCCCGCATCAGCAATGACATCAAGACGCCGATGAACGTGATCATGGGAATGACGGCGGTCGGACTTGAAGAGTCGGATCACCCGGAGAAGATGGTGGAATGTCTTGGAAAAATTGATACGGCGAGCCGGTTCCTGATGGGGCTTTTGAATGATCTCGTGGATGTTTCCATGATTGAACTGGGAAGATTCCGGCTGCATCCGAAGCCGTATGCGCTCGAGGATTTTATGGAAGCCATCCGGGACATGACAGAGCCGGAGTGCGCCAAAAAGGGGATCACATTTTACATGTCCGGAGGCGAGAACAATCTGAATGTCATGGTGGATCCGATCCGGCTGGAGCAGCTCTTTTTTAATCTGCTGGGGAACGCGGTCAAGTTCACGCCGGAGGGGGGAGAGATCTCCTTTCGGGTATGCAATTATGCAGTTCACAGCGGTACCTTTTCCGCGGATTATGTTGTCGCGGACACCGGAATCGGCATGAGCAGGGAGTTTCAGAAACTGCTGTTTGAGCCGTTTACGCAGGAAAGACGGGATGAGGCGGAACGGCGGCACGGCAGCGGACTGGGGCTGGCAATTACACAGAATATTGTGCAGCAGTTGGGCGGAAGTATTGCAGTCACGAGCGCGATCGGCGAGGGCACGAAGGTGAAGGTGCATCTGGATCTTCCGCTCGCGGATATTCAGCCGCAGAAGGAAGTGGCGAGAGGCGGGGGTTCCAGACAGGCGTTTGCCGCGCTCGAGGGGAAGCGGGTGCTTCTCGCGGAGGATCATCCGCTCAATGTTGAGATTACGCGGAAGCTTTTGGAGCGCCGGGGCGTGGAAGTCGTCTGTGCGGAAGATGGACGGCAGGCGCTGGAGCTTTTTATGGAGAGGGAAGTGCATTATTTCGATGCGATCCTGATGGATATTGTGATGCCGAAGATGGACGGCTTTGAGGCGGCAAGGCAGATCCGACGGGTGTCGCACAAGGATGCGTAGATGATTCCGATTATTGCGATGAGTGCAAAAGATGCACGCGAGGATATGGATGCCTGTAAGGAAGCCGGAATGAACGACTATCTTGCAAAGCCGGTGGAGCCGCAGAGACTGTACCAGGTGCTTGCGGAATATCTTGAGAATCCGATGTGAGTTTTTGGACAGATTGCCGAAACGGTCAGATGTAAAATAAAAATAAATGACGTGTATTGACTTTTAAAAAGAAGTTGATATATTAGTGTATTAGTACTAAGGATATACTAAAAATAAACGAAAGGAATAATAATCCCATGATATCACAAGAGAGTATGATGAAGAAGAAATTGGAAAACATGCATTTAAAGGAAAGGATAGACTACGGATATAGAAAAGTCATTACAATGATGTTGATCTCTGGTCTGCTTTCTGTTGTAATTATAGGTATATTGTTTGCCAATATGATGCATTATGTTGAGAATGTTAATGTAGCAGACCAGGCAGTAAAAATCTGCAGGATTAACGTTAATGCTGCAGCAAGAAATATCAGAGAGATGGCATTAAATGAGGATACCTCCTCTTACGATAACTATGAACAAACAGTAAAAAGACTGCTTTCAGAAGTTGATTCTGAACTGCAGATTTTAAAGAAAACAGAAGTCCTTTCCGATGAAAATTACGAGGAATATGCAACGGCTCTTTCTGACTGGGGAGAAATTGGTTATTCCATTATAGAAGAAATAAAAAACGGAAACGATGAGAATGCCACAGATGCAATTCTTAATAATTGTACCCCGGCTTTAAATAAAGTAGTAGAAATTGCGATAAAATTAGATGAACTGACAGATGAGGCAAGTAGCGAGACAGTCAGAAATATGGTAGTCTGTACGGTTGCAGGATTTGTTGTGATTATTGTCTGCCTGGTTTTTGCATTTACTTTGACGCGGAAAACAAGTAAGAGAGTACTTGAAACAATTCTGGAGCCATTACATGCGATTGAGGACGTTGCAATGGAATTAACAGAAGGGAATCTGCACAGTACGCTGGAATATCATTCCGATGATGAGATCGGAAAACTGGCACACAGTATGCGGAAATCAATTCGTATACTGGGAACCTATGTAGATGATATTGACCGCTCCATGAAGCTCTTTTCAGAAGGAAATTTTGATGTTCATCCTGAGGTGGAGTGGAGAGGTGATTTTGTCGGTATTTTAAATTCGTTTATGGCATTTCAGGCAAGTATGGCAGGTACGATCAAAGGAATCCAGAATGTTTCCAATGAAGTTTCCGGCGCAGCAGAGCAGGTGGCATCAAGCTCCAATGATCTTGCAGATGGAGCTACAAATCAGGCTGCGGTAGTAGAGGAGCTTACCGCAACTGTTACAGGTGTTTCAGAACAGGTGGAAAAAAATTCACAGTCTGCCAAAGAAATCAGTGTAAAAGTGGATGAACTTGGAAATGCCATTTCAGAAAGCAATGGCAAGATGCATGAAATGGTTGATTCCATGCATGAGATCAGCGAGGCATCAAAGGAGATTGATAAGATTATCACGACAATCAACGAAATTGCATCCCAGACAAATCTGCTGGCACTGAATGCTTCCATTGAGGCTGCAAGAGCGGGAGAGGCTGGAAAGGGATTTGCAGTTGTGGCAAATCAGGTAAACGTATTGGCAGATCAGAGCGCCCAGGCGGCAAAGGAATCTGCGACTCTGATTGAAACCTCTGTGAAAGCTGTGGAAAAGGGAATGGTGATTGCGGGACAGACTGCGGCACAATTAGAAGAGGTTGCTGAGAACTCCAAAGTAATTACGACCGAAGTTACAAATATTGCAGAGACGTTGGAGACACAGACGACAGAAATTAAGCAGATTAATGAGGGAATTGAGCAGATCAATGATGTCGTACAGACAAATTCTGCAACATCAGAGGAATGCGCGGCTGCCAGCCAGGAGATGAGCAGTGAGGCGGAAAGTCTGCGTGAAATGATCCGCAAATTCAAAGTTGCAGAAGATAAAAAAACGGTGTAACAGGTACTGTTTTTAAAAACATATAGAAACAAAAAGCGCACCCCTGCTTCTTCGTAATGGAAGAGGCAGGGGTGCTGGCATGTGGAAGACATCTGCTGTCAGCCAGAGGACGTGGGAATCAGTCCGTTCCAGAAGAACACAGGATTTTCTACGGTACTCATATGTAAGAATCATCCGGTTCCGTAAGTGTTATCGCGTTATTTGTAAGTGATATATGTGCAATATTTACAAAAAACGGGGAAAGATTGCAAAATAATTAACATCTATAGACAAAAAAATGAAAAAGTAGGATAATAAAAGAAATAACTATCAGGAAGGAGTCGGATGGGTATGAAAAATGTGAGCGTGCGTTGGAAGATGATTATTCTTGCGCTGATTACGCTGATTGGAACACTGGCGATCGGAGTTCTGGCAGTGAACCGGATGCTGGTTATGGAGAAGGGATCAGAGAGCGTTCTCCGTACAAGTATTGAAGAGGATTATGATGAGAATATCAGGAATCAGGTGGATAATGCAATTTCCATGCTGGATGCGGTGTATGCGGGCTATGAAAACGGCGACTATTCCTATGAGGAGGCCGAAACGCGCGGAGCGGATCTTTTAAGGGAACTCCGGTATGGAGACGGTGGTTATTTCTGGGCGGATACCTATGACGGAGACAATGTTGTTCTGCTCGGAAGCGAGACCGAGGGAACAAACCGTATGGAGACAAAGGATGCGGACGGTTACCAGATGGTAAAAGAGATTATACGTGTCGGACAGGAGCCGGACGGCGGTTATACAGATTATGTATTCCCGAAGGAAGGGGAGACGGAGTCCTCTCCGAAGCGCTCCTACAGCAGGGCATTTGAGCCGTTTGGATGGGTTGTTGGAACGGGCAATTATATCGATTATATTGATGAGACTGTTGCCAAAGAGACACAGGCAATGAAGGAGAATGTAAAAAGTGCACTGCTTGCGATTATCGGAATGGGAAGTTTTCTGGTTGTGATTGTTATGGCGGTCTGTCTTTATATGGCGTTTTCACTGAGCAAATCATTTCAGGTTGCACTCACGTACATCGGTTATATTACAAAGGGTGATTTTTCGCAGCCGCTGCCGGTACAGCTTGAGAACCGCAGGGACGACTTTGGTATTCTCGGCGAGCGCCTTGAGAATATGAAGTGCCAGATCAGAGATCTTATCAGAGAAGTGAAAAATGAGAGTTATGTAATCGGGGAGGTCGTCGATACGGTCAAGACGAATGTGATTACGCTGAACGGCAATATCGAGGACGTTTCCGCAACGACAGAGGAACTTGCTGCAAGCATGGAGGAGACCGCGGCATCCTCGGATACGATTAAGAGCATGTCTCTTGAGATTGAAGAGGCAGCAAAAAATATTGCAAATCGTTCGCAGGATGGGGCACAGCAGGCAGCAGATATACACGAGCGGGCATCAAAGGCACAGAACGATACCAGAGAACAGCGTGAGCATGCGAGCCGGATCCACAATGAGATACGGGAGAGCCTTACAAAGGCACTTGAGGCTGCAAAGGTAGTTCAGCAGATCGAAGTGTTATCATCGGCGATCATGGAGATTACAAACCAGACAAACCTGCTTGCGTTAAATGCTTCGATTGAAGCAGCACGCGCCGGGGAGGCAGGCAAAGGATTTGCCGTTGTGGCAACAGAAATTGGCGGACTTGCAGATCAGTCCAAGCAGACTGTTACCCAGATACAGAAGGTGACGGAGGAAGTTACGACTTCTGTCGCACAGCTTTCTTCCGATGCGGAGCAGCTGCTTGCATTTGTGGGAAATGATGTCGTGGCAAGCTATGACATGTTCGATGCGGTGGCTGATGCATACAACCAGGATGCAGGAAAGATTGATGCACTGATCAGCGATTTCAGCGCGACATCGGAGGAACTGCTGGCATCAATCGATGGAGTGCTGGATGCGATGGAGGGAATTGCAACGGCAACCAACGAAGGTGCAAAAGGAACGACAGATATTGCACAAAAGACCGTGGAAGTCAAATCCGAGGCGGATACGGTCACAGATGAAGTTGGCAGATGCGATCAGACGGCACAGCGTCTGACACAGGATATCTCAGTCTTTGTTGTGGATTAGAAAACAGTTCATTTTATGGGAAAGATATGATATAATTCATTTTAGCGACATCGGAGCATAGGAAAGGATACTTATAAGATGGACGAGAAAATGACAATGGAGATCACCAACGATAGATTAGAGGAAGCGATTAAGCAGTATGCGGCGGAGCGCACCAAGGAGAACCTTACCACGGTGTTAAACCTGCTTCGTCCGACTAAGCTGTATGTGCCGGCAATGCTTAAGGCGCCGGATCAGCCGACCCCGTGTTTCCTCAAGAACAACAAGGGCGAGCAGTTTTTTGTGGCATATACTTCCAAGGAGCAGATGCCGGAGGAGCCGAAGAGCCAGGCACTTCTTTTCATGCCGTTCCCGGCGTGCAACAACATCGTCGTGAAGCCGGAACTGGAGCTGACCGGGCTGGTCATCAATCCGTTCTCGGATAACCTTGTATTAAAGACCGAACTTGTACGGAAGCTGCATGAGGCAGATCAGAAGGCGGCACAGATGCGGCAGGTGAAGATGACACCGCAGCAGTTTAACGTGTTTGTGAAAAAGCAGGTGGAGTTTGGAGTTCTGCCGAAGCGCCTGTATGCAGAGGGAGAGACGTTTGTCCGGAAGCTCTGTGAGGAGCGCGAGGCGTTCGTGAACCAGATTTTTGCCGAGACGTATAAGGAGCCGAAGCTCTATCCGTACACAGAGGCAGACTATTCGGTTATGGCGCTTGACATTGCGGAGGATCTGACACTGATCCGCGTGGATCTGCCGGAGAAAGCACTGGCAGCCCCGCTTTGCTATCGTATCTATATTACGTTTAATCCGCAGACGAAGAAAGCGGGTTACTACACGATTGAGATGACGGCGGAGAAGGAAGTGCGCGCATTGGGACAGATCCTGCCGGATGGCAGGCATGAGAGTCTGGGCGAGGCGCCGGTTGAGGGAGCGGAGCTTCAGAAGATCATGGATCTGGCACGTTATGACGGCACAGAGATGACAAGCTAAGGCATACCGAAGCGAAGGCATATATGTCATATCGAAACGAAGGCATACATAAAGATACAATAAGAGACGCATGTCCGGCGGGAATCGGGGTGCGTCTTTTTATGGAGAAGGAAGCGCATTATTTCGATGCGATCCTGATGGATATTGTGATGCCGAAGATGGACGGCTTTGAGGCGGCAAGGCAGATCCGACGGGTGTCGCACAAGGATGCGTAGATGATTCCGATTATTGCGATGAGTGCAAAAGATGCACGCGAGGATATGGATGCCTGTAAGGAAGCCGGAATGAACGACTATCTTGCAAAGCCGGTAGAGCTGCAGCGGTTATATCAGGTGCTGGCGGAATACCTTGAGAATCCGATGTGAGTTTTTTGACAAAACGCTGAAATTGTCAAATGCAAAATCTGAAATTCGGTTGCGTTTCCTTTTTGACATAGTTATAATAATGTCAGAAAGAAATTACACGGTATTTTGCATACAATTCTATAGTGTGAGCCAAGAGTGAAAGAGCAGGCCGGGAATAACAGAAATGTTACTCTGTCGGTGTGCTTTTTTTCATAGGAAATTACGCCCTATGAAGAAATAAAGAATGTGCAGCTTGCGGGATTTTTTGACTTCCGCTATGGGAAATATCATTATGGAAATGATGCGCCAGGAATGCCATGATGCGGCAGGGGAGAATGGGGGGAGTGCAGGCAAAAGATGAAGCAGCAATTTTATGACGCGATTGTGGACGGACCGATTATCGCGGCGGTGAAGGACGAGACGGGGGTGGAGGTCTGTATACAGAATGATATCCGCGTGGTATTCATTTTGTATGGAGAGTTGATTACCATCCCGGATATCGTGCAGCGGTTAAAAGATGCCGGAAAGTTTGTCATTGTACATCTGGATCTGATCGGGGGGCTTGCGGTCAGGGAGGAAGCGGTGCGTTTTATACGGTATGGGACGGCGGCGGACGGTATTATTTCCACAAAGCCGGAAATGATCCGTTATGCGAAGGAGCTGGATCTCTGTACGGTATTTCGCATATTTGCGATTGATTCCAAGGCGATTGGAGGACTGGAACACCACGGTATGGAGTTTGCAGATCTAATCGAGGTGCTGCCGGGCATTATGCCTAAAATCATAAAGCATATAGCAGGGCAGGCAGCAGTACCGGTGATCGCAGGAGGTCTGATCTCGGAGAAGGAGGACGTCATGCGGGCACTGGATGCGGGAGCGATTGCGATTTCAACGACAAACCAGGCAGTGTGGAAAATGTAACGGATACAGTGTATCAGGAGAAGGGGGTACGGGTATGTGTTATTCAACTAAGAAAAAAATTGCGGATTGTGTCAGGCAGCTGATGAAGCGCAAGGAGATATCCAAAATTACGATCGGGGACATCATGGAGGCAACGGGGATGAGCCGCCAGAGTTTTTATTATCATTTTAAGGATATTTATGATGTGCTGGAGTGGATCGGCTGTAATGACTTTAAGGATCAGCTGCAGGGACAGTATGACAGTATGGAAAAGTGGGCATGCGATCTGATGGAGGTGCTGCAGAGGGAGCGCAGCTTTTATGAGAAGCTGGCGAACGAGCTCGCGTGGCCGATGATCGTGCGTGGTGTACGCATGGCGTTGGATGCGCAGGTGCGCCGTCTGCTGCTTGGCGAGAATCCGGGCATGTTTGAAAAGCATTCCGAGGAACTGGAGGCGGTGACGAGCTTTCTTTCCACATCCATCTGCTACTATATGATTGATTTTGTATATTACAGAAAAACGTTATCGGGGGAACAGGTAAAGCGGGATGTGCAGTTTATGATGCGGGCGATTGCAAAACCGGACGCGGGGCTTGCCGTATTGCTCCCGCGCACCGCAGTATTGTAATGCTATTCTGACAAAATTAAAAAGTACCGGTAAGCTGGTCTGGCTTACCGGCACTTTTTTACTTTTGCAGCTGCATCTGCGGTTCTAAGAGAGAACTTCTTTGGTGGCGATCAGGTCGACGCCGGTTCCTGCAATATCTTTCAGCAGGACATCTCCGATGTGTACCGGAGCCGTCACCGTCAGCGCGTTGATATATTTCATGATCTCGAAGATCTTTTCTTTGGGAATATCCTGTGCGGTCTTGACGGATACCATCGGGATGGAGCCGCCGCGGACACAGACGGTGCTTGTGACGATGCGCGTCGGATGTGTGACTTCCTTTGCGGCATAGTCAGAGCCGCGCTTGCAGGTATTTCCGGTGATGGAGACAACATTTCCGCCATCCATGGTAACTGTGATGGCACAGCCCAGCGGGCAGCCGATGCATGTAAGATTTCTTGTTTCCATGTGTTACGCCTCCTCTTCTATTTTGATGGTAATGTGATCCAGGTCACTCATTGCTTCCAGAACGGACTTCTGCAGTTTTACCTGCTCCATCTCGCCGGGAGCCATGACAGGACGCTTGCGGCAGATGATCCGCTGGTCGTTTAAGTAGGTGGAAATATAACAGTTCTTGTATACACCGCCGACGCGGAAACGCACGGTCAGCTCGTCGTCCATATTGGCGACATGCAGCGTTTTTGGAACGGTATAGCGGACGCCGTCGGTTGCGACGATGGGGATCTCTTTGCCGGAATCAGCATGATCGCCCCCGCACTTGATATATTTTGCGGCGTTCTTTCCGGCAACGCCGGCTTCCTCGGATACATAGTCCACGAGATCATGAACGTGAAGAACATTACCGCAGGCGAAAACGCCCGGAATATTTGTCTCAAGGCTTTCGTTGACAGAAGGACCGGAGGTGACCGGATTTAGCTCGACGCCCATAGAGCGGGAAATCTCATTTTCCGGAATCAGACCGCAGGAGAGCAGCAGTGTGTCGCATTCGTAGTCTTCCTCCGTGCCGGGAATCGGCTTGTTGTGTTCATCCACCTGTGCCAGTGTGATTCCCTCCACGCGCTCTTTGCCGCGGATGTCAACGACAGTATGGCTCAGCTTTAACGGAATGCCGAAATCGTCCAGACACTGTACAATGTTTCGTTTCAGACCGCCGGAATAAGGCATCAGCTCGGCGACGACTTTGACTTCGGCGCCCTCTAAGGTCATACGGCGTGCCATGATGAGGCCGATGTCTCCGGAGCCGAGGATCACAACCTTGCGTCCCGGCATAAAGCCCTCGATGTTCACCAGGCGTTGCGCGGTTCCGGCAGAGTAGATGCCTGCAGGACGGTAGCCCGGGATATTTAAAGCTCCGCGGGAACGCTCGCGGCAGCCCATGGCAAGAATCACGGTCTTTGCGTTAATGTGGAACAGCCCGTCGGTGCGGTTCATAGCCGTCACGATCTTATCGGAAGAGCCTTCTGCCAGAGAAATATCCATCACCATCGTGTTCAGACGGTATTCGATGTTCAGATCGAGAGCCTGATTGATAAAGCGTCTGGCATATTCCGGGCCGGTCAGCTCCTCCTTAAAGGTGTGAAGACCGAAACCGTTGTGGATGCACTGATTTAAGATGCCGCCGAGTTCGCGGTCGCGCTCGAGAATCAGGATCCGGTCGATGCCGTTATTTTTGGCGGAAACGGCTGCCGCAAGACCGGCGGGACCTCCGCCGACGATCACAATATCATATGAAGTCATAATAATCCTCCTTTTTCCTTCAGGTTCTGTCTTTGCTCAGACCGACGACCATGTTGGATGAGCCGCCGTTTTTCGTGATTTCAAGCTGGGAGATACCAAGCTCACGCGCCAGGATTTCCATGGTGCGCGGCGAGCAGAAACCTGCCTGGCAGCGTCCCATGCCTGCACGGGTACGGCGCTTGACGCCGTCTAATGACCGTGCGCCAAGCGGACGGTGAATGGCGTCTAAGATTTCTCCCTCGGTAATCATCTCACAGCGGCAGATAATATTTCCGTAAGCTGGATTTTCGCGGATAAGCGCCGCATAATCTTCCTCGGAGAGTGTTTTCGGATTGAGAACGCCCTTCCGGCTGCCGTTCCATGCCGGGTTTTTCTGTGCGTGAAGCAGTCCGGATACAATCTGCGCTACGCGCTCGCCGATCGCCGGGGAACTGGTGAGTCCCGGAGATTCGATGCCGGAGCAGTCGACAAAGTGTGGAGCATCCGCCAACTCTTCAATAATGAATTCATGGTTGTCCTCATGGGCGCGGTTTCCGGCGAAGGACGTGATTACCTGACGGACCGGAACGGAAGGCACGGAGCGTCTTGCTGCGCTGCAGACATGGTCAAGTCCCTGGCGGGTGGTGTTGGTTGCCTCCTTATCGTCGTGATCGTCTGCGGTAGGGCCGATCAGCGTATTGCCGTGAACCGTCGGGGTTACAAGAATGCCCTTGCCGTATTTGCCCGGAAGCTGGAAGATGGTCTTGTCGACCAGACCGCCGGTTGTTTTGTCGAGCAGGCAGTATTCGCCGCGGCGCGGGGTAATGTGGATCTTCTTGCTGCTGACCATGTTGTGAAAAACATCTGCATACACACCGGCAGCGTTTACCACGCAGCGGGTCAGGATGTAACCGCGGTTGGTGGAGAGTTGATAGCCGTCGTCCTTGCGGCAGATGTCTGTCACTTCTGTGTTAAAACGGAATTCGACGCCGTTTGTGGCAGCATTTTCTGCGAGTGCAATGTTCAAACCGAACGGGCAGACAATGCCGCCGGTCGGACAGTAGATGGCAGCGACGACTTCCTCGGAGAGGTTCGGCTCCATCTCATGAACTTCGTGTGCATCTAAGATCCGGATATCCGGGATTTTGTTGGCAATGCCCTGCTCGTAGAGGGCTTCCAGCTTCGGGCGGTCCTCCTCGGAGAAGCAGACGATCAGGGAACCGTTTCTGCGGAATTCAAAATCCAGCTCTTTGGAGAGCGGTTCCATCAGTTCATTTCCCCGGACGTTCATCTCTGCCATCAGGGTTCCGGGTTTACAGTCGATACCGGAGTGGACGATGGCGCTGTTGGCTTTGGAAGTGCCGCAGCAGACGTCCTCCTCTTTTTCCACAACACAAATGGAGAGATTGTATCTGGAAAGTTCACGTGCACAGGCGCTTCCAGAGACGCCGGCACCAATGATCACTACATCATACATAGTTTTTCCTCCTTAAAAGAGCCATGCAGATCAGACATCATTTCTGATGTGCTTTCTGCCTGGCTCTCTTCTCTGACATTCAATCTATAGTTTTAAAAAATAAGTCCATATACCAGTACGGCAGCCAATGCGCCGAGGATCGGTCCGACGATCGGAACAACGAGTCCGTATCCGAAATCAGAGGAACCTTTTCCCTGAATCGGAAGCACTGCATGTGCAAGACGAGGCCCCAGATCTCTTGCCGGATTGATTGCATATCCGGTCAGACCGCCCAGAGACATACCGACAGATACGATAATAGCGAATACGAGAAATTTTCCGGTGCCGTCCGCCAGATCCGGAACCTGTGCCAGACCCTTGATGGCAAATACGAGTACAAAAGTGCCGACAGCCTCGCTTAAGATATTGCGCGGGATGTTGCGCACTGCAGGTGCCGTACAGAACACGCCGCGCTTGGTTGCCGCGTCTTCTGTTGCGTCAAACTGATCTTTGAACAGCAGATATACAAGGCATGCGCCGCAGAAAGCACCAGCCAGCTGTGCCACAATATATCCCGGTACCATGCTCCATGCAAAACTGCCGTCAGCAGCAAGCGCGATGGTCAATGCAGGGTTAAAGCTTGCGCCGGATGCCGCGCCGAAGATAAAGGCGGGAACCAGTACGGCAAGACCCCAGGCAAGTGTGATCTGGACTGCACCGGCACCTTTCATGCCGGATTTGTTCAGGTTGACATTGGCAACAACACCGTCACCTAACAGGATGAGGATCATGGTGCCGACAAACTCTGCAATATATGGTGTCATAATAAATACCCCCTCTTAGATATGAAATTGTGTGTTAGTCTTCCTTCGCCCAGTTGAACGAATAAGTAACGGCTTTCTTCCACATGCGGACTTTCTTGTTACGCTCCTCGTCGGTGATCTCCGGTGTGAAGGTGCGGTCGATTGCCCAGTTCTGAAGAACATCCTCTTTGCTTGCCCAGTAGCCGACTGCCAGTCCGGCGAGATAGGCAGCACCCATGGCTGTGGTCTCCACGCACATCGGACGGTTGACCGGAGCATTGCTGATGTCCGCCTGCATCTGCATGAGCAGATTGTTTGCGCTTGCTCCGCCGTCTACCTTTAATGCTGCAAGATCAATACCGGAATCTGCTTTCATTGCAGCCAATACATCATTAACCTGGTAAGCGAGAGACTCTAAGGTTGCACGGATAATATGGTATTTATTCACACCGCGGGTAATGCCTACGATAGTTCCACGTGCGTATTGATCCCAGTACGGGGCACCAAGACCGGTGAAAGCAGGCACGACGTAGCAGCCGTTGGTGTCTTTGACTTTTCTTGCCATGTATTCGGAATCCGGAGAGGAATCGATGAAGCGCATCTCATCGCGAAGCCACTGGATGGAGGCACCTGCAACGAAGATGGAACCCTCGAGTGCGTAGTTTACTTTTCCGTCGAGACCCCATGCGATCGTGGTAACCAGTCCGTTCTTGGAGAATACAGGTTTTTCGCCGGTGTTCATAAGTAAGAAACAGCCGGTTCCGTAAGTATTTTTTGCCTCACCGGCGGTGAAACAGGTCTGACCGAACAGAGCGGCCTGTTGGTCACCGGCAGCACCGGCAATCGGAATCGGGCCTCCGAAGAATACCGGGTTTGCTTCGCCGTACACGCAGCTGGATGGCTTCGGTTCCGGCAGCATACATTTTGGAATATTCAGTTCTTTTAAAATATCTTCATCCCACTCCAGGGTATTGATGTTGAACATCAAGGTTCTGGAAGCGTTGGAGTAATCAGTTACGTGAACCTGACCCTGTGTCAGTTTCCAGATCAGCCATGTCTCCACGGTTCCGAAGAGCAGCTCGCCTCTCTCGGCTCTCTCTCTGGCGCCTTCAACGTTGTCGAGCAGCCATTTTAATTTCGTTCCGGAGAAGTAGGCGTCGATCACCAGTCCTGTCTTCTGGCGGAAGGTATCAACCAGTCCCTTGGCTTTTAAGGAATCGCAGTATTCGGAAGTACGGCGGCACTGCCATACGATCGCGTGATGAATCGGTTCGCCGGTGTTCTTATCCCATACGATGGTGGTCTCGCGCTGATTGGTAATTCCGATTGCCCCGATATCGGCTGCAGTCGCGCCCACATTTGCCATTGCCTCCTTGGCAACTTCAAGCTGTGTGGACCAGATCTCCTCCGCGTCGTGCTCTACCCAGCCCGGCTTCGGGAAATACTGTGTAAATTCTTTCTGGGCAACGCTGCACATTTCACCCTTCTCATTGAAAAGTATGCAGCGGTTGCTGGTGGTTCCGGCATCGAGTGCCATGATGTACTTTGCCATGTAAAGTCCCTCCATTTTCTTAGTGTGGAAACCGGCCCCACCCGGTTCCCCTCTGGTTGTATGAGTGGCGGTCTGATGTGCCGCTCACCGTTTGTGGCTTTAGTGTAACTGCGTTGCGGGTGAATGTCTTTAGACAGAATTCTGTGATTGTAAAAGAGGAGTCCTACGTTTTTACATATATGCAATATTGACAAAAAACATGAATAGATTGCTAAATTATTAACAAATATAGACAATTAGTGGGGAATATACGATAATAAAAGAAGTAAGCACAGGAAGGAGTCGGATAGGTATGAAAAATGTGAGTGTACGTTAGAAGATGATTATTCTGGCACTGATCACACTGATTGGAACACTGGCGATCGGAATTCTGTCAGTAAACCGGATTCTGATTATGGAGAGGGGTTCAGAGAGTGTTCTCCGCGCAAGTATCGAAGAAGATTACGATGAGAATATTAAGAATCAGGTAGATAATGCGGTTTCCATGCTGGATGCGGTGTATGCAGGCTATGAGAATGGTGATTATTCCTATGAGGAAGCGGAAACACAACGAAGGCATACATAAAGATACAATAAGAGACGCTCCGCGAGGATGCGCAGCTCGCGGTAAGGAAAATATCGCTTCGCGAACCGCTCTGCATCGAGTTCGGGAGCGGATGGATCCCATGTTTTTCCGAGGGATTGCAGACGGACTATGTAAACTTGTGCCGGAAAAATCTTGCACGACGGACCGGGATGCTGATGCCGGTGATAAGGATCCGGGACAATATCAGCCTGCCGGAACTTGGAATGCGAATCAAAGTATATGATGAGATTGTCTTTGAGCGGGAATACGATGAAATTGCAGAGAATGCCTATGAGAAAATCATCGATCAGACGACGGCGGTATGCGAAGCGCACTATGCCAGAATCCTCAACAAGCAGTTGGTAAAAGTGCTTGTCGAGAATGTCAGGGAACAGTATCCGGGGGCGGCGGACGACCTGATTCCGGAGAAAATCTCCTATTATCAGGTTTTAAAACGCCTCAGATCTGTCGTCACACAGCAGGGGCAGATACGTGATCTGCTCCACATCTTAGAGGAGATGGAAGAAGAACTTACTCATGCCGGATGACGTCGGCATACTGGCCGCGCACCACGGTAAGCAGGGAATCCGGATTGACCGTGATGGAGGTGCCGATGCGCCCGCCGCTGATGTAGATCTTGTCAAAAGCCGCAGCGCTCTCGTGCACGATGGTCGGGAACTGCTTTTTCATGCCCAGAGGAGAGCAGCCGCCGCGGACATAACCCGTGATGGCAGTGATGTCTTTGACGTGAATCATCTCCACGGATTTTTCGCCGACGGCTCTGGCGGCGGCTTTTAAGTCCACCTCGTCCGCGATGGGGATGACGAACACATAGTATTGCCTGCTTTTTCCCTGCATCACCAGAGTCTTGAAGGACTGTTCCACCGGGGCGCCGGTCGCCTCGGCGGTGTGCAGTCCGTCGATAAATTCTCCACACTCATAATTTAAAATTTCGTACGGAATCTTATTTTTATCAAGAATGCGCATGGCATTCGTCTTTACTTCTTTTCCCATAAAATATTCACTCCTTTGTTTCTTTCCGGAAAATATGTCCTGCGAAGGAAAAACGCTCCGCGTGGATTGCACTGCGGCGGGACATATGATTCATTGTGCCCATAGTCTAGTGGAATTGTGAAAAAAAGTCAAGCGGGACAGACCGGGCTGAATGGGAATAGACAAAGCCGCCGCATTGTTTCTTGAAACTGTGGATTGAATAGAGTATAATGCAGAAAAAGTGACAGAGAGGTATGTGATATGAAAGAAACATTAAAGCGGATCAAGGCAGACATCATAGTCTCGGCGCTGCTTTGCATTGCACTTGGCATTGTGCTTCTGGTATGGCCGGCGGAGACGATCGATGTATTCTGCAAAATCCTTGCCGTTGGATTGATCATTATGGGAGGCGTCGACATCGCATCCTATTTTATGAACCGCAGTATTCATCCGTTTGCGGGAGCATTGGGACTGATTGTACTGTTAATCGGAATCTGGATTTTCCTGCGCCCGGAGAGTATTGTGAGTCTCATTCCGATTGTGATCGGCGTGATCCTCTGCGTGCATGGTATTCAGGATCTGAAGCTTGCGGTGGAGACAAAGCGCAACGGCTATGGAAAATGGTGGAGCATGTTAATCATTGCGGCGATCAGCCTGGTGTTCGGTGTGCTCTGCATCGTGAATGCGTTCGGCATGGTGAAGCTGGCACTGCAGTTTATCGGAATTGCCCTGATCTATGACGGTATCTCGGATCTGTGGGTGGCAAACCGCGCCGTGCATGCGGCAAAGATGATGAAGCAGGAAGCGGAAGCCGTGGATGTAGACTATAAAGAGATATAAGATAGCGTCTCTTCCACGTTTGGACAATCCAACGGGTGCATGTCCGGCACACCGGAGACAATGGGCGGACTTTTTAGATTTGTTAAGAGATGTCAACACAATTTTTAATTTTTTTTGCATAAGAAATAGGCCTGATTATTCAGGCTTTTTTCTTATGCAACTATGCTATATTCTTATATATTTCCATCACTCTTGCATAATAGATTTGCAAAAACTTATTTAAACCGGCTATTTTGGCTTGTTTCCTACTTTTTCCTTCATTCTCTTTTTTAATTATAAAACTCAAACTTCGCACATAAATTTTAGCTATGCACCTTGAAAATTCAATATCTGGCAGTTATTCAGTTGTCAGTGTTCAGCCTTTATGCAGCCTGCAGTCGTATTTTCATCATAGTAGGAAGTGCATCCATAAATGCATTCGCCAATTCATTGATTTTTTCGTCTGAAAGTTCAGTGTTATCTGAAAGCATTGTTCTGAACATTTGAAGCAGCATTTGAAAAGCCTGTATCCATGTGATATCAGACATTTCGTCAGAAAAGTATAAAAAGAGCTCCCCAAGTGACCGGTTATCATTGGATTCCCGGCTTTCCAGTGACAGCATCATATATCGGGTGAAAACAACTGCGGTATGCGCAGTCATTGCATCATAGGACAGAGAATTACATTCTCTGCTCAAGTTAAGGTAGCTTTTGCAAAATTAGGTGTGTTTTTTCCTGTAAGCAGACTCATATACATACTTCTGTTGGAGAAAATCAGCAGAAACATGTATTGAAAAATCTCCGTTACCGGAGTGCCTTTCCTTTTATAGGCATTGGCAGCTTTCAAGGCTGAGGAAATATGAAACCTTGTAAAAAATCGTTTGATAGATTTAGAAATCTGCTTATCATTTTGAGGCGCTTGTGTTATACTTTTATTCATAGCATGAGTCTCCGGTTTGTAATTGTTTTTTTGGCAACTCAATTATACCAAAACCATTGGTTTCATGCTATTTTTATGCCAGTTATTATTGAATTTTCAAGGTGCATAGGCACATTTTAATGTGCGAAGTTTGAGTAATTTAATACTTTAGTAATAGATTTTCCCAATAAAGTATGCTATCTTAGTACTATATATGGATAGATATACGTGATAAAAAGAACAATAATTTACAAAGGAAGGGAAAACTATCATGGAAAAGATCAAAAAGCGTATAACTAACTTAAAGGTTGCAGGAAAATTAAAAGTATATCGAATGACAGTGCTTGTTATGACATTATTTTTAGTGTTGGTGGCACTGATCTCGACAGTAGTGATTCGTTCAAATATAGAGAAGATCACGAAGGTCTGGTCTCCGTCATTGGAATATCTGCAGGATTTAGAGACAATGACTGCGAAATACAGAATCAAACAGTATCAGCATCTAGTAGAATCAGATGCAGCAGTCATGAACTCCTGCGAAGAAGAAATCACGAAGCTGGAGAGTCAGATCGAGGATACCGGTGCGAAGCTGGATGCAATAATTTCTGCAGACAGCAAAGCTCAAAAAGGACGGGATGATTATGATGTAGCAAACGCTGCATGGGAAAAATACAGGGCTGCTTCAGATGAAATTCTGCAGTTGAGCCGTGAAGGTAAACAGCAGGAAGCATCGAAGCTGATGACCGGAGAGGTGTATGAAGAATATAAGGCTTTTGCTGAGAAATTAACTACATTATGTGAAAAGTTCCAGGTAGAATTAGATCAGGCAAAGACCATGGCTAATGTATGCACTGTAA
>ERZ772851.376-NODE-376-length-56486-cov-5.208095_pt1 | contig 56486 bp, 50 predicted proteins | sample MGYA00512137_ERZ772851 | MGnify/ENA primary metagenome ERZ772851 (study PRJEB29015, sample SAMEA2737663) | human gut metagenome | biome: human gut; feature: human-associated habitat; material: faeces | place: China | collected 2012 ... | reverse complement strand
CTGTCGGTGCTTAGGCATGCCCTTATATAAAGAATTTAGGGCATAAGACATTTACGGTTTTTTCACTATTAATCTATAATTTTTTCACGAATAGACAGTGAGATAACACTGTTTGGTGAATTTAGAATAACGTGGGTGCTTATAAAGACCGATGACTCAGACGGATATCAAACCGTTTACTAAAGAGGATCTCGAGCAGGCAGATGTGCAGCTGCTTCGTGACGGCCGATGGGGAAATGCCCGGGTGTCAGTGGCTAACATCAATGGTAAGCGCTGGACAATCAAAGACTTTTCCGATCGCCATTGGCTTGTAAAAAACAGTTTTGCTAAGTTTGTGCTTTGGCGTGAACTGAAAGCGGTCCGCAAGCTTCACGGCCTCGAAGGCGTTCCGACGGAAGCCTTCATGGTGACGCCGCATATGCTTGCGATTGAATATATTCCCGGCCGCGTTTTAAACCGTGTTCCGAAGGAAGAGGTTTCTCCGACTTTTTTGGAAGAATGCGAGGAGATTATTCGTTCGATCCATGCCCGGCATCTGGTTCATTTGGATACCCGCGGAACCAGCAACTGGGTCATGCAGGTCAACGGAAAGCCCGCGTTGATTGATTTTCAGGCAAGCGTAGATACGCAAGGTCTTCCTCAAAAGATTCGTTCTTTTATGGAAGACATGGATATCGGCGGTGTTTATAAGAAGTGGAAGAAGTATTGCCCGGATGAGATGGGCGAGTTTCGCGAGAAGGAAAACGAACGCATTGCCAAGCTCAGAAAGCTCTGGGTCCTTCGCGGATACTTCGGCGTGAAAAAGCGCAATGCCAAACACGGCAAGCCGATTGACAACTAATTAACGAACACTATAACCAGCTTATTTTTATGGCTCAATTTGTATACACAATGAACCGCGTGGGCAAAATTGTTCCGCCCAAGCGACAAATTCTTAAAGACATTTCCCTGTCTTTCTTCCCGGGCGCCAAAATCGGCGTCTTAGGTTTAAACGGCGCGGGTAAATCTACGCTGCTCAAGATTATGGCCGGCGTGGATACCGAAATTGAAGGCGAAGCCATTCCGATGCCCGGCATCAAGATCGGTTACCTGCCGCAGGAACCGGTTCTTGATCCTAAAAAAACCGTTCGCGAAACGGTTGCCGAAGGTCTAGGCGACATTTTCGACGCTCAGGAAAAACTTAATAAAGTTTACGAGGCTTATGCCGATCCTGACGCCGACTTCGACGCTTTAGCTGCCGAGCAAGCTCGTCTGGAAGCCATCATCGCGACCGGCGGTACCAACGCCGATACACAGATGGAAATTGCTGCTGACGCACTTCGCCTGCCGCCCTGGGATGCCAAGATCGGCAATCTTTCCGGCGGTGAAAAGCGCCGTGTGGCTCTGTGCCGCTTGTTGCTGTCTAAACCGGATATGCTCCTTCTCGACGAACCGACCAACCACCTCGACGCTGAAAGCGTGGACTGGCTTGAGCAGTTCCTGCAGCACTTCCCCGGAACCGTGGTCGCCGTGACCCACGATCGCTACTTCCTGGACAACGCTGCCGAGTGGATTCTTGAATTGGACCGCGGACACGGCATTCCTTGGAAGGGCAACTATTCCTCCTGGCTCGATCAGAAGGAGCAGCGTTTAGAGCTGGAACAGAAGAAAGAAGACGCCCGTATCAAGGCCATGAAGCACGAACTTGAATGGGTTCGTCAGAATGCCAAGGGCAGACAGGCCAAGAGCAAAGCTCGTCTGAACCGCTTCGAAGAAATGTCGAGCTACGAATATCAGAAGCGTAACGAGACCAACGAAATCTTTATTCCGGTGGCTGACCGCCTCGGTGATAAAGTCATCGAATTCAAGAACGTTTCTAAGGGCTTCGGCGATCGTCTCCTGATCGACGATCTGAGCTTCTCGATTCCTCCCGGCGCGATTGTCGGCGTGATCGGCCCGAACGGTGCCGGTAAGTCCACGCTCTTTAAGATGATCACCGGCAAAGAAACTCCGGATTCCGGCGAAATCGATATCGGACCGACCGTTAAACTCAGCGCAGTTTCTCAGACCAGAGAATCTCTTCCGAACGATAAGACCGTTTGGGAAGCCGTTTCCGACGGTCTGGATATTCTGAAGGTTGGCAAATTCGAAATGCCGAGCCGTGCGTATCTCGGCCGCTTTAACTTTAAGGGCGGAGATCAGCAGAAGATCGTCGGGACGCTCTCAGGCGGTGAACGCGGACGTCTCCATATGGCCAAAACGCTTCTTGCCGGCGGCAACGTTCTTCTTCTTGACGAACCGTCTAACGACTTGGACGTTGAAACCCTCCGTGCTCTGGAAGAAGCGCTGCTGGAATTTGCCGGCTGCGCCATGGTCATTTCTCATGACCGCTGGTTCTTAGACCGTATCGCTACACACATTCTGGCTTTTGAAGGCGACTCCAAGGTCGAATTCTTCGCCGGCAACTATACGGAATACGAAGCAGACAAGAAACGCAGACTCGGAGATGCGGCAACACCGCACAGACTGCGCTTCAAACCGCTCAAGCACTAAGCGTCAATATGACTATTGCTCAAGGGAAAATTTCTCTTGACGACCGGGGCTGTGCTTACAGCCCCGAGTTCGGCGATGTTTATGCATCCAAAGACGGGGCTTATGAACAGTCCCGTTTTGTTTTTTTGGGCGGAAACCGGCTGCCCGAGAGATGGCAGGGAAGAGATCAGTTTACGATTGTTGAAAACGGGTTCGGCCTCGGCACGAATTTTTTGACGACGCTGAAAGCGTGGCGGGAAGATCCGCAGAGAAGCGGCAAACTGTTTTATTTGGCCGTAGAAGGATTTCCCCTTCAAGCATCGGATATCAAAACATTTGCCTCTTCTAGCCTGAAAGCGCAAGCCGAAGAGTTGGCAGGCAAATGGCCGACTCTGACCCCGGGTGTTCATCGACTGACGTTCGATGAAGGGCGCGTCGTCTTAGATCTCTACTTTATGCCGTCTTCCGCGGCAGCTAAAAAACTTTCCGGCGCTTTTGATGCTTTCTATCCGGACGGCTTCTCGCCTAAGAAGAATCCGGAGATGTGGGAGCCCAGACTGCTCAAGGCGATTTGTTCGCACGCTCGAGAAGGTTCCACACTGGCGACTTGGTGCGTGGCTTCGGCCGTCAGAAAGGCTTTTACGGAAGCGGGATTCGCGATCCAAAAGGTTCCGGGTTTCGGACACAAGTCAGAAATGACCGTCGGCCGCTTTGAACCTAAGTTCAAGCATCGCCGCTCAACGACATTTTTAAATTCAGTCGAAAAACCTCAGTCAGCTATTGTCATCGGGGCCGGACTGGCCGGTTCGGCGGTGGCTTGCGAGCTGGCACGTCGCGGAGCCCAAGTACAAGTTATCGATGCGGGTCCAGTGGGTGCTGCCGGCGCCTCAGCGCTTCGCTGGGGCGTGGTGCATGCTCAGCCTTCCGGAGATGATAATCAGCTCTTTAGACTGACAAGGTTGGGTTTAGAGATGCTGCAGGAAGAATTGCGCAGCTATCCGGAGCTGGTACGGACTGAGGGGCTTTTCCAGATGGCCAGAGACGAAGCAGAACTTCAAAAATGGCAGCAGTGGTTTGCTCAGTCAAAACCGTTCAATTTTCCGAAAGATTTCCTCCGGCTGATGTCAGCAGAGGAAGCCGAATCAAAAATCGGTCTTAAGCCTCGGTTGGGCGGTCTCTGGCACGAAGGCGCCGGTATCGTTGCTGTGGCTGAATGGGTGAGGGCGCGTCTGAATCGATCGGGAGCTTCTCTGCTGCTTAACACTCGGGTCGGCACTCTGTCGAAGCAAGGAAAAAAGTGGCAGGCAAAAGACCCACTCGGGCAAATCATTGCTGAAGCAGATGCGGTGGTCGTTTGCTGCGCAGCTGATACCGCTAATCTTCTACCCGGAATCGAACTTCCGTTAACCCGATGGAAAGGCAGATTGTCCCTGCTCTGTGAGGGCGCTTTGACAGACTTGAAAGGTGCGGTGACAGGTCCGGGTTATGCCATTCATAGTCCTGACAACTGGATCGGGGTCGGTGCAACCTATGAGAGTGCCGAGAAACAAATGCCGCTAGAGGAGGCACATCGAAAGAACCTTTCTCATTTAACGGACCTGTTTCCCCAGCTAACTGAAGCTGATGCGGCCGGATTTTACGAAGGGTTCCGCTGTGTGGCGCCGGATCGCCTGCCGGTTGTCGGACAAGTGCCGGCAGCGGAAGGCTTTCCGAATGCGACAGGTATTTACGTGAGCTGTGCTATGGGGTCTCGAGGTACCGTGTTCAATGAACTTGCCGCTAAAGTCATCGCAGCACAAATGTTTAATGAGCCGATTCCGTTGGAGGCCGACCTTCTGCGTGCGATTGATCCGGGCAGATTTCTCAAAAAGCCTCGGTAAACGGAGCATTGTTGAGCCTGCGGTCGGCTCGTAGAATATCAGCCACAACAAACCTCAAAAACTACAATCTATGACCGCTCAAACCAAGGGACTTCTTGCCGCCGTCGGCGCATACCTCTGCTGGGGCTTTATGCCTTTGTATTGGGCATTATTCGGAAGCGTCCGGGGCTGGGAAGTCATCGGTCATCGAGTGCTTTGGTCCTTGGTCCTGATCTCTGCATTTCTTATGCTGATCGGGCGATTTTCCGAGATCTTCAGCACACTTCAAACATTCAAAAAGCAGCCGATTCAATATTTCAACTTATTCGCAGCGGCAGCGATTGCGGCGATTAACTGGTGGATCAACGTTTACGCCGCGACATCCAATCAAGTTGTCGAACTTGGCATCGGGATGTTTTTAACGCCGTTGTTTACCGTTGTACTGGGCGTCGTGTTCTTTAGAGAGCGGCTGAGCCGATTAAAGCAGCTGAGCGTGTTTCTACCTTTTCTCGGTGTGTGCATCATGATTTACACACTCGGTCGGATGCCTTGGATCGCATTGGGCGTTTCTTCTTCCTGGGCGCTTTACGGGGTCTTTAAAAAACGTCTGGGTATAGATCCTTGGGTAAGCAACGCATTGGAAGCCTCGCTTATGCTTCCCTTTGCTATTGCCTACCTGTTTTATCTTGATGCGAACGGCGTCGGAGCTTTTATTGCCGGCGGAACCTACATTACGATTCTCCTCATCAGCGTGGGTCTGGTGACATCCGTACCGATGATTGCATTCTCCGCTGCGACCAATGTTCTTCCGCTGACGATTCTCGGCTTTATCCAATATATGAATCCGATCCTCACGCTGCTTGTGGGATTGGTTTTCTTCCATGAACCCTTTAATCATCAGCAGCTCATTCCCTTACTGTTTATTTGGGCCGGAATTCTGACTTTCATTTACAGTGAATTCCGAGAGAAAGCGGCGAGGAAGGCTCAAACTGTCTAGTCCTAATTCAGGTCAATGAAGCGGCAGCTCAGCAACGTAATTGAAGACTCGCTTTCGTCGTGAAAAGACCATAGATTGCAAGCTAACTGACTGAAGAGGCGTAAAAAATCACTTATTATTACGCCTTGCTTTTTTGTTTTAGTCAGTGTCTTGTATGTTTATCGTCTCTCGGTATCGAGCCCCATGGGTCGCCTTTGCTTTTATTGCGGTCGTGTCAATCGGCGCGTTCATGCGTTTTCAGCAAAGTGCGGAAACCGACGCGAAAAACTTAGAACTCGACCGAGCAGAATTCCAGCTTTTTAAGAAAGATTTGGCGCCGGTGAACCTTCCGGAAAAGACGATGAACTCAACGGTTCTTTTCGAGCTTTTCCGCTGCGGCGTCCGTTCGATTAACGAAGCCGGTTACTGTAATAAGATCGGCGAGGACTTCTTCAAACAGTTATCCGACGAACAAAAGACCGTTATTCGTCCGATTTTCAATAAATACTTTAGTAACCGTCCTGTTAGGTAGGCAGTTTTCTCATGGATTGGATTCTTTATTTAAAAGCCGTCATTCTCGGTATTGTCGAAGGCTTGACGGAATTCTTGCCGGTTTCTTCCACCGGTCATTTGATTGTTGCCGGCAGCTTATTGGACTACACGGGACAGGAAGCAGACACTTTTTATATTGCCATTCAGGCCGGCGCCATCTTTGCGGTGTGCTGGCATTACCGTCAGCGCCTGATCGATGTTTGCTTAGGCCTTTTCTCCGATAAAGTTCAGCAGCGACTAGCCGTCAATACGGTTGTTGCTTTCCTTCCCGCTGCAGTGATCGGCGTATTGGTTGCAAGCTACATAAAAAAATGGCTCTTTAATCCGATCGCGGTTGCGACAGCTCTGGTCGTGGGCGGTGTGATTATTCTCATCGTTGAGTATTACCAGGACAAGAAAACCTACAAACCGCGTGTAGAAACGATGGATGACATGAGTTGGAAAGACGCTTTGAAGGTCGGTTTCCTGCAGTGTCTGGCCATGATTCCGGGCACTAGCCGCTCCGGCGCAACTATTATCGGCGGTCTTTGCATCGGTCTGTCTAGAAAAGCGGCAACGGAATTCTCTTTCTTCCTGGCGATTCCGACGATTTTCGGAGCTACGGTTTACGACCTCTGGAAGTCCAGAGACGTATTGACAGCAACAGCGCTTCCGATGATTTCCGTGGGGTTCATAGTGTCTTTTTTCTCCGCACTTGTGGTGGTGCGCTGGCTGCTTCACTACGTTTCCAAGCACGACTTCTCCCCCTTCGGCTGGTACCGAATCTTCTTCGGCGGTGTCATTCTGCTGACGTGGTGGACAGGCTTAGTGCAGTGGTAACCCGCTCTGAACATTATTCATAACTCAGAACGGCGCCTCGGCGCCGTTCTGCATGTCTGCCTATTGAAGATCCGATACCGGAAGCTGACGACGTTTGGCTTTTCTCCACTCGGACGGTGTTGAATTGAACTGCTGTTTGAATTGCTGCCGGAAGGAGATCGGGCTCTTGTAGCCGGAGCGCTCTGCGACGGTTTCGATCGGAAGCTCCGTGGTTTCCAACAGCTCGCAGGCGGTTCTCAGACGGATTTTGCGGTACCAGACTTCAAATGTTGTTCCTGTCAGTGCTTTGAACTTACGCGTGAAAGAGCGGCGCGAGAGGAAAGACTTCTGCATCATCACGTCTACAGTTAGATCTGAAGGCGGCTTTTGTTCCATGAACTTAATCAATGCAGGAAGCGCGTTCACGATTTTCGGCTTTGCGTAATCCAGAAATTGGTCCTGAGCGCCTTCACGAATGAGCGGAATGGCCAGGATCTTTGCCAGCTTGTTGGCTACGGTAGCGCTGTAAATGATTCGGATGAAATGCAGGATACAGTCGACGGTTGCGGAGGCTCCGGCTGAGGTAAGGATGTTGTCATCTTGAACGTAGATGACGTTCTTCTTCAAGGAACAATAAGGAAACTCCTTGGAGAAATCTTCCTCTGCAGACCAGTGGGTGCAGCAATTCTTGCCGTTCAGTACGCCGCTGTAGGCCAGCGCGTATGCTCCGAAACATGCGCCGATCAGCCACTTATTCTCTTTGTTAAAACTTCTGATGAGTTCCTGCAGCTGCGGGCTCGGGGGCACATCTAAATCGGTCCAGCTGGGGACGACTAAGGCGTCTGCGGTTTGGATTTCTTTCCAGTCGGTCAGTGCCGTTATTTGCGCGTCCGGATCAGTAGTTACAACCGGACTCTTATCACTGAAACGAAGCAGGCTGAAGAGTGTGCGTCCCTCAAATTTTGTACTTAACAGCGAAGAAATGATCGCATAGTGATAAAGGTTAACTTTGTCCGGCAGGTAGATTGCCACAGTGAATAACTTTGACATTTGGCCTAATTTCATCCTTTTTGGCATACATCGTACTTTAACCCTAAGGCCTCCAAAAAGATAATAACCATACGGTTTGTAATTTTCTTTGGAATTAAAAATGTCACTATTATTCAAAGCTTCAGCGGCAGCATTTCTTTTTCCGCTGCTGATGCATTTTTCATATGCGGCTGATGTTCAGCCAATTGCTCAAGATTTAAATGGCCAGGAACAATCGGTTCAATTAATTCGAAACGCAACCGTTAAAGTTAAGTACAACGGTGTAACTTTCTTAGTCGATCCGATGCTGGCACCGAAAGGTGCTTATCCCGGATTCACGGGAACACTGCACAGCGAAATTCGCAACCCGACCATTCCTCTGACGCTGAGAATTCAGGAAATCCTGAACGGCGTTGATGCGGTCCTTTTAACTCATACGCACGAAGATCATTGGGATAAATTTGCTCAGCAGTACGTACCCAAAGAGATGCCGATTTTTGTGCAGAATAAGGCGGATGAAGATCTGCTGAAGTCTCAGGAATTCAAAAAAGTTCGTATCCTTGAAAACGGTACAAACTTCAAGGGCGTATCCCTCTACCGCACATTTGGGCAGCACGGCTCTGACGTCATCTGGAAGTACGACTATCTGAGAAAAGCGCTTGGCTCTTCTATCGGTTTTGTTCTGAAGGCGCCGGGTCAGGAACCGATCTACATCGCCGGCGATACCGTTTGGCATCCGGAAGTAGAGGCCGAAATTCAGAAACATAAACCCGGCACAATTGTTCTGAATACAGGCGGTGCTTCTTTAGAAACAGACGTGAATCGTATTTCCTATCCTTGGGTTAAGGCGGATCCGGAAATCATCATGAATAAGGAAGACGTTGAAAAAGCCTACAAGGTCGCACCTCAAGCCAAAATCATCACCGTACATATGGATGCTATCAACCATATGACTGTGACAAGAAAGGACATGAAGAAGTTCGTGGAAGAAAAAGGCCTCGGCTCCCGCGTGCACATTCTGCAGGACGGAGAGGTGATTGTTACCGGTTCAGGAAAGAACTAAATCTCTATGAAGATGGGAGGGGCAGCTCAGTTTTCTCTTCCGGCTTCGGAAAATAAAAAAGGCGCCCTCGGGCGCCAATTTATTAGCTAACTGCTCTTAGATCTTGGTGTAAACAAAGTCCCAGCAGCCGTGACCTAAGCGGTTGCCGCGCTCGTTGAATTTTGTTGTCGGACGCTTAACGAGCGGATTTTCAGGCTGAGGAGCGGCACCTTCATGGAGGTTTTTCAGAGTAGGTTCTGCGGAAAGCACTTCTGCCATCTGCTCGGCGTAGTTTTCCCAGTCCGTAGCGGAGTGGAAATAGGCGCCTTTTTTCATTTTCGGAACGAGGAGTTTTAAGAAGCTCTCATTAATCAGACGACGTTTGTGATGGCGTGCTTTTCTCCAAGGATCCGGGAAGAAGATATGCACGCCGTCTAAGGATTCGTCTTCCAGCATGTCTCTGACGACTTCTACCGCATCGTGACGGAAGATTCGGACATTCTTGAGATCTATGTCGTGGAGGCGTTTGCTCAGAGCGCCGACACCGGCAGCAAAAACTTCGCATCCGATAAAGTTGATTTCAGGATGAGCCTGAGCGATAGCGGCAGTGGTTTCTCCCATGCCGCAGCCGATTTCAAGAACCAATGGATTATTGTTTCCGAATGTCTTAACCGCATCGAACTTTTGATTGGCGTCATAGGGAATTTCGTACAGTGGAAGAAGCTCTTCCAAAGCCTTTTCCTGGGCGTTGCTGATATGTCCGCGGCGCATGCAGAAGCTGCGGATGTGACGTTTTTTCAATTCTTCAATTTGTTCGGCGGTCAGCGGTTCGGATGACATGTAAAAGGATCCTTAATTAAAGCGAGGCTTAATTTTAGAAAAATAAGAACTAATTGTCCGCGATATTTTCTTGAAGTTACAAGCGGTTATGATTAAATCGCAGACAAGCTTATTTTATTGGGAGGCTTGGAAGTCTTTTGGCCTTCGGGGCGGACATCCTCTCATAGCTGAAAGAATGAATGGATACAAAGACCGCAACGAAGAAATGACAAGCAACGGCTGAAGATCGAAATCGAGAGAGGAAAAGTAGTAGGTGGAGCGGGTGAGGGGAATCGAACCCCCGTCGTAAGCTTGGGAAGCTTCTGCTCTACCATTGAGCTACACCCGCATTTGATAGAGCAGGATTGTACCCGAATTTTCACAAATTGTTTCAGAGTTTGAGAGGAAGTATCCACGTGCTTTCTCTCATATGTCGACCATCGCTGATGTGCAAGAATTGAGCAAAATAACTTCAACACCAAATCCCATGTCCTCTATTGCTCTTGTCTATTTTTCTCCGACGGGAAACTCTAAGAAAGCGGTTTCTTCCATCGGGGAATTGCCTTGTGTCACCGTCAAGACATTCGATATCACAGGCAACGTCGAAGTTCCGGAAACCGATCTCAGCGGCTTTGATTTCGTCGTTTTCGGGGCGCCGGTCTATGCAGGAAGAATCCCGGCCTGCAGCGTCGAACGTTTTAAAAAGATGAAAGGAAGCGGCACTCCTTGTGCATTAGTGCTTACTTACGGCAATCGAGCCTATGAAGACGCTCCGAGAGGGCTTGGTGACATTGTTGCAGCCAACGGCTTCAGAATTAAGGGTGTGGCGACGATGGCGTCTCAGCATACCTACGGTCAGATTCAGCTCGGTCGTCCGAACAAAGATGATATTGCCGAGCTGCAGGAATTCTTTTTTCATATGCTGGCCAAAGCGGAGGAGCCGGAAACGGTTGTTCCTCCGGGAAACTATCCTTATAAAGTCGTCGAAGCAAAAGCCAAATTTAAACCGACGACTAACAGCAACTGCTTAGCCTGTGGAATGTGCGTTAGAGATTGCCCGGTCGGAGCGATCGAAGAAGATATCAAGACCGTTAATGACAACTGTATCGGCTGTATGCGCTGCGTTAAGAATTGTCCGATGAAAGCGAAATCAGTTGTCGCTCAGGCTTTCTCTGACTTCGAAAAACTCCTCTCCGAACGCCTCAAGAACCGTAAAGAAAACGAATTCTTTGTTTGTTGAATTGCTTAAGTTCAACTGAGAAGCACTTCGAAGAAAAAACAAACCCGGCGTATCGAGAAGAACGCCGGGTTTGAAATTGTAGGGGATCGGTTAGCGGTGAGAAACTCTTCTGACCATCCAATCGCCGAAGCTCTGCAGACTTTGGACGAAGACAATCAAAATGATGACGACAGCCGCCATGACTTCAGGCATGAAACGCTGATATCCGTAGCGAATACCCATGTCGCCTAATCCGCCGCCGCCAACGGCACCTGCCATGGCGGAGCTGCCTACTAATGCGACAAACGCGATCGTAAGGCCTGCAAGGATGCCGGGCATCGCTTCCGGAAGAAGCACCTTGCAAATGATCTGAGTGTTGGTTGCTCCCATGGACTGAGCAGCTTCAATCAGACCTTTGTCGACTTCACGCAGACTGGTTTCGACCAGACGAGCGATGAGCGGAGCAGCGGCAATCGTCAGAGGGACGATGGCGGCAACCGTACCGATGGAAGAGCCGACGATTAAGCGTGTAAACGGAATGATGGCAACCAACAGAATGATGAACGGCGTCGAGCGCACGGCGTTCACGATGGTGCCGATAATGCGGTTGACGTACGGCTTGGGCATGATGCCTTTGGGAGACGTAACGAACAGGAAGACACCCAAAGGAATACCAATCGCGGCGCCGAGTCCGCCGCTCACGCCGACCATCAGAATGGTTTCAAGGAAAGATTCCCAAAGAAGATTGATGATGTTAGATGACATTTGTGAGCTCCTCGACGCGAACGCCTCTTTCGGCGATGTAGTTCAATGCCTGTCGGAAGTTTTCTGTGGTTCCTTCCATCACGATCGTGAGTGTGCCGTAGCTTTCGCTTTGAATCTCATCAACCTGTCCTAAAAGGATGTTGAAGTCCAGATCGAATTTGGAGCAGGCGCGGGAGAGTACCGGTTCGGTCGTTGAGCTGCCGACGAAGGTCAAACGAATGAGATGATTCTTGCGTCCGTTTTCTCCCGGTGTGTTCAGAACTTTCTTCACACGTTCGACCATGCTTGCCGGAATCGTGCGGGCGGCAAGAGCCGTGCCGAGCATCGCCTGAGTGACTTCGTTTTTCGGGTCACGGAAGACTTCGAGCACATCGCCTTCTTCGACAACGACGCCTTTATTCATCACGACGACGCGGTTGCAAATCTGTTTCACAACGTCCATTTCGTGCGTGATCATGACGATCGTCAGACCAAGCTCCTTGTTAATTTTCTTGAGGAGCTGAAGCGTTGCCTGAGTGGTTTCAGGGTCAAGAGCAGAAGTGGCTTCGTCGGAAAGCAGGATCTTCGGATCGGAAGAAAGCGCACGAGCGATACCGACGCGCTGTTTCTGTCCGCCGGAGAGCTGAGACGGATACTTGTTGACGTGTTCGCTCAAGCCGACAAGTTCAATCAGCGGCATTACTTTTTCGCGAATCTTGTCCTTCGGCATCCCTGCAAGTTCCAGAGGAAGCGCAACATTGCCGTAGACGGTACGGGAGGAGAGCAGATTGAAGTGCTGGAAGATCATACCAATCGAGCGTCTTTCCTCTCGCAGTTCGGAATCCGGCATTTTGGTCAGATCCTTGCCGTCGACGATGACGGACCCGGAAGTCGGGCGGTTGAGAAGGTTGATGCAGCGAACCAGCGTACTCTTACCCGCGCCGCTTCGGCCGATAATGCCGAAGATATCACCGGGTTTGACGTGGACGTTTACATCCTTACAGGCAAAGAATTTTCCTTTACCGTCAGCAGTATCGTATTCCTGCGTTATGTGTTTTAACTCAATCATTTAATTTAAATCCCAGGGCGAGGTTCTGACACCTCGAGGTCCTGCTCCTTCAGCAGGACAAATAATTTCTACGCGGACTTTGCAGTCAATGGGCAAAAAGTAATGTCCACGGGAAATTATCCTTGATTCTTTTTAAAGAATTCTTATTTTTGGGAGATTTTTTCGTTTCGAAAAAGAAAATGCCCGGAAGTCTTTCGACTACCGGGCGGAATCTGGTGGGGCACAGGCCACCGAAATTAACTTGCAACTCGTTGATTCTAAAGAATGCATGTTTCGTGGTCTGTTGCTATACGTCAATCTATACGTCAATCAATGCTTCATTAAAGGAATACCCTAAACCTCTTTTCTTGCCCGTTTGGACTCCCTCCGATCGGTAAAAAATTACCGCCCGGCAGAGTTCATTCTACCGAGGCGGTCACAAATTTTTAGCGCTCGCACGCCGGCGCCGAGCAGAATAAAAAAACTAAGTTTTCTTATACCCAAGGTCCGGGGAAACAGTATCTAAAAATAGCATCTATATTCGGTATCTGTATTTTTGCGTGAGAACGTGAGAACGTGGGAACCGTCGCTCAAAAGCCTTGTCCCTTATGGGTTTTGGCGGTTCTCACCTTTTTTGGCTTTTTTGCCCGTTTGGGGCAGGCACCTCTTCGGACATCCCGCCGTTATTGGCTTTTGAGCCGTTCTCTATTGAGTTCTCCGGTTCTCTCTTTTTAGTCGTTTTCTTCGTCTAAATCGTCTAGGTTCATTAGATTATCGTAGTTAAGCACGTAACGCCATTGCGCCGAGCCAGCTACCTTCACCCTTAATTTTCTACGTATGCTTCTACCTTTTCCTTTGTTCTTCATAACCAAAAGTCCCTTATCTTCGAGCACGGCCGCGGCCTTTTTCTCGTCCAGATTGCCGATAACCTGGCGGAAGTAATCGTTACGGAGGATTAAGCGCCGCTCGATCTGCTCCCCGTCGTTTCCTTCCTGCTGTACCTCTAAATTAGGCCGGTCGGGGTCCTCCGCCCTGGAGAAGCCGGGGTCGTCGCGAAACCCCGTACCGTTGCCGTCAAAATTGCGATAGCCGCACCGGGCGGACCTACTGGGGTCGTTAATAGGTGCGTAGTTGGATAGGTCTTCTGCGCCATTTCTTAGTCGGTCTATGAACCTTCTTACCTCTTTGGTCTCCGCGGTATCGGTTCCCATGTAGCGGGCGGCTCGGGCGGTTATTGCCTTAAGCGCATATCCTGCTGTCCATCCGGTTATCCCTGCCTGCGTCGCAAGCTCACCGGCGATAGCGCAGACGCAGAATCTTTTGAGTTCTCTTCTTTGCTGGTGGCCTAGCTGTTCCGGCACAAGCTGGAAAAATTCCTTGTCCAGTTTTTCGGCTTCTTCTAATAACTGGGGTCTGCTGCTTGTCAGGTACTCAAGCCACTTGTCTCCGGCGGTGCCGTAATGCTTTAGATAACCGTCGCTCAATCGCTCATAGGCCGCTTTTGCTGAGGTTAGCCCGGTGGGTATTGTCTCAAACACACCTAAGGCTTCCCCGTTCTCCGTTGTCAGCCCGGAGCCTGCACGCAAAGAGATCAGCCGGGATAGTGCGCCTGATCTAATCTCAAAGTTTTCACGTGCTCCGGTTTTCTCTAAAGCCTCCTCTCCGGTAGAGATAAGGAGGACGCGCCAAGCCGCGTTAGCGGAGCGGGATAGGTCCTTATTGGCTCTGGCTTTTAATTTATTGCCGGATAGCCTGTAAATCTTCTGCTCGGTTTCTCTTGCGTCGGCCCCCGTAAGTTCGTCCAGGCATAACAAGCTGTCATTGTGCGCGGCCGCGATAAACTCCAGCTCGTTAGCGGTGTCAGTCCATCGCGCTATCCTTCCGCCTTCATCGTCATCAGGTCTGCCCCAGACGGAGGCGGCGGCTCTTAATATCGTGGTCTTGCCCGTGCCTGATTCTCCGAAAAAGTGAAACCCTGCGCTTGTCTGTTCAATCAGGGTCGGAAACAGTCTAACCAAGGGCGCGGCCAAGGCCGTGCAGATTGCCAAAGTGAGATTGGAAGAGAATTGAGCCGGGTATGCTATAGCGTCCCGCCACCCGTCCAGGGTGCCTTTCTGCTGGTAATTTGCCTGCCGCTTCTTCTCTGCCTCGTAGAAGATTGTTTCTGTGGTTTGCCCGTAAATTTTTTCCGGAGTGACAAATACACCGCTAAGCCACCCCGCGCTTACGGTTCTTAAAATCCTAGGCTTCTCCTTCTCCGGGTCGTTCGGGTCGGCTCCTAAAGGACGCATATAAATGTAGTCACAGAGAGCGCGATTAACGCCGGCGCCGGTTTTATAAAGGCTGAATCCCAAGCCTGTGAGCTGTTCTCTTACTTCTTCTCCGTTGCCCGTCAGCGCGGCATTAGATAAGAACATGGTGTGTTCTTTATGGTCGAAGTCTTTAAAGCGAATAAGGCGCCCCCAGTCTGCGGAATCCACGTCGCGAGTAAGCCCTAGGATTTCAATCTCCGGGAAGTATTTGCTGTAGGAAGTATCTCCCTTTGCGTTGGTTTTGCCGACAAAAACTTCTCCGCCTACTGTCTTGTAGATACACCCTCCGGCTCTGAAATAGTTGGGGTCTCGGTTTAAGTCCGCGTCGATCTCTGCCGTGTATTGCTCATAGTCGATACCCAAGAGCTTAAAGAAGTCACCGGTTCGCCGCCCCGAGCAGGTCTGGTGCATGCACTTAAAGGCGCCGTATCGGTAGGTTTTGCCTGTGTCGTCTGTAGAGCCTGGTTCGTAGTAGACGGTTGATGTTTCGGCTCCGTCTTCATGCTCCTCGGACGGGCATTTAACGGCGTGTTTGCCGGCGCCCACGCTGCGGATATAAAGGCCTTTATCTTTTAGGGTCTCAAGTATAGGGTCAATGCGGCTAAAGCCCTGAGCGCTCGCCGTATCGTCGTGCCGTGGGTTCTTTAGGCGCGGCTTATAATCCTTAGCTGTGGGATTATTTTGTCTTGCTTGGTTGAGATATTCGATGGTCTTAATCGGTTCTCCTTTATGGAACTCAAAGAAGGCCGCCTTTTCTTTTGGACAAGTAAACATAAATTGTTCGGCCCGGGTGCTGGCCGGGTCTATAGAACAAGTCAGACGTTCCGCGGCACGCAGCTGGGGCACTTTCTCTTCCAGATAAGCGATAAGGTTTTTAGCTGTCGTCTCCCATTCCGGCGCCGGTAGTTCTTTATCCAGCGATAGGAATACCCGTACCTTGCGGCCTCTGCCATCCTTCTCGGGCTTGTCAGAAAAGGACGGGTGCATGAAATACTCTTTTCCCTTAAGCACGGCGCGGAGTTCGCCTATAGCCTCATCACTGATGCCTAGAGAAGGCTTAATCACGTCCTTGCCGTTAGGACCGGGTATCTTTACCGGTTTGCCTTCTTCGTTGAGTTCGCGCGGGCCGTCGATATCGAGCGATATCCAGTTACGCGGCAAGACGTTTATTTTTTGTCGGCGGCCGCCTTTCATCGGCGCGCAGATGCCCGGGCCGTCTTTTTTGTTTTTTCTTACGCGGTCTCTGGCGTGCTGTACGAAATACGCCAAGTCCTCGAAACTTTCTACTTCTTTGAGTTCTCCCTGCGGGTTCTGCGCTTCGCGAAGGGCGGTGTATCTGTAAATCATTGCAGTGCCTCCTCGGTTGTCATTCTTTCCAGTGTGCGGGTGCTTTGGCGTCTCATAAATTCCACGGCTTCGGCCTCTGCGTCTTTAGTCGGTCCTTCGGCCTGCTGCGGGTATGGCTCGAATACAAGCGGAGGCCCGGGGTGGACAATTGCATAAAAGCGTATGGCTAGATCTGCATAACTAAACGGAGTTCTTTCCTCCTGGGCTTTGGCTGATGCGTAGTGAAGGAAATCTTTGACCCGTTTGGCCTCCTGGGGGCCGATCTTCGGATTCGCGGTGATGTTGTTCTCGTAATCATCCAAAAAGCAGATTAGAGCGAAGGTAGAGGAGAAAAGGACTTCGCTTAAATCGTCGAGAAAATCCGCACCGGGCCTTATTTTTTCTGCAACCGGAAGGATAAGCGGGGTAGCGACGCCGTACATTTTGTACACGTCATCCGGAGAAAATTTTCCGGAAAGAATTTTCCCTGCCAATTCAATCGAGATACAGGGGGTACTAATTAAAAAAACTTCTTGTCCCATTGTTAGTGGTTCCCTTACAGATAAGCCGCCTTAAACCTCGGATTTAAGGAAGTTAGGCGGCGTTGTTGATAAAGCGGGCAATTAGCCCGGGGGCTTATCGGCTGTTTCGGGTGGCGTATTTCGTATTTGGGTTTTTCAGGCGGTATTGCCTGTTGCCGATATCGCTTGCCGCGTCGTATAGATCACGGCTGAAAATTTTCATAAGTTCCGCGAGTGCCATAGCGTCTAAATGCACTTCGTTCTCGCTGTGTTCCGATGCTTCCCGTTCGTCTATCCAGTCGCCGATACGACTTAAAACGAAAGCCATATCTCCAAGCTGGGTCTCGATATCGTCCAGCTTGCGTACCTTCGTATACCAATGGATTGTGAGATCATCATTTAGCGGATCGGGGGCGTCTGCTTCCTGCGTTGCCTGTAACTCTTCCGAGCACGTCTCTTTGACTTTATTAACGGATGCCATAGCTCACCTCTGCTGTGTTGGATGAATCACTGATCTTTTGAGCAAGCGCGGTAAGTTGATGCCGCAGCTGTTGCAGTTCTTCGGCCTGGCGGCGGAGGGTGTCTGTATCGCCGAGGTAGTCGATTTCGTCCCGGTCCATGTCGTCGGCTAGGTTCTCAAGCGTTATGGCGGCGCCGGCTAAGGAGTCCAGAGCCGGGCTTATCTGAGCCGGAAGCACATTAAGACGGTCAATATTCTTCGGAGAAAGAGAGGTGCTTTGGCAAAGTGCCAAAAGAATGAGGTAAGGATTATTCATGCCCGGGCCTCCTAAAAAACAAAATGAGGTGCCGGCGCCGGTGTTGCCTTCGGCGTTGAATAAATGCGGGGAAGTGTGGGGATAAATCCGAGTGTTCGGACAAGTGGTCTTTTTGCCATAGTGCTGGCCTCCTAAGTCATTACTGATATTCCCGTCCTCGGTTTCCAATCGAGGGGCGGGGGTTGCTATCAGGTTGGAAACTCCGTGACTTAGGTAACGGATAGCCTTACGGCTTCCTAATAGCAACACCCCGTAAAACGGTAATAAGAGGCTCTGCCACGATACGAGCATAAAAACACCGCCAGATTTTTTAAGGCGGTCGGCTCGCCTAAGTCCTTTCAGGGTTTCCAATCCTGCCTGCTCCGCTTTCGAGCATTGAGATAAGTCTATCCTGCTCCGTGAGGATTTGTAAAGCGGCGGATGGCTTCGGTAGGATACTGCGGCCATTTTTTAACCCGCCCGGGCTTGAGACAACCAAGCGTCAACATCTTCCTTAAACCAATAGGGCGTGTTTGTTGTCGGTCTTATGGGCTTCGGAAATCCTCTTAGGCGCACCCAGTCGCCTAAGGTGCTTGCCTTGATATGGAGATACTCCAATACCTGAGATTTACGCATTGGCGTTTTGCTCGCGGGCGCGGTGTGGGCTGTCATAGCGTTCATAACTTGCTCCTTTTGTGTGTCTGCTTACGTGGGCTTACGTAAGTTATCGGGAACAAGTATGAGGGGAAGCTAAGAGGGGAAAGCGGGATACTTAGTAACTCGCGCAGAAAAGAACTTTAGCTCAATTTTGAGTGAAACTCTCGGGCCTTTTTTAGGTGTGCGCGGGCTGTGGTTTCCGAGATGGTGTCGCGCTCAGGATATTTTTCTTTAAGCCAGCATAAATAACTTAGGCTTTCTTTCGTCTCCCTAATCCATAGGACGGACTCTAAGTATTCAGTCGCCAAAATTATCGGCTCGCTGTTTTCTGTATAGCGCTTATTCCCTTTGCTTCTTCCGGCTTGAAGTGCCTTGTGCTCTGCTATGAGTTCGGCGCCTTCTTCTAAGGCTTGTTCCGCGTCGATCTCCGGTGATATTTCAGCCATAAAGGCCTTAAATTTTTGGCTGAGTTCTGGATTATGACGTGCGGCGATAAGGGCTTGAAGTGCCGCATAGTTCTTAGCCATGGTGCACGGTCCTGCTCAAAGCGTTAACTATGTCCATAGCGATTGAGTCGGCCTCACGGTCAAAGCTCCCCAGAGAGTCATAGAAAGTTCGGAGGGAATCATCCAAGAAGTAAACTCCGATTAAGCCCGTGGCCTTGCGAATTAGTTCGTTAATCCGATTTAAAAACTCCTGTTTACGTTCCGGAGGCAATTCATACAACGGCAATTCTTCCCGGAGGCCGATAAGGGCTTCCGCTGTCTGCGCGACACTGAGTAAATCGGCCGTGCCGTCCCTGAGCGGGTCGCTTTCGATTGAGTCCGAGGGGTCGCCGTAATCGTTGGGGTCGTACTCCAATAGGTACCCCATAACCGCTTTAAGGTTGTCGGCTACTGTTTCCTGGGCGTTGTCGTCGGTTGGATGGTCCAGTAAAGAGAAGAGTTTGAGGCCGCCTTTTAAAGCTCGGGCGCTGAAATCTTTTAAGCCGCTGATTATCTCTTCTTCGCCGTCGACTTCATAACCGGCGCCGGCCGATCTGTCATGGTCTGACATCATGGTGTATCCCTTATCCCTTTTTTAGATTGAGCACACCGGCCCGAGGCTTATCAAGGGTTTTGCCTCGGGTTTCGGAAGCGGTTAATTACTCCGTTCCTAGGTGCCTTAATACTGTAGCAAGAAATAAAGCCACGGGATAGGAGGCTACCGGAGGTACTTCGTAATGTGCCGTAAGGTTCCATTGGCTGACGTAATTACTAGGAATAAATTACAGGAGGGATTAATATTTAAGCAAAGAATTAATAACATCAAGGGAGAAGAATATGCGTCTACTCGGATCGACTTTGCTCGCTCTATGCTGTTTAATAGTGGCTGGTTGCGCGGCGGAGCACAACCCGCACCCGCAAATGGTAGGAGGGCAGTACTACATAATGGGAGATGAAGACTGCGTTAAGTACGGCCAGAACGCGCGGCAACGACAAGAAGGGGCGATTGCTTGCTACGCTGAGGACGGAAGTTTTACCGGACTTAGAATGCCAATGAGCGAGCAGGCAATGCGGATGTGGGCCATGGAACGACAAGTACAGATTGACCAGAGTCGGGCCGCCCTGGAAGCGTGGTCCGTAATGAATCAAAATAGGCCGGTTAACACCAATTGCTACTACATAGGCAATATGCTTCACTGCACTCAATATTGAAAACAATCACCCACCTGTCCTTAGCAAAATCTATATATTTTTCCTGAGAGGCCATGATAACGCCCCTCCCTAGGGCTGCTTTGGGGGTTTTACTCCTAAGAGGACGGAATAATCACACCCCTTCTGCTTATGGCGTTTCGTTGTTCAACAGAGGCCCGGGGTGGGGCAAGGGGTCTCAATTTATAAAGCGCCTACCGAAGGTTGCCGAATGTCGCCGATGCCTCTTATTTTTAGCCGTGTGTGGGACAAATTGGTGGACATTTGGGCGCCTTTTATCGTAACTCGTTGTTTTTATTAGATGCTATGGCGGAGCTACACTCCGCCAATGCACGGGGGCTGTGTGTTTGTGGAAACTTTTGGCTATTGTGGGAACCGCGTGGGAACCGCGTGAGAACCGTAAAAGCCTTGAGTATCAATAGTTCTAGTAGTGAGTTCCCACAGTTCCCACGTTCTCACCGTATTTTTTATTTTCCCGAAAGCATTTCAAGGGTGCCCATGCACTATCGCGCGTAAGGACCCTAGCCGATCTTAGTAAATGAGCAGCCTCCGGGCTTAGGAGGAGGGCAGGCAGAAATCCGCCCACATCTGCATAATCCTTCTGCGCTCCTGCTCCATCGTGCCGCGCTTGTAGGCGCCCTTATAGATGTCAGTGGTTAGGTGCAACAGGCATAATTCCGCGGCCTTATCGTTAATGTCGTTCTCTTCCGCCCATGTTCTAAAAGTCGCCCGGGCCGTTCCGTGCGGCGCTATCCTTCGCGGGTGTCCGTCTTCGTCCAGTTCGTTAATGTCCACCCAGCCCGTGCCGTCCAAGGCCTCTTTTTTCTCGTGAATGCCTTTGAGGAATTGGGCTATAGCGCAGTTCCCCAGCGGTTTATTAAATCCCTCTCTACTGGTGAAGACGTAATCACCTAGCCTCGGCAATTCGTTTAAAAGTGCCATAGCCTGCTTAGACAAATAGACTTCCCGCGGCCGGTTTGCGGTCTTAAATTCTTTGCTTCCCTTGTCGTTCTCCGGCCTGATGGTTGCCGTAGCCCGTGAGAAATCTATATCGCTCCATTGAAGTGTCCGAACCGCTTCTCCTCGCATTGCCGTAAGGATTTGGAACACACACGCGCGGGCGCTTGTTGAATGCTCCGTTAAACACTCTCTTAAGAGTTCCGGTACTCTCCTATAGTCCGGCGCGGGGGAATGCCCGTCTTTCTCTCGTGCTTTGGTTAGCGGGTCAATCATTACGCCGAAAGGCCCTTTCTTATCGGCCGGGTTGACCTCAAGTCCATAAGTCCCCTTAGCTACTGCCCAATTGAAAACAAGATTAAGCCGATTGTGCACTTTATCGGCGGTATTGCCTTTTGTCACCCAATAGTTTTTAAAGTGCTCGTAAAGGATATGCGGCGTAATTTCTGTAATTGGAAGTTCTCCCAGGTCGGGCAATACTCTACGATTAAATCGGTCTATTTCGTGCTGTCCCTTATCTTTGCCGTTCCATACTCCTTTAGTTCTGTATTCGGCGAAACATTCAGCGGACACATTAGCGAGCGTATGGGCGGCTTTATCCCGTTCCTTTTGTAGTTGCTCGGCCTCGCGGCGTTCGGCTTCCTGCTGCTCTATTCTGAGCTTCTTTGGGTCGGTCCCGCGGTCGATCTCTTCCCGCAGTAACCGGGCTTGTATCTTTGCTTCCTTTAGCGTGACGGTTCCTATATAAAACCGCTGGCGCCGGCCGTTCTGTGTCCACTGGAGGTAGTAGCACGGGGCGGCTTCTCTGTAGTCGCACTTCAAGCCGGGGATACCTCCCACCGTAAAGTCCTTCCCTCTGCGGGCTTCAATCTCTAAGGCTTTAGTGATCTCTCGGGCGGTCTTCGGCATGGCATAGCTCCATACGTCAATAGAATGGACTTTGATTTTTCCATACGTCAAACTATACGTCAATAAAATCTCCGTTAGCAGGCGGTTATATTCGTTAGCTTACGGCGGGCTAAAAGGGGGATTTATTGTGTATTAGCGCTTTTATTTGGAAGAAATAAAAGAAAAACCGTAAGCCTACGATGGCTTACGGTTGGAATTTTGGTGGGGGCACAGGGATTCGAACTCTGGACCTACGGATTAAGAGTCCGCTGCTCTACCAGCTGAGCTATACCCCCATAATTGGTGGGCTGTGCAGGACTCGAACCTGCGACCAATGGATTAAAAGTCCACTGCTCTACCAACTGAGCTAACAACCCTTTGTTTCGATCTCTGTTTCGCTCCGAAGCGCGTCTCATCAATCGAGAAGTCGAATACTACACAGGTTTTTTCGGTTCGTCAAACCAAAAAGAAAAATAGTGAATTTATGAGACATAAATTGGCGCATACGCCTTTACTATGACTACAACAGAAAAATGAGTGATGAGATTTGATTTGATCTTGTTAAATTAAATTCTTTCGCTAGTATTAGACAACTTAGGTCAGTTTTGTCTGATCGGAGAATGATTAGGAAATAAAGATGGCAGAAAAGAAAAAAGTTAAACCGCCCGTTGAACAGCTCGTGGATGCGGATGCTCGTAAAAAAGCGCTAAAGATGGCCTTGGACCAGATTTCCAAGCAATTCGGCAAGGATGCGATTCTGAGCATGGGCAGCCAGCCTGACCAAAATCTGGATGTTGTTTCTACCGGCTCCTTTACTTTGGACCTGGCACTCGGCGTCGGCGGTCTTCCCCGCGGACGTATCGTTGAAATTTACGGACCGGAATCTTCAGGTAAAACTACGCTGACGCTTCACATCCTTGCTGAAATGCAGAAGCTCGGCGGAACCTGCGCCTTCATCGACGCAGAACATGCATTAGACGTTAAGTACGCCAAAGCACTCGGCGTTAAAGTGGACGACTTGCTCCTGTCTCAGCCGGACAGCGGTGAACAGGCTCTTGAAATTACGGACGCTTTGGTTCGCTCCGGTGCCGTTGACCTCGTCGTTATCGACTCCGTGGCTGCTTTGGTGCCTCGCTCTGAAATTGAAGGCGACATGGGCGAAGCCCTCCCGGGTCTCCAGGCTCGTTTGATGAGCCAGGCACTCCGCAAGCTCACTTCCAGCATCAAGAAGTCCAACACTCTGGTTGTCTTCATTAACCAGGTTCGTCAGAAGATCGGTGTGGTTTACGGCTCTCCGGAAACAACCACCGGCGGCAACGCACTCAAGTTCTACGCCACGATTCGTATGGATATTCGTCGTACCGGCGGCATCAAGCAGGGCGATGAAATCCTGGGTAACGAAACCCGCGTGAAAGTTGTTAAGAATAAAGTTGCGCCTCCCTTCAAACAGGCTGAATTCGAGATCATCTACGGTCAGGGCATTTCCCGCGAAGGTGAAATCATCGATATCGGTACTGACATGGATATCTTCAACAAGTCCGGTGCTTGGTACTCCTATCAGGGCAACAAGATCGGTCAGGGCAAAGCTGCTGCCAGAGAATGGCTGAAGTCTCATCCTGAAGAAATGAAGATGATCGAAGAACAGATCAAGGCCGCGATCAAGGGCAAAGATCACGAAGAAGATGCTGCCGAAGAGGTCGTGACCAAAGAAACTGAAGAAACCTACGAAGACGCTCAATAATGTTTGATCCTGCTGATCGCAGAAAGCAGATCTTATACAAGGCGGTAGCTGCTCTCGCTCGTCGAGAGCGCTCCCGCCTCGGCCTCTATAAGAAGCTGTCAGAAACTTTCAACGAAGAGGGCGATAAGGAATTAATCAATTCCGTCCTCGACGAACTCGTCAGTAAAAAGTATTTATCCGACGAGCGGTACGCTCGTATTCAAGTTTTGACGCGGAGCGCCAGATACGGCGACCGCAAGCTCTTTTGGAACCTCCAGAGGGACGGTGTGTCTCGTGAAATTGCCGAAGAGGCGTTAAAACAAAACGAAGAGTCGGAATACGATCGAGCACTCGTTCTTTGGAAGCGAAAATTTGGAGAGCCGCCCGAGGATTACAAGGAACGCGCTAAGCAGATCCGCTTCCTTGCCAGTCGGGGTTTTACCTTTAAAACCATTGAAAAAGTCTTGAGTTGTGAACTTCCTGACGAAGTCTTTTAAGACGGCAGCCTGAGATCGTTATACTTTTGTTCACAAACAAAAGTTAACAATTTCACGGCTATGAAAATCCATGAATATCAAGCACGTCAAATTCTGAAGAATTTTGACGTTCCCGTTCCTGTTGCTGAAGTTGCTTCAAGTCCTGAGGAAGCTCGAAAGATTGCCGAAGAAATCGGCGGAAAGGTTTGGGCAGTTAAGTCCCAGATTCACGCCGGCGGCAGAGGCAAAGGCGGCGGCGTAAAACTCGCCCGCAGTCTGGAAGATGTCAGCAATCTCTCCCGTCTTATGATCGGCAGCCGTTTGGTCACCAAGCAGACCGGTCCTGCCGGAGCCCCTGTCAGTAAGGTCCTTGTTCAGCAGGGTCTCGATATCGTCCAGGAGTTCTATGTCGGTTTTCTCATCGACCGCAAGCTTCAGAGGCCGGTACTCATTGCTTCTGCTGAAGGCGGCATGGAAATTGAAAAAGTTGCCGCTCAATTCCCTGAAAAAATCATTAAAACGGTCATTGATCCTGTGGCCGGTCTTTCCGTTCCCGAAGCTTTGGAAGTTGCTACTCGATTGGGCGTGCCTGCCGACATTACCGGAGACTGTGCAGAAGTCCTGAGAAAGTTATGGAGTACCTTCGTTTCAATGGACTGCTCTCTGCTTGAGATCAATCCGCTTATCGTGACGGCAGACAAAAAAGTCTATCCGCTTGATGTGAAGATGACGTTCGATGACAACGCGCTTCTGCGTCATCCCGAGCTTGAAGAACTCCACGATCCTGAGCAGGAAGATCCGACAGAGCTCCGTGCACATAAAGCCGGCCTTCAATACATTCAGCTCAACGGCAATATCGCCTGCCTTGTCAACGGCGCCGGCCTCGCAATGGCGACCATGGACACGATTAAGCTTTTCGGCGGTGAGCCCGATAACTTCCTCGATATCGGAGGCGGTGCCTCTCCTGAGAAGGTCACGGCAGCCTTTGAAATCATGCTGGCTCAGCCAGAAGTCAAAGTTATTCTGGTCAACATCTTCGGCGGAATCATGAAGTGCGACGTTATTGCCGAAGGTATTGTCGAAGCTTGCCGACACGTCAAATTAACTGTTCCCTTGATTGTTCGTATGAAGGGTACGCACGAAAAAGAAGGCAAAGAAATCCTCAAGAACAGCGGTCTGCCGATTATCTCAGCCGAGTCTCTCGGTGACGCCGCGAAGAAAGCCGTAGAACTGGCAGCGGAGAAATAACATGAGCATTTTGGTAAACAAGAACTCCCGCATCATCACCCAAGGTATGACCGGTAAAACCGGCCAGTTCCACACTCGTCTTTGCAGAGATTACGGATTTGGTAAGGAATGCTTTGTCGGCGGTGTAAATCCGAAAAAAGCCGGACAAGTCTGGGAAGGTCTGCCGATTTTCGGATCCGTTAAAGAGGCCAAAGAAAAGACCGGTGCAAACGTTTCCGTGATTTATGTTCCGCCTGCCGGGGCAGCTGCAGCTATCCAGGAAGCAAGTGATGCCGGCATTGATCTCATCGTCTGCATCACAGAAGGTATTCCTGTCATGGATATGGTTAAAGTCAGAGACCATATGAAAAAGACCGGTTCCAAATCTCTTCTCCTCGGGCCGAACTGCCCCGGCATCATGACGCCGGGAGAAGTCAACGTCGGCATCATGCCTGCGCACATTCACCGCAAAGGCAGAATCGGTGTTGTCTCTCGCTCCGGCACCCTGACCTATGAAGCGGTCGCGCAGATTACGGATTTAGGTTTAGGACAATCTACCGCCATCGGTATCGGCGGAGACCCGATAAACGGCTTAAAACATATCGATGTGCTCAAGCTCTTTAACAATGATCCGGAAACCGATGCGGTCGTCATGATCGGAGAAATCGGCGGAAGCGACGAAGAAACTGCTGCCGAATGGGTAAAAAATAATATGAAGAAACCCGTCGTGGGCTTTATTGCGGGCGTAACAGCTCCCGCAGGAAAGAGAATGGGGCATGCAGGTGCGATCATTTCCGGCGGTACGGGAACTGCCGAAGGCAAATTAGCCGTGATGGAAGCCTGCGGTATTCGAACGACACGGAATCCGTCTGAAATCGGCTCATTGCTACAATCCGTGCTCTCTTCGAAAAAGGAGTAATTCATTTTGGAAGCGCTTATTGCTTGGTTTGGTGAGATTCATTGGGTCGCAGTTCTGCAGATCATTCTCATCGACATTCTTCTCGGCGGTGATAATGCCGTCGTGATTGCATTGGCTTGCCGAAGCCTTGATCCGCATCTTCGCGTGAAGGGCATTATTTACGGCGCCGGCGGCGCTATTTTGCTGCGCGTCATTTTGATTGCTTTCGCAGTCTCGGTGATGAACATTCCGTTCCTGAAGTTCTGCGGCGGCTTGCTGCTTTTGTGGATCGGCATCAAGCTCATTGCCCCGGCGGACGAAGGGGAACATGAGATACATGCGAGTAAGCGGCTGTGGGGTGCAGTTAAGACCATTATCGTTGCCGACTTGATCATGAGTATCGACAACGTGATTGCTATTGCCGGTGCGGCTGAGCAGGCTCCGGGCCACCATCAAATGGCTCTGGTGATCTTCGGTCTGCTTGTGAGCGTTCCGTTCATCCTCGGCGGCAGTCAGATTATTCTGAAGATCATCGATCGCTTCCCGATCATCGTGTACGCAGGCGGCGCTTTGCTGGGCTGGATTGCCGGCACGCTAATGGTTGACGACCCGGGCATCTTGGCACACCTGCCCAACCTGCCGGCTCTGCATACCGAAGGCGGTATTGCCGGTGCGATCTTTGTGCTGATTGTCGCTTTTATTCTTAAGTACTTCAGATCAAAGAAAACCAAAGCTTAATCAGAATGTAGAACTAGAAAAGGCGTTTTCTCATTTGAGGAGCGCCTTTTTAAATGGTCGTTATGTGATCTATAGCGTTGTAGCCGCCTCTCTGACCTCTAACGCGGCTTGTTTACCGGTAATCCATTCAGGAACAAGCTTGGTCATGAAGACGTAATTCAAAGAATGTTGGATTTCATCTTCATTATCGGGAATGCCGGGGCTGTACTTCTCTGCAAGTGCACGAAGAGCGGAGAGTTTTTCAGCCGTATCGGTGACGGGCTGCAGTCGGCCCCAAATGAGAACGCTTTGGAAATTATTTGCGCGGACACTTGGAACGACTAGGCTCTGTCCGACGATAGAAAAGCTGGTTTTGTTCGTTCTCTGAAAGCATTCGTACTTGTATCCTCGCGGCGATCCGTGGAAATAGACAACTCCGTCCGTGTAAACGTAACTTAGCGGCACTGTATAGAGGTAGCCGTCATCTCCGTTCAACGAAAGTACACCGTAAGCCGTGGTCTCAATGATCTTCCGGACGGTTTCTTTGTCTAAGGCCTGTTTTGTTCGTGTCAGTTCTTTTCTCATAGCAATTTCTCAACCTAAAGTTTGTTCCAGAGCGTCTTTGAGTTTTAAAACGGCGTGTTCCAATTCCTCCTCAGTGAAGTGAGCGTAACCAAGAATAAAGCCGGTGAGAGGTTTGGCTGAGCGGTAACAAGCAGAAAGCGGCCTGGTCTCGATCTGGTAGGAACGCTTAAAAAGTTCGGAAAGCTTGACGTCATCTTGCGGATGATTAAAGATGAAGGTCAGATGAGTGCCTTCATTAGCTCCTTCAATATGTCCGTAGGCAGAGAGGTATTTTCCGATCGCTCTTACTGCAGCCTGACGGCGCTTTTCATAAATCTTTTTAAGACGGCGGACGTGTGAATAGTAGAAGCCGTTCTGAATGAATTCGGCCAAAATGTATTGATGGACTTCACTGCTGTGTCGATCTATCAGGAGTTTGGCTCCCTCAAAAACCGTGATGAGATTTTTAGGAACGACCATATAGGCCATATTGAACCCGGGATAGATGACCTTAGTAAAACTTCCAAGATAAATACACGGTGCACCTTCTTTGTAGGAAGAGAGTGCCGGAAGAGGTTTCTTTCCATATCGGAGTTCACTGTCGTAGTCATCCTCGATGATCCAAGCTCCTTCCGTTTTTGCCCAAGCCAACAGCTTTTCGTTGTTCTCGGCGGACGAGACATAGCCGAGAGGATACTGATGACAAGGCGTGACCAAGACACCTTTGATCTTCTTTTGTTTCTTTAGTTTTTCGATATCGATTCCGTCCTGCGTCACAGGAATAGGAATCGGTTTTAATCCTCGAAATTCCATCAAATTAATGTGAGTCTGGAAGTAAGGATCTTCGACGGCAATCTTGTCACTTCTTTCAAATAAAACGCTTGCACAAAGATCTAATGCCTGCTGAGTACCGTCAGTAGTGATTACTTGTTCCGGCTCACATCTCAGACCTCGGTATTGACGGAGGTAGTCACAAACAGCTTTTTTGTAAGGCATGAAGCCGCCGGGATCACAGTAGCCGTTATGCAGCCAGGGACTCTTAGAAGTGCGGGCAACGACAGTGGTTCAATTTTTGCCCGGCAGACTTTCCTGATCAGGCGCGATGACCGCGAAAGGCATCGGCTTTTGAACTTTGAATTCAGAAGCGGCTGCCGCTATCTTTGCAGACAGTGGAAGTTCTGACGGAAGGAACTTCTCATTCGTCGAACCATTTTCTTTCCGATTTTCGAAGACTCCCAGAGAGATTTCCGAGACAAAAGTGCCATTGCCGTTCTTCGTTTCCAGAAGTCCTTCTTCCAGCAATCGGTTGTAGACGCTGACGACTGTTGATCGTGAGACACCGATTTCGGAAGCGAGTCTGCGGCTTGAAGGAATAGGATCACCGGGACACAGGCTTTTGAGTTCGATGAGTTCGAGGATCTTTTGGTAGAGCTGCTCTTGGAGCGAAGGTGCTCCGCTTTTCAGATTTAAGGATATGTTTGAGAGGCTCGGCTGAACTTTGTGGGTCATGTCGGCTCCGAAAACGTTAAGGCCGGAGGTTGACTCCGGCCGGTGCTGAGTTAGCTTACTTTAGCGCATTCTGTGCAGCTGCTGTCGCAGTTCTCAGATTCTGGATGACTTGAGAAGAAGTGTTTTCAAATCCGGACGGATCATGAACACCTTTCGAGTAATCCGAGAAGTACCAGCCGACGGTGTGCAAGTAGAGGCTGTAAGCATCCTGAAGTTTTTGATATTCAGGCTGATTGATCTTAACGTCACCGTTCTTTGCTTTGATCAGCAGATTGCGAGCGGCGCTTCCGTAGCGTTCCAGTCTTTCTTTATGGATGCGGTAACGCTACTGGATTGTCGCGACCATGTAGGCGGCTTGTCCCTCGGACCAGTTGTCTCCGTTCGGGTTGCCGTGGCAATCAGATCTTGCGCAGGTGTTTTTGTACTTCAGAGAAGGCAGACTCGGCTGATGTTCAAGGGTTCCGTTTGCTTTCTTGGCAAAGTGGCAGTCTGTGCAACCGACGTCGGCTTGACCGTGCTTAGAAGCAACCACAATTTCCATGTGGTAGTGGTCAGTCGAGACCGTCTTAACACCGGTAGCTTTATCTGTTCCGTTATTCAGACCCAGGCCTCTAACGAGATTCCAGCGTTCGATGGGGTTAGCGGCAAAGAACGTACCGACAGACCAGCCGGTTCTATCGATTGCGTCCTTTGGATGAGCAAGCTGACCGTCGCTGTCTCTGTAGAAAGTCTCGGAGCGGTTATGACCTTCGTGGCATTGGCCGCACATGTAATTCGAGTTGGCTTTTTCTAGAATGGCGATCTTTCTCGGGTAACCGCGAACGCCCATGTTGATGACTTCAATCTTCGGATAACCGGTCTTTCCGACGTTCTTCTGATAGTTGTAGTCCTTGTAGTTCGGATGAGACATGGCCTCAATTAAGTGATCAAAGACGATGCGGGGCTCAGCCGAATGCGGATCGTGACAGGTAATGCAGTTGAAGCTATTGTTAACGGTCTTCAGAACTTTGTGGTCCGGATCATCAAAGGCGAGCGGTGCTTTCGGGTTTCTAGCGCCTAAATAGGCATAGTCCATGATGCTGTCGGAAGTTTTGCACTTCAGGCAGTCGGAGCGTCCCATGATCTCTCGGCCTTTCTGCGGACGCCAAGTCAAAGACAAGGTCTTAGAAGGCAGAATCTTGTCGCCTTCGTTCGGACGTGTGTCAGTAAGCGCTTCCCACATCGGCGCACCGGGTTTAGAGAGATCCGTGTACTTCTTGTACTGGTAGCGGCCGTCGGAACGGATATTAGCAAGGTCGGTCACGATGCTCGAATGGAAGCGCGGCAGACGGAACTGAATGTCGCGGAAAGAATTGTCGCCGGCGATATCACGGAACTGAGCATAAGCGGGCGGCGTGTTTTTGAGTGCCCACTCATAGTGGTATTTCGGATCCATGATGTCTTTGTGCTGCTCGGTGTGGCATTGACCACAGGCGGCGTATTCAAAATGCGTGGTCGGACGGTTGTCGCGGCTCGGAGCCTTGACGTGGTCCGAACTGATGTCATGGCATGCCACGCAATTCACATTCTTATGAGCACCGCGTGTTGACAGAGTCTTGATCGCTGTTGCGTGACAGCCGAAGCACTGGTTTTTGTCTACGGGCTGCTGAGGAACAGCGGCTGCCAATACTGACAGCGAAAGGCAAGACAGACCTAACGAAACTATGGATTTGATTATTGTGTTTTGCATAAGGTTCTCCTTAAGACTGACTTCATTTTCTCCAATCCACTTTGAGAAAAAGAGTCCACTTTCGGACTATGTGTTCAATCCACTTTTAAGGAGAAAGCCCTTATACAATTCAAAAAGCCTTTTGCTGTTGTGGAGTTCTTGAATTAAGAAGCTGAGAATTTCAAACCGATGATTCCGATGGCGATCAGCGAGGCAAAAACGGTTCTGGAGACTGTGAAGGCTTCTCCGAACAAGAGGATGCCGGCGATAAAGGCTCCGATACAACCGATACCGGTCCAAATGGCGTAGGCAGTTCCTAAGGGAATTGTTCTCATCGCTACAGCCAAGAAGTAGACACTCGCGACCATACCGATAATGGTGACCGCGCTATAGAACCAATTGCTGAAGCCGTCAGTATATTTCAAAGCGACAGCCCAAACGATTTCAAAAATTCCTGCAATGAAAAGGTAAATCCAAGACATTTAAATCCTCCAAAAACGAAAAAGGCACCTTTGTCAGTAATCCTTCAATGGCCTACGGAGTACTGAAAAAGGTGCCTATCCGGCGATAGATTGCACAACGGAAGTATACCGACGTACTAAAGATGTGTTTCATCATCGCAAAGAGGTTTTGTCAGAAATTTTGACCGTCAAAGTTTTCACGCTTCTTTCACAAGAACGGGCACGCTAAAACTACGAAAAATCAACGCATTGCTACAATCAGCTGTCAATTTGATTTCAACGCTTAGGAGATATTTCATTGGAAGCGCTTATCGCTTGGTTTGCCGAAATTCATTGGGTGGCCGTTCTTCAAATTATTTTGATAGACATCTTGCTCGGCGGTGACAACGCAGTTGTGATCGCTCTTGCCTGCCGAAACCTTGATCCGAGCCTCCGTTTTAAAGGAGTGCTTTACGGAGCGGGCGGTGCCATCCTCTTGCGTGTGATCCTGATCGCTTTTGCCGTCACGATCATGAACATTCCTTTCCTCAAACTCGTCGGAGCGCTTCTGCTTCTGTGGATCGGTATCAAACTCATTGTTCCTCAGGATGAAGGGGAGCATGAAATTCATGCCAGTAAGCGTCTTTGGGGCGCGATTAAAACCATTATCGTTGCCGACTTAGTGATGAGCTTGGACAACGTTATTGCGATTGCCGGTGCGGCAGAACAGGCACCTGCCGGTCATCAGATGGCGCTTGTAATCTTCGGTCTCTTAGTGAGTGTCCCGTTCATTCTCGGCGGCAGCCAGTTGTTCCTGAAGGTTATTGATCGTTATCCGATCATTGTTTACGCCGGCGGCGCTTTGTTGGGCTGGATCGCAGGCACATTGATTGTAGGCGACCCCGGACTGACTCCGCATATTCCGAACTTGGCGGAAATGCATACGCCTGCCGGAATTGCCGGTGCCGTCTTCGTGCTGATTGTGGCCTTTGCGATTAAAGGGCTGCGGAAGAAGGCAAACTAACTTGTCAGCTTAACTATAGGAAGAGGGCTATCCGGTCCTCTCGAAAATACAAAAACGGCGTTCAACCGCAAAGGAAGAACGCCGTTTTGCCGTCTGGTGTTAGCGGCTGGTGTCGATAATCGCACCGCCTAGGCAAACTTCGCCGTCATAAAAGACCGCACTTTGTCCCGGTGTCACCGCCCAAAGAGGATCAAGAGAAGAAACCACAACGCTTTCATCGTCGGCTCGGATCACCTTACATTCCTGATCGGCCATGCGATAACGCGTTTTAAGGCCGAGCATTCTTCCGGCTTCAGGTGCCGTACCGCTGATCCAGTTGGGTCGCGTGGCAGAAAGCGAGAAAGACTGAAGCCAGGGATGATCGTGACCTTGGACGATATAGAGCGTGTTGTTCAGAATGTCCTTACGGGCAACAAACCAAGGTTCGCCGTTGCCGAACTTAGAGCCGCCGACACCGATACCTTTGCGCTGACCTAAGGTGTAGTAAGAAAGGCCGATGTGCTCACCAACAATTCTTCCGTCCGGTGTTTTAATCGGACCGGGCTTGTTGGTGAGGTAACGATGGAGGAACTCGCGGAACGGACGCTCTCCGATAAAGCAGATACCGGTGCTGTCTTTTTTCTTGGCGTTCGGAAGACCGATTTCTTCGGCAATTCTGCGTACTTCGGTCTTGCACATGTCTCCGACAGGGAACATGGCCTTCGAGAGCTGGTACTGATTGAGGCGATTTAAGAAGTAGCTCTGATCTTTGGTGTTGTCCACACCCTTCAGAAGTTCAAAGAGTCCGTCTCTTTCGCGAACGCGCGCATAGTGGCCCGTTGCGATCTTGTCAGCGCCTAAACGAATGGCGTGATCCAGGAAGGCTTTGAATTTAATCTCGGAATTGCAGAGAACGTCAGGGTTCGGCGTACGACCCGCAGAATACTCAGATAAGAATTCCGCAAAAACGCGGTCCTTGTACTCTTTGGCAAAGTTCACGGCTTCGATATCGATGCCGATTACATCTGCAACAGCCGTGGCATCGATTAAATCCTGTCGGGAAGAACAGTATTCGCTGTCGTCATCGTCCTCCCAGTTTTTCATGAAAAGACCGATTACTTCGTATCCCTGCTGTTTGAGAAGATAGGCGCTGACGGAAGAATCCACTCCGCCTGAAAGACCAACGACAACTGTTTTTGTTTCCACACAAAACTCCTTACGATAATTCTCGCCATTTTAATGAGTTAGCGATCAACAGACAGGTGTTTTTCGCTATTCTTGTGTGCGTAGTTGAAACAGAAGAAAATGCTGTTTTGCTAAAAACAATGCCGCGGCGTATAGGACGCGAACGAAAAGAAGGATTCGAGATGATTGCGACTCAGAATGCAGCAGATAAAACTCAGAAGTTTTTAGACGATTTCAAGGTCTCTAAACCGGTGATCGGTTTGCCCGGCCTCGGCTGGGATACGCCGGAAATGGCGGCAGCGGTTTCTAATGCCGGCGGCTTGGGCGTGCTCCACATCGGCTTTAAAACTGAAGAAGAAATCGAAAGAGATGTTGCAAAGGTTCGTTCGCTGACCGATAAGCCTTTTGCCGTACTGATGTTCCCGCAAAAAGAATCGATCTTAGACGCTGAGAAACTTCGCCTGCAGGACACAGCACTTTCTCCGCTCAGAGAAGATTTGGGATGCACTGCAGTTAGACCGATATCGGCTCCGCTCTTTGATAATCAGTTCAGGAAGATTGTTGAACTGAAAGTTCCGGCTGTCGGCTTGAGACTCGGTGGTCTGAGGGAGCCTTACATGGAAGAACTTGAAGCCAACGGCACTCCTGTCTTCGGTATCGCATCCAATCTCAGAGACGCAAAAGTCCTTGTTTCCAGCGGCGTTAACGCTGTCGTAGCTGCAGGCTGGGCTGAAGAAGGTTTGCTCTCACACGAAGAAATCAGTAAAGATCAGGCTGAAATCGATTCCCTGGTCTTATGGTCGGAATGCGCAAGAGCATTGAGAGTCCCGGTTCTTGGCGCCGGCTCGATTACGACGCAGGATCAGGTTCGTGTGTTAAAGGCGCTTGGCCTCGCAGGCTTCATGCTTTCCGACGCGCTGCTGCTCGTCAAAGAGTCTCCGATTCCGGATTCCTGGCGCACTAAGGTAATGTACTTAGCGGACTCCGCCTCTGAGATGACGGATACCTTCATGGGTCGAGCCTCACGCTATCTGTCTAACGGCTTTGCTCAGATCTTTCCCGAGAAAGGCCTTCCTGTCCTTCAGTTCCCTTATCAATACTTTGCCCTGAAAGATATTTTTGATAAGGCATTAGAGATTGGCCGAATTGATTTGGCGCTTCTGGAAGTCGGACAATACGTTTATCTTGCCGAGAGCGGCACGACTGCTGACATCATTAACAAATTCTGCGGATATTGGAGCGAGGCATAAATGCAAGATAATCAGGCGCTCATCGTCGTCGACGTCCAAAAAGATTTCTTAGAAACCGGCGCACTGCCTGTTAAAGAGGGCAGCCAGGTCGTGCCGGTCATTAATCGGATCATCCCGAAATTTAAGAATGTTGTATTTACTCAGGACTGGCACCCGGAAGGACATATTTCTTTTGCCTCTTCTCATCCCGGCGAGGCGCTTTACAGCATGATTGACGTGTCTTACGGCAAGCAGGTTTTGTGGCCCGAGCACTGTGTTCAAGACACGGCCGGCGCAGAGTTTGCCGAGGGACTCAATACAGATAACGGCGTCTGCTTTGTGAAAAAAGGCGCGCACCCGAACATCGACAGCTACTCGGCTTTCCTTGAAGCAGACCGCAAGACCAAGACAGACTTAGCCGTTTGGCTGAAGTCTCAGGGAATTAACGAAGTTTTTGTCTGCGGTTTAGCGACTGACTTTTGTGTCAGCTGGACGGCATTAGATGCGGCTGACGAAGGCTTCAAGGTTTACGTGATCGAAGACGCCTGCCGCGGAATCGACGTTAACGGCTCACTCGAAGCAGCCAGGGCCGAATGGAAAAAAAGAGGAATCAAACGAATTGATTCCTCTGAGATCAATTAGAAGAAAAGTTTCATTAGAAGCGGCGTAAGCAGCGGCGCCAGCAGCGCGGTGGTCAAACCGGTTAAGCCGATAGCCAGGCTGCCGTAGGCGCCCGCTGTCGAATCAATCTGGAAAGCTCGGGAAGTGCCCATGCCGTGGGCGGAAAGACCGAGCGCGAAACCTTTAGCAGATGAAGAGTCGACTTTCAGGAGCAGGAATAAAGGACCTGCGCAGATTGAACCGAGTACGCCGGTTAGCACTACCAAGGAGGCAGAGAGCGCGGGCAGGCCGCCGAGTTTTTCTGCAATAGACATGGCAATCGGAGTCGTGACACTCTTCGGAGCCAAACTGATGATGGTTTCGGGAGACGCTCCGAGGAGTCCTGCGATCAGGACTGTCGAAGTAATAGCCGTAACGGCGCCGGCAAAAAGTCCCAATAAAATCGGAAGCCAATTTTTAGCCAGCTGAATTCTGAGGTCATAAAGCGGCACGGCCAGCGCTACCGTTGTCGGTCCGAGCAAAAAGTGAATGAACTGGGCGCCCGAAAAGTATGTCTGATAGGGCGTATGCGTAGCCATCAGCAAAATGACAACCGTGACGATGGAAACTGCTACCGGGTTTAGCAGAGAATTCCAATTGCTCCACTTATAAAGTTTCTGAGCAAAGAGGTAAGCCGCCAGGGTGACGGTCAGCCACAAAAGAGAAGAGGTAGAAAGCGAGGACCAAATCTCCTCGATGCCGTGAAAATCAATGTTATTCATGGCTTGCCCCCTTCTGTTCTTTGCGTTTCTGCAGCCAGATCGTGGAGTACTTAATGACTAAGGCGGTTACGGCGATGGTCAGGATTGTACTGACGACTAAGGAGACGCCGATTGGAAGCGCTTCATTTTTAAGTCGGTCAATGTGCAGCATGATGCCGACACCGGCCGGAACAAACAGCACGGCAAGATAAGAAATCAGGACTAAGGAAATCGGACGGACCCAGGAAGCCAGACGGTCGTTTGCGATCAAGGCAACGAGCAGCAGGAACATGCCCAGAACCGAGCCGGGAACCGGGAGATGGAAGTACATCTCGGCAACGTTTCCCAAAAGTTGGAATACGAGTAGAAGGACCAGACCTTCGATCATTTTTTAATAGATTGTGAAAATTGACGTGGAATGCGAATGTATTCCTTATCTCAGCACAAAAACGACCTCGGAACCAGAAAATTTTTTCGAATTGAGTAATCAAAATAGGTTTGTCCAGCGGTATTTATTCTCATTTATCTAAATCTCACAAATCATTACAATCGCGGGAATCGTTAAGCCTTCGGGCTCAACTGTTTTACGCAACTTTAATAAGAGGAAATATCAATGTCAGTTCTCGACTCTTACATGAAAGACTTGGCCGAATTGGTTAACAAAGACCGCGGCACTGCAAACATTGCCGGCGTTACCGAAGCCGCTAAGATTATGAAGGGCCACCTCGAATCCATCGGATTCAAAGCCGACCTCGTTGACTTAGGTCCGAATGCCGGCAACGGTCTGTTCGCTACGAACAAGCCCAACGCTGACCACTATGACGTTCTCTTCAATGCTCACCTCGACACCGTTTTCCCTGACGGAACTGCCGCTGCTCGTCCTTTGACCGTGAAAGGCGACCGCGCCTACGGCCCCGGCTGCAGCGACTGCAAGAGCGGTGTTCTTGCCATCTACTACGCTTTGAAGGCTGCTCGTCCTGAAGATCTGGAAAGACTCTCCATCGCTGTTGCTCTGAACCCGGACGAAGAAACCGGCTCCAAGGCTTCCAGCGCCTGGCTCAAGAGCATCGCCGCCAAATCTTCCCGCGCTCTGGTTTTTGAAGCAGCCCGCGCCGGCGGTCAGCTCGTCCGCTCCAGAAAGGGTTCTACCAACTACGTCGTAACCTTCCACGGTAAAGCTTCCCACGCCGGCAACGCTCCGTACAAAGGAGCCAACGCCAACATCGCCGCTATGCGCTTTGCTTTGGCAGCTGCTGGTCTGGCCGATGTTGATAAAGGCACAACGGTCAACCCCGGTGTGATCGAAGGCGGCAGCGCTCCTAACGTCATTTCTGAAAAATGCGTCGTTAAGCTCGACACACGTTACTGGAACAACGAAGACGACAAATATCTTGACGACGGTATCAACAAACTGGCTGCTGCCGTTTGGGCTCCCGGCGTAACTCAGACAATCGAACGCGTCAGCCACAGCAACGCTATGCCGCTGTCCGACGCAACGAAAGAACTCGTTGCTCAGATCACCGAAGCTGCCAAACTCGAAGGCTTCGATATCGACTGGGTTGACGCAGGCGGTGCTTCCGACGGCAACCACATGGCTGAAGCCGGTCTCCCCGTCATTGACGGATGCGGCCCTGCCGGCGGCGAATTCCACTGCGATCGCGAATTCCTTCGCTTAGACACAGTCGAAGAACGTATTCGCATGATCACTCGCTTCCTGTCTCTGATCTAATCCAGCAGAAGCAGATCTAAGCGCAAACGCCCTTCGGGGCGTTTGTCGTTTCTGAGGCCTCGAATTCGGCGCCGGTGATAAAAGAAATGCCTTGCAGGAATACAATGCATTTCATCTGAGAAAGTCAAAAAAGGAAATCGGAATGAAATTCGAATTAAACGGCGAATTTATTCGCTTAGGAGATCTGCTGAAGGCAGCCGGATTGACAGGCACAGGCGGAGAAGCAAAACAAGTCGTACAGGACGGCTTAGTGAATGTGGACGGAAAAGTCTGCACCGAACGCGGTCATAAAATCCGCGCCGGACAGAAAGTCCAGTTTAAAGATCAGACGATTGAGGTCGTCGAGCACGCAAAATAAAAGCACTCGATTTGCTGAGTGCTTCTATTGAATCGATTACTTGCGTTTTCCGCCGGCGGCAGCGACCGGAGGACGACCCTCGATATGACGGAAGGTGATGCGGCCTTTGGTCATGTCGTACGGGGAGATTTCCAGCGAAACTTTATCGCCGGCGAGAATTCGGATGTGATGCTTACGCATTTTGCCGTTTGTGTAGGCAATCAGTTCATAGCCGTTGTCGAGTTTGACGCGATAGCGAGCGTCCGGAAGAACTTCGGTAACGGTTGCAGTTGTTTCAATCAGGTCTTCTTTAGCCATATAAAAATAAAAGTTCCTAATAATCAATAGGAACAGGGTTTTAAAAGTCGGATTTTACCCGACAATGCGCCTAAGTACGTAAACTCATTAACAAAAATGAGCCAATCAGGGCGGTTTTGCTAAAATCGACTTAATAAATTACAAATTGATGCGAAAGGCCTTGTCGGCCCGGACGCGATCGGAGCGGAATTAATGAAGAACATTCTTATCGTTTATTACTCTCGTATGGGCCATACCGCCCGCATGGTTCGTACTATTGCCGACGAACTCGAGGCACTCGGAAACACCGTGACGGTTATGCCGGTCTCCGAAGCCCTTCGCGAAGGCGTGGACTGGAGCAAGCATGATTTCGTGCTCTGCGGCTTCCCCGTTGTCTACGGCACTTACCATCCGAACGTTTACGAATTTGTTCGCAACAACTGCACGGAACTCGACCGCAAGCCCAATGCGATGTTCAACGTTACCGTCGTTGCCCGCACACCGTTTAAGGCGACAGTCGAAGGCAACCGCTACATGCAGAAATTCCTTGAACGCTCTCCGTGGCGTCCCAGAGACCTCAAGTGCTTTGCCGGCAAGATCGACTACCCGCACCTGAATCTCTTTGATAAGAAGTGCATTCAGCTCATCATGAAGATCACAAACGGCCCGACAGACCCGTCTATGTGCATTGACTTTACCGACTGGGAAGATGTGAAGCAGTACGCCAAACACATCTCCGAACTTGCCCACCAAGCTTAACCTCAGGCTAATTCTCAATGTTTTTATATCGCGCAACCCGCTAAAATTAGCGGGTTACGCTTTCTTTAGGACAGAAACAAATGACAGATACTCAAGAATATCCATGGATCAAGCACTACCCTGAGGGCGTGCCCGCGACCATTAATCCGGATATTTACGAATCACTGCCGGATTTCCAGGAAAAGATCTGTCAAGAGTACGGTGATGCTCCGGTCTTTACCAGCCTGGGCAAGACAATGACGTACAAAGAATTTGATGAGAAAGTGACGGCGTTTGCTTCTTATCTGCAGTCGCTCCCGGGCGTCGAGCAGGGCGACCGCGTTGCCGTGATGATGCCGAACCTTCTCCAGTATCCGATCTGTCTGTTCGGCATCATGAAAGCCGGACTTATCGTCGTCAACGTCAATCCGCTTTACACCGCCCGCGAGCTCGGCGGACAGCTGAAGGATTCCGGCGCTAAGGTCTTGGTCATTATCGAGAACTTCGCCAAGACGTTTGAAAAGATTCAAAAAGATTCTCCCGTTGAACACGTCATCACGACTCAGGTCGGCGACTTGCTTTCTGCTCCGAAGCGTCTGCTCGTTAACTTCATGCTGAAGAAAGTAAAGAAGATGGTGCCCGAGTTCAATCTCGAATACGCTGTCTCTTTCCGCGACGCACTCGCCCAAGGCGCTTCCAGAAAATTTAATCCGGTCAAGCTCGACCGCTATGACATCGCACTTCTGCAGTACACAGGCGGCACAACCGGCATTGCCAAAGGCGCCATGCTCACGCACCGCAATGTGTTGGCCAACTTGCAGCAGACGGGTGTTTGGATTTCCGGCGACTTCAAGAAGAAGACCGAAGTCGTTATGACAGCGCTTCCGCTCTATCACATCTTTTCTCTGACCGCTCTGTGCAGCTTCCTTCAGTGGGGCGCTCGCATGGTGCTGATTGCTAATCCTCGCGACATGAAGGGTTTGGTCAAAGAATGCGAGAAACAGCACTTTACCGTGATCTGCGGTGTGAACACGCTCTTCAACGGCCTGCTCAATACACCGGGATTTGACCAGGTTGACTTCAAGATGTTGAAGCTCACCGTCGGCGGCGGCACACAAGTTCAGAAGTCAGTAGCCGAACGCTGGAAAGAAGTGACCGGCGGCCACATTATTGAGGCCTATGGTTTGACCGAATGCTCTCCGGGCGTTGCCGCCAACCCGATGAACACCCCTTGGAACGGTTCCGTCGGCTTCCCGTTCCCGTCTACCGTGGTTTCTATCCGCGGCGAAGGCTTCAAGGATCTCGGCTTCTGGACAACTCCGCAGGAAATTCCGGAACACACCGGCGAAATCTGCGTGAAGGGTCCCCAGGTCATGCGCGGCTACTGGGATAAACCGGAAGAAACGGCTGCTGTGCTGCGTGACGGCTGGCTGCGCACCGGTGATATCGGCAATATGGACAGCAACGGCCGCATTACGATTACAGACCGTCAGAAAGACATGATTTTGGTGAGCGGCTTTAACGTCTACCCGAACGAAATTGAAGGCGTGCTTCAGAGCATGCCGGAGATTTTGGAATGCGGCGTGGTCGGTGTACCGAATGAAAAATCCGGTGAACGCGTCAAAGCTGTGATCGTCAAAAAGGATCCGTCTCTTACCGTTGAGCAGGTTAAGGTTTACTGCCGTCAGAACCTCACCGGTTACAAGATGCCGAAGGAAATCGTTTTCGTTGATTCCATTCCGAAGACACCTGTGGGTAAGATTCTTCGCCGCGAGCTGAAAGATATCGTCGCGAAGGAAGAGGCTCCTGTAAAACAGGAAACGGAAGGACAAAAATCCGAAAACTAACTCAAACGGTTATCACACAAAGAAGGAGGCTCTCGGGTCTCCTTTTTTTGTGGTTTTCTCAATGTATTAGTGGTTTTACTCAGGTTTGTCGTACTACGAGGAGGAAATAACCACGTTGTCTGGAAAAATTCAAAATACATCTACAAATGTTTAGGTAGTAATACTTATTAAGGTAGAACTAATACCTAATACGAATTTCTAAAACATCTTCTTATAGAAGATTAATAAGTTTTAATTGATTGAATAAATATGATAAATAAGCGAGTAATTACTAAATATTTAAGTAATAACTCTTAATTGCCTGAATCCGATTTATCTCAGAACGTAAAATTCGTTTCTAGAAATATAAGGCCATTTCCCGGCCATGACTCTTTCTAAACCTATTGTTCTGGGAGAACCAAATGACATGGACTTTCTGGGTTGCCATCGTTGTTGTGATTGCAACGGTTTATGCCCTTATCAAGCGCTATGAAACTCGTCTCGTTCTGCTGACTTCCGGCTTTGTGATGGCCTTCATCTCACTGCAGCCGATGATCGCCTTCAAGCAGTTCGACAAATCTATGACAAACGGCAGCCTGATCATCGCCATCTGCTCGGCGCTCGGTTTTGCTGCAGTTATCTCTCTGACCAAATGCGACGTTCATCTGGTTAGCCTTCTGATGAGACCGCTGAAAAAACTCGGCGTGTTCCTTCTTCCTTCCTGCATGATCGTCACCAGCGTGATTGCCACCGCCATTCCTTCTATGGCCGGTCTGTCTGCTGCCGTCGGTCCGACAATGATTCCGATCATGATCAGAAGCGGTTTCAAACCTGCTATCGCTGCCGCAGCAGTCGGCGGCTGCATGATGCCGGCTTATTTGAACCCGGGCGTTTCTCATAACCCGTTCATCTCCAAGCTCGCTTCTATGGAAATCATGCAGTTCATCGGAGCTCATGCTACGACAACCGTCACCATGGGTCTGATCAGCATCGTTGTGATTACGCTGACCTGCTTTGCCTTCGGCGACTTCAAGCGCGGTAAAGCCGCTGTTGAAGAAGCCGTTGAAGTTGCTTCCAACGAAATCGAACATCCGAACATCCTGTTCGCGATCGCTCCGATCGTCCCGGTCGTTCTTCTCGTTTGCGCTTCCATCTGGTTCCCGCAGCTCAAGATGTCCGTTGCAACTGCTATGTTGATCGGTACTTTCTACGCTTTAGTCGTTACACGTTCCAACCCTGAAGAAGTCACGAAGAAATTCTTCGCCGGTATGGGCAACGGCTACGCCAAGATCCTCGGTATCATCATCGCCGCCGGTGTGTTTGCCGCCGGTTTACGTGCCGCAGGCGTCATTGAAGTTTTCGTTCAGTACCTGACTCATTCCAACGAAGTTGCCAAGATCGGCGGTGCTTTCGGTCCGTTCCTGCTGGCCGTTCTGACCGGTTCCGGTGACGCTGCAGCCTTTGCTTTCAACGAAGCCGTTACTCCGCACGCTCCGACATTCGGTATGACGATTGACGGTCTGGGCTACCTCGCCATGATGGCAGCCGGTATCGGTCGTCAGGCTTCTCCGCTTGCAGGCGGCATCATTCTCCTGTCCGGTATCGCAGGCGTCTCTCCGGTGGAAGTTGTGAAGAGAACCGCTCCGGCAGCTGTTGTGATGGTCCTCACCCTTTACTTCCTGGTTTAAAAGGTACAGATTGGTATGAAAAATATTCCCGCATTAGATTCCAAAGTTCTCGATCTCGTTACCGAAATCTCTAAGGAACCCAAAGTTGAAGCGGCTATGGCCTTCATCAAAGACCAGACTGAAGTCGCTATGCAGGAACAGATTGAACTCTGCGAAATCGAAGCTCCGACTTTCCATGAAGAAAAGAGAGCCGCTTCTGTTGCAGAGCGCATGAAGCAGTACGGTCTGACCGATGTTCATATCGATGAAATCGGCAACGTGATCGGTATCCGCAAGGGTACCGGCAGCGGTCCGGTTCTCGCCATCGGCGCGCATATGGACTCTGTGTTCCCGGCCGGTACCGACGTCAAAGTCAAAAAAGAAGGCAATATCTATCGCGCCCCCGGCATCGGTGATAACTGTTCCGGCTTAAGAGCATTGCTTCAGGTGCTTCGCGCTATGGAAAAAGAAGACATCCGCACAGTGGGCGATATCTGGTTTGTCGGCACGGTCGGTGAAGAAGGCAACGGTGATATCCGCGGCTCCAAGCACCTCTGCGCCAACAACAAGCTCGACGGCTTTGTCGCGATCGACAGTACCGATGTCGGCCGCGTCCTTTACGGCGCCGTCGGCTCTCACCGCTGGCGTTTGGCCGTGGACGGTGCGGGCGGACACTCCTTTGCCGACTTCGGCAAGGTTCCGAGCGCCATCCATGCGGTTTGCCGCGCCGGCAATATCATTGCCGACATCAAGGTTCCGGAAGATCCTAAGACCACCTTTACGATCGGTACGATCAAAGGCGGTACAACGGTGAACACGATTTCCGCTCACTGCGAAGTGGATGTCGATATCCGCAGCGTTTCCAATGAGGAACTGCTCCGTGTTGAAGCCGAAGTTTTGGGTGCTTTCGAGAAGGCCATCAAGGAAGAAAATGCCCGCTGGGGTGTTGCTGATGAACAGGGTCTGAAACTTACCAAGACCATGATCGGCAATCGTCCGGGCGGACTTCGTCCGCACAGCTGCCCGGTCCTTCAGGCAGCCCGCAGCGCCCAGAAGACCCTCGGCATTGAACTGACGAACTACGCGATGTCATCCACTGATGCCAATGCTCCGATGAGCCACAATATCCCGTCTACCTGCCTCTGCTCCGGCGGTAAAGGAATCGGCGCTCATACCCTCAAAGAGCATTTCATCATGGAAAAGACAGAGCTCGGACCTCAGCTGGTTCTCTTAACCGCGCTTGCTTTAGCCGGCACAGAAACCACCAAGCCCCTGCTTGGATAAATAAAAAAACACTACTACACCTCGAACCATAAAACCCTCCCTGGGCGGCTTGCTTCTCTCCTGAAGAGGACAGCCGCCTTTTTTCTTTTTCATTAGAATGATTCGGAAAATCGAACTGCAGCTTCCGAATCGTCATGACATCCTCCTTAAAAAACAAAATGCCTGCTTGGGACTTTCGTTCTTCCTACGGGAGCCTGAGTTCGCCGGCATACCGAAAAGCCTGTCAGCGCCTGGAAGCCGATATTCATATTCTTGCGGGCCTCGTGCCGAACGCCAAAGACTCCGTGTCAATTGCCATTGCACTCGAGCATTTGGCAGAAGTTTTTTGCCTGACGGATTCTTTAATCGGTTATTGCCGCTGCCTTTCGGCGATTGATACCAGAGAGCAGGAAGCCGCTAAAGAACGCGTGCGTCTTTGGGAAATCCATTCCCGTTATTACGAACTGATCACAGAACTGTTCCATCGGCTCGCCGGTCTAAAGAAGAGCGATCCGATTTGGAAGGAACTGGATTTCAGCAAATGGGAGTGGCTCTTTGAACGCGTTTCGACCCGCTGGTCTTTTTCTCTTTCGCCGCGTACGCTGCAGCTGCTCTACGAACTTAAAGCTTCTAACTTTGTTCCCTGCGCCGACCTTTATCATTCTTTGAATGCGCACTTGGTGGCGACCGTGCGGACGATGGACGGATTGACGAAGCATCAGTCTCATTCTCAGTGCATCGCGGTATTGAAGACTTCGGAGGACCCGAAGCTCAGACAATCGACTTTTACGGCGCTTAACGAATACTATTCGCAGAACGCTTATCTCTACGCTTCTATCTTCAATATGCTCACGGGCTTTCGTCTGAAGGGCTTTGAGTTTGCAGAAATGGACTTTATGGCGCCGGCTTACTGGCAGAACGCCGTGAGCTCCGAAGCAGTCGATGCCTTGATGACGGCGGTGAGAGCCAACCGGCACATGCTGCGCAAGTCAGTGATCAGCCGAGCGCTCTTTACCGGAAAGAGCGTCATGGAGGTCTGGGATCTCAATGCGCCGGCTCCGCTGCGCCGAGAAATTCATATTCCTTATGAAGAAGCGCTCGAGAAGATTAAAGAAGTCGGCAAGGTACTCGACGAGCGTATTCCGGAAACCTTCGACTTATTTGTCGAAAAGGGCTGGGTTGAAGTACGCCAGCTGCCGGGAAAACAAAACGGCGCTTTCTTCCAAGGTATTTTGTCGCTTAATGAGCCGAGAATTTTTTCAACGTATCTCGGTTCCTTTGCCTCTATGAGTCAGCAGGCCATCATGTACGGACACGCCTGGCACTTCTGGCTGCAGAGAGGCTTGCCGGCGCAGGAGCGGAAAATTCCGCGCGCGCTGATGGAAGTAGCCGGACACTTTTTTGCACTGCTGCTTTTCGAAGAAATCCAAGCCAAGGCCGCATCGGCGGAAGAAAAGCTCGAGGCGCTTTGGCAGGAGCTCTCGTTTATCTCGAATTACGTAATCAACATGGGCGTTCGCTTCGATTTTGAAAGAAGCTTCTTCGAAGAACGAAAGAAAGGCGTTGTATCGGTTACCAAGATCTCTAATCTTCTTTCCGAGGCCTGGCAGGCTTGGTACGGAGAAAGTACTGCCGGAGCCGACCCGTATCTTTGGATTAACCGCGGTCAGTTCTACAAGATCGACGACTATTTCTACAACTATCCTTACATCTTCGGGACGGTTTGCGCCTACGGTCTATCTGAGATTCGGCACAGAATGCCGGAAGTTTTTCCTAAAATCTACAGCGAATTTCTACAAAACAGCGGACGAATGTCCGTCGATGACCTCTTCAAAAAATTCTTTAAGGTCGATATTACTCAGCCGGAATTCTGGGAAAGCGGTCTGAAAGCAATGAAGCGGAAGATCGCAGTTTTTGAGACGGAAGCTCGGAAATACTCCGAAAAATCGGTCCCGGAAAACAGTTAGGAAGAAAACCTCCGTTACAACTTTCTGTTGTAAGCAACGCAAAACTCATAAATTGTAAATTTCTGAATGAATGTTCATTCAGAATTGAACTAGAATTGTGTCCGTTGCGTTTCTCAGAAGAGCAAGCGCACTCTAATCAGAATAAATTGGGAAATAATCTCGAGGTTTTTCATGTTATTGAACGACTTAAAGAAAGCGGCGTTGTGTGTTGCCGCGGGCTTTGCCGTCTCTATGTTGGGCGGATGCGACTCGCAGAAATCGGCCGGAGCTCCCGGCGGAGCTGCCGCTCAGCGGGCTCCTCAGGTTTCCGTTACGGAAATCCAGCCGACCGAGTTGGACATGACAACGACGCTTCAGGGCCGTACGGCTCCTTACTTGGTTGCGGATGTCCGTCCTCAGGTCGCCGGTATTCTGCAGAAACGGCTCTTTAAGGAAGGAAGCGAGGTCAAGGAAGGACAAGCGCTTTATCAAATTGATCCGGCTGTTTATGAAGCCGCGGTGGCCAGTGCCAAAGCCGAGCTCCAGAGAGCGCAGGCCGTGCTGTACCAGACTCGCCTGACCGCTAATCGCTACGCACAGCTTGTGAAGACAAACGCGATCAGTAAACAGAACAACGATGACGCGCAGGCTGCTTACAAACAGGCTCAGGCCGCAGTAGCTGCTGCCGAAGCGGGATTAAAGAACGCTCAGATCAATCTTGACTACACAACGGTTCGTTCTCCGATTTCCGGACGCATCGGCCGCTCCTTAGTGACGCCGGGTGCATTGCTTTCCGCGCACCAGGCTCAGAACATGGCCGTCGTTCAGACACTGGATCCGATCTATGTGGACGTGACCCAGTCGAGCAAAGAAATTCTCAGTCTTAAAAAAGATATTGCTGCTGGCAAACTGAAAACCAAAGGCGGCGCAATCCCTGTGACCCTGATCATGGAAGACGGAACCAAGTATCCGCAGACAGGCGAACTTACGCTGTCTGAAGTTTCCGTTGATCCGGGCACCGGCACCATCACACTGCGTGCTGAATTCCCGAACCCCGAGAATATTCTTCTTCCGGGTATGTTCGTCCGTACCGAGCTGCCTCAGGGCACGATGGAAAAAGCTTTGCTGGTTCCGCAGCGTGCCGTGATGCGTGAAGCCAACGGCACTCCCTACGTTTATGTTGTTGAAGACGGCAAGATCGCCATCCGCCGCTTAGTGACCCATCGGACACAAGGCCAGAACTGGATTGTTGAAGAAGGTCTGAAACCGGGTGAAAAAGTTGTGATTGAAGGTCTGCAGAGAATTCGTCCGGGCGTCCCCGTTCAGATCGTTCCGACCATTGCAGAGCAGGAACAAGCCAAGGCGGCAAAGGCTTCTAAGCAGTAAATTCAGAGGTTGATATGGCAAAGTTTTTTATTAACCGACCAATTTTTGCTTGGGTGATCGCAATTGTGATCATGCTTGCCGGTACGCTTTCGATTTTGAATCTGCCGGTGTCCATGTATCCGCAGATTGCGCCTCCTCAGGTGAGCATCTCCGCGACCTATCCGGGCGCTTCTGCCAAGACGATTGAAGATACCGTCGTTCAGGTGATTGAACAAAAGATGACCGGTTTGGACGGTTATCTGTACATGAGTTCAACCAGTGAGTCGAGCGGCCGAATCAATATCACACTGACCTTTGCGGCCGGTACCGACCCTGATATGGCTCAGGTTCAGGTGCAGAACCGTCTGTCTCAGGCCCAGTCATCGCTTCCGGAAGTGGTGCAGCGCTTAGGCGTGACGGTTATCAAGACGACCGCAAGCTTCCTGAAGGTGATCGGTCTGACTTCTACCGACGGCTCGATCTCTGCGGCTGAGCTCGGTGACTACCTCGTTTCCAGCATTCAGGAGCCGCTGAGCCGTGTGGACGGTGTGGGTGAAGTCGAAGTTTTCGGTTCCGCCTTCGCAATGCGTATTTGGCTCGACCCGGAAAAACTTCACGAATATTCTCTGACGCCGGCCGACATTAAGACCGCGATTACGACTCAGAACGTTCAGATTTCTTCCGGTCAGGTCGGCGGTCTGCCCGCTGCCAAAGGTACGGCTTTAAATGCCGTGATTACTTCCAGCTCTCTGCTGGAAACACCGGAACAGTTCGGTGCCATCTTCTTAAAGACTCAGGCAAACGGTTCTCAGGTCTTCTTACGCGACGTGGCCCGCATTGAAAAAGGCCCGCGAATGTACGAAGCGACGGCCTTCTTTAACGGCAAGCCGACCGCCGGTCTTGCGATTAAGTTGGCCTCGGGCGCTAACGCGCTGCTGACTTCGGACTTGGTGGATAAGAAGATGCAGGAGCTCTCTCAATACTTCCCCGAGAAGTATGAGTACGTGATCCCGTTCGACACGACCCCGTTCGTGCGTATTTCTATTGAAGGCGTGATTCATACCTTGCTCGAGGCTATCGTGCTGGTGGTGCTCGTGATGTATCTGTTCCTGCAGAACTTCCGCGCAACACTGATTCCGACGATTGCCGTGCCGGTCGTGGTCTTAGGTACCTTCGGTATTCTGGGCGCGATGGGCTACTCCATCAACATGCTGACGATGTTCGCTATGGTGCTTGCGATCGGTCTGCTGGTGGACGACGCAATTGTGGTGGTGGAAAACGTCGAACGTGTGATGGACCAGGAGCGTTTATCGCCGCATGACGCGACCGAGAAATCTATGACGCAGATCACCGGTGCTTTGGTCGGTATCGCGATGGTGTTGTCGGCGGTGTTTGTCCCGATGGCTTTCTTCGGCGGCTCTACCGGTGTGATTTATCGTCAGTTCTCCGTCACGATTGTGGCTGCGATGGGCTTGTCCGTCCTGGTCGCTTTGACGCTGACACCGGCGCTTTGCGCAACGATTCTTAAACCGATCAAACACGACAAGGCTGAGAAAGGATTCTTCGGCTGGTTCAACCGCACATTTAACAAAGGTGCAGAAGGTGCGACCTCCGCTGTGGGCTACATGACCGCTCGCTGGAAGCGCTTCATCGTGATTTACGGCGTGATCATTGCAGGCGTCGTCTTCGGATTCCTGAAAGTTCCGACTGCCTTTATGCCGGACGAAGACCAGGGTTCTTTGATGGTCCAGATTCAGCTGCCGGAAGGCTCAACCCGAGAGCAGATTCTTCCTGTTGTAAAACGCATGCAGGATTACATGCTCAACGATGAGAAAGATTCCGTTGAATCTGTGATGACGGTGGTCGGCTTTAGCTTGGCCGGTATGGGTCAGAACTCTGCGATGGCCTTTATCAAACTTAAAGACTGGAGCGAACGTCCGAAACCCGAGCAGAAGGCTCAGGCGGTTGCAGCCCGCGCTAACCGTACACTGATGAGCTGGAAAGACTCTATTGTGTTCGGCTTTGCGCTGCCGCCGGTTCCCGAACTCGGTATGGCGGACGGCTTTGATATGTACCTGCAGGACTTGAGCGGTCAAGGTCATGACGCTCTGATGGCAGCCCGAAACCAAGTTCTGGGCGCTGCCCGCAGCAATCCGCAGCTCTACAACGTTCGTCCGAACGGTAAAGAAGATGCACCGCAGCTTCAGCTGCACATCGACTTTGCTAAGGCCGCCTCTTTAGGCGTCAGCGTGGCATCCATTAACGATACGCTGTCGACTGCTTGGGGTTCCTCCTACGTCAATGACTTCTACGACCGCGGCCGTATTAAGCAGGTTTATGTTCAGGGCGATGAGAAGTTCCGTCAGCGTCCGGAAGACTTGGACCGCTGGTACGTGCGCAACGATAAAGGCGAAATGGTTCCGTTCTCCGCTTTCTGCTCTACTGAGTGGAAGTTCGGTTCCTCTCGTCTGGAGCGTTTCAACGGCTTGGGCGCTGTGAATATTCAGGGAGCGCCGGCAGCAGGCTTTACGACCGGTCAGGCGATGCTTGCGATGGAAGAAATCGCCAAGGCTTTGCCGCACGGATTCGGTATCGCCTGGAACGGTATTTCCTTCCAGGAACAGCAGGCCGGATCTCAGACCGGCGCACTTTACACGTTGTCTATTTTGATCGTGTTCCTGTGTTTGGCCGCTCTTTATGAAAGCTGGTCTATTCCGATCGCCGTCATCTTGGTTGTGCCGCTGGGCGTAATCGGTGCGCTCGGTATGACGGGTGCTTTCGGCATGAACAACGACGTGTACTTCCAGGTCGGTTTGCTGACGACCATCGGCTTGGTCAGTAAGAACGCGATTTTGATTGTGGAATTCGCAAAAGAGCTGCATGAGAAGGGCGAGTCCATTGTCCATGCAGCAGCACACGCGGTGCGCATGAGAATTCGTCCGATTATGATGACTTCTCTGGCCTTCGGTCTCGGCGTGCTTCCGCTTGCTAAGGCAACCGGTGCCGGATCCGGTGCACAGAACGCCATCGGTATCGGTGTGTTAGGCGGTATGCTGACAGGTACTTTCCTCTGTATCTTCTTCGTTCCGCTGTTCTATGTGCTCATTGTTAAGCTTTTCGGCGATAAGATTAAAAAGAAAAAACCGCAGGAAGCCCTGCAGGAGAATAAGTAAATGAAGGCATTAAAACTCACGGTTATTGCCTGTTCTCTGGCCGTCTGTGCCGGCTGCACGATGGCGCCAAAATATGAAAGACCTGCCGCGCCGGTCGCGGCAACTTTCCCGACGGGGGAAGCGTACAAGGACGTGATGACCACAGCCTCTCCGCTCCCCGACTGGAAGGTCTTCATCACCAACCCGAAAGCCAAGAAAGTGGTTGAGATGGCACTTGCCAACAATCGCGATCTGAGAGTTGCGATCCTCAATATCGAAAAGGCCAGAGCGGCCTACGGCATTCAGAGATCTGCGCTGATGCCTTCTGTGGCGGCCGGCCTGCAGGAAAACGCCGGCAAAACGCCGAGCATTATGTCGGCCACGGGCAGCAGTTATGTCTCCCATACGTATCAGGCAAACCTGGCTTCTACGGCTTGGGAGCTGGATCTGTTCGGGCGAGTCAGAAGCTTGAGCGAAGCCGCTCTTCAGCAGTTCTTCTCAGCTGAAGAGAACCGTGCTGCCGCTCAAAACGCTTTGATCGCACAGGTTGCTACTTCTTGGATTAACTTAGGCGCACAGAAGGAATTCCTGCGCCTGCAGAGAATTACGCTCCAGAGTCAGGAAGAAAGCTTCAAACTGATGTCCGACAGCTATCGTTTGGGCGCCAGCTCTTTGCTGGAGCTTGAACAGGCTCGTACGACAGTGGCCACGGCACGCGCTGCCGTAGCGCAGTACGAACGCAGTCTGGCTCAGGCGCAGAACGCGCTGAACCTGGTCGTCGGCGCTCAGGTCCCTGCGGATCTCGAGCCGAACAACCTGGAAGAAGCTACGAATTACGGCGCGATTGCTCCTGCCGGTTTAAGCAGCGACATTCTTTTGAACCGCCCGGATATTAAGGCCGCGGAACACAATCTGATGTCTGCGAATGCCAACATCGGTGCGGCTCGAGCCAACTTCTTCCCGCGCATTACTCTGACTGCAGGCATCGGTTCTACATCCCGCCACTTGAGCGATCTGTTTGATGCCGGAACCGGACTTTGGACATTTGCTCCGTCCGTTTCTCTGCCGATCTTCACCGGCGGTGCGAACCTCTCGACACTGCGTCAGGCTGAAGCTCAGCAAAAGATCATGGTCGCTACGTATGAGAAGACTGTGCAGAATGCTTTCGCAGAAGTGAGCGACGCGCTTGCTACCGTCGGTACGGTCAATCGTCAGTGTGCAGCGCTTAAAGACCTGGTCAACGCTACGGAAACCGCCTACCGCTTGTCTCAGAGCCGTTATAAGAACGGTCTGGACGGGTTCCTCACCGTACTTGAGAGCCAGAGACAGATGGTTGCTGCTCAGACGAACTACATTTCGGCCGAGAGCAATCGTCTTTCCAGCGGTGTGATGCTCTACAAGGTTCTCGGAGGCGGCTCTGTTGTCGAACCTGAAGCTCAGACCGCAGCCCAGGCGGTAACTCCTGCTGCTGCAGAACCGGCTCAGACGATTCCTGTCTCGAGCGGAGGCGGAAATGCTTAAAACTCGAGAGACCAGAGTCGAAGAGCGAAAGGAAGAGAAACGCAGCGAAAAGCGTGATCGTATCTTGCGTGCTGCGGAAGCCATCTTTTTAGACAAGGGCTTTCATGCGGCGAGCATGAATGAAATCGCTGAAGCTGCCGACGTCAGCACGCCTCATCTCTACAACTTCTATGCCAGTAAAGCCGCTTTGGCACTGGCTGTTCAGCTGAAGATGGGGCAGGAGACTTTTGATGCTTTAAAGACAGCGATGTCTGCGGGTAAAAAGAATCCGAGCTGTGAGTCAATCTTCGATTCCCGTCGTTCCTCGCTGATGCTGACGATTTTGACAGAGTGCACGCGCAATCCCGACATCAAAGAAAAGATCACGGAAATCGGAGCACGTTTAAGAGCGATGATTTCTGAAGCGGGCGGCATTTCTCAAGATGACCAAGAAGGTCAATACCGCATTCTCTGTGTGATGGCCATGTATCTGGGGATGTCGATTTCCAACATCTTTACGCTGGTCGAGAACCGCGAGCTGATGACGAAGATTTTGGCACAGGCTGAATCCTGCATTCTTCCGTTTTGCGGCGATAAAAAGGTCAAAGCAGCACAGCACTAACGCTTAGAAATAATAAGTAAGTGCTTACATACATCCCGGGCAAAGTCCCGGGATTTCTTTTTGAATCTGATCCGGCAGTAGGTTTTCGGGTTCGGAAGGTTTGAGGTGTCAGTTAGGCTCGGTAGTGAGAAAACGGATTTTGAGTTTCTGACAATTGTGCTAAGTTGAAGGCAGTTAAGAATTAGTTCGACGAAGTTGAACCGTGAAAAAGATTGTTAGGTTGATCTCAGCAGTCATCTGCTTCTTTCAGCTCAATGTCCAAGCGGAGGAGCCGAAGGAATACACCTTTGCGATCAACTCAGCCGTTACTCCGCTTTTGCATGCCTCCTTCATTAACGAAACAATCAAGACGGTAGAGAGGTCTGTGGCTCCTGCCAAACTCAAAGTCTTGTATGTAGAACTGCCGGAGCTGGAAAGGCTCATTGAAAACCATCAGACCGATTTCTTCATTTCTACCGCGGCAACCATACGGAGATATCAGGACCTAGGCGCTCGAGATGTACTGACAGCGTCTTCACCGTTTTCTAAAAATCCGAATCGATCCGAAGGTTCTTTGTTCATCGTTAAGGCGGGCAGATCGGACATCAACAGTATTTCGGATCTCAAAGATAAACGAGCGGCAGCAGGTCGTCCGACTGCTTTCGGAATGTATCTAGCTGCGATGGGCGAGATCGCTGCCGACGGCTACGATCCCAAAACTTTCTTCAAGTCGACTCAGTTTTACGGACTTAACCGAGATCAGATTATCAAAGACGTATTGGACGGAAAGGCAGACGTTGGGATCCTGAGAGCCTGTTACCTCGAAGATGCCGTTAATCGAAAGGTTGTGACAACAGATCAGCTCAAGTTCATCAATCTAAAAAACGATCCGGAGCATATTTGTCTGCATTCCACGCGTCTTTATCCGAACTGGAGCTTTGGATCGAATCCTTCCGTTCCGCCGGCAGTCTTGTCGGCCGTGGCAGCCGGTCTGATTGCACAAAAACCTGTTGGCATCGGCCTGTACTGGTCTGTGGCGAGCGACTTCACCGCGATAGACAATCTCCTGAAGTCCTTACAGCTCGGATCGTATCAGCGGTTCAGTAAGGAGTGGTTTTGGCAGCGAATCATTGAGTATCGCTTTTGGGTCTTGGGTACGTTAGCGGCGTTTGCGCTTTTGCTGATCCATTCTTTCATTGTCTCGAGAACTGTGAACATTAAGACGCAGGAACTCAAAGAATCACTTAAAAGAGAGAGTCAAAGTTTCCACGAGGCACAAGAAGCGCACCGGCGCCTCATGAAAATGCAGAGAGCGGCGGTGGTCGGACAGATTTCCAGCTTGATTGCGCATGAGCTCAATCAGCCGCTCGCCGGTATCAAGCTCTATGCCCGGACGCTTCAGCGCGCCAAGGATTCAGGAACACTGACGGAGGATAAGCTCGGTACGGCATTGGCTGAAATTCGTACGGATGCGGACTTGGCAGCCGCCATTGTCGAGCGAGTCAGAAGCTATGCCAAAGGAGCTCGGAGCGAAAGAGTATCGTCGGAAGTTTCTGAGCTCGTGAATAAAGCAGTCCGGGAATTCAAGCGGCAAAGCGGAGAAAGGGTTGAAGTCAAGCTCACTCAAGCGCAGCCGGTCCATGTCATTGTGAATCCGCTTGAATTTGAGCTGGTCATTATTAACCTTTTGAGGAATGCAGCACAGGCACTTCAAGAGCTCGGTGTCTCGAATCCGAAAGTTGATCTGACGATTAGGCGATCAGACAACAGTGCAATGATTACGATTGAAGACAACGGACACATTGAAAAAGAAACGATCGCAAAACTTTCTGAGCCGACTAATTCAACGAAAGCGGACGGATTAGGTCTCGGACTACAGATCGTCAGAAGCATCATTGAAAATCACGGCGGCAAGATTTCCTTTTCTCAAGCCACTTCCGGCGGCTTGAGGGTAGAAATTAGACTGCCGGTACAGGAGGAGACGAAATAATGACAACATCGAATCCGATTATTCGTATTGTTGATGATGAAGCCGTGGTGCGTAAGGCGCTGAAGTTTCTCCTGGAGTCTGAGGGCTGGACGGTCGAGGCCTATGAAAAAGGTTCGGAATTTTTGATAGAAGATCGGCCTTCTCTCATCGGCTGTCTCATTCTTGATGTCGCTATGCCGGAGATGAACGGATTGGAGCTCTATCGGCGCCTGCGGGAAAGAAACTACGAGGTTCCGGTGATTTTTCTGACGGGGCACGGAGACGTGGACATGGCAGTTCAAGCGATGAAAGACGGCGCCATCGACTTCATTCAAAAGCCGATTAATGAAGAAAGACTTCTGTCTGCCGTGGCAAAAGCCGTTCGATATGACGAAAGCCACCGAGGCTGGACAATTTCCGCTGAAGAAGAGAAGAAAAGATACCAGACACTGACGGCCCGTGAAAAACAAATCTTATCGCTAATTGCGAAAGGGTTGATCAATAAAGAAGTTAGTGAGCGCCTCGGGCTCTCGCCGAGAACGATCGAGGTTCACCGCCAAAAAGGTCTGCATAAATTGGGTGTTCAGACGGTCTCCGAACTCGTCCGGTTACTGTCTCATATCGAAGAAAACGCACTTTCTTGATATTTATCAGGGTACTTAAGTACCGCAGTGCGCAAAAATTCAGTTATCGAATTTCAAACCTACTAAGGAGAGCACAAATGAAAAAGATCTGTATCGCACTCGTTTCTGCACTGGCCTTCGGAGTCGTTAACGCCGAAGAAACTGACCTTGTTGTCGTCGGTTCCGGCGGCGCCGGCCTTTCTGCTGCCATCATGGCTGCGCAACAAGGCAAGAAAGTTATCGTTCTCGAGAAAATGCCGATTATCGGCGGAAACACACTCCGCAGCGAAGGCGGTATGAATGCCGCCCGCACGATCCAGCAGCTGGAACACGGCATCATGAATGATTCCGCTATGCGCATGAGTATGGATGCCCAGAAGGGCGGTCACTATCTCAACAATCCTGAGCTGACCCTTACTTTGGCAGAAAACGCTAAAGACGCCGAGGCCTGGCTCCTCTCCTTAGGCGCTCCATTCTGTCATCGCATGGGACGTGGCGGCGGTCAGACGGTTGCCCGCGGTCACGGTCCTTGTGATGGATCTGCTGTCGGTCAGTCTGTGATGAAAGTCCTTTACGGCACAGCCACAAAGATCCCGACGATCGAAATCCGTCCGCTTAACCAAGTTACAGAGCTTCTGACTAAAGACGGCAAGATCTCCGGCGTGAAAGTCGAAACAAAAGGCAAAGACAAGAAAGACTACACGATTGATGCCAAGGCAGTTGTGCTTGCTACCGGCGGTTTCGGAGCTAACGCCAAGTTGGTTTCTTCTTTAAGACCGGAATACAAAGGTTTTGCAACCACGAACCAGCCGGGCGCCTTAGGTGAAGGCCTTGAACTGGCTAAAGGCGTAGGCGCCACATTCGTTGACCTGAGAGAAATTCAGGCTCATCCGACCGTTGTTCCTGTTAAAGGCATTCTGATTTCCGAATCCATGAGAGCCCGCGGCGGTTACCTGGTTAACAATGAAGGCAATCGCTTTGTGAATGAACTTCAGCCGCGCGACGTTGTTGCTGCCGCTGTATTGGCTCAGCCCACCGGCAAAGCATGGCTCCTGATCGACGACAAACTGGTCAAATCCAATAAGCTCGCTGCCGGCTATGTTTCTCAGGGTTTGATGGTTTCCGGCAAGAACGTCGACGAATTAGCCAAAGCTATGGGCGTTCCTGCTAAGAATCTCAAGGCCACAATGGATCAGTACCACAAGGCCTTCGAGACTAAGAAAGACGACGCTTTCGGTCGTCCGGAAATGATCGCCGCTAATAACGTTTGGCCGATGTATGCAGTTCAGGTCACTCCGGCTATTCACCACACCATGGGCGGCGTGAGAATCAACAAGAACGCTGAAGTGATCGGCGTGACAGCCAAACCGATCCCCGGACTCTATGCTGCCGGTGAAGTCACAGGCGGTGTCCACGGAGGTAACCGCATCGGCGGAAACGCTGTTGCTGACATTATTACCTTCGGCCGCATTGCCGGTGCTAATGCTGCCAGCTACATGAACAAGTAAAGAGACCAGCTTTTGAGAACCAGAACGCCCTTAGGGGCGTTTTGGTATTTAAGGAACTCTGAACCAATACAGTAGCCAAAGAAACTGAGGAAGTTCAAATGTCTAAGATTCCGGTTATTTTCTATAAGAACTTCCCCCTCTCTACACGAAGTTAAGTAACCTCTGTACAAAAGGTGGGTGATATGCTATAATTAGCACACTACCGAAAAGTGTGACTATGA
>ERZ772851.372-NODE-372-length-56793-cov-3.423737_pt1 | contig 56793 bp, 54 predicted proteins | sample MGYA00512137_ERZ772851 | MGnify/ENA primary metagenome ERZ772851 (study PRJEB29015, sample SAMEA2737663) | human gut metagenome | biome: human gut; feature: human-associated habitat; material: faeces | place: China | collected 2012 ... | reverse complement strand
GCACCATCATGTAGGTTATCATTTGCTTTGAAAAAGTACACAAGTTCACTACTGCCAGGTCTGAATTTTATAACTTTGCCTAACCCATAAAATGGGTCTTTAATGTATTCTCCTATCATTTGCCTTGCCTCTTTTCTATGAAATGTCTCAATGGTTTCTTATGTAAGAGCTTGATTTCATCTTTTCTGTAAACCATACAGTCTACAACAATTCTATCATCAACTGAGCCACTATATAAAAACATTCTATTGTAGGAATGACTATGAGTGACTACATAAGGGTAAAAGACTATACCCCTATACCATATCAGCTTTCCTATTTTATCTTTACGATTATATACATATATGTTCTGCATAGTCATTCCTTTCTCTTGGTGATCAGATCAATCAGCGGTCTCTTCCTGAGAAACTTAATATGTTCTTTGCCATAGCAGGATGCGTTAGTTATATATCTTCCTTCATAGTATCCAGAGTAAAACTTTGAATCATGTTTATAATGGTCTACTATGTAGTGAGAATGCCATAATGATCCATCATAAAAATTTAATTTACCTAAACCATTAGGTGTTTTTACATAAATATGTCTCACCGTTATTCTCATTTCCGATTTTATTTACGTGTTTATAATAGCAAACATCCGTTCCCTTGTCAAGCATCTATATAACAGAAACTTCCGGTTCCTGTATCTACAGTACAACAAGCATGTTCGTACTTCATTATCAGACGATTAAATTTCTCTTCTGACATAGGAGTTTTCACTCTGAACGGATGTGCCCAAGGTGAATTCACTTGCATTCTATTCGGAAGCAAATATACAGGATTCCCTGCAACAAGTGCTTTTTGTGCTTCTCTTCTGGTTACTTTCTTTAACATATTGTTTCCTTTCTAAGCAGCATAGTTAAACATCTTGGAGGAAAACGGGTAGCCCTAGGTTTCATGCTACCCTTTTTTGAGCAATTCAAGATGCTTAAATATACTGCTTATGCAGTATATTGTGACAACTGGTCTAATGTGCCAACATAGTGAGCGTCTACAATTTCATCGTCATAGACCTCATCAGTTCCGTTGGAGTTCATGATGCATGAAGCAAGGTCATTAATAGACCAACAGTCTTCTGCGTCAGCGTACCAAGAGAACTGATTTCCATTGGCGGTTGTCATAGTAATCAGATCAGTATCTTCCATGTGCTCAACCTCTGTTACTATTCCTGTTAGAGGGTACAGGTCTTTGCATTCTCCATCTGTTGTTGGAGCTGCTGATACTGGGGTTGCTATCATCATAATTGTTAATACTACTGCTAATAATTTCTTCATGATTTTATTTCCTTTCTTATATATCTTATATAACTACTATAAATTTATAAATATCTACATACTGGTCTAACTGATATACCGGTGCCTTATCAAAGATAGGCAACAGTCTATCAATAATACCTTGGTATTGCTTTGTGAGTTCTGCTAAGATAGCTTCATACACTACGTTTGACAACTCACAGAATTTCAAAGTCATAATCTCTTGGATAGTGTAAACATTATTCATAACAGAACTCCTCCTTTAGATAAAATTCACTATCTCTCTTGCAAGATAGGAATACATAACAGACACAGATATCTTGTGCCAATTTCCATTCTGAAACATTAACACAGGAATATTCATAGGATCTTTAGGTCTCTCTGTGCAGATAAACTGGAGACCGTTGCCTCTAATAAATAAGGCTCCTTTAGGTACTGTACAACCCAAAAGAGCCTCTTTCCGTTGTAGTCGAACGGTTGTATATTTATATGTCATAGCTAATTCCTCCAATAAAAAAGACATCTCTTACGAGATGTCTTTAGTCAGCACAAAGCACACCTATTTTAGACCATGAAGCTGGTCCTCTGTCTGCTATTGTGCATAGATCTGGATGAAATTCATACGGCATGAAGATATTATCAATCCAATTATTTGCCGCATTTTCATCTATAAAGTAGGTTTCCGTTGTATATTCAACGGTAGTATAAGGGATTCTGTGTAATATACTAACGTAATACATATATCACTCTCCTTTCAAGATTTCCCTTGTGCTAATTTGAGTTCCATCTGGAAAATCAAAGGAACAGTTGAACTCTGCCCCCATACAGTGAGCTATTTTACATAGCTCATCCAGAGTAAATTTCCCTCTCTGGATTCTCTGACATATAGTTGGCTGCGTTACACCCATCTTACGTCCTAATTCTGTCTTGGACATATTTGCTTTGGCTAATGCCGGTTCTATAATTCTCTGCATATGTTAACCTCCTACAGAGATTATAGATTATTGGCATAGTTTAGACAAGAGCAAATTTGCCTGATTCTGCATTGTAGAAATAACCTACATCATTATATTTCCTTTGTGTAAGCCTCTTAAATCTATCCAAAGACATATATTCTTGAGCAATAATAACTACTCTGTTTTCGGTGCTACAAGCTACATAATAACTACCGCCTATGATCATACTCAAGCGTTCCATTGCTCCATTGTAGAATAAACAGATTGCTCCATTCGGGAATTTCGTCATCACAGTCCACCAATTTGGATTTATATCTATAGGTTCCGTTGTGTAAAAACCTTCATCTTCATAATCCAAATCGGTAGTCTTAACTACCATACATTGTGCTAAACTGCATAAAATTCCTGGATATTGTTTCTCTAACTTATCAAGATAGATTGATTTTCTATCCTCTGGTGTTTCAAAACTGTCGTTTCCTGACAGCTCTTTATATAATACTTCTAATCTCATGCTGGCGCTACTTCCTTTCCAAATAATATGTTTCGCTTGCGTAGTGGACAAGTGCTCCCTCTGAGCCAACTTCTATTTCCGCAGGTAAACAGTCAACTTCGCTGACAACTGCTGATTTAATATAATCATCAGCTGCCTTGGATGTTCCGTTGTTAGACACAACGCAAGATACTGTATCTCCGACAGAAAAGCCTTTTCCTTTGTAGCTCCACGTTTGTTTATCAGGAGACACAATAGATACAGAGCGTCCAGAAATAAAATAGACAGTGCCCGTCATTGGACGAGTGCTGTCTTCACTTGCTCCTGTAGGCTTTACTACAGCCAATAAAAAAAGGAGTGCTATTAACACTCCTATCAATGAAGGGATTACTACTTCCTTGATTAATTTTTGCTTTACTTTGTCTGCCTTGTTCATAATGATTTCCTCCTAGCTGCAATTTCAGCAGAACGTTTTTCATACATTTCTTTGCTGATTGTCTTTTTAGTCCAGTACGCGTTGCGAACTTCTTCCCAGATACAGGAAAGTTCGAAACTTGATTTCGCTTGTGCGATTCTGGTTTTATAATTCTGCACGATTACCCTCCTTATGCGAAAGTTGTGAACTTGTCACAACGCATTCTCTTCTGGTCTGGTGCTACACGCTCAAATCCTTCTACAGGTGTCATAGCTGCTACTTCTCCAGGGTATGCCTGTGCAGCTATAATACTACCGACAATCACAAGGGTTCCATTGGAGAACTGTCTGTTGTAAACAGACTTGATTCTCTCTATTGTTTCTTTACCTTCTTCTGTTCCTACGAACTCTGTCCGGACAAACAGATTAGAGACTTTCCGCTCTTCTGCCTTGGCATTGATCAGTACAGAAGTAGGTACAGTGATTAGTGTACCATCCATGTCCTGTATTGTTACAGGATGTGGAGTTGTGTTCACTACTACTACGTTGTTGCTGAATGCTACGAAGTTGATTCCTTCCAGTTCCTTTGTTGTTTTCTTTAAGTTAATCATGATATTTTCCTCCTAAAAATTTCCTTCTATGATGTCCATGTCCACATAATCTACTACTTCGCTTGTGAACATGTCGACACTAAGGTCATAATAGTTCCCCTGTACATGGACTATCAGACTTGTTCTGTGTTTCTGTTTTCTTACAGAATCCTTCCATAAGAGAGACAGTTCGCTTGTGGATGGGAAGAAGATGCTTGCTGTACTATGTTCATATAGTTCTGAATGTCTCAGAACTAATACAACAGCTTCCTTTTCCTTTGCTGACAGAGATTTGTACAGTTCAGGAAAAAAGCTATAGTCATATTCATCAAAGAACTCTTTCAGTTTTTCCTTAGCTGAATTGATAGCTTTTCTGTATTTTGCTTTGCCTTCCAGAATTTCAAAGCAAGGACTGCCGTTGTGTTCAACCCATGCTTCATAGTCAGCAATATACTGGCAGAATGCTTCTGGAGTATAAGAGAAGCCAAATTTATTGAGTACATCGGTCCAATAAATTCCATTGTAAATGTAGAGTTCTCTGCCTAAAACGGAAATAATTTCTACTGATGTGGTTTCGTGTGATATAATCCGGTTAAAAATAGTCGCTTTCTTCATTGTATTTTCCTCCTGCCTTTTAGAGTGGCATAACCTCTGAATTTAAAACCAGATGGAGGGATTGCACCTCCATTGCCGCTTTTAAAGCGTCTGCATATGTTTTAATCTGCATAATTTTTCTCTTTAATCTACAACATAGACTTTCCCTGGTCTGCATTTAATTTGTTTAACTTTCATACCGTCACGCCGTTTCGCTTCTGGAGTGTCTGTGTACCCTTCAAAAGCATTGAAACCTGCTGGTGGCATTCTATGACCAGTTTCGTATTTAACAGGCAATCCATGCCCAAAGACAGGTTTAGAATCTTCTTCCCATGAAATATCATAACCCTGTCCATCTACACGCGCCTGACTATAGCATCCACTACGTGAGCCATACATAGGCTGCGGATGTTTTTTAACCTGTGGAACTATAGAAGCTATAGCTCTAGTATCTCTACGACACGGTATAGATTTTTCGTGAATATAATCTTTAGTCCGCATGAAAGCTACAATATACCGCTTGATAGATGGGTAATCTTCGGTCGTGCCGACTGTCCATCTATAGCCATTCCAAATTTTCAGTGGAAAGTCTTTAGTCTTAGTGGCATTAGACTTTTTATCTAAAATAGTATGTATGTAACCAAAGCTAGTACATACATAGAGTACGCCATTGACATTCCCAAAGAGGGAATATTTAGGTAAAACATACCCGTGAAAGTTAGTGCCGAAGCCTTTAACCTGTGAACATGGTTTCATAGTTTTTTCCTCCCATCATGTTGATATTCCTACCTATGACCGGTAGTCATAGGCAGAGTATATCTGCACGATTATGCCATGCGTGTCTCCATAGATTCTTCTGCTGAAACTTTAACAGAGTCCTCTACTGGAATACCTAAGTATTCAAGGCAAGAAAGAATCAGCTGTCTCTGTGCTTCTACTTCTTTGCCGTAGGAACGTTTTAAGCCCTTAGAACTTGCTGAAAGTGAACCCCAGATAAAAGAGCACACATTGTTAGCTACCCATGCAGGTGTAGCGCCTAAAGTGAAGTTCTTGTATGTAGAATCTTCACCGTCAGATGTAGTGTTGAATACAGGTGCAATGACCTGTTTACAGAGGTCTTTGACCTCTTTGAAGGCTTTCTGGCGGTCAGCATCAAATGACTCTGTATCATTGTATGTAGCCTGATAATCTTTAGCATAGATGTAGAGTGAGTGCATACCTGTCAGTGTGAATGTGCCACCTGTTTTAAAGTAAGCCCATACATAAATACTAGCAATGCGATTATTTGTTGGTTTAGGGCAGAAATTATCTTCTGAATACCGCTCAACCAGTTCACTCTTGAATGTATCAAGAGCCTCTTTAGCTGTCTCAACTTTAGCATCAAGGTCAGCTTTTTTAACTTTAGAAACTTCACCTTTTTCAAGGGCTTTAGTTCTTGATGCTACAGCTTTGCCGTATTTATCTGACAACTGTAAATAGTGCTGTCTGTCATACTCAAGTTGAATATCAGTACCAAACCGCTCAACATTGACAACCTGTTTTGGTGCTACTAATTCTTTCTCAGTGTTTCCTGCAATGTAAATTTTAAAGTTTTTCATAGTATTATCCTCCTGAATTATAATCCTGTTTATCTCTTAAAAAAATATATAGTTAGTCCGTAGACTGTTGATGTGCATATGAAGATAGTTTCGCACTCTTACTCTTTACCGAAGTAAAGTTCCTGTATAATCCCATCAAGGTGAAAATACAAGCGTGGCAAGCTACCCATCAAGGTGTAGACGTGCTAACTATACAATTTTCAAAGAGCGTACTCTTGCATCATGCAAGGCAATATGGTATAATAGTTACAATAACTGTTTAGGGTTTAGGGGGCAAAAGCCCCCTATGGCTCAAGGTATTCTCTATAGTCACGGTATGAAGCAAAAAGCATATACCGCTGGATAGAGTCCACCCATCCCATGTAACCTTGCGGAACGTCGAAGCCCTTTAAGGTCATGGTATCACCTCCTATTCAGTTGTGCATCCCCTGTCGTCAGCAGGGGATTTTTTAGTTGTTCAACAGGTTTTCCCTGTCGGTGATTGTACTATACCATAGGCGTTTGCCTATGTCAAGTACTTTTTTGAAAAAAGTTTTATTTGCTGCTTTAGGAATTTTTCTGTGGATTCCAGAACCACCGCTTGAGCTTGCCGACCGCCTTTCCTTATCGACACGTTTATACTACTACGGATTACATAGAATGTCAACACTTTTTTGAAAATATTTTTATTTACACGTTTACGAAAGCCTGCAAACCCGCATAAATACAGGCTTTTTGGCATGAAAAAAAGTTTTTTCGTGAAAAATTACTTCCTATTAAAGCGAAAAATAAAGGTTGTCCAGATCATATTGTCTGCATACAGAGTGTAATATGTATTACACAGTGTATAAATATACAGTATGTCGGACGTATGACAAGACGTGATTATATACAGATTGTAAGACGTATTAGCGAAAGTAGTATAGATGAACTATACAAAGTAATACGTCTTATAAAAGATAATATGTCAGATAATATATATAATTTATTCAATTATGTCTGCAATTCGTGATTTAATGAAAGTTGCACGTGCAATTTTGTTAGTGTCACAATAGCTTTGTAATTTTTCATATTGTGAGTTAGATAATCTGATAGTTATGTTTTTTGTATTGTTTTTATTCCACTCTTCCGCATATTTCTTGTTATATTCATAATTTGACATAAATTATAGCCTCTTTTCTATTCAATTTGTTGAGTTGTATATATAATTAAACTTCTAGCAAGAATTGTCAGATAACTTACTGCAAGAGAAAACAATTGTCTGAAATATTAAGTTTTAAAGCAAAATTGCATTGACAATCTTAAAAACACTATGGCTTGAGCAGAGAAACCAGACACAATTCAATACAATTCGCTATATTGACTGAATATTCTGATTACTTTAGCAATGTAAAATTCTGTAGTATTATCACTGCAAAATTTTTCAATTGTAAAATTTCAATATTGTAAAATTTCGCTACGGTACGGATGTATAACACTGATTTATTAAAGTATACTAGGGCTATCCACTTTAGCACTTTAAAGCCTTAAAAACGGGGCGTTTGTAAAACGATACATCTTACCATTGCACAATTCATAGCATTCCTACTACTTCAGTCAGAAACAACCAAAATCAGCCCAAACTGTTCATATCTGCCCACTAAAGGTTTGAAAATAAGCATTTTCGCACGTTTTAGACCGGGGGTACTTATGCCCTGAAAGCCTTGAAAACGCAGTGTTTTCCGGGGATGCAGACCTTTTTTGACACCAAGTTCAGATTTCGGATCCATGTTCCCAGTTTCTCCGATCATCACATCTCTCTCACTCGATTTCCAGATCAGAGTTTCTTCCTTATTATATATGTTTTCCTAATTCACCTGTTTTTATTTTTCTAAACAAGTTTGTAAAATTCTGTTGACATTTTTCGTAGTCAGTGCTATAATACACTTATCCCGAAAGGGATAGAAAATCACAGGAGGCACATATGGAAGTTACTTTTTATGGAGTTGATCTAGTCCATCATCTCCAGCAATTATTAGACTCTAAGAAGTCTGCAATTCTCTCTGCTGCACCTCCAGATGCAGTAAAAGGCTACGAATTAGGTATCAAAAACACTCTATTACTCTTAGAAGCTCTTATCTCATCTCTCGAGCCCAACGAATTCCTCATTAATACCACAGACCCTATTATGACTGAGTATTACTACGACGAGCTTGAAGCTTTAACCCGTAAACAAGTTTATAAATCATAAGGAGCATTTATATGAAAACTTTTACTAATACCCACACATTACTATACCACATTAATGATTCAATTTCAATCCCTCTCAGATATTCTACTATTGAAGGCACTACATGGTTCATCGGCAAAGATGTTGCAGCCATCTGTGGATACAAAGACACCTGGCGAGCTATAAAATACCATGTTTCATCGGAAAATATAGATCATATCATCCTAGATGGCCATAAACATATTATTATCAATTTCTCTGGATTCGAACAGTTGGCACCTGACAAGAAGCCAGTAAACTGGTTTGTAAATAATAATATTGCTACTTTTACAGAAGAAAAATCAGTATCAGAACCCCCAACAGTGTTCACTCACCCACAATTTGGCACTGTCAGAACAGTAGAAATTGATAACGAAGTGTGGTTTGTAGGTAAAGATGTAGCAGAAGCTCTAGGTTATTCTGATCCTAGAAGTGCAATTTCAAAGAAGATTGAGAATGAAGATAGAGGTGTTGCTAAAATGGCAACACCTTCCGGAGCACAACAAATGACCATCATCAACGAATCCGGTCTCTACTCTCTCATTCTCAGCAGCAAGCTTCCATCAGCGAAAAACTTCAAGCGTTGGGTTACTTCAGAAGTGCTCCCATCCATCCGCAAGACAGGGGGCTATGTTAATCCATCACAGTCAGACCTTTTCCTAGATACCTATCTCCCATTTGCAGATCAGAACACTCGACTTCTTTTTAAAACTACTCTTGATACTATCCAGCAACAGAACAATACAATTCAGCAGCAAAATCACACTATTTCACATCAGGAAGACATCATTCGTAATCTTACATCAGATATTCCATTAGCAGATAAACGTCAGATCCTCAATAGAATTGTACGCTTCGGAGGAAGTCCTCATACACGTTGGCCATTCCTCTACAGAGAGTTCGACAATAAGTTCCATATGAATACTAAAGTACAGCTTGAACATTACAATGAGACACATAAGCCTAAGTTGCAGAACCGTTTAGATTACATAGAGCACATTGGTATGTTCAATGATCTAGCTGAAATAGCATGTGTAATCTTCGGTCCAGACATCGAAAAGCTGTCTGCTCAGTATTATGAAATATGTAAGTAAATTTTGATTCTACAGTGAGAGGCTTACAACTTTACAGTGAGCCTCTTACAAAAGAAATTTGATCCATATACTCAAATAAAACCATTATATAGGGGGCAAGAAAGTTGATTGATACCACAAAAATTTTACCGGGTCAAGAATTTAAAAATATGCAGGAACTGTCAGTAGCTCTTACTGGTCAGAAGATGCCTGCCGGAAAAGGCTATGTTCTACAGCAGGAAAAATTCAAATTATATTTCTCATGGAAAAAAATTACAGGTACCCACAAATTGATCATTGACGAAATATATAAAGAACCTAAGACTAACCCTAAACGTAAACAAAAAGAGTATTGTCCACATGGAAAATATAACTCAGCAATCTATGCAAACTTACAGCATCTGGAACTCAATAAAAAATATTCCGTAACAGACCTTTATGAACTCTTAGGTTTCACGAGTGATAGATTCACGAGACCAAAATATTTTTTAGATTGTGTGAATGCAACAGAACTCTCTCTTTCTTCTTATAGATATTTTCATAAAAAAATAAATTGTATCATTGCACAAATATTATATATAAATTTGAGGAAATTTGAAGAGAAAGGCTGTATTTCATATCATATGGACTATGCCTATACATTTAAAGAAGGACACAAACCAGTAGACATTCCAATAGACTACATGGAAGATGTAAAAGCTCAAGCTTTGGCGCAAACTTCATATAAAGATGAATGGTCTATCTTACATAGTTCCAAAGCAAAAGAATACACTGATTTTATTCTTAAAAAATTGGAGCCGCTAGGAGTAAAAAGATATACAAAATGTTACGTATTTACTGAGATTAAGCAGTTTAATACTCTTCCATTATCAGATCCTCATACTCTAAACAATTTAATAATACAAAAGTTGAAAGATGCAAGTTCCAAATGTGATGCGCTGAATAATAAGAAAATGAATTCAATAATTGACACCGCTGTCAGGTTGCAATAGAGCGAAAGGCGAAGCCTGAGGTCTGAACACATGAAAGTTTTTTCAGCGCTACTTTCTACACTCGGCGGTTAAGCGCCTCGCCTAAAGCAGCTGCTTCTGAAAAAATTTTGCGTTCAGACGTTGATTGTTTTTTGTTACACCAAAAAAATATAGTAATTATTTTTTATATAAATAATAATTGTTGTTTTTTACAGGTGTAATAAATCCAACTCGAACTGATTGAACGAATGAGCGAAGCGAGTGAGAGAAAGAAAGTAAGACCCTCATAGCTCGCTACCAAAGAAAGGAATGATTACAATAGCAAAGCAGAAAAAATGTAAAAGATACTTATTCAAGCTCCACAGTGAACGTCTTCGTAGATCACGCTGGAAGCTGGAATATCCATTAGAGGAAGCTCTAAACACAGAAGACATTATTTCTCTGTCTGATAGCCAGATTCTCAGATTCATTGATGAACTCAACGGAGACACCAGTGAAGCCAGAGAAGAAGAAGCTTCTTATATAAAGAAAGAAATCAAGCGTCTCAAAAAATCTGATTCTTCTAAGAAAGATACTCTCATAGCAAATCTCTATAAAAGATTCTATAATCTTCAATTTGTTCCAGATTACATGTGCCTGATCATTGATAAAATGTCTGATTATGACAGAGCCAATAAAGGCTTTTCTATCAATGGAGTCAAATATCATAGGTTCCTAGGCACCAACGGGGGCATAAAAAATTCTACTATTGTTTATGTCTCTGAAAGACTATATCCCCAGCTCTATGAACGTCTCTGCTGTGGCAGGAACCTAGAACAAAAATTTGTGCCAGCTAAACTTGAAGCGTACCAGGCACTGATCTGTTCCGGTAGTATTCCAGTAAGTATGCCGAAAGGGATCATAGTCGTTCCTGACTGCATCACACATTTCAAAGAAGACATTATTCGTGTAGATGATTCCCAGTCCGATGAACCAATAGTAGAGTTCCTCAAGGATCAAGAAATAGAGCTTACGGAATCAGACGGTTACGGAATCATGCTTCCATCACTCTCTTACCGTTGGGCAAGAGAACTTGACGAAGAAGAAGATTTTTTATCTGGCTGCAATCTCAGAGGACTTCCATGGACAAAGGGCATGGTTTTCACAATGGATTACTTAGCTTTTGGGGAATCTATAGCGAAAAACTTCTATATAAAAGATGCCTGGGGAGATATGAGAGATATCAGAGAGTCTGAGCTGATTATTACTACTTCTATGCTTAAATTATGGGATTCCTACTCTTCTTTCGAAGATTACTGGTCCAATGTAGAAAAATATCATTATCAAATATCTATAGCCAAGACTGCTCCTGCAAGACTTGATGAGTACAGAAGCACAAATTACCAGTTCCTGCAGAATTACCACCTTACACCGGAAGAAGTAACTGAATTGGTCCGTCCTACAGTAGAAGAAATTCAAGAAATCCTTGGATTAGATTACAGGAAGTCACTCCTATTTCTGAGAGGAACAAATCTTACAGAAGATTCTTACATTGATGAAGAACCGTATATCAATGCTCTCATGATTGAGCCACAGATGATTCATGATCCTTACATCAGAGACAGAATCTACAATATGATAAAGAAAAAAATCAGACAGGCCAAGATTGGTGTACTCAAAGTAAGGGGTAACTTTGCCATCATTGGAGGGGATCCGTATAGCTTGATGCAGAGTATCTTTGGTTTACCGGTCACAGGATTACTCCACGCTGGGGAATGCTGGCATAAACATTGGCTTGATCGAGGAGTCAGCGAGGTCTGCTGCTTCAGAGCACCTATGACAAGCAAATACAATGTGCGTAAACTTAAGATAGTAGGGACTCCTGATATGACTTATTGGTATAGATATATAAACACATGTATGTTGTTAAACTCATGGGATAGTACTAAGGAAGCTCTCAATGGAGCTGATTGTGATAAAACTCTGTCACCTTATACAGCGATGTATATGTAAAACTCGGTGAACTTACAAATGTAAGGTGTCCGGAAGTACCGGGCTAACAGTGGAACTCTTATTGGAAAAATAGATTATAAAAAAGAAGGTGAGAACAATAGAAGAAAGAATTTTAAATGTAAAAGGTATTGATTACATAATTCGTAAAGATGGAAAAATATTTAGTACTCATAATCGTGGTAGAGCGAAATATCATCAGGAAATAAAACAACGCATGAATTCAGATGGGTACATGTGTATTACTGTCGGTAAAACAGGAAACAGAACAGTTGCCAGTGTTCATAGATTAGTAGCAAAAGCATTTATCCCTAATCCTTTAAATTTACCGGAAGTAAATCATAAAGACTACGATCGCACAAACAACAGTGTAGATAACTTAGAATGGTGTTCACATAAAGAAAATATTGACTATACTCTCGCTGCTGGCAGACATGTTTCGCAGACGTTAGATTATAATGGCAAGAAAAATCCCAACTACGGAAACACCACGCTAAGTCAGAAGTATAAAGCTGATCCTGCATATTCAAAAGAAAAACAATCTCGTCCCGGAGGACAGAATGGAAGAGCTATTCCAGTATGTTTGTTAGATAAAGACAAAAATGTAATAGCAACTTTTCCATACATGCAGTTATGCGCAGAATATGTGTTGAAACAACTGCACTCTTCTTCATCTCCGGCAGGTCTAGCAGGAAGAATCCCTTATTATATAAAAACAGGCAACATATATAAACACACATACTATTTTTCCAAAGACAATACTGTGCTAAGTCTCAATAATGAGAAAAGTTCAACGACTATCGAAAGCATAGCTTAAGAGAAATACTTAAGTAAAGAAGCAAGTAGAGTACCTTGTGAGTGGAATCCTCGCAAGGGAAGTGCCGAGCATCTGTATCTTGGTGATAGAGCTACAGATGAAGATATAGTCTAGTCCTTATGGAAACATAAGGTGTTAAGTCGGGAGACTTAATGTTTACTACTAACAATACTATCTTATTAAAACATACAGAAAACCTACCGCCAATCTATTGTATCCAACGCAAAGGAAACAAGGTAATTCCAACTGAAGCAGATATGATACAAGCTAACAAAGGATCTTTCGGTGATGCCATTGGTTCTATTACTAATGTTATCACTTCACAGATATGCTTACAGGCAAGGTTCCCGAAAGACAGTGAGGAATATAAAGTCTTAGACTACAGGATATTGTGCGGGCAGATGTTCCAACAGAACTCTATTGATAAAGCTAAAGGAATCATCGCTAAACCTATGCCAAAACATTGGTATGACAATAGCTACAACCGTATAGAAGAAACAGATACACCAGAAGAAATATCTAAGAAGGAATTCAATCAGAGAATTTGTGCAGATAAGAAGCCGTACTTCTTCATCTACAACTACCCTACTCTTATGAAAGAATACAAAGACTACATCAAAACATCAGATGCCGTGAGCAGGTCCAGGTTTAACATCCCACTGGAAACATTGCTGGCTGCTGAAGAGTTGACTGAAGAACAGGCAGAGTTTCTTAAATTCTATAAAGAGTTTTATCCAGTCAATGCAGAAACCTGTGTAGTCAATGAACTCTGCTGGGAAATTGAGAAAACATTGGCTGATGTAAAAGAAAGTAAGGTACCGTTTGATAGCTCTATTTTGAAGTCGGATGCCACTTATACTAAAAATGAAAAGATGTTCATAGGATATATTTATGACAAGTATAACAAAACCTATGCAAACAGAATGAGCCGCCACAGTTCTGTATATGAAGATACTTCTTTAACACCCATTGGGATGACTTTTGAATCAGAGTGTGCTGAATATGTGCCAAATGCAGAAAAGCTTTGCAACATTCTGGTTGACTTAGGATATAACACAAAAAAGGGTAAGACTTTCGTTTGGGAAATGTCCGGGGATACCATTATTGATAATCTTCTCTTTCGAACAGATGGTTATGCTCAGTTTCCTGTAAAGGATCCAGACGGTGATATAGAGTTTTGCGGTGAACACTTCTCAATGAAAAAAGTAAAAATGAAAGGCGAAGAATAATGAATTTAATACTCAATGAAAAACAATATGTAGAAAAAATGTTAGAACTCGGTGATTGCAGTCCTAAAGATTTAGGAGCAAACATAGCTCTTCTGACCAGATATATGTATCAGGAAAAGTATACTCAGAAAGAAATTTATAATGGTATAGAAGAATTTGCTTCCAAAGTAGATTCTGATTTTGATATCAATAACTGGTACTCATTTATAGACAAATGTATTGGTAAAGCTAAGAAGAGAGATCTGTTGAACATTGACTATATACCTATTACGCAGAAAGAGTTAGATACTATCAAGGAAATCAAGAATCCTGCCAGAGAAAGACTTGCATTCACTCTTTTAGTCATTGCCAAGTTTAACAATCTAAAATCAGAAACCAATAATAACTGGATCAATTATTCTATGGACGTATATTTCAACCTTGCCAGAGTAACTTGTAAAGTAGATGATCGTCCGTACATGATTTATGACTTAAAGGAATTGGGGTTGGTTGAAGTGAGTAAAAAGATAACTCGCTTCAATATAAGAATCACATTTGTTGATAATGAGTCTGATCCGGTGCTTAAAATTACAGATATGCGTGAGTTGGGCTATCAGTATCAAAACTTGGGTCCGAAGTCTAAGATAAAGCTGTGTAAACGCTGCGGAAAGCCGTATAAAGTAAAGAGTTCTAAAGAAAGAATACCTTATTGTAGCGATTGTCAAAAAAGCAAACACAACAAAGATATAAAAATTATAACCTGCGAATCCTGTGGCAGAGAATTTTTTGTAATTTCCAAAAACAACCGTACAACATTATGTTCTACTTGTCAGTATGAGAAAACTAAAATACAAAAACGTGATTTCATAAGAAAATTAAGACAAAATGAGGACATGTAGAAATATCAAATTTAACCTCAGTCTCCGCAAATGCGCTCTACAGGCGCGTTTGCGAGATTTCGTTGATTGAGTATATATGAAAGGGAAGATATAAGGATGAAAAACAATAACAGACTTTATTTTGCCAGACAGAAATTTTTAGGAAAATGTCCTGTCTGTGGAAAAACATTGAAAAAAGTAGATGGAGTAAATATCCTCCGCTGTGACAACGCAGTCTGTTCCGGAGTGACTGTGAGAAGAAATGGGGAGTCTTCTCAGGAACCTTACTACAGAATGCTGAATGACAGGGGTATGGAAATCTACGAACATCTATTTAATAAAAAATAAATTATAGAAAGAGTTGATTATTATTAAACCGATTTCTAAGAAAGAAATTGAAAAACTAATGGACAAAGGTATCATTAGAAACACGCACAAAGGTTACATTAACAAAAAAGGATATCATGTAGGATATTATAAGACCTCAGGCAACAACAGATATATTGAGGACTACTATGCTGATAAAGCAAAATCACTGTAAAGGAGTGCCTAATTATTACTAAATTTTATGATACCAATGCTCTCCTGAATCTCCAGGAGGCAGCATTCAAAGAAAAATTCTTCATCTCTGATGAAACTCTTAGAGAAATCGAAAATATCAAAACATCCTCTCGAAAAGATGAGGATATCAAATACAAAGCTAGACATATAGCTCGTCTTTTAGATCAGAATCATGATCAGTATTCCGTAATAAATTATAATTTTGAAATGGAAAAACAGCTGTTGAATTTCGAATTGGATCCAGTTAGACCAGACAACAGGATTGTTTTTAGTGCTTATACTCTATCTAAAGCTCAAAATATTGAATTCATTTCAGATGATTTGTGCTGCAAAAATATTGCAAGGAAAGTCTTTAACCTGCCAGTACATGGAATCGTAGAGCCTACTAACGAGATATATAAAGGATATAAAGTAATTAAAGGTGATACTAATGCTATCAATCAGGCTATGGCTGAACTAGATTATTCAACTTGGCATATCAATGAATATCTCATTATTGAAAATACCGATGACGGCACCACTAAAGAAATGCGCTATGACGGTCAGGGGTTTGTGGCATTAAAACTGCCATCTTCCAAATTTATTAAAGCAAAAAACTCTTTACAACGTTGTGCATTAGATATTTTGAATAACCCAGATATCACTATTGCGGCTATTCTCGGTGGTTACGGCAGCGGAAAAACTTATCTTTCTATGCAAATGGCATTATACAATGTAAAGGAGAAAGGCAGAAATAGTAAAATCTTAGGTGTACGAGAAGTTTCTGGTGAAGGTAAAGAGATCGGATTCCTTCCAGGCGACATGGAAGATAAAGTTGGGAGATTCTTTGAACCACTCTCTCAGTCTCTTAATGGCGGAGAGTTCGAATTACAGAGTTTGAAAGTATCTGGTGTGTTAGATACTAATGTACCGTTCTTTATGAAAGGTACTACTTATAATGACACTGTTATTCTCTGTGATGAAGCAGAAGATTTATCAGAAAGTCAAATTAAACTTATTGGTACACGACTTGGAGAGAACAGTAAAATTTATCTTGCAGGTGATTATAAACAATCCCTGTTAAGTAAAACGATTAATAATCCTCTAATTAAAATGTGCAATGAGTTTAAAGGAAATGAAAAATTTGGATGTATCTATCTTGGAGAAGATGTGCGATCAGAAACCAGTAAACTCTTCGCTGATCTTTTCGAAAAGGATCACTTCTAAAAATATAAGGATTACAAGGAGAAACATATGGAAGAATTATTTGATTTTCCAATTATGAAAAGTGGAGTAGATGAATTAGTTGCTGATATCATCAAAAGCAACTATGACAATCGTAGATTAATCATTAACGATGAAATCAATAACAATCTATTAGAATCCATCTGTTTATATATTTTGAAATATAATCAGGAAGATAAAGATGTTCCTGAAGATAAAAGAAAGCCTATTTGGATTATTTTAAATTCAGTAGGTGGAGTCGTAAACTTCGGAATGGGACTCATTGATTGTATTAAACATAGTATCACACCTGTTTATTGCTTAATAATTGGAATGGCTGCAAGTATGGCAAGTTATATTCCAATGGTCTGTGATAAATCATATATCTTTCCTAATAGTACAATTTGTATTCATGACGGACAAACCGGTATTATGCAGACTTCCAGAAAAGCAAATGACATCATGAATTTTTATAATAAATGTGATGAAAGATTAGCTGAACTTGTATATGCCAATACCTCTATTACCAAAGATTTTTTAGACGGTATTGCTGATCGAGAATATTATATGTTCCCAGAAGAAGCTAAAGAATTGGGAATTGTTGATACTATTGTTGGCGTTGACTGCCCTATTGATGAAATATTATGAAATATTCCAAAAAGGAATTGATTGCTAAGGTTTCAGAAAAAACAGGCTATCAAGAAGAAAATATAGCTGAAATATATGAAGCTTTAGAAGAAACTGTGTATGATTTACTCCTGTCAGCAAATGAACATAAGGATGTAGAAATTCGACTGTTCACAGGATTTGGTATGTTTAGTAAATTAGTACCAAGTCATGAGAAAAAGATGCCTGACGGAGAAATTAAAACAATAGAACCTACTTTAAAATTCTCTGCACGTTACAGTGCTCGCTGGAGGAAAGATAATATTAAAGAGTACAGAGAAGCTTTAAAATTGTGGGAAAGAGTGAAAGGAAGAAAAGGATGAATGGAGTAGAAATTAAAACAACAACTACTACCCAGATGAAAATCAAGAAGGCTACAATTGATGAACAGGGATCTGTTTACGTAGATGGCGAGGTAGTTGATCTTATCAATGCACTAAAGAATACATTTGAAGGCTGTATTTTTGATTTAGCTGTCACAGAAAAAACAGAGGTCCCTGTAGAGGACTGATGTTGAGTGTCCTGTGGTATATATTGCATTGAGAATAAAATAAATCACAAAAAGTATGTTGGTCAATCTATTGATATTAAATCACGATGGACTCAGCATAGACATACAAGTTCTTTAGTAAGAGATACATTTCTTTATAGAGCAATGGATAAATACGGTGTTGAGAACTTTGATTTTTATATACTTGAAGAATGCCAACCTGACGAGTTAGATATTAAAGAAATTTATTGGATAGCTACATTAGATACATATAATTATGGGTATAATATGACTCTTGGTGGATCAGGCTTGGTAGGTTACAAAGCTTATAATAGAAACTGTATTCCTAAAAATTTTGGAATGCTTTCTAATGGTGTAGACGAAACTGTACCTATTATAAAGTTAGATACTAACTATGAAGTGTTAGAGTATTATGTAAGCGTACAGGACTGTGCCAGAGCTAATGGCATAGCTTCCACAAACATTTCTAAAACTGCATCAGGGAAAAATAATACATGTCATGGATATATTTTTATGTATTTCAATGACATTAAGGATATGACCACTGATGAAATTATTTCTTATAGATTACATCAAAGAAAGAATTATAAAGATTCTACCCTAAAATCTATAGATCGAATCTCCTCTTCTGGAGAAATTATCAATAATTATGAAAGTATTAGTCAAGCAGCTAAAGAATTAAATTTAGATCCATCTTCTATAAGCAAGGTGTGTAAAGGAAAACTAAAACAAACTCACGGCTATAAATTTAGATATGCCGTAGTAAATAATAAAGAATAAAAGGAGAAATAATTATTATGACAAAAGCAGAAGTTATTACAAAAGTAGCAGAAACAACAGGAATCACAAAGAAAGATACAGGAGCAATGGTTGACGCATTTCTTCAGGTTATCACTAATGAACTAGCAAGCGGAGGAAAAGTAGCATTCACAGGATTCGGTTCTTTCTCAGTTGTTGAAAGAGCTGCTAGAGAGTGTCGTAATCCGCAGACAGGAGAAACTATGATGACAGAAGCTCGTCTTGCACCGAAATTCAAAGCTGGAAAAGCATTAAAAGATGCAGTGAAATAAATATTAAATTGCTGACCTGGTGAATTCCAGGTTGGCGATTTGTCCGGTTAGTCTAGCGGTTAAGACACTGCGCTTTCAATGCAGTAACATGGGTTCAATTCCCGTACCGGATGTTTGTATATTTGAGAGTTGTGGGTAATCTCAAATGTCATTTTCCGTATAGTTGTTTCTTTGGGGAGAACTGGAACTCCCCCCTCCTATTCTGCAAAGTAAATTCACAAGGTGTGGAACCGACCTGCTAAGTCGTGTGATCCGACAGGATTGAGTTTCGATTACTCTGCTTTGTGCTAGATAGCCAGATTGGTTCTGGTTGATAATTAGAAAATGGCTGCTGGGTGGCCTGACAATCTGGAAAGACAGATTAATGTTGCGTGTCCGGAAGGTCGAGGGTGCAGTCTTGAAAACTGTCTGGGTGTAAAAGCCTCTGGGGTTCGAATCCCTAACGCAACGTCCGGGAGAACGGTAGAGATGGAGATCTACGGCGGTCTGTAAAACCGTTGCAATTGCTTTGAGTGTTCGAATCACTCTTCTCCCATGAGGTTGACAAATTAAATCAAAATTCCATAAAACAAGTAGATAAGTTTTACTATGAGATGTGTATACGCATGGATTAGGTTTATTAGAAGGTTTTGTCTCTGATTGCAACAGATAATGAGCCTTTTGAGTCTACAAATACAGCAGGTTACGTAGGATCGGTTCCTCGGAGCTTTCATAGGGCTTGTAGATGGGTTCAACTCCCATACCTGCTACTATTAAGATACTTCGGTATCTTTTTTTTATTGGATGAAAAGGAGGTGCTCTAGTGGCACAAGAAGTTGAAAAAAAGCCTGTACCAAGAGCAAAACCTAAAGCACCTGCTCAAAAAGTTATTGATCGTGCTATTGATGAAGCTCTCTATGAAGTAGGGCGTACTAAATTTACATGTAATATGTGTGGAAAGCTGAAAGATGCTTCCGACTTTTATAAAAGTACAGATCCTCTATGTACTACTGGTGTGACAAGAATATGTAAAATGTGTGCAGCAAAGTTGGCATATTCTGAAGATTTAAAAGGTAATAAGAAAGCCCCTGATGAACAGAGTGTCCAGTTAGCGCTCAGATATTTAGACAAACCTTTCTTTCAAAAGCTTTATGATGAATCTATTCTTGAAGCTGCTAACACTATGTCTGGTCGGCCCAAAAATAATACCTGGACTAGTTATATAAAAAATATATCTATGCCACAATATAATACATTAACTTGGAAAGATGGTGATTGTGGCAATAGCTCTACTCTTCTACCGTTTATTGGGTCTGTAGATAACTCTGATGAAGTAAAAAAAATGTATAAAATCAATAAAAGAACTGTTATTTCAGCTCTTGGTTATGATCCATTCGAATCTGCTGCTGATGCAGATAAACCATTAATGTATGGAAAATTAGTAGGTTTCCTCGATGAAAGTACGCAAGACGATGAATTGAAGTTAGGTGCCTGTGTAGAGATTGTACATAGTCTTAACCAATCTGAAAAAATCAATACTGTAATTAATGCTCTGCAGAAAACTCCAGAATCTATTATAAAAAATTCTGCTACTATCAAAGCTCTTGAAGCCACTAAAAAAGACATTATGAAAACTACTCTTGATTTGGCTCGTGATAATGGAATTAGTATTAAGCATAGCAATCATAATACTAAAGGTGCTAATACCTGGACCGGGAAAGTAAAAGAGCTTAAGGAAATGAAGCTTCGTGAACAGGAAGTAAATGCTTTTGATATAGGAACTTCTCAAGGTATGCTTCAGGTTGCGGAAGCCAGTACTGCTGCAATCATGAAACAGTTGGCTTTAGATGAAAATGACTATACTGAAATGATATCAGCCCAACGTCAGAAGGTGTTGGAATTAGAAAATAAATGTGATGCTGCGGTTGAAGAAGCACGTATTCTTCGTAGAGAGAACGATGATCTAAAAAATTTCCTTAGAGATAAGAAATTGATTGATGAAAATGATGAGGTGATTGTGGAATGAAACAGACTGATTCTGGTATATGGGTTCCAGATACACCTACTATTTTTGTTAAGCCTACGGAAGAAATTATTTCTCAGCGTAAAATGGAAGGAATGCAGAAACTTTCTGAAATTAAACAATGGGGATTAAGGAATCCAACTAAATTTATGGAAAGATTCATAGGTGTTGACCTTCTTGATGTGCAGACCTATACATTTATGAATTCTTGGGATAAGATGTATGCTCTATGGCTATGTACCAGAAACTACGGAAAATCGACATTGCTTGCTTTATATTACATGACAAGAGGTATGCTTCTTAATAACTGTAGATGCTACATATGTGCTGGCACCAGTGACCAATCCATAGAAACTTTTGAAAAGATTGTATCTATCGCTAAAAATGAAATTGAGTCATTCACTGGATTAACTGATGTATTTAGGAATGAAGTTGTCATTAATATGACCAATAATGATGGTTTTATAAGAAATCCTGCAGGCTTTACTTATAGATTGTATAATGGTAGCTTCGTTAAAACACTTAACAGTAACGTCAACGCAAAAAGAGGTAAAAAATATAATACGGTTTTATATAAATAAATCTTAGGAGGAACGTATAATGCCAAACAAAAACTGGGACACTGCTGAAGTGTCTTTTTTAATTGCAAATTATAATACGCTTTCAAATGAAGAAATAGGTATTCACTTAAACAGAAGTACAGGTGCCATAACAGCTAAATGCTACCAACTTGGATTAAAAAAGAAACAGACTTGGTCAGACAGCGAAATTTCTTATTTAAAAAGTAATTATAATTTTCTTACGCAAGAACAAATAGCTAATTACTTAGGACGCACTAAAAGTGCTGTGAATATAAAGGCTAGTAAATTAGGATTAAAAAAAAGATATGAATATAACCATGATTATTTTGAATGTATAGATTCTGAAGATAAAGCTTATTGGTTAGGTTTTATTTGGGCTGATGGGGCTTTATTTAAAAATGAAAAAGCTAACTCAGGAGAACTGTCTATTGAATTGCAATTACAAGATAAAGAACATTTAAAAAAATTCAATAAAAGTATAGACGGAAATTTACAAGTAAAAGAGAGAACACGATCAAATTGTTTCAGTGGGAAATACAAAGATAATGTATATACTACTTGTTTTATTCGCGTACATAGCATCAAGATCGTCAATGACTTAATTAAATTAGGATGTACTCCAAATAAATCAGCAACTATTGGATTACCAGATTTGCCTGAAAATTTAATGTGGCATTTCATTAGAGGCTACTTCGATGGTGACGGCTGTGTAGTTTATCAAGATCATAAAACCAATGTAAGATGTGACTTCACTTCTATCTCTTCTTCTTTAGTCAACCAACTCAGAACATGGTTATATCAACATGGAATCAATTCATATATTACACATGATAAAAATAAATTAAGATTGTGCATCGCTGGCAGAGACTATAATCTTCTATTCTTATCTAAAATCTATGACAATTCTACAATTTATTTATCTAGGAAATATCAAAAACAACTTCAAATCAGAAATCATATCATTCAAAAAAAAATCAGCTTAATTGCCTCGTTTATTGGTAACAATAAATTACGAAAGTCAAATGGGAAAGAAAACTGGAAGTGCTGAAATGCGAACCAGACTGGAAGGCTGTATTTAAAAGTACAGTCACAGGCAGAGCATAGAGAATGAACCTGTGAAAACAGAATATAATTTCTCCAAGAGTCCCCATCTCCTTACTAAGGATGAAAAGGTATGCCGAACTTATAAGAAATACAATTATAAGAATTAGAAGATAAAAAGCTTCTAAGATAACATATGAAAAGAGCTGAAGCAGTTTGTTTTGATGAATCTGGTTTCCTGGACGAAGAAGTATTTCAGGTTATTGAACCATATACAGCTCAGGATAAGAACTTTAAAATGGGTGGAAGTGTAAATGTAACTACTCTTCCTAAAGAATTGCCTAACCAATTACTCTACACTTCAAGTGCCAGCACTACTGATTCTTACTTTTATAAAAAGTATAAAGAATACAGTAAAGCTATGATCTGGGGTTCCAAAGATCATTTTGTAGCAGACATCAACTGTGAGATTATGTTTAATGCTACATATAGAGGTAAGATTTATCCAGCATCTCTGTTAACCAAAGAAAAGGTTGACAATGCAATGCGTGAAAATAAAGAAAAAGCTCTTCGTGAGTATTACAATATATTCACTTCTGATGGCGGCGCAGATGCCATCTTCAAACGTTCTATGATAGTAAAAAATTCTACTATCCGTCCCCCAATTATGTTTAATGATACAAAAGACAGACTTTTTGCCTTAGCATATGATCCAGCTAGATCTATGGATAACTCTTTTGTCCTTGTTGGAGAATATTATAAAGATTCTTCCGACAATTGGAGAATGCGTATTGCTAATGGTATTAATTTTATGGATCTTAGTAAAAAGAATAAAACTCCTATGCGTACACCTGAACAGGTCAAGAAACTGAAACAACTGATTCTTGACTATAACGGTGATGGAGTCGATGACTATACAAACATAAGTAATATCTTTATAGATGCTGGTTCTGGTGGTGCCGGTGTTAATATTGCAGATTATCTTATGGAAGATTGGTATGAAGAAGGACATGAAGGTGAACAGAAATATTTACATAGAGGTCTTATAGATAAAGAACAGTCGTCTGATTATGTCAAAAAATTTCCTAATGCTGTAGATAAAATTAAATTATTACCGCCTACTATGTATAAATCTATTATCTATGAAGCTGCTATTGAAATGATGAGACTTGATCTCATAGATTTCACTGCTGAGTATGATAATAAAGGATATTTAACAATGCTAGATATAGACGAAAAAGAAATGGCAAAAGCAAAAAAAGATTTAATTGCTAAGTATAAAGATAAATCTATGTCTAAAGGTGAATTAGATCGTTTAGTTGAAGAAGAACTTCAAGAAAGAAATTTGGCCTCAACTAAAATTTATAAACTATCTCCTGATGAGGAACTTGGTCTAGTACAGATCGACTCGCTAAAGGAGGAAATGGTTAATATGGTACGAAAGAAACGAGAATCTGGTAAAGATGGCTTTGAACTGTCTACAGAGAAGCAAAACAAATTGCATGATGATCGTTCGTATTGTTTCTCAATGCTTTGTTATGGACTCTCAGAACTTCGTAGAGAACATATTAAAAATAAGAAACGTCCCAAAAAAGAAAATATAGCTGCTGCTATGCCTATTCGTAAAGGTGTAGTAAGAAAAATGTTTAGTTAGGAGGTGAGACATTGGCTATTAAAGAGGAAAAAACAACTCAAGAGATAAAAAATTATGCTCTTAAACAACAGGCATTACAAGAAAAATTCGCTCAAGTAAAGCAAGCCGTACAGCTTATTGATTTAACTAAAACAGAAACAAGAACATTTACTGTATTTAGTAAAGATAAATTACGTCAATATATGCAAAACCCTAAAACCAATGAATCTAACCTTCGTAATTTGAGCAGATTCTTATATAGAGTTTCTCATAATTACAGAAGACTTATCTCCTATCAGGCAGAAATGGTAGATTTAACAGCTCTTAATGTTATACCTCAGATAGATTTTACTGAGGATGCGCATGACGATGAAAAAATAAAGACTAGTTATTTTAATACTTTAGTACAACTTGATAAGATGAATATGCAGTCAGAGATTTTAAAATGCCTATTGATTGCATGGCGTGAAGATACATTTTATGGTTATACATATGAAGATGATTCTGGATTCTTCATTTACCCTCTTGATGGAGATTATTGTAAAGTATCTTCTGTCAATTATGATGGCACTCTTAATTGTGCCTTTGATTTCAGTTATTTCAGAAGTCATACTGCCGACTTAGAATACTGGGATTCTGAATTTAATTCTAAATACAATTCCTTTCAAAGTGACAATACTCTTCGTTGGCAAGAGTTGGATCCAGAAAGAACTTTTGTAATTAAAGTTAACATTGATGATCCAACACTTAACATGCCACCTCTTTCTGGTTTGTTCGAACCACTTATTGATCTTATTGATCTCCAAAGTATTCAGTCGGTAAAAGATGACTTATCAATCTATAAACTTCTGGTTGCAAGATTAGAAACACTTACTAACTCTGACGAACCAGATGATTTCTCAGTAGATATTGATACAGCCATTGAATATTATAATAGACTAGTTGAATCTCTTCCAGATTGTGTATCTGCAGCTATCTCCCCTCTTAAAATTGAACCTATAGAGTTTCAAGGTGACCAGACTCAAGATGTTAATAGAATTGCTACTGCTACTTCGAATTTATTTAAAAATTCTGGTGGTGCACAGATTCTTGATAATGACAAAGTCTCAGGTACGACAGCTTTTACTGCTGCTATTCTTTGTGACACAATGATGGCTATTAAAACTGTCCTTCCACAGATAGAAGAACGAGTTAATAGATATCTTACTTTTGCTATTGGTGATGATCATGCTAGAGTAAAATATTTTGAGGTATCTCCTTATACAAAAGCTTCTAAAAAAGAAGAACTTATGAAATCTGGAGAACGAGGTGTGCCAGTAAAGCTAGCCGTTGCTGCTCTTGATGGTATCTCACCTCTTGAAGCTTTATCTATGGATTATCTTGAAAATACTGTTCTAAAACTTCACGAAACATGGATTCCTTTTAGTACTTCTTTCACATTGAGTGGATCTGCCTCACAGCAAGTTATTGATGGTAAAACAGATGATACAAAAGGTGGAAGACCTCAATCCGACAACCTTACAGATGAAGGTGAAAAAAGTAGAGAATCAGAAAAGTCCAGTGAACAGGAGGGATAATAGATGAACAAACATTTTATCCGAACTGCTGACCAGGAAACAGCAAATATTTTAAAATCTATTGGCTTTCCTCAGGTCGGCTATACTAAAGGTATCTATACATTTGCAAATTGTTCATCTCTTTCTTTTGCAAATGTAAATATAGATATAAACAAGCTAACTTATACCGATATTTATTGTGCAAGTTAGTACTCCTCTTCTATGAGGATAAAAATACACAATAGAAAGGAGGCTAACATGAAGAAAAAAGTACTTACATTAGATGATCTCTATTCTTTTTTTGAACAGAGGAATCAGACAACTGTATTCAGTGCCAAAGAGTCTGGATATAATATTGCAGTTCAGGTTCCGGCAAAATTTGAATTAGAAGATTCTGATGAAGATGATGGTTTTTTACGAACTAAATTCAAAGTAAATCATTTATATGAAAATAGAAATAAATCTTATATATCTGAAGAAGCTCAGTTAGAAGCTTTACCGTCTTTACACTATAGACCAGTTCTGGCCGCTATTACCACTTTATCTGATGGAACTACTGATTTTACTTCTCATGCTATGGAATTTGATGATGAAGGAAACATTACATACATTGAGCAACCTATTGGTGTTTTTGTCAATCCTGAAGGATATCATCTTGAGTATGATAAAGAACATGATAAAACATATGTTATTGCCGATGCGGTAATTTATAACGATTATTGTGCTCCAGCATGTGAAATTATTCAGCGTAAACAAGGAAGTAAAGTAAGTTGTGAATTAAGTATTTCAGAACTCTCTTTTGACACTAAGGATAAAGTGCTTCACTTAGATAAATTCAGATATAATGGTGTGACTTGTTTAGGCACTGATCCTATCACCGAGAAACCCGTTGAAGAAGGTATGGAGGGTGCCAGATTAGATATTGCTGATTTCAGTGAAGAGAATAATAGTCTTTTTACTAATACAGAAGAAAAATTACTAAAGGTTATTCAGTCTTTGCAGGAGACTCTTGCTAAGTTTGAAATTGAAGAACCAACGAAAGGAGGAAACCAAACGTTGAAACTCAATGAATTATTAGAGAAATACTCTAAAACTGTTGAAGACCTTGACTTTGATTATGAGTCTATGTCCGATGAAGAGTTAGAGGCTAAGTTTGCTGAATTATTCGAAGATACAGAAGATCCAAACGAACCGGTAAAAGAACCAGTTGCTGATCCGGAAGCTGATCCAGAATCAAATGACAATTCAGAGTTTAGCAATAAAAAAAGATATACAAAAAAAGAAAATGGTAATACTGAAGTTACTTTTGAAATTAGTCATGAAGATGTAAGAGGTGCATTATATACTCTTCTGTCTACTTGGGAAGAAAATGATAATGAATGGTATTTTATTAATGCTACATATGATGACCATTTTGTATATAGCAACTGGGATGAAAGTAAAATTTTCCGTCAGGGCTATGCAAAAGATGGTGATACAGTATCTCTCTCAGATGAAAGAACAGAATTATTTAAAGAGTATCTTACACTTTCAGAAAAAAGTGAATTAGAAGAACTCAGAAGTAACTATGCTGCTCTTCAGAATAGAGTTAATGAGTACGAATCAAAAGATAAAGAAGCTGTTCTTGGTGCTGAAATTTACACTGAACTGAAAGATAGAGAAGATTTTAAAGAACTGATCAAAAATCAGGCTATCTACAGTGTAGAAGAAGTACAGACAAGAGCCGATGCTATTTTAGGTAAATATGTTAAAGAAAAAGGCACTTTCAACTATCAGCAGAAACCTAGTGCTATTGGTTTTACTGAACCTAAGAAAGCTAAGAAACCATATGGAAGTTTATTTAAGGATTGAGCTATCAAATAGCTCTTTTTTATTGCCTAAAAATATTTAAAGGAGGAAATAAAAATGGCATCTAATTTTCAGAAATTTATGGCCACTGCTGAAAAACACGCTGTTGCTGGTAGCTCTAAGCTGAAAGCTACTATTGCAGGTCATATTTATAACATTCAGATTGAAGAAGATCTGGACAACGGATCAATTGTTGCAAAAGGCGATTATATCAAACCGGAGACTTATAAAGCTAAAGATTCTACTGGTTTTGCTGGTGTAGTACTGGATAAAGCAGCTAACGGAAATTGGTATGTAGAAGTTAAAACACCAGGAGATGCTCTGTTACTGCTCCAGGTACCAATGTTATACGAAGAATATACTACCGCTCTTAAACATGAAAGTAATTTCTATAACGCAAATGGTGACATCGTTCGAGCATATGAGCTTTATGTAGGTGATGTGTTTGAAGTATCATCTGAAGGATTTAGTGGTACTCCTACTAAAGGTGCAACTGTAACTGTAGCAGACAAAAAGCTGACAATTGGTTAATGAAAGGAGGAATACATAATGAAACTTAATTTTTCAAGTAATGAAGTAAGAAATATTTTTGCTGAAAATGATTATGCAGAGTACTCCCAGCTTATGTTTGACACAGCTAAGGGAGAAGAAAAAGTATCTACAAAAGATGCCAATAATAAAATCAGAGAGATTATGTTCTCTGTACTTGGAGTAGATGAAAACTGCTCAAGAAAAGAACTTAGAAAAGCTATTCGTAGACATAAAATTGATGTATTTGAAATTATCGAAGAGACAGTAGAGAATCTGCTTGTTTCTGGTTGGGGAGAAAACCCATTCTTCAATGAATTTGTAGAAATCAAATCTATGGCTGACGGTGATACTAATGAATTTTATGTACCAGATGAAGTTATTCTGACAGTGTCTGAGCTTTCCGGTAATCACCATGATATTATTAGACAGCGTCTGGCAGAAGGACAGACATTTTCTGTTAGAACCTCATGGTATGGAATTAAAATTTACGCAGAATATGAGCTGTTTATGGCAGGTCGTATTGACTGGGCTGGATTCGTACAGAAAATCTATGAAGCTTTTGACAAGAAAATTAACGATATGGTATATGCGGCTGTAATGGCAGCAGGTGAGAAGGTTCTCCCGTCCACACAGTTTAATAAGACAGGTACACTTGCAGCAGCTACAAAAGATGAGTTTATGACTCTAATCGAAGATGTACAGATGGCTACAGGTGATGAAGTAGTTGTTATGGGTACCAAATCTGCTCTTGCAAAACTTTCTGCTATGGAAGATATCACTTGGGTATCTAATGCAATGAAAGATGAAAGACACACTACAGGCCGTTTAGGTATGTTTGAAGGTATTCGTCTTGTTGAAATTCCGCAGAGATTTGCTAACAATGACACAAGTAAAAAGTTAGTAGATAATACTAAACTTCTGATTATGCCAGTAGCTGATAACAAATTTATCAAGATCTACAATGAAGGCGACGCTCAGATTAAAGAAGTATCTGATGGAAATACAAATATGGATAAAACTATTGAGTATGAATATCAGATTAAAATGGGTGTGGCCACAATTATTGGAAAGCGTTTCGGAGTTTGGACACTTAAATAAAAAACTATTTAAAGAGGTGGAATTACCACCTCTTTAACTGATTAAAAAGGAGTAATAACATGGCAACAAGAAGAGCTGCAACAAAAACTGTTGCTACTACTGAAAATACTACAAAGGAAACAGCTCCTGTTAAAACTACTAAAAAGTTTGAACAGAACGAACTTATTGAATGTCGTTCTTTAGTGCAGGGAACATTATTTATGCCTGGTAAACAAAGTGATATCCTATACCGTTGGGATGGATATGGAGATGTTCGTGAAGTAGAATATAGAGATTTGTACTCTCTTAAATCTAGCCGATCCCCATATATTTATGATCCATGTTTCCAGATTGAGAATGATGAATTATTAGAAGATCCTAGATGGAAAGATGTAAAAGATCTTTATGATAATCTTTATGATGCTTCTGATATTAATCAGTTTCTTGCTCTCTCACCAGCTCAGTTTAAGAAAGCACTTGCTGAAGTTCCTAAGGGACTTAAAACAGCAATTAAAATTGAGGTAGCAACTAGACTGGATAATGGTACATTTGATTCTATTCAGAAAGTACGTGCTGTAGATGAAATTTGTGGTACAGAGTTAGAAAAAATGATTTAGGAGGTGTTCTATGACCTCTTATGAAACAGTATTTAAACGATTTGAAAATAAAGTTGAAGATATAAAAGTATTAAAATTAGCGTCTGATGACTGGACTGAATTGTGCTTAGAATGGCTAAATAGTGCTATTGCAATGATTGAATTAGACCAGTTAAAAATAGAACATGATTTAACGAAAAAAAATGATGTTCTGTTCGAATTCGAGGACACCCTTACTAATGGTGAAATAGAAGTCGTTGCTTTATATATGGTCGTTGCTTGGTATGATATTCGTTTGAATTCTTTAGAGCATACTAATATGTTTTATGGTTCAAAAGATGAAAAATGGACCAGCCAAAAAGAACATGCCAATTATATTATGAGCATTCAAAAGAAATATAAAAAGGAAGCCAGAAAATATTTTAGGAATCACTCTTCCAGAAGTAATTCTTATCTGGATGGTGATCAGAATGAAGTATAAATACGGAACTTTTAATGACAATCAGTTCTCTGATTATATAGAATTACTACATAATAAAATTCATTGGCTTTTAATCTATCAAGAAAACTCTTATCCAAAACTTGACAATTATTTTAATAACTTGCAATTATATATTGCAGCATTAGCTGAATTAATCCCATCACCTTATATAATTGATTTGGCTAATACAATAGAATGCGCCAAACTTGAATTTAATAATCCTAATTTCAACCATCAAAAATATAGAAAAATAATTTTTGATGCTCATTCTATCATAGATAAAATAGGTGATAACCATGAGTGATATTTTCAAAAAAAGAATGGCTTTATGCGGTAATACTGTATCAGACAGTATTCGTACTCAGTCAGACGAAATCATGCAGAAAACTTTCACCAATGACTTAGGTTACAGACAATGTAAGCTATATTCTAGGACTATGGAATACTTAGAAGATGTTGAAATCAAATATCAGTATTCTCAAACCTATACAATCAATAAGGACCAGGTTGAGTATCTGGCTCAATTCAGACCTGGCTATTTCCCTGAAAAGAAATATATGGACCAAGATAGTATTGAACGTTTTGGTTTTTATCTTGAAATACCGGATAAGAACACAGGTGTTCATGAACTATGGCTTATTTTAGGGAAGAATGATAAAAACTCTTTCATAAGATATAACATTCTTAAATGTAATTGGATGTTTAAATGGATAAAGAATAAACAAATTTATAGTTGTTTTGGTGTATTAAGAAACCGCAACAACTACAACAGTGGCGTATGGAGCGATGGTTTCTTTACATCGGTAGATAATCAGTCACAGTTTATTGTCCCTACTACTCCAACTACGCAAACAATTGATTATAATGATCGTTTCATGTTGAGTGATTCTATGATTAGGCCTTTAGTTTTTGAAGTGTCAAAACTAGAAGATACGTTCCCATGCGGAGTAACTAAAGTAACGCTTAAACAGGATCATTTCAATAAAGTTACAGATAATGTTGAATTAAAAATATGTGACTATTATGACTCTCCGGTTATTCCTCAAGAGCCAGAAATAGAGGACATTGTTTTATCATGTTCAGGTACTAATAGAGCTTTACGTGTTGGAGGCTCTAAAAGAACTATTTCAGTTGTGAGTGATATTAAAGATAAATCTGTCATTTGGTCTTATGAGTTCAATGGAAATAAATTATCTGTAGAAGAATTATCTAATGACTTTGAAATCTCTGAAGGTAAAAATACGTTAAGTATCAAAGCTTTGTTAAATTATAATAATTTAGGAAAAGTAATAAAGATTATTGCTACTCTTCCAAATAAGCAACCATCTTCTATTGAATTGGAGGTGATGCGATGAATCAAGAGCGTATTGATAGATTATTTTCTTGTAGAAATGAACAGGGATTTGACAGTATTTCTTATGATAAGAGAAAAATCTTAGAGGATTTATACAAAGATTCAGATATTATTGAAATCTTAAATAATAAAGAACTTCAAGCAGTTAATGCGTGTCCGGAAGATTATTATAATGTAAATATTTATTCTTTTTTAAAGATTCCAGATGCACAAAGTAAAGTCAAAAACTTTATTTGTTTTGAAGTAAATGACACTGAAATTGTATACTCAAATAATATTATGGTTTCTAAACAAATTATTTTTAGAACTATAGCTCACCAGGATGATGTCAGTACTATTTGGGGTATTGATCGACAGGATTTACTAGCAGCTTTAGTTAAAGAAAGATTTCAATGGTCAAACATATTAGGTACGCAGTTAATAAAAACATATGACTCTGGCAAAGTGGCTGAAAATGGTTATTACTATAGGAATATGTATTTTGAACAGACTGCTCCGAATGATATTCAAAATAGGCTTAAGAGTAATCGCTTAGATAAGTTAGGTCGTGATTATTATGGATAAACTTCTCATTTATTTAGGTGAGAATCTTAAAATTAATGATCAGATTACTATTTATCAACCTTCTATTCTTGATATAGCTAAATATGGAGAAAATCATTATTTTAATGTAGTTTATAAAATATGTTCTATACCTTCTGATTATAAGTCTGAATTGTGGGATCTTGGTTATAACTATAGTAAGTTGGATGATTTTGATTTATTCATACTTCTTACTCGTGATATAGGTGTTGAAGATACCTGTCTTCTTTTAGGTGACACTATTTCATTGAAAGATATGACACCTTTAGTCGATCCGGAAACTCATAATATAATGCTTTATGATGAAAATACTGAATTAATAATTACTCGTGATATATACATAGAAATGATATCTTTCATTCGTGAGATGCACAATATTCATCCTAAGCGTGAACGAGCTGCAAACAAAGAAACCTTACAGCTATTAGTAGATGAAGATAGAAGAAAAAAAATTCAAAGAGTAAAAGAAGCTTCTCAAGAACCCTCTCCGGGTTCTTTTTTATTGCCTTTAATTTCATCTATGGTAAATAGTCCTGGTTTTAAATATGACATTAACAGTCTTAAAAGTCTTGGAATCTATGCATTTTTAGATTCTGTTCAAAGGATTCAGGCCATTAATACTGCTGCCTCCATCTCTGCAGGAATGTACAGCGGAATGGTTGATATGTCTAAGAATCCAAATCTACTTAAACAATTAAATTGGTTGCGTGACTTATCTAATGAGTACTCCTCTTCGAGCAATGTACGAGTCACTAAAACCGAATAATAAATCAAGGAGGAAAATATTATGGCAAATTTTGATTCTCTGGTTATTGATAGAGTCTTAGAAATTGTTGGTGAAAATAGCGATGGAGAATTACTCTATCTGTTAAACAATTTATCTAATGTTTCTATTAATACAACTTCTGAAAGTAAAGATAAAACAGACGCTCTTGGCGTATTAATTAAGAGATTTTATACTTCCAAATCTGTAGAAGTATCTGCTGATTGTAACTTACTTTCATTCTCTATGCTGTCTCAGACTTTTGGTACAGATAAGATTGTTGCTTCAAAAGAATCTAAGATTCTTGCACCAAAAATCTTACATATTGATACTACAGGTATTAAAGAGTATACAATTCCTGAGAAGCTGAAACCGAAAGCTCCACTTACAAAGCTTTATGCTCTGGAAGCAAATGGTACTTTAGGAAAAGCATATAGTGCTTCTTCTACTGCTGCTCCATCTGCAACTGAATTTGTATATGCTGAGGACAGTGGAAAAATCACTCTTCCAACTGGAGTAACAGGTACTCTTATTGCTAAATACGAGTATGAAACAGAAAACGGTGTTAAGGTTACTAATGAGTCTGATAAGTTCCCGACTACTTCTTCTATTACAATGAAAGTTCTCGTTGCAGACACATGTTCTGTAGATGTAGTTCGTGCAGCTTATATCGTATTCCCAAGTTTCCAGGTATCACCAGATTGCGATCTGACACTTGAAACAGATAGTACAATTACATTCTCTGGTGTAGCTCAGAGAGATTATTGTCAGACAGGTTCTCCACTGTATTACATTGTAATGACAGAGGATGATGTAGAGGAATAATCCTTGAATTGTTATGCCCCGGATTCGTCCGGGGCATTTCTAATAAGGCAAAGGAGGAATACTCAATGAAATCAAAACCAAGAATTTGTGTAACTTGTGGCACTACTTATGAGTATTGTCCTAAGTGCACTAAAGATGCAGATAAACCTGTTTGGATGGTAGCTTTTCATACAGAAGAATGTAGAAAAGTATATAACATTATTGCTAAATACAATACTGGTGATGTGACCAAAGAGGATGCAAAAAAAGAATTGGCTGATGCTGTTACTCATAAAACAAGATTTACTAAACCTATTCAGGATAAAGTAAATGAAATTATGAAAGAAGAACAGCCTAAAGCAAAAACTAAAAAAATAGTGACGGAAAATTAAATATTTTATTGAGGGGAAAGCCGCACTATTTTTGCAGTTTCCCCTTATTTTTTTCGGAGGAATTAAATGGAGATTGTAATACCTAACTTAAAAGGAGTTCCTTATGATCCTGTTCAAGCAGTAAAAATTATTGATCCAAATCAACAGAAACTCTACCTCAAACATGGATTAAAACCTTTAGATGTTTATTATAGTCCAGATGTGATTGTAATGTTGTTTGATAAAAAAGAAAGTTATCCGTATTACAAAGAATATCAAAATTATACTTTGGAGTGATAACGTGAGGAACTATAAAAAAAGATCTAAATATGGTGTCGATCAAACTACTAAAGGTAAACAGAATCGTACTGTTATAGATAGAAAAACAGAAAAAGAAGTATGTTTCGATTCTCTATTAGAGAAAAGATTTTATGAAGACATCGTATGCGCTGGATTGGACTCTGGTGAAATTGTAGATTATGAATTACAAAAAAAATATAAATTGCAACCGTCTTTCAGGCATAATGGAAAGACTATACGTGCAATAGATTATGTTGCTGACTTTTGGGTCAAATACTCAGATGGAAGCGAACGTGTCTACGACACTAAAGGTGGAATGGTTGATCCTTCTGCCAAGATTAAACGGAAACTGATGTATTATATCTATCCTGATTTGGACTATGTATGGATCACTCATACTAAGTCTACTGGTTGGATCGATTGGGATGAAAATGAAGCTTTAAAAAGAGCAAGGAAGAAAGAGGGAAAAAAGGATGGAAATTAATATTTTAGAATTTGTAAAAGAATATAAAGAGAACCCAGTAGGGGCTTTAGAAAAACTTGAAGTTGAAAATTATGTGCCGTTTGCTACTAAACGAGCACTTATAGATACAGTTATTGAAAGTATTATTGAATATGATACTTCTCTTCTTACATACGAACCAATGAATAAGCATTTAAACTTTTCTCTGACATGTGTGGTTATCTATACTAATCTCACCTACGAAGACGAAGAAGGCCTTGATGCTTATGATGCCTTAGTATCTTCTGGTCTTTTAGATAAAATTATTGAAATGATTGGTGTTGATTATGGAGATATGGTCGCTATGTTTGAAGAAACACTTTCTGCTCGTATTTCATTTACTAACTCTATGTCTAATAGATTAAGTGCATTATTTGGAATATTAGAAAATGTTTTTAAAGAAGCTACTCCGGAACAGTTAGATTATTTACGAAAGTTGGCTGATGTAAAAGATGGGGACAATTCCACAGTTAAGAAAGCTGATTGACCAGGGAATAACTATTGGTTTACAGCAGTTTGTTAATGACTACAAGCCTAAGATGGAAAGAGATGCACAACAGTCAGAAGAAAAATATTATAATGACTATTCCTCTTGGGCGGATGGTTATAGACTTTATGATTTAAAAAATATTCATACAATTACAGGCTTTGCTTATAGTCGAAGTGCAGAGCTTAGAGCACGATTTGATTCAAGCCATATGTCTGGAGGACATGGCATATGGGAACCATTGGAAGGTGATCCAGAAATAGTTTTTTCTTGGGGATTTGAAACAGGTAATCATGGATTTCGTAAAACAATAACTCCTATCAGAAATTATTGGGAACAATATTTTCGTGCTAGAAAAATGCATGCCAAAGGGCAAGCAACAAAATTCGTTATCAGCGGATTACATTCTGTTGGTTTATAAAGTGAGGTGAGAAAATGGCTGATTATATAATAAACGTTGGTGTACAAGTCGAGGACAGTGCGCTAAATGCATTAGAAACACGAATTAATTCTTTAAAAGAGAAGCACATTAAACTAGGTGTGGAATTAGGTAATACTAAACAGCTAACTAAGAATGCACAGACAGCGGTAAAAACAATAAGTAAAGCAACTGCCAAAGCCGCTAAAAATACTCCTGTTATTAAGGGATCTAATCTTGTAGAACAGATGGTAAATCCTGAAGAAGCTTTAAAATCTATGGCTAATACAGTCAGTAAGCTGTCAAGGTATCAGGACAAGCTTGATCTAGGAGAAGTAAAACTTTCCGTAAATCAAGGTATTATGGGGGAGCTTGATGGACTTTTAGCCAAACTTAATGAAATAAAATCTACAGCTAAAAACATGGGCTCTATTAAGCTTACTGTTGGAGACAATATAAAAACTAAAGACGGTAAAATAGTTGTTGGAGAAACTACTAGTTCTTCTAATACTGCAAGATCTACAGGCATTACTCTTAGACAAGCTCAAGCTGAAATTAAGAGAAATATGAAGACAATAGGAACCCTACAGGAACAGTATGTAAGTGGGATTATTGATGAAAGTACTTATAAACAGTCAAAGAGAACTATAGGACATAGAAATTCTCAGCTGGCTAGACAGATACAAAATCAAGGTACTGCTTCTGATTGGGTTACTTCTGCATCTGACATTCGAGGAGCACAGGCTAAGAATCAAGAAGCATACAAAGCAATGACTCAGAGTGCTTCAGAATATGACAAAGTTATCACTAATTTGGGTGAAAAACAGAAGACATTCAATAAAATGGCTCAAGTATATAATCCTAACAATGGTAAACCATTAGATAAAACTCTAGGACAAGGTTATGATGAAAGATTAAAATCTTTCAATGATACATATGAGCAATTAAAAAAATCTCGTGATAGTCTTGCGACTCTTACTGGAGACGAAAGAGACACTGAGCAAGTACGTTTTGCTGCTCTCCACTCTGAAGCCAATCGTCAAGCTAGGTATCTCGGTAATACTAATCAGTTTTTCTCACGTACTCCAAATAGATATAGCCGTTCAGAATATATTGGTACAGATTTAGATCCAGCATCTGATAAGGTCCGTCTTAAGATGGAACAAATGTCAGCAGATCTGGCAAAAGGAAGCAAATACACAACAGAGTTTAATGCAGCACAAGGTAAAATGTATGCTACTATTGATAGAGGGTCTGGTGTATTTGAAAAATATCAATTAGCATATAAAAATGGTCCAGGTAATATTGACCAGTCTCTTACTAAAGTTACACAAAGTGTAAAACCTTTATCTAGTTATCTTTCTGAAATGGGACAAAAGTTCCGTAGTCTTAGCCAGTATCTTGTAAGCAATTTTGGATTCCAAGCATTAACAACGGGTGTCAGATCCGGTGTCGAATCAATAAAAGAATTAGATTCAGCGATGACTGAACTTAAGAAAACATCAGATGGTACAAAACAAGAATATAGAGACTTTACTACTCAGGCTAGAACTGATGCCAAAGACATTGGTAGTACAACCACTCAGATTACTAGTAGTGCTGCTGATTTTTCTCGTCTTGGATATAGCTTAAATGAATCTCAGACTTTAGCTAAAAATACAGGTATTTTAAAAAATGTATCAGAATTCGGATCTATAGATGATGCAACAACCGCTATGATTTCCATGATGAAAGCATACGATGTAAAAGTTGATGATTCTATGGATCTCGTTGATAAAATGAATCTTATTGGTAACAACTATGCAATTTCTACAGACGGAATTGCCACTGCTTTACAAGATTCAGGTTCAGCATTGGTAGCAGCGGGGAACGACTTTGACAAGTCAGTTGCTCTTGTTACGGCAGCAAATAGTGTAGTGCAGGATCCATCGAAGGTAGGTGCTGGTCTTAGAACAATTGCATTACGACTTAGAGGCACTTCTGCTGAAGAATTATCTTCTATGGGTGAAGATACAGAAGGTCTTGTAGAGACCACTTCTAAACTTAATTCAAATATTAAATCTCTTACTGCCGTTAACGGTAAGGCTGGAGTTTCTATTCTTGATATGAATGGAAACTATAGAGATACTTATGATATTTTAAAAGATATCTCTCAGGTTTGGGATGATATTGGTAAGCAAGATTTGGCAGATGGTCAGAATAGACAGGCTGCTCTGCTTGAAATGATGGCAGGAAAAAATAGAAGTAATATTCTTGCATCCATATTGCAGCATCCTGAATTGCTTACAGATGTTTATAATGATTCCGCAAATAATTATCAAAATTCAGCTCAGAATGAGCTTAATACATACCTTGATTCTATTGAAGCAAAAACAACTAAGATCAAAGAATCTTGGTCACAATTATGGCAATCAGAAGGTACTACTAATACTTTTAAAGGATTGCTTGATGTTGGCAACGGCGCTGTAGGACTTTTAAATGGTTTAGGACTCAATAAAACCTTAGCCGGAGTCGGCGGTATGCTTGTTAGCCATGCTATGGACTGGGGTGGGACAAATTATCAGTTGGTCCTTTAGAAAACGCCCCATGTAACCTGGTGGTGACACGGAACGATCTCATATGAGAAAGGGGTTACTAAGCAAACAACCGAAACTGTCTTTATTCGAAGGAATAGAGAAATGCTTTTAATTTAGCATTCAGGGTGAACCGAAATATATACTACTCCCCTATTACAGCAATGTAATAGGTATAGTAACAACGTATATATATGGGTGATCTGCAGCGAAGCTTCTCTCTGAGAAGAACGTTCATCGACTATAATGGGAACTTGGTCTCCGGATCAAGAAGGAATAGTCAGGACTGTTAGGCAGCTTACGCCGAATAAATTAAAGGGTAAATACATCTTACTCTCGTAAGCAATCTTACCTTATGTGCAAAGGTGATGTAAGCACAAATCTTTACTTTATTATTCTTCTATGCTATATTTCACATAGGAGGGTAAAACTATGATAATAAATAATTCTATCAGAACTTATGCACCAATTGCTCCGCCATATTTTGACGGATGCTTATTTATGAATACAACTTATGAAATGCCAGAGGAACTGGCCAATTTGTTTACTAAAGGATTAGAATCCTTAAGCAAATATTTATATGAAAAAAATATTGATCCTACTAAATTATTTCCTGTAAGTCTAATATTTACAAAAGATGGCAGTTTTTCTGTCACCGAAAATGAAGCAACCACTTATGGAAGATGTATGTCTTTTTTAGTATACTCCATGGAACGGATAATTACATCTAACAATCAACACATGCAACTATTCGCATTTATTGAAGAATTAGTGCATTACTATTTTCAAGAAACAAATGAAACAAAAGTCAAACTAACTACTTTTTCTGTTGTTCAGAAAATATTCCCAGAAATAACTTTCGAGGAGGTAACATCATGGGGAGTAAATTGGAGCTAATGTTTATTAGCAAAGAGAAAAGTCAGATAATTGATTCTCCTGTTATAAGAGGTATTACTTGTGATACTTATAAAACATACTTACAAAATTCATCAAAAGAGCAAAAGACTATTCAGTCTCCTGCTCTTTCTTAGTATAATACGTACAATCTTCATTTTCAAAGTACGGACATTCCTCTTCTTTACACTCTTTGTAAAGAGGACATTCTAATATTTCCATAATCTTTAAACCTCCATAGTATAGTTTTGAAAGTAGGTGTATTTAATGGATAAAAATATTTTTGATAAATTGGTTCCTGAATATGTTCAAAAGTTAAGCTCAGATGAAGTTACAGATTTACTTATAGAAATCAGTAATATTGGCAGGACAAAATTTATCATTAATTACCCAAAAGAAATTGCTGATCAACTTCCAGGATATGACCTATACGAATAATCTTTTCAGTTGTATTCAATGCAGTCGAGATTGTTAACTTTCCTATAGTATTATGCAAAGTGTTGGTGCACAGAAAGGAGAACTGCTGTGACAGTTCTCCTTCTATTAAAAATTTTAAAAAGAGAAATACATATGACGAAGTAATTAAATGATAAAGTAGAACATTATTAGCGATTAGTCAACTTTTTTATTCTTGTATTGTCTTTTCATCATTCCGGTGATAAATTTGACTTTCTCATCAGATAATTCTGGATGGTTGCAAATTTGATCAACGGTATGATTTTTCGAGTTATAATATAGACCAGCTAATATTACAACAAGTAAAAGACTACCAAGAGATATTATTATTCCAGTATTCATATTCTTCTTTTCACCCCCTTCCCTTATAAATTTCTTTATTGGGGAAGTGTATTGCCCAGAACGGGCAGATTCTTCGTCCGCATCAACAATACAGAATGTATGCCAACACTTCTGCATGATCAAAAGAAATGATCAAGTATATTATCGTGCAGCGAGTTATAATGCAGCACCTATAACCATAATATACCTAGTAGTATAATAACAATATTTAACAATTTTGTATATACAGAACATTAGTTTATTATAATCAAAACTTAGCTCCACACTTACAGCACTGATAAGTCTTGCCCAGATCACCTGCTCCAAAAAGACCAAACAGACCTATCTTCATTGCTTTTCTTGTTCCAGTGATTTTCTTAAGGTTTGTACTGCCGCAGATTGGACACTTAGGCCCAGTAGAGAATTTCTGAGCATTCTGTTTGGCATACCATCTGTCTGTTATCTTGTTTCGTTGTTCTACTCCTTCAGGGGATTCCCAGTATTTTCTTTCTGCAGTGGCTGCTTTGGTAACATCAGAGTCTAGCTTGCCATAGAAATATTTCTCTCGGAGCATTTCATCAGATTCTTCTATGCTAGGATAATCGCCATTATGGTTTTTTTTATACTCTTCTATTACTTCTGCATAAGCTTTAGAAAAGTTTATTGTTGTACCTATAAGATTACCCTTTAAACAACTTGAACATAAATCACCTATAGTATTTGAACAACTCACTGCTCCACATTTATTACAAAATAAAAGTTCACTCATAATTTTCACCTTTTATATAGTTTTTAAGATGAACTATATTATATCACAGTATCTGGTTTTTGAAAAGAACGATCAAGGTGGAATTTTACCAGAAACACGTTGGAGTAGAAGAACAAGATTGTACAACGAAGGTCGTGCGGAGGCTTTATCAAATTGGAAAGAATATGATAATGACACAAGAGCATTGACCCAGCTTAATAATGCACTTCAGAATAATGGTCAAACTATTACCGATAACGCAGAAAGACAGAAAATTGCTGATAAAACTCTAAAAAATGCCAGTGAAAGAGCGAAAGAATATGGTAACCAAATTGTAGCGAATACGAAAACTCTTAGTGACTTTAAGAAAGAGAATGAAGTAGAGGACCCCAATAAGCAAGTAAAACCTAAATTTACTGATGGATTAAAAAGTTTTGCTTCTTCTGCACTTTCATCAATTGGTAATGCTGTTGTTTCTGCCGGTACAGCAATGATTGCACAGCAATTAATCTCATGGGGACTTCAAGGTATTGATGCTATTGTTCATTGGGATGATAACATTATTGCTAAAGGAAAAGAAGCAAAAGAAACAATCCTTGAGCAAAATCAAACTTATAAAGATCAGAAGTCTCAATTAGAAGAGCTCCAAGAACAATATACAAAATACGCTTCAGGTGTCAAAATCTCTGGTAATATTATTAAAAATGCCACTCTTTCGGATGAAGATTTTCAAGCGTTTCTCGATACAAGTAATCAAATTGCTAACTTAGCACCTTCTATGATTGATGGATGGGACTCTGAAGGCAATGCTATTCTTAAATTTGGAACGGATACCAAAGAAGCTAATCAGCAAATTTCAGATTATATTCAACTCCAACGTGACGTAACACATCTATCCATTAGAGATAATCTACAGGATGAGTATAAGGGTGTAGTTAAAGATGCAGAGAAAACTGGAAAAGAAATTTCTAATAAAAAAGATCAAAAAAAGGAAGCAGATACTATTGCATCTGGATGGACCGCATTAAAAAATGCAACCGAAACAGATGGACCTATTACTTTTACTACAACTGCACCACAAAAAGAAGTTGAAGAATTACTAGATAAATATAAAGTTACATCGTTAATAACTAGCGATGTAAATGGTGATACTTATACAGTAGATATGTCAGAGCTTTCTGCGGCAGATAAAAATGCTCTTAAAACGTCTCTTGAATCTAAAGAAGCATTGGCTCAAGGTAATGCCAATTTAATTGAATCTGAAAAACTTGCTCAAGAAGCTGTACAAGCATCTAAATGGAAAGATTTACTTCCAAGTTTACAAGCATATGTTGAATCATCAAATATGTTTGATAACATGGATTCAGATGTTGCGGAAAGAGCTAAAAATGGCATTAACACAATGCTATCCAATATTGATATTTCTAAAATGACAGATCAAATAAAAGATGCTGGTGGTATTGATGGTTGGATTGATAAGACTTTAATCGCTCCTATGACATCGGGTTCGAAAGATGTTCAAAAAGCTTGGGCTGACCTTTTTTCATTGGAAGACTCTTATGGTTCCGAAGATTCAAAGATGACAGTTGGAGAATGGTCCAAACAGCGAAATGATTATCTTAAAACAATTTCTGAAGGTACTGGTGAAAGTTTTGATAGTCTTGCTAAAAAATTAGGATATAAAACTGATGAAGGTTGGACTGTTAGAGAACAGATTAACAATGCAGCTGCTCGTCTTTATGGAAAAAACTATGATAGAGACCAAAGAGCGGAAATAGGTAGTTATTTAAATGGATTGACCAAAGATAATTATGAAATAGCTATTGATTTACTTATTAATGGTGATAAAGCATTTTCTTCTTTAGATGAATTTAAAGAAAAAGTTAATGAAGCAATAAGCAATGCTAAGAATCAGGCAGATGAAGCTGCTGTTTCTTTAGATTCAATGGAAACGAAAGTATCAACTGCTAAGTCTACTCTTTCTTCTATGGGAACTATTCTTACAGAGACTACTTCTGCAGGTGGAATTTCTAAAGACAATGTTAAGATCCTTTCTACTGCTTTCAAAGATGTGAAAGATCCTCGTGGCATTGAGCAAAATGTTAATGATTTATTCACCACTACTTCTGATGGTATCAAACTAAACATAGATGCTTTGAAAACCTTTACGGAATATCAGGCTGAAGCCACTGATGGAGATTTCGAAAAGGGTATTAAGTTACAGACCAAAGCTATTAAGGATCAAACAGATGTAACAAATAAAGCAAAAAAAGCATGGAAAGAAGCTAGAGGAACTGAAGACGAAGATGATAAAAAAGCTGCCTATGATTCTGAAAAAGATAAATTAAAAGATGCTAGAAACGAATATTTATCTTATATGCAATCTCAGTCTGAATGGCAAGCAACTAAGAAACAGCAACAGGAACTTCTCTCCTATTATTCTCAGTGGCAACGTGCCCAGAGTACGGAGAATGCCGGAGATAAATATAATAACATTGTCGCCGGACTAAAGAATGCTAAAGATGCATATGATAAAGGTCTTGTAGGTACAGATGATTTTAAATCATTTGCCGCTCTTATTTCTCCTACAGGTTCAGATGATAGAGCAAACTTTGCAGAGAATTATGGCAAAGCTGTAAGATACCTCACAGAAGATAAGACAGGTGTTAATAATTTCTTAGCTGATCTTAAATCTAAGGGTATGGCATCTTATGATGATGCAAGTAAAAGATGGTCATTCGATATTGATAATATGACTGAAGCTGCCCGTTCTATGGGAATTAGCAAAGAATTCATGAGTGCTAACTTCGGTCGTCTTCGTGATTATGGCATTGATAATAACTTTATATCATCTATAGAGGAAGGTATAGACAGAACTCAAGAACTTACTTCTGCCCTTTCAGATGAACAGAAACGACTCGAAGAACTGAAAAATACAGATAGTACTAACACTACTGCTATTTCTGCTTCTGAGGATAAAGTTAATAAATATAAACAGGATTTAAAAGAAACCTATGATAACATGGAGTCTTATTCAGAAGATGCTGCTCAAAATGCTATTGATAATTTCAATTCATCTGCCATGGGAGCGCAAGCCTACGAAGAAGAGATAAAAAGAGTTCAAAAAAATGATCAATTGACAAATGATCAGCGAAATGCAGCTATTAATCAATTAAAAGCTAAACAAGAAGAGCTAGCTGCTTCTGCCGGTACAACTGTTGAAGCTCTTTTAGGAACAGATGTATCTTCATTAATGGATGGTATCATAACAGATTCTGCTTCTGTTACTACAGCTCTTGATGGTATCAATAAAGCATATGAAGAACAGAACACAGATGTTACTTCTTTAGTAGACACTCTTGGAAAATATACTTCTGAACAGTTAGAAGGTATAGATTTCAATGATGGTAAATGGGACACTGAATTAGGTGATGCAGAAAAAGCTGTTGAATCTTTATGCGAAAAACTCGGTTTAACTAAAGACCAAGCTCGTTCTGTTATTGAGGCTTTAAAAGAAGCTGGTAAATTAAAAGATTCTGAGAAAAGTAGTGATTCCTCTAAAGAAACTACTAAGGGGTCTTGGGAGAAACCACAGACTGCTGAACAGATGGGATTCGGTGATGATCCTGATAGGGCTGCTGAATATACACATTCATTGGAAGCTCTTACTGCTGCCCATAAAGAAAACGATGCCGCTACTGAAAAGTCATTTGAAACCCTTTCTAAATATAACCGTACACAATTAGAGGGCATCAAATTAAATGATGGTGCTTATAATGTTGAGGGTATGGAACAGGCTGAGGATGCCATACAACAGTTAGCAGATAAGACTCAGTTGTCTAAAGACCAGATTCTTACTGCTCTTGAAGGTTTAGGTATCTTAAAGGTTAATACAGATACTACTGATGCAACAAAAAATCTGGATTCTGTAGTTACCGAAGCGAAAGAAGCTCAAAATGAATTAACTGATCTCACAGGAAAAACTTATAAATTTGATTTTGATTCAACTGATTTAGATTCTATTCATCAGCAAGTAACTGATTTAGGAACAGAAGTAGATAAGTATAGAGATCGTGATGGTAAATACCATCCAGAGATTACTGGTGGTGAAGAACTCCAGACTGTGTATACAGGAGCTATTTCGCATGAGCAAGATGTAGAATATAACTCCTCTGATATATCTCAAGCCGATTCTAGTTCTAGTATTGTAAAAGCTGCTCAAGACTTTATGCAAGCTAAGAATGAAATGGATGTCCAGACCCAATTATACCAAAAAGGCATGGATAACACTCTGGATCAAGCTACTCAAGATGCTAATGCAGCTTTTGAAACTTTACAGCAAGCTCAGACTGATTCTAAAGTTAAATTAGTAGATACTGATAATATACAAACTGCAGAAGACCAATTGCTTAAAATGTCAAATGACGACATAACGGCAAAAGTTGATGTTGAAGCAGATACCAGTGAAGCAGAATCAGATATTGAAAACTTACAAAACGTTTCTGGATCCACTGTAACTTTAAACTGTGATGTTTCTAATGAAGGTAGTTTTGAACAAGCAAAATCTACAATTGAATCTATGCCATCTGATACTACAGCTACTATTGATATGGAAGTTAATGGTGAAGAGGATGTTGAGAAGGCCACCGAATTAATTGAATCTGCCCCTACCAATGGAGCTAAATTAGTTGTTGATTGCGAAGTAAACAATAAAGAAGAATTTGATGAGCTTATGCAAGCTCAAAGTACAGCAAATTCTAAAGGAGCAAATGTAGAAGTACACGCTTCTATTAAAGGGGTAGATGTTGATTCTGCCGCTACTGCTGATACTGAAGTTCCTGTCAAAGGTAAACTTGAAATCGAGCCTTATTCTGGAGATGCTGTTGAAGTCAACGCTAAGGCCAATATCACTGGTGTTACTGGTGGAGAAGGAGTACAAGTAAGTTTAAATGCAAAAGCTAATGTAACAGAAGCTCCCACTGTACCAGATACAACCGTTAAAGCTACAGCTCATGTAGATGAAGCGCCTACTGTCCCAGATGCTGAAGGAATAGCAAATTATGAAGGCATTTTCCCACATGTGGCTGATGATGCATACGGAGTTGCTCATTATGAAGGAGATTTCCCCACCTCAGCTCCTACTATTTCTGGCACAGTTAATTATTATGCTCATATTATAGGTGCTCCATCTGGTGGTGCCATAGCAACTGCTTCGGGTACAATGACTTCAGTTGCCCACGCTTCTGGAACAGCTTATAACGTTCTCAATATGAAGCCTCTCTCTTCTGCTCATGCAAAAGGTGATGTAGCGTTAAATCAAGATGAAAAAGCATTAGTAAATGAAGAGTATATTAATGGTCATTCTGAATCCATAGTGCGTGATGGTGTATGGTCGCTTATTCCTGGTGGTGCTCATATTGAGAATTTGAAAAAAGGTGACATCATCTTTTCAGCTACTCAAACAGAGGATTTATTAAAACATGGTGCTACACATGGTCATGCAAGAGCATATGCACAAGGCACTGCTTCCGGTGTAACCCTTGCTCCTGCCTATGCAGACGGTACATCAGAATTAGATGATACAATTAAAAAAGTAAGTACTCAAGCTAAAGACTGGATAGAAACTGCTCTTGATCGTTTAGAGAGAATCGTTGAAAAGTATCAAGATATCGCTGAAAGCGATTATAGTAATTATAAGTCTTCTGAGAAGAATTATGATAAAGCACTTAAAAATCTAAATAAACAATTACAGACACAAAAAGATTCCAGAGCAAAATACGTAGCTAAAGCAAATGAAGTTGCTTCTGCTGTTGGTTTATCTGATGAACTGAAAAAGAAAGTCCAGAATGGTACAATCAATATTGAAAGTTTATCCGAAGATGATAAGAAACGTGTTGACGCATATCAGGAATGGTATGAAAAAATCTTGGATTGTGACAAAGCGATTCGTGAACTCACTAAGTCACAGAAAGATTTAGCTAAAGCAAAGGTCGAACGTGTTATTGAAGCTTATGACACCGTCATAGGTAAACGTGAGAATAAAGCTGACTATTACAAAGCTAAACAGGAATTGAGAATCTCACAAGGGTATAATCAGAAACCTGGTTCTAAATATGAAAAATACATGAAAAAGGAACTCTATTATACCAATGAACAGAAACGTCTTACTGATAAAGAAATAAAAGAATATAAAGGTAGGATGAAAGAATATCTTAAGGTAAATGGACATAAAACTGTCGATCCAGAATACCAAAAGATGAAGAAACAGCTTTATAGTCTCCAGACAGAGGCTGTTAAGTTAGAAAATGAAGCTGCTGAATTAGTTCAGGCTTTACAAGATAATCGTGAACAGATAAAACAATGGGCTGTTGACCGCTGGGATCGTGCAGGTTCCAAGCAGGATGCAGTAATTGATTACGCAAAAGCAAATGATAATCCTGAGTATCAGATTAACGAAAAGATTTATCAGGAGCGCATTAAATCTAATGCGAGACAGATCAATGCACTTCAAAAGCTTCGTGCAGAAAAAGCCGAATACTATGATACTCATTTTTCTTCTATGAATAATGAAGAAGCCCAGAAATATCTTAATTCTATAGCACAGATTGACGAACAAATTTTAAAAATCGGCAGTGATATAGAAAATCTGAAAAATGAAATCATGGAACTTCGCTGGAAACCATTTGATGATGCACAAGATAAACTATCAAATGTTATCACTGAATATCAGACTATGCAAAAACTTCTCGGTGACGCTGAAAGTTTTTACAATGATGATGGTTCATTTACTACAAATGGATTAACTAACATTTTATTAACTCAAGAATCTATAGATGCGACAAAACAGAAGATTGCTAACTATAGGGAAGGTCTTAATAAGCTTGAAGAACAATATAAAAATGGTTGTTACAGCTTAGACGAATACAATGAGAAAAGCAAACAACTTCTTGATGGTATTCAACAAGAATCTACTGCTCTTTCTGAACTGAAACAGAATATGCTTGATATGTATGAGACTCAAATTAAGAAAGAGAATGATTTACTTCAGGAAAATATTGATAAGCGTAAAGACGCTCTTTCTGCTAAAGAGAAATATTACGATTATGACAAAACTTTAAAAAAGAAGTCTAAAGATATTAATACTCTTAAATCCCAGATAGCTGCCCTTGAAGGAACCAGTAATGCTGCCGCCAAAGCTCGTCTTGAGAAATTACGTGCGGAACTTGCAGATGCCGAAGATGATATGGCAGATACCATGCATCAACACGAAGTCGATATGAAAAATACCGGCTATGAGAATTTTTCTAATGAAGCGAATAAAGCTCTTGATAATACACTTGATGCAGTAAAGAAAAATTCTTCGTTTCAGGAAGCTATTATTAGTGGAATGCTTACCAATGTAACCACTAATTATGATAACACATATAAACATTTACATACTGTGATGGATCAGTATGGTGTTAAGGTGTCTAGCACATTTGATACTATGATAGGTAAGTCTGCTGATTTCAATACAAGTTTGATTCAACAGATAAAAGCATTAGAAACCATTTCTAATATGAAAGTTACTCTTCCATACGGAACAAGCAATGGACAAGGTGGTTCTACAACTGGTAATAATACATATACCGGTGCTGAGAATGGTATTCACAATACATTTAATAGCAATAAAGATTCCACTGGTGCTGGAAATGAAACTCCAGGTACAGTTAATAACAAGAAATACAGTTTAAAACTAAACGCTACTGATATTTATTTAACTTATGACCATATTAAACAGCAGCTTAAAGCAACATGGTCACCAAGCAAACCGGAACACTCTGATATTGAGTGGAAAAGTTCTGATGAATCTATTGCGAAAGTTTCTTCTGATGGTACAGTTCGTGGTGTGTCTTCAGGTCTTAATAAGAACGGTTTAATGGCGCGTGATGAGTCTAAAACAAGAAAATGTATCATTACTGCTATTGGCGGTGGTGGTCTTGCTAAAGCTACTTGTACCGTTCATGTAATGCCAAACGCTCATTACGAAGCAATTAAATCCTATGCAGCTAATGCAGGGATTGATGTTACTTCTGGAGATAACTTAAGAGCCGCCATGCAATATGCATATCAAAATGGGGCTAATCATAGCTACCAGTCTGATGTCGCAGTTGAAGGATTCAAAAAGGCATATCTGAAGGATTGGACAAGCTCTCTACCTAATCGTCCAGATGGAGCAACTGATATTCCATCTGGTGTTAGTCAGTTAGTAGGTTACTTCAATTCCAAAGGTAAAAAAGTCGGACCAAAAGAAATGCAACAGCTTGCAGATATTCTTGGAATTAGTACTCCAGGTGTTAAAAAATATGATTCATGGGGTTCTGCTTTAAAAAATCAGATACTTCAAAAGTATAAATCATATGGTTTTGCTACTGGTGGAATAATAAATAAACTAATACCTGCTGATATGAGTACTCTTTTAGGTAAAGCTATTATTAGTAATGGAGATCAGGGATTCATTGGTGCAAAAGTTGGCGAATCAGTAATGACCGAGGAATTTACTCGTCTGCTCAAGCCTTCTATTGCTGCAATGAATAACTTTACCAATATGTTTAACCCGGTTACTCCTACTGCCACAAATAATGATTATACTATCAACAACGAAGTGAACATTAATGTAGCAAATATGAGTAATGATTTAGACATCCAAGATGTCGCAAACAAAGTTTCTACAATTATTAACAAAAATATGACTAGAGACTGGAGAAAGCTTAGATGATAAAAGGACTGCTTCGGCAGTTCTTTTATTGTATGAAATTATAAAATGAAAGAGGTGAATAAATGTTACAATTTGAATTTGATGGACATAATTCTAGTGAATACGGGATTATAATGACTGGAATCACAGACAATGATAATCTTGAAAGCAGATCTTTACAGTTAGGAGAAAAGAATAGATATAGAGCAAGAGAAAATCATTTCGGAACAGTGTACGACGATAATTATAGCTTTACACTTAGCATCATGAAAAATCCTTGTCACAATATAAATGTGACACCTGAATTATCTAGTGGAATCATTACATACCCAGAAAAATGTACTCCTATATTGAAAAATGGTATTATTACTTTCCCATTGGAGTACATACCAGATGTTAAATTAGGTGTTATACAGATGAATGATACTGATTACCTTTCTTCAAGCAATATCCGTATTATTAATGGCTGGTTAACTTCTCCACAAACACCAAAATTATTTAAGATACTTGGTGGTGACTACTTCTACGAAGATATAGAGTTCTTTGCTACATTCACAGAAATTACTACTGATCATGTTGTGTTCCCATATGAAATGAATTTTACAGTCACTTGCGACAGTCCATATGGTTACACTCCTGAGATTACGCATAATATCACCTCTTCTTCTACTCTTCCAAAAACTTATATAATTAACAACACTTCTGACTGTCATGAAGATTACATCTATCCTCTTATTAAAATTTCCCCTAAAAGCCATGGCACTATTACAATCCAAAATGTAACAGACAATAACGGAACAATGAAAATAAATGCTTTAAAAGATGATGACTTTTATATTGATTGCCAGCATTTAAAAATATATGACATTACTAATTCAATTATAAGTTTTGAAGATTTGGGTGTAAAAGATATAGATAATATATACTGGCTTAGATTGGCTTACGGTGAAAATGAATTAAGATTCACTGGTGATGCTACATTTGAGCTTATTTATAGAGAACCAAGAAAGGTGGGTGCGTTTGGGTGAAAATAAATCATAAGTATGATATTTATGGACGTACTGAGCCTTCTATTATTTATTTAGCTAAACCTGGCAAAAGATTATATTGTGCGCTAGGAGGCATTGATACATCTACCGCTTCATTGTCGTTAAAAACTAATAATACAGCTGAATTAACATTTACTGTTGATAAATACATAAATAATACTGTTACTGACGGGTATGAAGAACTTGATGAGCTAATGGAGCTATACTGTGATGGCATTTGGTTCAAAATAGTAGATCCGCCAACTATTAATAATGATGGTTTGCGTGAAACTAAAGAGATTACTGCTGAGTCTTATGAAATCATGCTTACTCAATATAAACTGAAAAACTTTAAAATTAATATGGGCGAAGAAGATTCCTATGAAATGATGTATCAGGCAACTCATGATACAAATAAGTTTTATCAGATTAAGTTTTATGATTCAGAAAATGAAGATCTAAGTTTTTTACATTTAGTATTAAAACATGCAGATGTCCCTGGTTGGCATATAGGTTATGTGGATAATATTACTCCTGATGACGACGGAAAATTACTCCCTAATAATATATGTAACTTTGAAGTAGACGATCAAAATGTATATGCTTTCTTAACACAAGAGGCCGCACAAGCCTATAAATGTGTGTTTGAGTTTGATACTGTAAATATGACCATAAATGTTTATAGGCCTGACAGCTTAGGTAAAGATACAAATGTAGTTTTAGGTTTTAGAAACATTCAGAATAGTATAACTATTTCTAGGGATGAAAATTTAGTTACACAATTTTATGTTGAAGGCTTAGATGATTATAATATTGATGCAGTCAATTTTGGTGATTCTGTAATTACTGATCTTTCCTATTTTGTATGTGAGCCTTACATGGACACTTCACTACAAGAAAAATATAATGCATGGCAAAGCTACCGGGAGTCCCGCAGAGAAGAGTTTATTAATTTATCCAAAGAATATAATAAAAATTTGGAAGTTCTTACTGAATTAATGAATAGAGTCCCAATTGATACTGCTCAAACAAATTGGTTCGGGAAAAAAGTTGAAGATTTAAAAGATGCATATAATGCTAACATGGCAATCATTAAGGGTTTAGAAGCTCTATATGTTGATGATGAAAAGAATTTTGATTTAGAAGCTTTAAAAAAGTCACATGATTGGCCTTTATATGAATCAATTATGAACTACACTCTTCCATCTATTGTAGCTGCATTACAAGCTCAAGACGAAACCGTAGAAGGATTCGGTAAAGGAAATATTATTTCATGTGTAAATCCGATTGTGTTGGGCCAAGATTGGTACATGGTAAGCCCTGGAACTTCTTCGTTCCAAACAGTACAAATTAATGACGCACCTGCATACGGAATTACTCGTGGAGTTAAAGTAACCGGTACAGATGGTGGTATCTATCAACACAATATTAGTATTGAACCATCTCAGAGATATACTCTTAGTTGTTTTGTAAAAGGATCCGGTACATTTTATCTTGGTTATAATAACACTGGAGAAGATAGAAAGAATGTTGCTTATAACATTACATCTTCTTGGACAAGAGTTTATACTTCTTTTAATCTTTCTTCTCGTTTAATTGATGTAGCATTCACTGGAACTAATGATTTCACTATATGCGGTATGCAATTAGAGATGGGCGATTCACCTAGCCAGTTTGGGTATTTCACGCAATCTGAAAATATTATAAAAGCTTATGAAACTGATTGGAAGTTATATGGAATCTCAGAATTAAAAGTAAAGATTTCAACTTACGATAGCTGTATTAAAGAATTAAAAAAGAGTGGTTATGCAGATGGTTATAATCCTCTTTCTGGATACGAAGAGGCATATTTCACTCAAATGCATCAGAAATATCTGGATTATTTGAATTTAAAAGATCAGGCTGAAACTGCATTAAAGGAACGTCAAGCTGAATATGATGCGGCTAAGAAACCTGAAATTCAAGAGAAACGAAACCAGATTGCAAAAGATGTATTACTTGAAAATTTTGGTAAAGTACAGAACAAATACTCAGCTTTTACTGATAAAGAAACATATATTATTAAGAGTTTATATAGCCAATCCACTTATACAAATGAAAATATTATTGTTACTACTCTTGACAGTACTGCTGATGCCGTAGATAAGTCTAAAGTTCTTTATGACGATGCATTGGAAGAATTGTATGTGGAATCACATCCACAATATACATATACTGATGATGTAGAGAATGTATACGCTCTTCCAGAATTTAAGGAGTACCATGAACAGCTTGCGGTAAATGATTTTGTGCGTGTAGGAATCACTGATACTAATTATATTAAACTAAGAGTAATTGAAATCACATATAATCCTTGTGATTTAGATGAATCTATGGAAGTTACTTTTAGCAATATGATTCAGTACAAAGCTAAAAGGAATGATTATAATACTCTTTTAAACGATGCCCTTAATACTTCCAACCGTAATGGTGGTCGTGTTAATTCAGTCAACAAATCTTCTACTTCTGATTATGTCATCACATCAGAAGCTATCAAACAAATCTTTTCAAATCCTCTATTCAATTCAATGTTAGGTGGAACTGTCACTGGAGGATCCGGATCTGGTGGAACCATTACCGCTGATACAATTATTGCAGAACTCGTGAAAGCAAAAGAAGGTATATTTGATAAGCTTACTGTTGACACTGCTTTCATGAAATATCTCGATGTAAAACTTATTTCCGCAGATAAGATCACAACTCGTATTCTCGAAGCGGAACAGGCAAATATTGAAAAGCTGTCAGCTAAGATTATAGAATCTAATCAGATTAATGCTGATATGATTAATGTAAAAAATCTTCTTGCAGGTCATGCAGGAGTTGGAGAATTACATACAATTCATCTTACTGTAGAAAATGCAGAAATTGATCAGGCTGTTATTACTAATCTCATCGCAAAGAAAATTGCAGTTGGAGATTTAATGGCTCAAAATGCTCTTGCAAATCAAATTGTACTTATCTCTAAAGACAATAAACCTACTATTGCATTTCAAGAAAGTACTCAACAGTTTTATGATTCCAAAGGAAATGTTCGTGTGCAGATTGGTATGGACGGTAAAGGGGATTTCAACTTTATTGTTAAAAATGGAGACAGAGCCGCTTTATTTGATGAAAATGGTATTACCCAGACAGGTATTCCAGATAATACAATTCTTGGAGACATGATTAATAACGCCACCATTACCAAAGACAAACTTGGATTTCAAATCATAGAACCAAATGAACAAGGTGGTATTGACATCACTAATATTTATGATGGCAAAGGAAATCAATGGTGGGGAATAGAAAAGACGACTATTACAGATGACTACACAAAGCAGATTAAGAATGTTACAGATACTCTGACCGGACAAATCGAAACTAAGGTTAGTAATACTCAATATCTTAAAGATCAAGAATCTATCCGAACAGATTTTTCTGATATCAAACAAAATGTTTCTGGGATTACATCTACTGTAAGCAGTATGCAAACAGATCTTTCTGAAGCTCAAGAAAAAATTAAAGCAAACACCTCTTCTATTACTCAGAATGCAGATAAAATCAGTTTTATGGTAACTGGTGACAAAGAGTCTGAGTTCACAGTTACTGATAAATTTATTCAGATGATTTCTGACCATATTAGCATTGATGCCAGCACCATTGACATTAATGGTATTATCACTGCAATGAATACACACACTGGACCAGGTAAAACTAAAATCGACGGTGGTATTATTGAAACCAATACTATTACTGCTGATTCTATTAAAGTTGATGCAATCAGATCAAAAATATTTGAAGATGATCTGACATCTAATTATTCACTAAAAGGTATCTGGTTTGATTTATCAGAGAACGGTGCTATTAAAGGTAAAAATTTTGCTGTTGATTCTAATGGTAATGCTTATATTCGTGGTGACAGCACTGTTGAGGGAACCATTATAGCTAATAAAGGTTATATTGGTGGTATTGGCGGTTTCCATATTGAAGCGGGAAAATTGTATTCTGGTATGGATAGCCTTCCTGAACAACCAACATCAGTATCAAAGGATAAAAATGTATATATTGGTACAGACGGAATTGCTCTTGGTAGTGGAAACTTCAGAGTTGATTCAAATGGTAAGCTTTATGCTAACTCTGGTACATTCTCAGGAACTATTTACGCTGATGGAGGAACTATTGGCGGTTGGAATATATCTGCAAATTCATTAAGCAACAGAGACGGATCCATAAGTTTAAATCCTGATGGTTTAAAACTTGGCAATCAGTTAAATGTAGATAATCAAGGGAATGCAACTTTTGGTGGTAAACTATCAGCTGCTACCGGAAGTTTTTCTGGTGAATTAGTTGCAGCAACAGGTAGCTTTTCTGGAGAATTAAAAGCTGCAAGAGGTAGTTTTAAAGGAGAACTTTCTGGTGCAACTGGAAGTTTTACAGGTAGTGTTATTGCTACATCTATTACTGCAAAGCAATCATATTCTATTTATTATAACGATGTTGGAACTGGTGAACCAACTGATTCAGTACAAGTAATTACTGCATTTGACTGGGGAACTAATACAACTCAAATTGGATTTGGGTTGATAGATTCATCTTTAGACTCTTCAAAAATGCATGGAATGCTTCTGATAAAAGAACAAGGCGCAAGAGTTCTAACATTAATTGCAGATGATATTAATACAAATGGATGGTTAAATGTTAATAAACTTAATATTACTGATTCATTCGGACAGTATAAAGGAGTGCCATATAAATCAATTATGTGGAAACCAACAGACACATTTGACTTTAATGGTTATAATCATCATCACACTATTCTTCCTTATAAAAACGGTAACTTTGCAGTAGGTATGGAAAGTACGACTACAGGAATGTTATCTATTAGTTTATTACCATATTTGTTATCAACTGAAACCGATGCATATGGTAATATTACAGTAAGTAAAACTAAAGATACTACTTCTCAGATAAGCATTGGAGCAACAGCTAATCCATATGCATGTATTTATGTAGATGCTATTTATCTTACTGGTGATAAAAAAACTTATACTTCACTGGCTAATTTAGGTGAAGGCGGCACAACTAATTATAATGGACTTACAAATAAACCTAAAATTAATAATGTTGAATTGGCAAGCGGAAATAATACATTATCTAATTTAGGGATCGCTGCACGATCACATTCCCATTCAAATTCTGACATTAATTGGAGTACTACGTTAGGGTATAAAGGATTTGGTCACAACCATACCATGATTTATGATGGAAATGGTAAAAAAGCTATTGCTATTGCAGGTTCTGGTTCAAATACGGGGTTGATTCCATATGATGTGTCATATAATAATGCGGATAATATTTCTCTGACTCGTGGCGGGACTATGTATCTTGGTGCGGCTTATTATTCTAATAAATTAACTGCTTATCCTTTTGAATGCGGATATTTTAAAAACATTAAAGTTTACAAAGGTAGTGGAGATGCAAGTGATATAGATAATTATATTACTCCATCTGGTAGTGATTCTTCTATCACTGGTGGATTGACTATTAAACTAAATGGAACACCGAAAATTAGTTCGTGGAAAGGGGCATCAGATGTCTCTGTGAACATAACGGCAAGTAGTATTGGAGCTGCAACTTCTAACCATTCACATGATATGAGTAGTTATGCTACTACAAGTTGGGTTAAAAGGGCATTTGGAAGTACAATAGATGTTTCTAATGGATATTTATACTTATATAACAATAATGGTACTCAATTAAGCTCCGTACAATTACCAACAAGTTCTGGTGGAAGCTCCATTCCTTCACACGCTATTGCATCGGATGGCACAACTAGACCTATTGTTACATCTGGAACAGCGGGCAGCAATACCTATACTGCATGGATCGGAACATATTATGAAAGTAGCAATTATGTATTAAAAGTCAATGGTAGATGGGGTTCTTCATCATCGTGGGAAACACATGGATTCAAATCAAATTAT
>ERZ772851.366-NODE-366-length-57467-cov-10.601651_pt1 | contig 57467 bp, 54 predicted proteins | sample MGYA00512137_ERZ772851 | MGnify/ENA primary metagenome ERZ772851 (study PRJEB29015, sample SAMEA2737663) | human gut metagenome | biome: human gut; feature: human-associated habitat; material: faeces | place: China | collected 2012 ... | reverse complement strand
AACAATACGTTCAAGCCACTTTTGGCACTTTCCGCCTTTTGCTCGGGGGCAGTACCAACGTACAGCACCCACTCGCAAAAAACGAAATTTATCTCACTTTCTCGAAGTCTCCCAGCGTGTGTATGTTTAGTTGTTTTCGGCGTCGCTGAGCTTTTGACCCATAAGCACACCCATAACAGATGCCATCATAAGTCCTCTTGTCCAGCCGGAGCTGTCACCGAGGCAATGAAGCCCTTTGATATTAGTGTTAAGATTTTCGTCCATCTTAACCTTGTTTGAATAGAACTTAAGCTCAGGGCTGTAAAGTAATGTTTCAGTTGAGGCAAAGCCTGGTACAACAATGTCAAGCATTTTGATAAATTCAATAATATTTGTCATTGCACGGTAAGGCATAGCTGCTGTGATGTCGCCTGCAACTGCGTCCTTAAGTGTCGGCTTAACATTACTCTTGTTAAGCTCATACTGCCATGTTCTCTTGCCGTCAAGGATGTCACCGAAGCGCTGTACCATAATGTGACCTGCGCCAAGCATATTAGTAAGTTCGCCGACCTTTTGAGCATATTCAATAGGCTGATTAAACGGCTCTGTGAAGTTGTGGCTTACAAGGATTGCAAGGTTTGTGTTTTCGCTCTTTTTATCTTTAAAGCTGTGTCCGTTTACAACAGCAAGGTCGTTATCGTAGTTTTCCTGCGCAACAAAGCCGCCCGGATTTTGGCAGAAAGTACGTACTTTATTCTTCCACGGTCTTGGATAACCGATAAGCTTAGATTCGTAAAGCGCTTCGTTTACTTTTTCCATAACTTCGTTTCTGCACTCAACCCTTACGCCGATATCAACAGTACCGGGTTTGTGAGCAATGTTGTGCTCAATGCAGAGCTTGTCAAGCCAATCAGCACCACGTCTGCCTGTTGCAATAACGATTTCAGGTGCATTGATGATAACGTCTTCACCTTTATCGTCAATAATTACGCCCTTGCAAACGCTGTCTTCTATAATGATATTCTTACATTCTGTTGAGAACATCATATCAACACCGTTGTCGGCAAGGAAATTTTGAATTTTAAGATAAAGCTCCTGCGCCTTTTCTGTTCCTAAGTGGCGAATAGGGCAGTCAACAAGCTTTAAGCCTGCCTTGATAGCATTCTTTCTGATTTCTTTGATAGCATCGCCTGTGTTAATTCCCTCAATCTTGGTATCCGCACCGAATTCAAGATAAATCTTGTCCGTATAGTTGATAAGCTCCTGAGCAAAGTCCTCACCGATAAGCATTGGCAAATCTCCGCCGACTTCATAGCTTAAGCTTAATTTACCGTCAGAGAATGCGCCTGCACCTGAAAATCCTGTTGTAATTGCACAGCTCGGCTTGCAGTTTACGCAGTGACCGACCTCAGCCTTAGGACAATGACGCTTTTCAACAGGTTTACCTTTCTCGATTAAAAGCATTTTCTTTTTTGTGCCACGCTTGATAAGTTCAAGTGCAGTGAAAATACCGGCAGGTCCGGAACCTACAATTATCAAATCGTAATTCATATATATACTCCTTTTTTTGCAAAAAAATAAAGCCGTGCTGCAATAGCTCGACTTAAGTTTTATGTCTTATTATTATCTATTGCACATTATATTAGCATATTTGAAATAGTTTGTCAATACAAGAGGCAGCTTTGTTTTAATTATTGTTGCATATAAAATAATAATCTGTTATAATTTATTTGTAATATTATTTTTTATGAGGATTTTAATGGAACAGAGTAAGTCAATTAAAGAAATACTTGATACATACGGCAAATATACAGGCCTTACTATGGGCACATCTATGAAGCCGCTTATTCACGAACAGCGTGATAATATTATTGTCGTTAAAAATAAAGGCAGGCTAAAAAAATATGACGTTCCTGTTTATGTGACGAGGCAGGGAAAGTATATTATGCACCGCATTGTTAAGGTGTGCGATGACCATTATGTTATTGTCGGCGATAATTTAACTAAAAAGGAATATGTAACAGACGATATGATTTGCGGTGTGCTTGTGGGTTTTTATAAAGACGGCAAAAAATATATCGATTGCCAAAACTCTAAGGCATATAAGCTTTATTCCAAAATTTGGGTTGCTCTTTTGCCTGTTCGTCCTTTTATTCTTCTTTTCCCAAGAGGGATTAATTGGATTAAAAGGCATATTTTCAAAAAGAGGTGACGTTTATTTATGGCTAAAAAAATCCGCAAAAAGGATAAAAATGTTCTTAAATGGATGTTCACTGTTTGCAAAAAGCAGGTGCCGTTGATGATTTTGCTTGTTGTTCTTAATGCAATTTACGGCGTTTCATCTGTTTTTTTTGCTAAGTTTTCTAAAAACATTATTGACGGTGCAACCCAGGCAAAGGATTTCAATATTGTTATTAAATTTGCACTTTGTATGCTCGGTTTGGTAGTATTTCAAATGGCTTTGAATATTACTAAAAACAGCTTGAGCGAGCGCTGCAGTGCAAGGCTTGAGATGATACTTAAAAAGTATATTCTTGATTTGGTGATTAAAAAGGACTATCAAAAGGTAACTAAGTTTCATACAGGTGATTTGCAAAACCGTATGTTTAATGATGCCACTCTTGTTGCATCGGGCTTTACAACAATTATTCCCGAATCGGCTTTCTTCGGCGCAAAGCTTTTGAGTGCGCTTATTTATTTAATTATCATTGATAAGATTTTTGCACTTATATTTATTGTCGGCGGCTGTACTGTTTTTATCATTACCCGCTTTTTTAGAAAAACGCTTAAAAGGCTTCATAAAAAAGTGCAGGAAACAGAGGGAAAAACACGTTCCTTTATTCAGGAAATCTTGTCAAATATTCTTGTTATTAAGGCTTTTTCGGTTGAAAACAGAATTAATGAAACGACAGATGAACTTCAAGATGATAATTTTAAAGCACGTATGAGAAAACGTAACTTCAGCATATGTGCTAATGTAGGTCTTGGTGCCGTTTTCAGTGTGGGAACTGTTTTTGCCATTGCTTTTGGTGCATACAGTATTTTGTTTAACGGTATGACGTATGGTACGGTAACGGCTATTATTCAACTTGTAAATCAGGTTCAGTCGCCGTTTGTTTCTCTTTCCGGTATTATGCCTAAGTATTATACCACTATCGCTTCTGCCGAAAGAATTATGGAACTTGACGATTTGCCGAACGAAAAAGAAATTAACAAAAAAGAAATTGATGTTTTAGATACATATAAAAACCTTAATTCTGTTGAATTTGAAAATATTTCGTTTAAATATGACCGTGATATTATTCTTGATAACACCTCGCTGAGCATCAAAAAAGGTGATTTTGTAGCAATAATGGGCATTTCCGGTATCGGCAAAAGTACGCTTTTAAAGCTTCTTTTGGGTGTATTTAATCTTAATTTTGGTAAAATTTATCTTGATACAAACAACGGTAAAATCCCTATTGACAAAAATACACGAAGGCTTTTCTCTTATGTTCCGCAAGGCAATATGCTTATATCGGGAACAATTAAGGACAATATTACTTTTATTAATCCCGATGCAAGCGACGCTGAAATTGAAGAAGCAATAAGAATAAGCTGCGCTAAGCAGTTTATTGACGAACTTCCGTTGGGACTTGAAACCGTAATAGGTGAAAAAGGTTTGGGCCTTTCCGAAGGGCAGGTACAGCGCCTTGCAATTGCAAGAAGTTTGCTTGCTGATTCTCCGATTTTGCTTCTCGACGAGGCTACCTCCGCTCTTGACGAAAAGACGGAAAAGGAATTTTTAACTAATCTTAAAGCGCTTGATAATGTTACTTGCATTATTGTTTCTCATAAGAAAGCTGCGCTTGATATTTGTAATAAAACCATTCAAATCAAAAACGGTAAAATTATAAGTGAGGGGTAAATATGTTGCTTACTAAATGGGGTAAAAGGCTTGATAAAAATAATCCTCTTAGTGAATATCCAAGGCCGCAGTTCGTTCGTGACAGCTATATAAGTCTTAACGGAATGTGGAAATGTGCTTTTTACGGTATGCCTGATTGTGATGACGAAATGTTTAGGTACGATATTTGCGTGCCTTTTTCGCCTGAGTCTTATCTTTCGGGTGTTCACAGAACGCTTGAACCCGGTGAATTTTTGATTTATAAGAGAAAATTTGAAATTCCAAAAGGCTTTAATAAGGGCAGAGTGTTTATCAATTTCGGTGCAGTTGACCAAATCGCAACAGTTTTTATTAACGGTGCAGAGGTAGGTTCTCATAAAGGCGGATATACACCGTTTAAATTTGAAATAACCGATTATATTAAAGACGGTGAAAATGAAATAAGAGTAGTTTGCCTTGATTTTTCAGATACTAACGAATTTTCACGAGGTAAGCAGAAAATTAAGCGTGGCGGTATTTGGTACACTTGTCAAAGCGGTATTTGGCAAAGCGTTTGGCTTGAATCAACCCCTAAAAAATTTCTTGAAAAGGTTAAAATTACACCCGACTATGATAATTCAAACGTATCGTTTGAATATTTCGGAACAAATGACGTTGAGGTGTCAATCTTTGACGGCGATAGATTAATAGCCAAAACAAAGGATACATGCGTATCAATCCCCGATTTTAAATCGTGGTCACCCGAATCTCCGTTTTTATATAATGTGGAATTTTCAGCTTGCGGAGAGACGATAAAATCATATTTCGGTATGCGTAAATTTTCAGTCGGCACCGATAAAGACGGTATCAAAAGGCTGTTTTTGAATAATAAGCCGTATTTCCATAATGGGCTTCTTGATCAAGGCTATTATCCCGACGGTCTTTTAACTCCTCCGTCGAATGAGGCAATGAAATTTGATATTGAATACGTTAAATCGGCAGGATTTAATATGCTTAGAAAGCACATTAAGGTTGAACCGCTTTTATGGTATCATTATTGCGATGTTAACGGCATTATTGTTTGGCAGGATATGATAAACGGCGGCGGCAAATATGGTCTTGAAATATCCGTTATTCCGTTTGTTAATATCACGCTTAACGATAATAATTATTCTACTTTTCACAGAACAGATAAAGAAGGCAGAGTTTTATATTATCAGGAACTTGAAGAAATTGTTGATACTCTTTATAACTGTCCTTGTATAGCATTGTGGGTTTTGTTTAATGAGGGTTGGGGTCAGTTTGACAGCAAAAAGGCTTATGACAAGCTTAAATCTCTCGATAAAACTCGTATTGTTGACTCGGCTTCGGGCTGGCACGATATGGGCAAGAGCGACGTTATTTCAAAGCATATCTATTTTACACCTATTAAGGTTAAAAAGGGCAATCGTGCTTATGTTCTTTCGGAATTCGGTGGGCTCGGTCTTAAACTTAAGGGCCACACCTTTAATAATAAAATGTTTGGTTATAAAGTCTTTTTCAGCCGTGAGTCCTTGACTGAGGCTTATAAAAGACTGTTTATAAAAACTATCATTCCTCAAATTAAGGACGGTTTGAGTGCTACTGTTTATACTCAGGTTACGGATGTTGAGGATGAACTTAACGGTCTTTTAACGTATGACCGTGAGGTTGAAAAGGTAGATTTTGAAACATTAAAAAAGATAAATGAAAGGGTTAAATTAAATGACTAAGGCAACTATTAAAACAAATAAAGGTGATATGAAGTTCAATCTTTATGATGACCTTGCACCTAAGACTGTTGAAAATTTTGTTACACACGCAAAAAACGGATATTATGACGGTCTTATTTTCCACCGTGTTATTAAGGATTTTATGATTCAGGGCGGCGACCCGACAGGCACGGGCTGCGGCGGCGAGTCAATTTGGGGCACTCCTTTTCAAGATGAATTTAATCTTGATGCAAGAAATTATTACGGCGCTCTTTCTATGGCAAACAGCGGTCCTAACACAAACGGCTCTCAGTTTTTCATTGTTCAGGCTAAGGAAGTTCCAAACACGCTTATTGAACAAATGGAAGAACTTAAGGATAACGGATATCCGCAGCAGGTAATTGATAAATATAAAGAGGTTGGCGGTACTCCGTGGCTTGATTTTCACCACACGGTATTCGGCGAAATAACAGACGGAACTGACGTTTTAGAGGATATTGCTTCAACTCGTACAGGTATGGGTGATAAACCTGTTTATGATGTTGTTATTGAAACAATTGAAATAGAAGAGTGATTTTGACAAATTTACCCCTTCTCAATGGTTATAATTAATCATAGAGAGGGGGTATTTTTTGGTTATATATGTTGACGTTTTATTTGTAGTCAATTTTTTTATTACTTATTTGCTCCTCATTTCCACATCCTTTTTTGCAAAATCGGAGATTAAGCAATACCGTGCTGTTTTTGCTTCCGTTTTGGGCGGTTTGTATTCTCTTGTTATTATTTTCGATAAACTGAATTTTCTTTTATCGGCAATCGGTAAAGTTTTTGCTTCACTGCTTATTGTTTTTGTCGCTTTTGGCTTTATAAGGGTATGGACTTATTTTAAAAATTTTATCATATTTTATTTTTCAAACGTTCTTTTTCTCGGTGTGATATCTGCAATTTGTATGTTCTTTTCGCCTAAGGGTATGACGGTTAAAAACTCAAACGTTTATTTTGATATTTCAGCCACCCAACTTCTTGTAAGTGCTTTTTGCGCCTATTTGGTTACATATATTATTATAAAAATAACAAATCGAACGCTTGCAAAAGGGGAAATATATTCTTTAAGTATATTTGTTGATAATAATGAATACAAGTTTTATGCTTTTGCCGACAGTGGAAATAAGCTTCGAGAACCGTTTTCCGATTATCCAGTTATAATAGTTGATAAATCAAAAATGCCTGAAAAATGCGAGCGCCTAATTCCGTGCCAAACGGTGTCGGGACAGGGAATGTTAAAAGCGTTTAAGCCAGATAAAATTATAATTTCAAACGGCAAAAATAAAATTGAAATAACAAAGGTTTACGTTGCGTTGTCAGACGTTAATTCAAAAAAATTCTCGGCTGTTTTATCTAATGAATTGATTAATATTTAAGGTGATTATATGTTGAATTTTATTAAAAAACTATTTTTAAAGTTGTTTAAAAAGCAAAAATGCTTCTATATTAACGGGCCGGAAACTCTGCCGCCTCCGCTTTCAAAAGAGGAGGAACAGAAAATAATGGACGAACTTCAAAACGGAATTGAGGATAACAGAGAACTTTTGATAATACATAATTTGCGTTTGGTGGTTTATATTGCAAAAAAATTCGAAAACAAAACCACCTCGACCGAGGATTTAGTATCTATCGGCACAATCGGTCTAATGAAAGCCGTCAAAACCTTTAATCCCGAAAAGAATATCAAACTTGCCACTTATGCCTCACGTTGCATAGAAAATGAAATCCTTATGCATTTAAGAAAGGTTAATAATATAAAAAGCGAAATGTCTTTTGATGAACCTTTATCTGTCGACTGGGACGGCAACGAACTTACACTTCGTGACGTTTTGGGAACGGACCCTAACGATGTGTTTGAAGAAATTGAGTATGATGATGAAAAAAGGCTTCTTCGTCAAACGGTTGCCGCCCTGCCTGAAAAGGAACGTAATCTTATGACGCTTCGCTTTGGATTAGACGGAAACGAAAGCTTGACTCAAAAGCAGCTTGCCGACAAAATGGGTATTTCTCAATCGTATATCAGCCGTCTTGAAAAAAGAATACTTCAAAAAATAAAAAATGAATTGAAGCGCTTGTCCGCTTAAGCATCAATCTAAATACCAAATAATTCTCTTTCGCATAGTATAAAATGTAAAATAATTTATTATGTGAAAGAGGATTTTTTTATGACTTTATATATAAAGGTAGGCTCGATTACGAATGCTCAGCGTTCTCAACGCTCGCTTAGGCAAAAAGGATATAAATCAATAATCAAAAAGCTTGAAAATCCGTCACCTCAAGACGGTTGCGGGTATATGGTTGTTGTAAACACTTATACAGAAGAGCCGATTTCGATTTTAATTAAAGAAGGTATACAGATTAGAGGAGTGGAACGAAAATGATTTATCTTGATAACAGTGCCACTACCAATCCTAAGCCGCAAGCAGTTAAAAATGCAGTAATAAGGGCAATGAATTATTATAGCTTTAACAGCGGCAGAGGCGGATATAAAGAAAGCGTAAACACTTCTAATATGATTTTTTCCTGCCGTGAAAAGCTTTCTGAAATGTTCGGCTTTCCTTCGGAAAATATTGCCTTTACACCAAATTGTACCACGGCAATTAATTTCGCAATAAAAGGAATTTTAAATCCCGGTGACCATATAATCATATCTAATCTTGAGCATAATGCCGTTGCACGTCCTGTTTATGCGCTTTTTAAAAATGGAATTATAGATTACGATATAGCTGATTTTTCTTTTGATAAAGAACAAACAATAAATAATTTTAAAAAACTTATTAAACCTAATACAAAGGCAATTGTTTGTATGCACGCTTCAAATGTATTTGGCTGTGTTTTTCCTATTAAAGAGATAGGCAAGCTTGCCCAAGAAAACGGAATAATATTTATTGTTGATGCGGCACAATCCGCCGGAATTTTGGATATTGATTGCAAAAGTGATAATATAGATATCCTTTGCGCACCGGGCCATAAAGGACTTTATGCTCCAATGGGTATAGGATTTATTGCTCTTAGAGATAATGTTGAGATTGGTACAATTATTGAGGGCGGAACAGGTTCAAATTCAATGAAACTTGCTCAACCTGATAATATGCCTGAAAGGTTAGAATCGGGAACGCTTAATAATGTTGGTATTATAGGGCTTTGTGCAGGTATTGATTTTGTGGTAGGCAAAAGTGTTTCAAGTATATATAAACATGAAAAAAATTTAATGAAATATATTTACGGCGAACTTGCGAAAAATAATAATGTTACGTTATATACTCCAAGCTTTAATGATGCTTTTCTTGCGCCGATACTGTCGTTTAACTATAAAGATTATCCGTCGGAAAAAACAGCCTCTTTTTTGGCTGATAAGAATATTGCATGCCGTGCCGGCTTTCATTGTTCAAAGCTTGCTCATACTGCATTTGGTACTGACAACAGAGGAACTGTACGTATAAGCCCAAGTGTATTTACTAAATACAGCGAGTGTGAAAAATTTATTAATATCTTAAAAAAACTTTGAAAAACTCAAAAAAACTAAAATAATTACTTTATTTATTAAACTGCGTGTGATAAAATATAAATAATAGTAATTAATAAACGAGGAAGTCAGTTTATGATAGTTAAAATAACAGATACATTTAATAAAATTTTGAGTGTATTTTCAACATTCGGAATATCGGATGCATTAGATATTATTTTGGTTGCCGTGATTATATATATTTGTGTTCGTATTATAAGAGAAACAAGGGCTATGCAACTTGCAAAAGGTTTTATTTTTATTGCTATAATTTATGGCATAGTAAATCTTCTTGATATGGAGGCTTCAAGCTTTATTTTTAAGGCGATTTTCTCCAATATTTTGATAATTCTTGTAATTCTTTTCGGTCCTGAGGTACGTAATATTCTTGAACAAATCGGCAAGGGCACAACAGCTAAGAGTCTTAAGTCTCTTATCCATCCGGGTGTTGCTGTCGACATTGCAGAAATATCAAATTGTATTGAATGTGTATGCAAAGCGTGTGCCAATATGAGTGACCAAAGAGTAGGCGCACTTATTTGTTTTGAAAACGATACTCTTTTGGGCAATGTTATTAAATCGGGTACGGTTCTTAATGCAAAGGCCTCAAGAGAACTTGTTGAAAATATTTTTTATCCAAAATCACCGCTTCATGACGGTGCTATGGTAATTCGTGACGGTAAGATTTATGCAGCAGGCTGCATTTTGCCGCTTACAAAAAAGACTGTTTCGTCTGCACTCGGAACAAGGCACAGAGCCGGAATAGGTCTTACTGAGGAAAGCGATGCTTTGGCTGTTATCGTCAGCGAGGAAACAGGTTCTATTTCGGTTGCAAAGGGCGGTATTCTTCAGCGTGATGTTTCTTACGGCGATTTAAGAGATATTTTAACAACAGAATTTATTCCGTCAGGTTCCTCCGATGATGATAAAATCATTACCAAGCTTGTAAGGAGGATTAAAAAGTAATGGCTGATAAAAATAAAAAAAAGAAGTTTTCATTAAAAAAGCTTATTTATAATGATAAATATCTTATTGTTTTTTCTATTATAGCGGCAGTTATTGTTTGGGTTTCAACTTCGATGAGCCTGTCACCTGAAACTACTAAGACCATTACCGTTGCTGTTAATGTTGATTTCAGCGATTCTGCTGCGGACCAACTTGGCATTAAGTGCTACGGTGACAGTAAAATTGATGTTGATGTTACTGTTAAGTGTAAAAAATATCTTGCAAGGGATATTACAGCCGATGACCTTAAGGTTCAGCTTCAAACTAATTCAGTCACTTCAAAAGGTAATTATGATGTTCCTATTAATGTGACTTCGGTGTCTGAAAATGCGGATTTTACAATTTCATCTTATTATCCTACAACATATAAGGCATATTTTGACGTCGAGGATGAAAAAACACTTGATATAAATTTGAATTATGAAAATAAAGATTTTATTGCAGACGGTTATGTGATGGGTGAAGCTCTTTTAAGTGAAAAAGTTGCAAAAATCAGCGGTCCTAAATCATACGTTTCAAAGGTAAAAAGTCTTGTAGCAAATGTCGATATCGCAAATAAACTTAAATCGACACAGTCTGTTGATGTTATGCCTACTCCTATTGATTCAAGCGGAAATACAGTCGATTATATTTCTGTTGATACCGAGGCTGAAAATCTTACACTTACCATTCCTGTTTTAAAAGAAATGACTCTTAATGTTACAAGTTCTTTTACAGGAAAACCTGACAATGTTGACACAAGTAAATTTAATGTGTCGTATAGTGTAGATAAGGTTTCAGCCGCCGCTTTGGCTGATTCGGGAATTAAAGAGGCAAATATCGGTAATATTGATTTTTCTCAGCTTAATGTAGGCAAGAATACTATTAAGTTTGACGTAACTCATCTTGACGCAATTATGATTCTTGACGATACTAAGGAAATTACCGTTACGGTTACTGTTCCGTCAAGCTTTAAAACTAAAGCTGTTTCATTTGATAAAAATTCAGTTACCGTTGCCAATGTTCCTGATGGATACAAGGCAAACGTAATTTCTGTTAATGCAAACCAGCTTACTCTTGTCGGTTCTCAGTCGAGCCTTAATAACGATAAAATAGGTGTCGGTTTGGTTGTTGATTTGGCTTCTTATAAAAGTGAGGATTTGTCAGAGGGCAGGGATTATTACGATATCACCGCCAATATTGAAAATTCCACGGGCTGTTGGGTTTACGGCAGCTATAAGGCTCAGGTTGAGCTTGTTAAAAAGTAAATAAAATAAATAACCCCTCTGCATGGATGTCCACGCAGGGGGGTGTTTATTTTAGAATGATTATAATATTTCATCAGAATCATTACTTTTAAAGCTTACAACTTCTCTTAATTTTACATTGCCGTTTTCATCATTAGCAATTAAATATCCTTGCGATGCTTCGTTTAATTTCAGAGGTATCAAAAACTTAAGATTTAATTATTTTTCCATTTTCCATTTTTATTTGATAATCAAACAAATCAAATAAATCATTTGATAAATTATGTGCAGCAATTATTATTATTTTTCTATTCTTTTTTTCATTTTCAATTATATCTTTTAATATAATTGAATTTTCATGATCTAAAGCATTAAACGGCTCATCAAGCAATAGAATATCCGGATTTTCCATAAAGGCTTGACACAATGCGAGTCTTTGTTTCATACCAAGTGACAATTTTCCGACACGAACATTTTTTTGATCATATAAATTAAACACTTTAAGCCATTTTTGAATGGTTTTAACATCTATTTTTTTTCTTATGCTTGCTAAATATTTTAAATTATATAATACAGTTTCGTGTTTGAAAAATTCAGGATTTTCAATAATTACACCAAATGATTTTTCCTTAATACCACTAATTTCTCCGGTTGTGGGTTTAATCAAACCACAAATCATCCTGAGAAGCATTGTTTTACCACAGCCATTTGGACCTGATATCAAATAGCATTTACCTTCATCAAATTGCTGATTAATATTTGAAAGTATTTCTTTTTTTGAAATAGTTTTAGTAACATTTTTTAATTCAATCATAATATACTCCTAATCTAATAATATTCTTTTTTGGATTTAATAATAATATCTAAAAATAAAATCAATAGTATAACTATCAATTTGAGTAAAATAACTTTAGTAAATTTGACGCTATCATCATATGGTCTTATTATCAGCAACAGAAATATATCACTATATTTTAACAACATATAGCTAATATAAATTATTGAAATAAAAAATAGAATCAAGATATTGCTTTTTATTTTTAAATTAGATAAACAATCAAAAAGTATTAACCATAATATAACTGAAATGTATAGTGAAATACTGTTATATAAAAAGTAATCATAATTTGATTTATCAAATATAAGTAGAAGAATCAAATCCAAAATTATTTTTGTTAACACAATTAGGCTTATCTCTTTAATTAAACTTATATAATAAATATATACTGTTTGTTTTCTATTACTTCTAATTAAAATGTATTTACTAACTTGTACCTTTTCTTCAATTAAACTATTTATAGTAATTATTATTGATGAAATAAAAAGAACATTGAAAACTAACAAAGTAATATTCAAATATTCATCGCTGTTATAGAAATCAAATAATTCTAATACGGAAAAATAGCTGTAAGTATTAGATAATACACAAATCAAACTATTAATAATAGTAAAAATAAATAGATTTACTTTTATTCTCTTTTTCAAACAATTTCTTTCCTTTTTGCATAAAATTCATTAAATAATAAACATATTATTGTTAGTGCTAATGTATAAACAAGAAACATATTATGATATAAATTTTCTGATAATTCATTTGAATAAACATAAAAATCAACAGCGTAATATATACATATAATTGCTAAATTCACTAAATATAATAATAGTATGCTAACAACCATTTTATTGAACAATAAATAAATTGTAGTTGATAATTCGAAACACATAAAATAATACAATATCAATTTGAAAATTATAATAAAATAACCGCCATTGAAATCAATGCTGTATCCAACTAAAATCGCAGTAAAAAAATACAAGAAAAAAGTAGCTGCTCCAAATAAAAAACTATAATATATATTTCGTTTATTTATTTGTTCAATTAAATTTAGATTTCTTAAATAAAAGCAGGGTTCCAAATAAGGAATATAGATTGCCCATAGAACACACATTGCATAAATTGTAACAATATAAAGATATTGCTGAGGATTATTTAAATGTGCTTCAGCATATTCGCTAAAAACAGAATATATACTTTTATCAATGTAAGCTAGATAAAGGGACATTGCTGTTATAATAAACAATGAAATGAATAGTTTAAAGCTCTTTTTCATATATAATCTCTCTCATTTTTCTTTAAATTAATACAATATAACACTATGAATAATATGAAATATGTAAGTATAGGAATTAAATAATAAATAATTTCAGTATTAGAAAACATTCCATTAAGTTCATAATCATTTATAATATTATCAATTGCCATTAATTCATTCCATAATACAAAAGGCAAGGTGATGTTACCTATAAAACTTGAAACATTTCCAAGTGTTGATACAATTAATTGCGGAAGTATAAGAAACATAAACAAAGGAAATGCTTGTAAAATATATTTATTTTTTATAAAACAACTAGCAAGTAGCGTGCAACTATTAATAAGTACCATAACGATAGACAAAAATAAATTCTGAACAAAAATAATTATAAGTGCTTGAATAATATTTATATCAAATGAACTTAAATCTGTATCGCAACCCATGCCACCGAAAATAAATGCAATAGTTAATGATATTAAATTTGTGATTGTAACAATAGAGAAAATGTATAAGGATTGACTGACAAGAGTGTCATCTAGGTACTTTTTATAACCAATTCTACTTACTAAAAGATTTCCGTAAGCTTCTTCTTTATGCTTTTGAATTTGGTAGGATAAAAAAACGCCTAAAAAAAGTAATGTTACAGCCACAAATATGAAATATAAATCAGATACGAACCAGAAATTAAATATCAATTTAAAACCGTTATAATGTTCTATCAGGTTATTCAATGCATCTATATTTATATCCGGACTTGTTGAATTCAATTGATGGATAAATGAATTTTTTTCAAATAAAGAAACAGTAAAACTTACAATACTAATAACTAACAATATAGTACAGATTACAAATGTCGAAATTGACTTAAGCAATTTAAAATAATTTCGTTTTATCATAATTTCCTCCAATTTTATATTTGCACCAAATCATAGATATTAATTTAATCAGTTGAGAATGTGAACTTTATCGTATCAGTTCCTGTTTGAAATCCTGATGGTTTTAAATTTGCATAATATTTATAGCCCTTTGCTCCTGTATTATTGCCAACTTTTGTATTTCCTTTATTTCCCATTTTAAAAGAATTACATCTATCTTCGCCATTAGAGTTCACAATTTTAAAAACAGGATTATTGTACATTGTAAGGGTTATAGTTTTTACTCTGCACGCTTCTGAATCAGTTTCTTTAAGATCTGAAGCCTTATTTCCTTTAGTATTTTTATCTTTCCAGCCATCGCCTCTTGTTAATGAAAATACTGTTTCTGAAGACCAAGATGCCGCTGCCGCAGTAATTGGAACTGCGGTAATAATAATTAAACATAACAATATTGATATAATCTTTTTTGTTTTCATATAATTTCCTTTCTTGATTTGGTGCAAATAAGAGAGATATATACTCTCTACAAATATAGTGTCAGATTTTGGAAAAATGTGAACATTTTTTTGTAAATTTTTCAAAAAAATAATGGCGGAGAAAAATCCGCCATTAAAATATTAGTTGTTAAAATGTTAAAGAGCCTGTTGTTGAATCAATTTTTTGAGTTGATAACAAAGACTTTTTTGCATAATGCGTTGCCTTAGCTCTGTATTGATAGCCTTTTTCAACTGCAACAGATTTGTTTAATGTATAACTGTTGCTTTCTGAAAATAAATCATTATAGGTTTTATAATTTGACCAAGAGTTTTCACTTGATTTTTTGCGCTGAATTATAACTTTAGTGAATCCGCATTTTTTTACTTCGTTGTTTCCTTTTGTTATTCCGTATAATATCAGGCTTGTGCCATTTTTTCTTATGCTAAATGAGTTTTTTGTGATAAGGTTAGATGAATAAAGCGATATGCTCTCAATGCTTGCATAACTTTCATTTTGATAAACAGTACAGTCGTATTTATTTTCCTCGTTTTCCGCAGCAAAAGCGTAATAAGGTGAAAAACAGCATACGGTCATAAGTATTGTTAATAATATTGATATAATTTTTTTCATTTGTTTTACCTTTCTTTTATTTTATTGATTTTGCAAACTTAATTGCATTTTCCATAGTAGAATTTGTTAATGAAATATGATAGGTTGTCAAGCCGTCTTTATATGTTATTGACGAGGAATTATCATCATGCTCAAATACTAAAATATCCATTCCGTTAGCCTTTATCATTTTGCCGCCTTTTAAATTATTATATCTGCTAACACCTGTTGATTCAAATTCTTCAACCTCTTGATGAATTGTTAAATCACCTTTTTGACCGTTATATTCAAATTCAACATTTGCATCGTGTGAAAAGGTTTTATCAGTAGTTGTATTTTCCATCTTAGTTATTTTACAATTATCTTTAATTAACTCCTCAGGAAATGTAACAGGAGTGATTCCGTAATCTGAAAGTTGCTTTGCTAAATCCGTATTTAACAGGGCATAGCCGTCGGCAGTTGTATCGGCATTTTCCAAATTATAATCAATTTCCGCATTGCTGTCTATAAGCTTTGCAATGCTTTGAGGAATGTTAAAATTAAATTGTGCAGACGCTGTGATTGTTGAAATAAATACAACCATCAATGCTGCTACAACTAATAATACCTTAGCCGGCTTTTTAAACTTAACCCTTTTGCCTTTAGCATTGCCTTTGACAGCCAACAACTCAAAGCATAGGTCAATATAATCGGTATCTAACTTATCAGGACCTTTATTAACCTCCTTTTGTATAAGTGCTTTTATTTCCTCTGTTGATAAATCAGTAAAATCAGAATCTATCATTTTTTTCAGTTTCTTTTTACTTAATTTTCTCTTCAAAATGCTACCTCCTATCTACATAGTGTCAGTTTATCGAAAAATGTGAACAATTATTTTATAAATTTTCAAAATTTTTTATTTTGGAATTTAATTTTTTCTTTAGTTTCTCATGCCGTTTGCGTATGGTGGCGTGCGTAACATTTAATTCAATAGCTATATCCTTTAGCTTTTTGTGTTTCCAATAATATAATATATATAATTCTTTTTCGTCAGGATTAAGTTGCGAAATAATATGTAACGCTTGTTCTTCAATCATTTTATCGGTCGTCATTTGGTCTATATAATCAGGATTATACGGTTTCGAATTTTCAATCACTTCATCTTTTTCTTCATTATCAGTAAAAATAAATTCGTTGCGTTTGATTTTATCTTTCATTACTTTGTTTTTGTAATTGAGAACAACAGCGTATAACCAAGATTTATAATTTTTTATTTCAATACCGTTATTAAGGCTTTCCAGCAATGCAACATAAGCCTCTTGAACACAATCCTCTGCATACTCATATTCATACTCAAAAAATTGATGACAATAACGAATTAAATCTTTTCTGTATTGCTCGCAATCTTCCATTATTTTATCAATGGATTTTTCACTGCTATTTTTTGGTTTAAATTTAATCAAAATATTCTCCTTAGATGAATAGTTACCTTTTATTAAAAAGGATATAAATATATTTGTCAAGGGCTTTTGCCCAAAAGCATAAAAATATAACCAAAATGCATATTTTTCTTTTGTTATGCTATTGTTAAATAATTTTAATTTTATGTTAAATTGATAATAAGTAATATTTACCTGATTTTTACTCATTTTTTACTCTACCTTGATTATATTTTAATCGACGTGTTTTATACTTTAGTCAACGATTTGGGAAAGGAGAGATAAATATGAGCGAAAAGATTAAAACGGTTTTATCATCAGTTCTTGCAATTTCACTTGTTGTATCTGTTATGACTGTTTCAGGTTATGCTTGCTTTGCAGGCGCAAAAAATGATGATATTTCTTTAATTCAATATTCAGCCTCTGAAAATTGATATACCGTAAGCGGCTTTTGCCTTTGCTTGCGGTTTTCGCCTTATTTTGATTAGTATTATGAAACAAATTAATAACTCGCAAATTGTATATACAGACGAAGCAATAACAGTAGAAAACAAAAACACATTTAAAGAAAATATAACTGAATTCGTTAATAAACACGCTGAAATTTGGAAATTTATAAAATTTACATTTACAGGCGCTTCAACCTCGGTTTTGGAGCTTGCGGTCTTTTGGCTTTTGCAATATGTGATTTTTAAATCGCTTAACGAAGTTCCGGTAACAGATAATCAAGTTCTTTCGTTCTTAGGCATTGAGTATAAGGGCTATATGTATTCCTATTTCATTTCTGCGGTAATCGGCTATGCCGCAGCTTATGTTATGAACAGAAAGCTTACTTTTAAGGCAGACGCTAACCCTGTTCTTTCAACAATTCTTTATACAATAATGGTTGTTTGCACAATTGCCTTTAACACTTGGTTTGGATCATTCCTTGGCACTCTTATTAAAAACAGCGGTCACGACAGCGTATTTATTGTTCTTTTAACAAAGCTTGTTGTTATGACGGTCCCTACTCTTTGGACGTATCCTTTAAATCGTTTTGTAATTCACAGAAAGAAAAAGGCTTGATTTTGAGTAGCAATATTTAATATAATTAATTTATAATATATTTTTGGTTGGGAAAATAATATGAGCTATAAGATTTTTGCGTGTGACCTTGACGGCACGCTTCTTGATGATAATTCAAATGTATCTAAAGATAATTTTGATGCAATTGAACAAATGACAAAAGACGGTATTGAATTTGCACTTTGCACAGGCAGGACTTTCTATGAAATACCTCAGTCTTTACGTGATTTTCAAAGCATAAGATATATAATCTACTCCGACGGTTCTGTTATATTTGATAAAAAGAAAAATAAGAACGTGTATGAGCATTATATTGATACGCAAACTCTAATCAGGCTTTATAATCTTTTGTCATCATATGACACAATGATTGAATTTTATGAAAATAAAGAGCCAAAGACCGATAAGTCAAAGCTTAATATAAATTCATATCATTATTATAAAATTGATGAAAATTATATTGACGTAATTGATAAAACAAGAATAGGTATTGATGATTTATCAAGTGCGGTTGATTTATTTGATAAAACAGAATTATTAAATGTATTTTTTAAGAATTTTGATGAAAGAAAAAATTGCTTTGAAAAATTAAAGCATTTTGATGATATTATTTTTACTACCTCAATGACTAATAATATTGAAATTACAGCCGAAAACGTATCAAAAGGCTCGGCACTTTCAAAACTCAGCGAGTTAATCGGTGTTAAAAGCAATGAAATAATTGCAGCAGGGGACAGTAAAAATGATTTGCCTATGTTTGAATTTGCAGGCTTGCCCATAGCAGCAGGAAATGCAAGCGATGAAATTAAGTCGATTACTAAGAATACCGCTTGCTCAAATAATGAGTCGATAGTTAAGTACATATATGATAAGTATATTAAATAAGAGGAGAAAAATGGAAGGGAAAATACATTTTTTAAATACGGGACACAGCGATTGCATTATTCTTGAAAGTCATGGAAAAATTGCAATGATAGATTCTGCAGAGGATACTGATTTTCCTAAGGATAAGCCTCATCTTAATTTAAAAGGCTACGAGGATATAGTAGTTAAATATTTGTTAGATAATTTTAGTGATGAGAACGGAAACGTTAATATTGAGTTTGTTTTAGGCACTCATTGCCATTCAGACCATATCGGCGGATTTGATACTGTTATCAATCACCCGAATATTTTTGTTAAAACAGCTTATTTAAAGCCTTACAATGAGCAAAATATTTGCCGATTTGAGCGTGTCAGATGGGATAATACAGAAGTTTATAATCAAATGCTTGACGCAATTAAAAAGAATAATGTTGAGCTTGTTGAGGAGTTTGATGAAATAAAAACCGTTCTCGGTGACTTTAATATTGAGTTTTTCAACGGCAAGAACAGAGAACGAAAAATCAAATTCGGCGAAAATGTAAACAGTGTCGGAACTCTCGTAACAATCGGTAAATCAAGAGCCTTTCTTGCAGGCGATATTAATTATAAAGCAGGTGACGAAAAGCGTATTGCCGATAAAATCGGAAACGTTGATTTGCTTAAGGTCGGTCATCACGGCTATTTATATTCAACTTCATTTTATTGGGTAAAGAAATTAATGCCTAAAATTGCGATTTTCTGCAATGAAATGAAATGCGTTTATCCCGACGTTAAATATAAACTTAAAAACATTTCTCATTCAAAGCTTTATGCTACAATGAATTCAAACGGCATTATCGCTTGTTTTGACGGCGAAAATATCGTTGTTAAAGAAAATATTATGTAGCCCAACCTCCGTGTAATGCTACTATTACACGTTATTACACAAAAAGTCTTGAGTTTAACTTTTGTTTTACTCAAGGCTTTTGTTTTGTTCAAAAATAATTATAAGGAGTGATTTAGTCGGGAATTATGATATAAAATATGATTTTTGATATACGGTTTTAAAAATTGTGTTATTATATAGATGAAAGATGCACTTTCTAAACAAAATATAAAATAAATTGTAAAAATGCACAAAAATTATATTGATAAGATGAAATTTTTATAGTATAATAAATGCGTTATTAATTCGAAGGGAGCGTTTTTGTGTATGAGATACCCACAAATCGTTAAAAAAATGTCGCTTGAGCAGAAGGCTGCTTTTGTTTCAGGTTATGACTATTGGCATCTTGAGGAAGCGCCTGAGCTTGGTCTTCCTAAAATTATGATTACCGACGGACCTCACGGTTTACGTAAGGCTAAGGGCAAGGATTATGTTCCGGCTGAGGGTGAAGAAAAGAAAGGCGGAATTGGGCTTGGTAACTCTGTTCCTGCCACTTGTTTCCCACCGGCTGCCACTTCATCTTGTTCTTGGGATGAAGACCTCTTAAAACAAGAGGGTGAGGCAATGGGTCAAGAATGTTTAAAGGAAAAGGTTTCTACTATTTTGGGACCCGGTACTAATATTAAGCGTTCGCCTGTTTGCGGCCGTAATTTTGAATATTTCAGTGAGGACCCTTATCTTGCAGGTAAGTGTTCGGCAAGTGTTATTAACGGCGTTCAATCAAAGGGCGTAGGTACATCACTTAAGCACTTTGCTTGTAACTCTCAGGAAGCATTTCGTATGGTTCTCAATGAAGTTATTGATGAAAGAACTATGCGTGAAATTTATCTTCCTGCATTTGAAATTGCTGTTAAAGAGGCTCAACCGTGGACTGTGATGAATTCTTATAACAGAATCAACGGCGTTTATGCTTCTGAAAATAAGCATCTTCAGCAAGAAATTCTCCGTGACGAGTGGGGATTTGAAGGCTTAATTGTTACAGACTGGGGCGCATCTGTTGACAGAATCCCCGGACTTAAGAACGGTACTGACCTTGAAATGCCAAGTTCCGGAACACTTAATCAGCATAGAATCATTGCCGCTGTTAAGAACGGTGAACTTGATGAAGCCGTTCTTGACGAAAGAGTTGACAATGTTGTTAATCTTATTATGAAATCAAAGCCTGCTCTTGAAAAGGAGCATACATTTGACCCTAAGGCGCACCACGCAATTGCGCAGAAGGTTGCTGAAGGCTCAATGGTACTTCTTAAAAATGACGATAAAATTCTTCCTCTTAAGAAAGGACAGAAGGTTGCAGTTATCGGCGAAATGGCTAAGGCTCCACGTTTCCAGGGTGCAGGTTCATCTGTAATTAATCCGACAATGCTTTCAAATGCTTATGACGAACTTGAAAAGCTTGGCGTTGAACTTACATATTCACAGGGCTATTATAAATCTGCTCCTACTAAGAAGGATAAAAACAGAAAGAGCGATGATGAGCTTACTAAAGAAGCAGTTGCAGCAGCAAAGAGTGCAGATGTTGCAGTAGTATTTGTCGGCCTTACCGAAGATTTCGAGGGTGAGGGTTACGACAGAGAAACAATCAATATGCCTGCTAACCATAACGCTCTTGTATCTGCTGTAGCACAGGCTAATCCTAATACAGTCGTTGTTCTTGCAGGCGGTTCAGTTGTTCTTATGCCTTGGCTTAATGAGGTTAAAGGTCTCCTTAACTCAGGTCTCGGCGGCCAGGCAGGCGGTATCGCTGTAGCTAATATTCTTACCGGTGCTGTAAACCCATCAGGTAAAACATCTGAAACATATCCAACATCATTTGAGGCTAACCCGACATACGGCTACTATCCGGGCGGCCCTGTTACTTCAGAACACAGAGAGTCGGTATATATCGGCTACAGATATTATGATTCAGCTAATCTCGATGTTGTATTCCCGTTTGGATACGGTCTTTCATACACAACATTTGAATACAGCGACATTAAACTTTCATCTGATAAGATTAAGGATACAGATACTCTTTCTGTTTCATTTAAGATTAAAAATACAGGTGACGTAGATGGTGCTGAAATTGCTGAAATTTATGTTGCTGATAAGGAATCAACAATTTATCGTCCTGTTAAGGAACTTCGTGCATTTAAGAAAGTTTTCCTTAAAGCAGGCGAGGAAAAGGAAGTTACAATTGAACTTTCTAAGAGAGCATTTGCTTTCTATAACGTAAATATTAATGATTGGTATGTTGAATCAGGCGATTTTGACATTATCGTTGCAGCTTCAAGCCGTGATCCTAAGCTTACCGCAACAGTTAATGTTGAATCAACAGTTGAGGCTGAAGTTCCTGATTACAGAGCAACTGCTCCTAATTATTATAACAATGTTGCAAATATCACTCGTGATGATTTAGCCGCTGTATATGGTGAACTACCAAATCCTGAAATTGATACAAATAAGAAGATTGACCTTTACTGCTGCCTTAATGATGCACGCCATACAAAGTGGGGCGGTAAGCTTTGCAATATGATTACTAAGATTATGAGCGGTATGGGCTCTGATGCTAACGGCGACGGCAAAATGCTTGCTGCTATGGCTACTCAAATTCCAATTCGTAACTTTATTGCTATGAGTATGGGAGTATTTTCACCTGCAATGGCTGAGGGCCTTCTCATGATGCTTAATGATGATGAATCAAGTTTTGTTGGCTTTAACAAGATTTTCTGGAGACTCGGTGGCGCTCTTACAAGACTTCCGGCTCTTCTTAAATCTATCTAACATATTTAAAAATTACAGAGACTTTCAATAATGTCAATACTATATAAGTATGTTTTAGATTAAAATTTAAACGGTGCAACTCAAAATGGGTTGCACCGTTTTTTAAATCATAAAAAAGGGCACTTGACTTATAAAAAGTCAAGCACCCATTACGTTTAGAGATGAGATGTAACTCAATCTCCGATAAAAGAATACCACAATATTATAATTTAGTCAATGTATAATATTGACTAAATATTATATACTTATTTCCAACTTTGAATTATTGACGGATTGTCAAATATTTCATCAAGCTTTCTCATAAACGGAACAACATCGCCGTAGTCAAGTGCTCTGTGGTCAATAGCAATTGTGATAGGCAATATGAGTCTTATTTCTATTTTGTCATTTCCATTTTCGTCTGTTACAACAGTAGGTCGTTTTTGAGCTGCATTAATAGCAAACGCTGTTGTTTGCGGAGGGATGATTTCAAGAAGGGCACACATGCCTTTTTGTTCACGATAAACCGAGCCGAGGTTTGAAATTGTTGTTGTACCTTGCTCAATGTCATGCTTGGTAAGACGCTTTGTTATAGGAATTGAATAATAGTCTTTTTTAGCTTGACCGGAAAGAGTTTTTACTTTGTGCTTTCCTGTTTTTGAACCTACAAGCCTGTGAATTGTTTGTAAAATCTTGCCTTGCTTAAGACCTGTCAATGTATTATCAAGGGAAACCTCAAACATAACCTCGTTCATATCCGAACCCTTTGCACGCATAGCTGTATTATTAATAGCTTCTGTCATTTGCGTAAGAGTTTTATTGCCCATATCGTGCATATTAACTGTCATCATTAAACCTGACGGCAAAATCATCGGCATTGAAATGTCAATATGGTCAAAATAAATAAGCTTGCCTCTTACAAGTTTTCTGTTAAATTTAAGATGAGTATTCATCTTCGGCGCTGCCTTTAAGCCTTCACAAATTATTTTAAGCATAATTGTGTTGATAGTGATTTTTTTTGTTTTGTCGGTAACTCCCTCGTTGAGTTTTTTACATTCTTTAAAAAGCTCTGTAACATCAGCATCGTATGTCATAGTAGCATGGGGGATTGTTTCCCAGCTTTCAGATGTCATATTTGACACGATTTTTCTTGCAATACCGAAATGCTCTTCTTTTACCTTTGCCATTTGATTCTCCTTAAAACTATTCTTTGATTTTTGAAATGAATGACGAAACGCTCTCTTTAATCGACTCCTTGGTATCAACTAAATAGTCTTTTATTTCACTGCGCTGTTTTTCCATTTCTTCGCCGGTAAACGGTTCTTCATTAAAACGCTTTTTAAATTCCAAAATCAAATAAGGTCTGAATTTCGGATGTGCTATTTTAATAAGAGCCTTAGCCCTCTCTTTTAATGTTTTGCCCTTAAGCTGTGCAATACCGTATTCAGTAACAACATAATTAACGTCGTTTCTGGGAGTAGTTACCGCACTGCCCTCGGTTATTAACGGAACAATTCTTGATATTAAGCCTTTTTTTGCTGTTGAAGGCATAGCAATTATAGAACGTCCGCCCTTGCTCATTGTAGCACCCCTGACAAAGTCTACCTGACCGCCGACGGCGGAGTATTGGTTTAACCCTACGGTGTCGGATACTACCTGACCTAAAAGGTCGATTTGTAAGCAAGAATTTATTGAAACCATATTGTCATTTTGAGCAATGACAGATGGATTGTTTACGTAATTAATTGGGTGAAGTTCAACTGAGGGGTTGTTATTTATGTAATTATTCAGTTTTTCCGAGCCAAACGCAGCACCCAAAATAGTTCTGAAAGGATTTTTGTTTTTCTTTTTGTTGTTAATTATTCCTGCTTCAAGTAAATCAACAACACCGTCGCCGACAAGCTCGCTGTGCAGACCTAAATCCTTTTTGTCCCAAAGCTGAGCGCAAACTGCATTGGGAATACCGCCGATACCAAGCTGTAAGCAGTCGCCGTCATTTATAAGGGAAGCACAATATTTTCCGATTTCCATTTCAGTATCGGATATCTCAACCGCTTTTACCTCCGGAAGCGGCTCGTCATGCTCTACAAAGCAGGTGAAATCCCTTATATGCATAAAGCTGTTTCCAAATGTACGGGGCATATATTTGTTCACTTGAGCAATTTTAATATCACAGTAGTCCGCCGTTCCTCTTGTATAATCAACTGTTGTGCCAAATGAAACATAGCCGTGTTCGTCCGGCGGAGATACCATAACTATGGTAACTCTCGGGCGTATGTAATTTTTAATCAAATCGGGAATTTCATAAAAGTGAGACGTTGTAAATTCACTTACACCTAATGAAATAGCCTTGCGGTTGCTTTGCGAAGCGAAAAGACAGTTTAATGTAAAATGACCTTTCATTTCAGGTCTGCACCAAGGTGAATCTCCGAGTGTGAGCATATTTACAATTTGAACATCATGATAATTTTGATAATTGTCAACAAGCGCTCTTTCAATTGCAAACGGTTCACCGCAACCAAATCCGGTTACAACCTTGTCACCGTCGTTTATAAGCTTAATCGCTTCTTCGGCAGTAGTTAGTTTGCTTTGATAAATTTCCTTCCAATTAGTCAATTTGTTACCTCTTAGTAAAAATAAACTTCGTATAAATATAAATAAAATGTATAGATAATAAACTTTTATATACCATAAAGTTTATTAACTTTTCTAATGTTACAACTTTTATTATGAAATGTCAATTATATTAATATTTATTTTATAAATATTAACACTTTTATAGACAATATTCGTTAAATTTAAATCAATTGTTGATTATTAGATTAAAAATATGTATAATACCATAGGTGATGGTTATGAATATTAAGGTTACCGATTACTGCACTGCATCTAATTCGAGCATGGGTGTAAATGAGGCAATTAAAAATATGCAAAGCGGAGATACACTTTTGTTTCCGACAGGGGAGTATCATTTTTATAAGGATTTCAGTATTCATAAGGTGTGCTATATGACTAATACCGATTCATTTAAAGTACCTGATAAATACTTTGCAATTGATATTGAAAATAAAGACGGCATCACTGTTGATGGCTGTGGTTCAACATTTGTAATTCACGGTGATATGTGCTCTTTTGCTATGTTTAATTGCAGTAATATTAAGCTTAAGAATTTTACTGTTAAATATAATTCACCTACGAATTATGAGATGAAAGTTATCAAAAAATCAATTAATAAGATAACTTATAAAATCCCGTTGAAAAGCCCTTTTTATATTAAGGATAATAAACTTACATTTTTTGAACAAAGTCCTTTTACAAAGAAAAATTATTATTCATACACAGCTAACGGGCAATGTTACTGCAATGTTGTTCACAGAGGTGATTCAGTTTTCAGAACTGTCCTTTCACCAACTAAAACAGCGATTAAGATAAAAAAAGTCGACAACGATACGGTTGAATGTAAATATTTGATATCGCCTAAGTTTAAGGTGGGCGATATTGTAACTATGTCACGCAATAAACTTCGTGATAATTCAGGCTTGTTTTTTGATGAATGTTCAAACGTTGACTGCGAAAATATAACGGTTAATTATATGCATGGCTTTGGCTGGCTTTCGCAAATGTGCGAAAATTTGAATTTTAAAAATATTACATTTACTCCTGCAAAAGGCTATACGGTTTCTTCTTTTGCCGATTTGATTCATATTTGCGGCTGCAAGGGATATGTAAATATTATTGATTCGTATTTTGAACATCCGCACGATGACGCAATCAATGTTCACGGCGCTTTTTTAAGGCTTAAGAAAATCATTGATACAAATACTGCCGAGTTAGAGTTTGTTCATCATCAGCAGGGCGGATATAAAGCATTTTTCCCGGAAAATGAAGTGAAAATTTACAGGAGAGCGGATTTGTCGGAACTTAAAGATGTTTATACCGTCGAAAGTACGCAAGACGATATTGATAATAAATGCGTTAAAGTTAAATTTAAAGAGGCATTGCCTCCGCTAAAGCCCGAACAGTTTGTTTTTGAAAACATTACATATAATCCCGAACTTACGATAAGCGGTTGCACATTTAATGCTATCCCTACACGTGGCATTTTATGCACTACTGACAGACCGTCTAAGATTTTTAATAATACATTTAAAAATATCTTAATGCCTGATATTTTTATTTCCTGCGACTGCAAGGATTGGTACGAAAGCGGTCCGTGCAGAAATCTTGAAATATTTAATAATACATTTTCAAAAAAGAACGCAGTTAAGCTTGAACCTATTTGCGTAAATAAACCAGTAAAAGATGTTCACAGAAACATTAAAATATATGATAATGAAATCGGAGAATAATTTATGAGCAAAAATATGATTATCGGTCAATCCGGCGGACCTACGGCTGTTATTAATTCAAGTCTTGCCGGGGCAATCGAATATGCTTTTTCAAGCGACAAAATTGACACAGTTTACGGTATGATTAACGGTATTCAAGGCCTTTTGGAAAACAATATTATTGACCTTAAAGAACGTTTTTACGGTAAGCCTTATGATATAAACAGACTTCGCTTAACACCTGCAATGTTCCTTGGCTCTTGCAGATATAAGCTTGGTGATGATGAAAAAATATTTGCCGAAATTATTGATGTTTTAAAAAAATATAATATCGGGTATTTTCTTTATATCGGCGGTAACGATTCTATGGATACTGTTGATAAGCTTTCAAAGTATACGGCAAGTCATAATATTGATATCAAAATTGTCGGTGTACCTAAAACTATCGATAATGACCTTGTGGGTATTGATCATTCACCGGGATTCGGCTCGGCTGCCAAGTATATTGCACTTGCAGTTAAAAATGTTGCTTATGATACAAGTATATATAGTATTAAAAGTGTTCATATTATTGAGGCAATGGGTCGTAATGCCGGCTGGCTTACAGCTGCATCCGCACTTGCACGTGACGGTGACAGCGTTGCACCCCATCTTATTTATTTGCCTGAAATACCGTTTTCTGTTGATAAATTTGTTGAGGATGTTAAGGGTAAACTTAATGATTTTAACTCGGTTATTGTTGTTGTAAGCGAGGGAATTAAGGATGAAAACGGTAATTATATCAGCGCAAGGGGAGATAATGTTGACAAATTCGGTCACGTTATGCTCAGTGGAACAGGAGCTTATCTTAAAAGCGTTGTAGAAGAAAAAATAGGATGTAAAGTTCGTGCTTTAGAGCCAAGCGTTCTTCAAAGAAGTGCAGGTCATACTGCTTCAATGACTGATATTACCGAAGCATACAATTTAGGTGTTGTTGCTGTTAAAGCGGCGCTTGACGGTAAGACAGGCGTATTTTCTACTCTTCGCAGAATAAGCGATTTGCCTTATACTGTTGATTATTATACCGAGCAGGTTAGCGTGGTTGCAAATAATGAAAAATTAGTACCGAGAAGCTGGATAAACGAGCAGGGTAACGACGTTACTCAAAAGATGATTGAGTATCTTTCACCCCTTGTTAAGGGTGTTCCGCAAGTTCCTTACAGAAACGGCTTGCCTGATTATATCGGTCTTTCACACCTTGATATTAAAAAGCAAAAATATAAAGACTAAAATAAAACGGAGTTGTCATTTGACAGCTCCGTTAATTTTTTAGTATTCTACTTTTAAGCCTTCCTCGGCTTCGGCAACCTTAAGCATAATTGCACATTCAATGCGCTTTCTGTGAAGCTCACAACCAAAGTTGTAAACGCCGTTTACGCTTTTCGTTGTGTGATAAGCATTTGCGGCGCAACCGCCGGAACAATAAAGCTTTGCAAAGCAATCTTTGCACTCTTTGTGCGAATAAACATTGCATTCTTCAAATTGTTCAAGAACTTTTTTGTTTATAACTCCTTTCCAAATGTCACCGAGCAAGAATTTTTCGTCACCAACGAATTGGTGGCAAGGGTAAAGTTCGCCTGTAGGAGTGACAGCCATATATTCTGTGCCTACCCCGCAGCCTGAAACTCTTTTTACAATGCAGGGACCTGCATCAAGGTCAATCATATAATGATAAAAAGTAAACCCTTTTCCGTTTCTGTAACGCCTAAGCATTTCGTCAGCTAAGATTTGATACTGTTCTTTAAGAATAGGTAAATCTTCTTCCCTAAGCGCATAAGGCTCTTTTGGGTCAGACACAACCGGCTCAATAGAAAGCTCTTTAAATCCTAAATCTGCCATATGAATGATATCTTTTGCAAAGTCAAGATTATTTCTTGTATAAGTGCCTCTCATATAATAATCCTTTTGATTACGTGAATCGGCAAATTTTTTGAATTTATCAACTATTAAATCATACGAGCCTTTTCCGTTTCTTGAAACCCTCATGGCGTCATTGGTAGATTTTCTTCCGTCAAGGGATAAAACAACATTTCCCATTTCCTTGTTGCAAAAATCAATAACATCATCGTTAATTAAAATTCCGTTTGTAGTGAGAGTAAAACGAAAATTCTTATTGTATTTCTTTTCCTGTTCACGTCCGTATTTAACAAGCTCTTTGCAAACCTCCCAATTAAGAAGCGGCTCGCCGCCGAAAAAGTCGACTTCAAGATTTCTTCTTGTGCCCGATTGCTCAATGAGAAAATCAAGTGCTCTTTTGCCTGTTTCAAGGCTCATTAAGCCTTTTGGACCGTCATATTCGCCCTTGCCTGCAAAACAATATTTGCAAGCTAAATTGCAGTCGTGAGCAACATGAAGGCAAATAGCTTTTATAACACCCTGTCTTTTTTTAAACTGTTTTGCCGTAGCTTCAAAGGTATCCTGCGCAAAAAGCCTGCCGTCAGCCTTAAGTGCCTCTATATCATCAAAGCAAAGCTCAATATCCTTTTCGGTTACGTCATCATCGTTTTTGTATTTATTTAGTATGTATTTTTTTATTTCGTCTTTTGTGTGTGATTCATACATTGTTATAATATCATACGTTGCTTCGTCAACCGAGTGAACGCAACCGCTGTTTTGGTCAAGAATGATATTATAGCCGTTCATTTTATAAGCGTGTATCATTAAATTACTCCATAGTTTTATTTCAATGAAAAAGGTGGGACAAAAGCCCACCTTGGTTTCATCTATTTACTTCTTAAGCTGTTCGCATTTCTGGTTAGCTACTGAACAAGAAGTCTTGCTTGCTGATTGGCAAGAGGTCTGACATTCGCCGCAGCCGCCTTTTTTAGCTGATTCGCAAAGATTGCGTGAGCTTAAAGTGTTGATTCTCTTCAAAAGAAACACCTCTTTCTTAAATTTATATTGTTATTTTACATTAATATTGCGTCTTTGTCAATATTTTTAACGGCAGTAAATTACTGTCTGATAATATATTTACTCCGTTTTCGTATAATTCCTTAATTTGAGCAATTAATTCCTTGCTTATAACCTCTCCCGGGGCAATAATCGGACTTCCCGGTGGATAGGCATAAACATATTCTCCCGAAATTTTGTTTTCCGCCGAATTTAAGCCTGTTTCTGCTGTGTTTTCAATTTCAAAAATTTCGCGTTTCTTTATCGGCAGACTTGGTTTTTGTAACTCAATTTTCTTTGCTTTTCTTTTTTCTAAGCTTGATAGTGCGTTTATTAATTTTTCAAAGCCGCTTTTTGTATCACATACTGTTGAAATTAAAATCACATATTTAAGGCTGTCGCCCTCAACCTCAATGCCGTATTTTCTTAAATGATTTGAAAGTTCAAAACCGTTGTAACCGTCAACGCTTAAAACTATGCGTGTTATGTCATCATTTTTCAATACGTTAATGTTTTTTAAATTATTTGCTTTATTATAAAAATCGTCAAGTAATATTTTGTATTTTTCAAAATCACTTTTGCTGTTTGACAAAAAATCAATGCACTTGTCAATTGATGCCATAATTACATAGCTCGGCGAACTTGTTTCATATATATCCATATATTTTTTTACCTTGCCGTAAAGACTTGAGTTGTCAATATGAATAACGGCACTTTGAGTAAGCGCAGGCAATGTTTTGTGTAGTGATTCAATAACAATGTCGGCTTTTGGCTGCTTTGGTAAATAACTTGAAAAGCCGAAATGTGCACCGTGTGCCGCATCGATTATAAGAGGAATAGGGCAGGTGATATTGCTTACATATCCCTCATATGTCGGTGAGGTTATAACAATGGCGCAGGCATTCGGCGTTTTCTTGATGGCTTTGTCAACCGATGCTTGTGTAATTTGTTTATAACAGCCGAATTCATTATTGTATTCAGGCTCGATATATTCAATTTTAAGCCTGTTGATAAAACAAGCATTGTATACCGACTTGTGGCAATTGCGTGCAATTATTATTGTGCTGTTTTCTTTTGCAACTGCGCTTATTGCCGCTAAAATGCAACAGGTTGAACCGTTTACGCTTATAATGCTTTTTTTATAGCCGTAAAGCGTTGCTAAGCTTTCCTGCAAATTCTTTATGATGCCGGTAGGGGAGTGCAGATTGTCGAAACCCGATATTTCCGTTATGTCTATGTTGCTTGACGGTATGCCAAACTTGATATTTCTTTTGTGCCCCGGCATATGAAACGGATATAAATTGTTATCTTTTAATTTATTGTATAACTCCAACTTTTTCTTTTCCTTCTTTTAAATTATTGATTGTCAGCATTATGTATCCTGCAAATATCGGCACAATCTCAATTAATGCAGTTTCCTTGAATATGATGAGCATTATTAAATCTAAAACCAAAATAACGGCACTTATAAAGGCAAATAAATATTTCTTAGTAAGAAAAAATGATAAAAAAACATTTATTCCCATTATAACGGAAAAAGCAAGCGAACCTATGCAATGTGCTAAATATTGCGGATATTTGTTATAATCAAAATCGCACGTTAACGTCAGCGCCATTCCTATAGCGGAAAGAAACAGCAGTATAATGTAAAATTTGTATTTCGTTTTTAAAAATGCAATTGATATATTGGTTGCAAGGGCAATGTATGTAGAAATTCCCCAAAGAGTAAATATAGTATGGTGCTCAAGACCGACGGTTGACAGTGCACTCTCGTTTCCTCTAAGGCCACATATTGTTAAATAATAAACAGTGATAATAACTGCTGTGATTACAGTTATTATGCCTATTGCTTTTCTCATCTTTTAATTACCTTATTAATATATCTATTACTTTATTAAAATTATAACATATATATGATTGACAATTCAACCAAGTTATGATATTATTTAATTAGTTTTTGAATATTTAAGGTGAAAAAATTGTCTGAATATAGGTTCTGCTCAGGATGTCCTCGCCATGTAAAATCAGAGGGCTTTTTTTTATTTCACTTTTTAATTTAAAAATAGATATTTGAATTTACACAACAAAGGTTAATGCATTGCGTAACTGACAATTTTATATGCGGATGTGGCGGAACTGGCAGACGCGCAGGTCTCAGACTCCTGTGGATATTGCTTCCTTGTGGGTTCAAGTCCCATCGTCCGCACCAATATTGTGAGTTTATGTTAAGCGTTTATGGCTTTGCTGTGTTTTTTGCTTTTGATTGTTAATTACACAAAATCGCAATTTTTAATATATCTGCTTAAAGTTTATCGTGTTGAAAAAAATTAATTTATTTATATTTACTCGAATTTTCAAATTGGTGTAAAATATTGAATATTAATATTATTAGGAGTGAGAAACAATGGAATTCGAATTGATTTCAACCAGGGACCTGTTTGAAGATGACGATATTGTTATAATCAGCCGTATCGGAAAGGTGTTTAACGCCAAGGTTGAAATTATCGACGTTGCAATTAAAGATGAAAACGGCGATATTACCAGTATCATGGAAGTGAAGCACAAGATTTTAGGCTATTTATAATTGCTTAGTGATGAAAAGGGTTGGAATACTATCAACTTCTTTGATACTTTTTGTTATATGTTTGTTTTCATTTTCTGTTAATGCATTTGCTTTTAACAATAAGTATATAACAAATTCGGGCGGTTGGTATAAAAATGGAAATCTGATAAATATAAATAATGATGTTTTGTCAGGTCAGCTTCGTTATGTCCTTGATGAGAACGATGCTTGTGCTTATTTTTACTTTTTATACAGTAATTGCGACGGCGATTATAAGGATGAGGACGTATCTCTTGAATTTAAAATTTCAAATAGTGCAAATAAATATTCGTTTTCCGTTTCAAAATCAGGTGTAAAAAACGGCAACAAAAATATTTATATTAATTATGATTTTGATGATGTGAATTCTAAGTTTGGTAATGGGCAATTATTGGTTGGATTTGAAATGAAAAATAAAACCGATAGGTCTTCGCTCAATCAAATCACCTGCACATTCAGTGCTGATTCAAAAAACAGTTGTGTAATTCTTGACGATTGCGTTTTTGATATGTGTGTTTCACCTAATAATCTATCGCAAAAGAAATCCGGTTCTAAGTCAAGGAGTGAAAGAAAAGGCACAAATTCTACCTCTATAAGTGCGCCCAAAAACAATAATAAGAAAGCATCTAAGAGTGATACAACAAAATTTGTTACGAAACATACGATTAATAATCATAACAAAAGTGACAGGCAAAATAAGAATAATAATTCTACTAAGTTTTCCGGCACAGGTACGACGTATGATATAAAATCGCCTTCTTCGGTGTTAGAATCAGACGGCGGTACAACTCAAAGCGAAACTGTAACGTCCGATTTCTCAAAAAATAACGGCGGCAGTAATTTGTTGTACCCCAAGAAAAGCAAAATCGCTTTTAGAATGGCAATCTTTTTCGCTGTTTTGGGAATTGTAGCACTTGGTTGCGGTCTGTTTTTAAAAGATAATAATTTATCTGATAAAAATAACGATAATGAAAACCATAATGGTAATGAATAATCTTTGCTACATATTTTATGAATAAAAGTGTTGACAATCAAGCGGTTTAGTGATATTATATCTAAGTCGCTTGATAAAGCACATTGAGTCTATGGGCCATTAGCTCAGTTGGTCAGAGCCACCGGCTCATAACCGGTTGGTCCGGGGTTCGAGTCCCTGATGGCCCACCATATATAGGGGTATAGCTCAGTTGGTAGAGCAGCGGTCTCCAAAACCGCGTGCCGAGGGTTCAAGTCCTTCTGCCCCTGCCAAAGAAAGCACCGAATTTTCGGTGCTTTTTTCCTTTATTTACGCTGTTTTACGGCTATTTTACTTGCTTTTCCCATATAGATAAAATTACGGCGCACGGTCTTTTCCGTACGCCGCTTTTTCATTTTCACACCGTTTTTCGTTCACTTTGTGCCACACAATCCACCCAATCCGTTTGGTACATCATCAAAAAAGCATCAATTACAATTCAAATCCGTTTGTAACGCCCATTAGCATATCCGTGTTTCGTTTGACATAATACATTTCGGTTATCTCCGAAGTTGTGTGTCCGAGTAAGTCTGCCACCTGCCTCGGTGTTAATGCTTTTACCGTTCCGTCCTCTGCTCGCACCCCGGTTACAAGCTTTGTTGCGAAGGTGTGGCGCAAACTGTGTAAGCCTTTTTTCTCGATTCCTGCCGCATCGAGTATGGAATAAAACCGTTTTCGCAAGTTCAACGGTCTTGTAAAGTTTCCGTCTGCATCGGGTATCAATGGTGCATCCTCACCGAAATATCGCTCGTTGCGTAATTCGATAATCGCTTGTATAGCCGTTTCGTTTAAGGGTACGATACGCTTGCTTGAAGCGGTTTTTAGCTTGCCTACCACAATTTCCCGTCCGCTTTTTCGCTCTGTTCCGTTACGCTTTTGCGCTTCTTTAACACCTCTTTGAATGTGCATCACTTTCTTTTCAAGGTCTATGTCGCTGTTGATTAAACCTAACGCTTCAGCGGTTCTGAGTCCCGTGTTCAGCATAAGAATATATGCTGCCGCTTGATTGTGTTTCGGCTTGCCTGAGGGGTACTTCTTGTATGCTTCCGCTTTGAATTTTTCAATTTCTTCATCGGTAAATACGGTTATCGTTTCACATACGAGAAGCACTTCTTTGTTTTGCTTTGCAAGATAATTTGACTTTTTTATTGTCGGCACAGCGTTCATCGGATTCTTTTTTATGAACTCTTCACGCATAAGATAATCGAAGTATTCGTTAAGCAGATTGTATGTTTGCTTGACTGTTGAGAATGAATATCCCTTGTCGGTCAGCGTACTAATCAGCCTCTTAATGTCTGCACCTGTTATGTTAGATACAATTAGTTTACCCATGTAGGGGACGATTTGATTTTTGTAAATCTGCTCGTTACGGTCATAGGTTACTCGCTCAACATTCGGGTATTTAAACACTTGCAGGTAATTAAGCAGGCTGTCTTTTACAGTCTTGTTACCCTCAATGGCATCGATGATTTCTTCTTCAAACTTGGTTATGTAGTCCGTCATTTTCTTGTTAACCTCGGCTTTGGTCGTGCCGGAAAAGCTCTTGCGTTTTCGTTCGCCTTTCTCATCCTTGTACCAAACCACGCCACCCCATCTGCCGTCCGTTCGTTTGAATGCGTTGCCGTTTGTCAGCAGTTGTTTTTGCATTTTATCACTCCTTTCGCACACACAATATCACAAATCTTTTTCAATATCCAGACCAAAGATTGTGTGTTTGTTTTAGTTGTTTTGGCTTCAAAAAGCCGTCACAAATCGCCTGTAAGCCGTTTTTAGTTTAAATCCTACTAGTTACTCTGTTTTAGATAGAACTCGTCAATTTTTGCTTACAGCGTTGCCTGATTTTTCAAAAATAGGTTTATCATACCGCAATACTCAAGTGAATACGCAAAAACCTTGATTTTCTGCGAAAAACAGCCCTAACTGCATACGAATTTGGAATCATACGCAAAAGTATTACGAATCGAAAAGCCGACAGGCTTTGCCGGACGGCGTTTTCGGGCATTTCAATGCCCGAAAATCATACCCCTTTATCCTGCTTTAAAATCGACGGCTTGAAATTCGCTTCAAAACCCGCTCAAAAGAGCCGAAATTTCATCCAAAACCGCATCAAAAATCAATTCAAAAAACTTAAAAGAAAAACCGCTGTTTTTTCCAATTTTAGGCTTTTAGATTATTTGTCATCAGCTCTTACAGTGGGGTACACTATATTTGATGAACTGTATAGATATTACTTTGCTGTGCGTTTTCAAAAAATCTTTGAGTGATATCTATGTAGCCTTTTTCTTCGAGCGACTTAAGCGTGTTTCTGCAAGTGGTCGGACACATATTACACTTCTTAGCCATCTTCGGAACAGACCAAAAACTTACACCTTTGCTGTCGCCAACCGAAACAAGAAAACAGTAAATCATAAATTCATACGGCGAAAAGTTTTCATCAAAGATTTTGTTCGGCATATAGTAAACCTTGCCGTCGGTTTTATAATTTTTATTTGCTTGCATAATTTTTATTCTTTCTTAATTTGTTTTTGAATCCACAACTTGAATTCATCTTTCGGTACAACAATTCTTGTACCGATTTTTATTTTTGGAAAACCTTTTTCATTGACAAGCTCGTACGACCTTGTGCGAGATATTCCAAGCACCTTTGCAACCTGCGACACCGATATCATCATCGGTAGTTCATCAAAACTTTTGTAGCTTTCTTTTATTGTGCTGCCTCCTTTCGTATTATTCGAGAGATACTTTTTCAAAAAGAAAAACGCATAAGTAAATTTGAAAACAAAAATTCACCCACGAAAAAAGTCCCTCTACTATACGGAGAAAAATTTCCATTTTGTTCGGGTGTTTTTCAAAATTCTTTACACCTTGTTTACATTTGATTTCACCATAGCAAAAAATACCCCTCTATAATACGGAGAAAAATTCAAGTTTTGTTGATGTGTTTTGAAATAAAATTTACAAATTATTTTATAAAAACAAAATCCTCACCGTTTTTATAGATGAGGATTCATTACCTGTACCATTATTTGTACCGTTATCAAAAATATTTGTATTTGTTCTGTAAATATGGTATATTTAATTTATAATAATATTCAATCAGGAGAATGAAAATGGACACTAAAAATGAACAAGAGCGTGACGAGCTTCACCGTGCTACATGGGCAATCGCAGATGACTTGCGTGGCTCTGTTGATGGCTGGGGTTTCAAGTCTTATGTGTTAGGATTTATGTTCTATCGCTATATAAGCGAAAATCTTACGAACTATATCAATAAAGGAGAGCATGCTGCAGGCAATACCGATTTTGATTATATCGCTTTGTCGGATATCGTCCGGTTCATCTGCGAGGCCAACGGCTATGACGCAGAAAAGATCGGTCAGCACTTCCTTGAAATCCTGCCGAAAATTACAGAGCACGAGGAGGGATTGCCCCTGTGAAAGTTCTTGATTTGGATATGGATTATTTCATGAAATCCGTTGCGACATTTATAAATGAGTCAGAACCCGAGCGTTTACCAGAAGAGGACTATGGAGACAGCGTTTGGTCTGAACGAGAAGTAAGAAACTTCCTTGAAGGGAACCTTGGGCTTTCAAAACAGAACAGGATAAGAGGCAGAGTTGTTGCCGGTCATAATGAGTCGTTATTCTTTTGGAAAGAGCTGATAAAGAAAGGCGATCTTTCCACTCCTTTTGATGTTATCCATGTTGACTCGCATGCAGATTTAGGCCTCGGCTACAGTTCTTGGACGCATATTCTGGATTATCTTCTGTATTATCCAGTTGAAGAAAGATCCCAGCATCCGAGATACTTTGACACATCAGGGCATCTGCGAAGCGAAGGTATCGGAGACTACTTGCTTTTTGCAGTTGCTTACAGGTGGATATCCAGTATTGTTTACTGTGGAAATCCTCATGGCGAATGTAATGACTATCTGCTGGACACTCTGAAAGATTTCAAAGAAAAGCCAATCTGGGATAAGCCAGTTCAGAACACAATCCAATTGCTGTATAATCCAGATATGCCATTTCCTCAATATATCGATACCGAGTATGTGAAACGACAGTATATTAGGAATAGCCGCAAGGAGCCTGAAGTTCCATTTTTGATCATACCAACGATTGAGGATGTTCATTTTGATGGAAACTATGACTTTGCAGTACTTGCACAATCTCCTAACTATACTCCTGCCAGTGCAGACTTCATAATGGATATTTTTCGGGAATACATTGTTGAGGAATAAACGAACAACGCCTCCGAGCCGATGTGGTTCAGAGGCGTTGTTGCGTCTATGGGTTTATGCCTTGATCTCGGTGCCATCCTTGAAGGTCACCCGGATGTCGTTCTTGCCATCTTCGGAACAGACCAAAAACTGACGCCTTTGCTGTCACCAACCGAAACAAGAAAACAGTAAATCATAAATTCGTGCGGCGAAAAGTTTTCATCAAAGATTTTGTTTGGCATGTAGTAAACCTTGCCGTCGGTTTTGTAATTTTTATTTGCGTACATTATTTTTATCCTTTCTTAATTTGTTTTTGAATCCACAACTTGAATTCATCTTTCGGTACAACAATTCTTGTACCGATTTTTATTTTTGGAAAACCTTTTTCATTGACAAGCTCGTACGACCTTGTGCGAGATATTCCAAGCACCTTTGCAACCTGCGACACCGATATCATCATCGGTAGTTCATCAAAACTTTTGTAGCTTTCTTTTATTGTGCTGCCTCCTTTCGTATTATTCGAGAGATACTTTTTCAAAAAGAAAAACGCATAAGTAAATTTGAAAACAAAAATTCACCCACGAAAAAAGTCCCTCTACTATACGGAGAAAAATTTCCATTTTGTTCGGGTGTTTTGCAAAATTCTTTACACCTTGTTTACATTTGATTTCACCACAGCAAAAAATCCCCCTCTATAATACGGAGAAAAAACTCGGTTTTGTTGATGTGTTTTGAAAGAAAATTTACAAATTATTTTATAAAAACAAAAATCCTCACCGCTTAAAGTAAGAATTTGCTCACGATTTGGATTTTATTGAATATTATTATCAAATATGATATAATAAAATGAATTGTTTTAACTTGATATGTCATTCATTTTACTGTACTGATTTTTGTACGTTGCAAATTTTTATATTGACTTATCTTTAATGCTGTAGGAGAATCATATTATGAAATTAATCAATAATGTTACCGAAACTTTGAAAGATGATTTATCCGTTGAGATTCATGAAGGAAGCAAACTGTCTATCGCTGCAGCTTGCTTTTCTATCTATGCCTTTCAAGAACTTAAAAAGCAACTCACCTCTATTGATGAATTGCGTTTCATTTTTACAGCTCCAACTTTCGTAACAGAAAAAGCGAAAAAGGAAAAGAGAGAGTTTTATATTCCACGACTTAATCGCGAACGCAATCTGTATGGTACAGAATTTGAAATTAAATTAAGAAATGAACTTACTCAAAAAGCGATTGCAAGAGAGTGTGCAGAGTGGATTAAGAAAAAAGCTGTATTTAAATCTAACAAGAGCAATGAAGATATGATGGGCTTTATGAATGTTGATGACAAGAATTATATGCCTATCACTGAATTTTCAACGGTTGGATTAGGTTGTGAGAGAGGTAATAATGCCTATAATTATATTCAAAAAACAGAAGCACCTATGAGCTCGGCTTATTTGTCACTATTTGATCAACTTTGGAATGACAAGAGTAAGCTGCAGGATGTTACCGATGAAGTTATCGACAGCATTACAGCTGCTTACAATGAAAATTCTCCGGATTTTATTTATTTTGTAACACTCTATAATATCTTCAATGAATTTTTAGAAGATATTTCTGAAGATGAACTCCCTAATGAAGCAACCGGTTTTAAAGACAGCAAGATTTGGAGCATGCTGTACAATTTTCAAAAAGATGCCGCTCTTGCTATCATCAATAAACTTGAAAAATATAACGGTTGCATTCTCGCTGACAGTGTTGGTCTTGGTAAAACATTTACAGCACTTGCAGTTATAAAATATTACGAAAGCAAAAATAAATCAGTGCTGGTGCTATGCCCTAAAAAACTAGCCAACAACTGGAACACATATAAAGATAATTACATTAACAACCCTATTGCGTCCGACCGCCTCGGTTATGATGTTCTTTATCATACAGACCTTAACAGAACACATGGACAGTCAAATGGTCTTGACCTTGACAGAATAAATTGGGGTAACTACGGTCTTGTAGTTATTGATGAATCTCATAATTTCAGAAACGGTGGTAAGATAGTTGAAAATCCGGATGAAGAAACAAAGGATAATCGCTATGTTACCTTGATGAAAAAAGTTATTCGAGCAGGTATAAAAACCAAAGTTCTTATGCTTTCGGCTACGCCGGTAAACAATCGCTTTAATGACTTGAAAAATCAACTTGCCCTTGCATATGAAGGACACACAGATTACATAGACGAAAAGCTCAATACTAATCGTACCATTGATGAAATATTCAGGAACGCCCAAAGAGCTTTTAACACTTGGAGTAAGTGGGAACCGTGTGATCGTACAACTGAAAACCTACTTAAAATGTTGGATTTTGACTTCTTTGAAGTCTTGGATAGCGTAACAATAGCCCGTTCAAGAAAACATATTCAAAAATACTATGACACAACTGATATAGGAAATTTTCCAATAAGATTAAAACCTTTATCGCCGAGACCGCATTTGACTGACTTGAAAACTGCAATAAATTATAATGAAATTTTCGAGCAGCTTATGCTTTTAACATTGACTATATACACTCCGACGCACTATATACTTCCGAGCAAGATGGACAAGTATGCAGAATTATATGAAGATAACAAAGTCAATGTAGGCTTTACTCAGGCAAATCGAGAGCAAGGTATCCGTCGATTAACAGCTATCAATTTGATGAAGCGTATGGAAAGCTCCGTATATTCTTTCAATCTTACTCTAAAGAGAATAAAAGATTTGATTGAAAGTACAATTGAGACGATTGACAGATTTAATAAGCAGTCTGCACACGAAATTGAATTAACAGATATATCTAATATGGTTGAGTTTGACGATGAGGACCAAAATACAGATGACCTGTTCTCTTTTGGTAGAAAGATAAAAATCGACCTTGCCGATATGGACTATGTATCTTGGAGAGATAGCCTTGTAAAAGATGCAGAAGTTCTTGAACTCTTAACTGTTATGGTTGGTGACATTACGCCGGAACACGATTCAAAATTACAAGAACTTTATAATATTATAGATAAAAAAATATCTAACCCGATTAACGAAGGCAATAAAAAGATAATTATTTTTACTGCGTTTGCGGATACAGCAGGATATTTGTATGACAATGTAAGCGAGTATGTCAAATCAAAATATGGGTTTAATACTGCAATGGTGTCAGGCTCAGTAGACGGTCGTACCACTTGCCCTAAGCTTCGTGGAGACTTAAATACTGTACTGACCTGCTTTTCGCCAATTTCAAAGGGCAGAGATTTATTCGACAGTATTCCTAAAGAAGATATAGATATTCTAATTGCAACAGACTGTATTTCAGAAGGTCAAAACTTGCAAGATTGCGATTATCTGATTAACTACGATATTCATTGGAATCCGGTTCGTATTATTCAACGTTTTGGCCGTATTGACCGTATCGGAAGTAAAAATAAGTATATCCAGCTTGTCAATTTCTGGCCTGATGTAACCCTTGATGATTACATCAATCTGAAAGCTAAAGTTGAAACCCGTATGAAGATAGTAAATATTACTTCAACCGGTACGGGTGACGATAATCCTTTAAGTGATGAAGAAAAAACTGACCTTGAATATAGAAAAGCACAACTCGAAAAACTGCAAGAAGAAGTTGTTGATATTGAAGATATGACAACCGGCATTTCAATAATGGATTTAGGTCTTAATGAATTTAGGCTTGATTTGCTTGAATACATAAAGAATCACCCTGATATTGAAAAAGCTCCGTTTGGACTTAATGCAGTTGTTCCGGCAAATGAGGATGCACCTGCCGGAGTGATATTTGTTTTGAAAAATCGCTCCGATAGCGTAAATATTGATAATCAGAACAGACTTCACCCATTCTATATGGTGTATATCAGTAATGATGGAGAAGTTATTTGCGACCATTTATCTCCGAAGGATATGCTCGATAAAATGCGTTTTCTTTGTAAGGGTAAAACAGAACCTATACCTGAGGTTTATAAGCAGTTCAACAAAGAAACTCGTGACGGTAAGGATATGTCAAAATTCTCTGAACTGCTCGGAGAAGCGATTGCATCCATTATAGAAGTCAAAGACGAAAGCGATATAGACAGTTTTTTAGGTGGCAGTCAAGTTAGCTTTTTGTCTAACGAAATTAAAGGCTTGGATGATTTTGAACTTATTTGCTTTTTAGTTGTAAAATGAGGTGAAAATTATGCTCGGATTACCGAAAAGTACGGAAATGAGCAAACAACTGCCGAAAAAGGCTATATATGCAAAATTTCAAATGAATACAGCGGCAAAAGAGAAGATTGACGCAGATATTTCAAGAATAACTATCGTCAATGAAATAACGCCGAATAAGGTCAATATTCCTGCCGACGATGAAGTGAAAAGTTTTTTTGTTTTGCTCGTAACCTTAAAAAGAAAAGAATTTGAAGAAAAGACCATTGCAACGCTGTCGAAGCTGATACCGCAGAATATTTTGTTCGTGCTTGAATGTGGTAATGAAAGTAAACTTGCAATTTATCATTCAAAGCTAATGCAGACAGATTGGAAGCCAATCGAGGAGCAAAGAATAGAACTTCAAGGCTTAAATCTTGATAAGGTGTGGGAAAACTTGATAAGAAGTTTGGAGTGTGGAGTTTGGAACGAGGAGCTATCTCTTGATGAAAATATTGCACTTCACGAAAAACAAGAAAAACTCGAAAAAGAAATTGCAAAACTTGAAAAGCAGGCAAGAGCAGAAAAACAACCAAAAAAGAAATTTGAGTTAGTGCAAAAAGTAAAAAAGTTAAAGAGTGAGATTGATGTACTCTAAAGGGAGGTTATTATGAACAATTTTCAAAGACTTGCTATTGAATGTGATGGCATATGTGGAACAATAGACGAATATACAGATGACTCAAAAGTAATGAATTATTTATCAAAGCTGCAAGAAGCCGTTGCAGAAGCAAATTACGATACGATAATGTATACGCTTTCCAGTATTGACCAATGGTATGAAGAAAATATTGGTGCTATCTCATCGAATGAATATGTTTTCAATTTTGAATCACATAAGAAAAATATGCGTTTGATTAAGGAAATTCTATCCGGTTTGAAGGCGGATGAGTGCGTCCCAACCACACCTACAGGCATTGATGTCCCCAAAACAGACCCAGTCATTTTTATCAGCCATAAATCTGATGACAAGAAATATGGAGATGCACTCGAACGGTTTATAACGGGATTAGGTGTTAAAGAGAAACAATTAGTTTACACATCTCATCCTCTTCATAAAATTCCATTAGATGTATCAATTTACGAATACCTGCGTTCACGTTTTAATAGTACGCTTTTTATGATAATTCTGTGGTCAGATAAATATTTGGAAAGTCCGGCGTGTCTTAATGAAATGGGTGCTGCTTGGGTGACGCAGACAGACTACACTAATATATATGTGCCTTCCTTTTCCTTTGGAAATCCAAAGTATCATGAATGTGCAGTTGACACAAAGAAAATGGGGGCAGTGTTGAACGGTGATGAACATTGCAAAGCAAGTATGATAGAACTTAAGAACAAGATTGAGGAACTTTTTAATTTAAAAAATGATGAGTCTAAAGTGACATTTTTGTTGGATAAGTTTATTGACGAAATTAAGGAGGACAATCCTAATGGATAAACTGAGAATGCAAACAGCAAATAAGGCTGATGAGAATTTTAAGAAGTTAGCGGAGATGTTTCCTAATGCTGTTACGGAAACAATTGATGAAAAAGGCGAAGTGGTTCGTGCTATTGATAAGGACGTACTTATGCAGGAAATTTCTTGCAAGGTTGTTGACGGCAATGAGGAACGCTATCAGTTCACTTGGCCTGACAAGAAGAAGTCTGTTCTTCTCGCCAATGCACCGATAAATAAAACTCTCCGTCCTTGCAGAGAAGAAAGCGTTGATTTTGATAATACAGAAAATCTTTATATTGAGGGCGACAATCTTGAAGTGTTGAAGCTGTTGCAGGAAACATATCTTGGGAAGATTAAGCTTATTTATATAGACCCTCCCTATAACACTGGAAATGATTCGTTTGTATATGATGATAGTTTTTCGGTATCAGAAGATGAGTTTTCTGAAAAAAGTAATCAAAGAGACGAACAGGGAAACATCTTGTTTGATATTCGAACAAATAATGAGAATAATGGAAAGTTCCATACTGATTGGTTGAATATGATGTATTCACGAATTAAGATTTCTAAGGACTTGTTATCTGATGATGGTGTATTAGTAATGAGTATTAGTGATGCCGAGTTTCATAACTTAAAAAAGATAACAGATGAAATTTTTGGTGACACAAACTATTGTGGAGATATTATATGGAACTCAACAAAATCAGTAACAAATACAGCGCTGATTTCGGTTTCTCACACATACAACCTCGTCTATTTTAAGAATATGAACCATTTTATCGAAAATCGTTCCGAATTTCGCTTGCCTGATAATGGGGATGGTTTTGAAAATCCAGATAACGACCCACGAGGTCCATGGAAGGCAGACCCTTTCCAAGTCGGTGGATGGAGACCAAATCAGCAATATGAGATTACAAACCCTAATACTGGTGTTGTCTACAAGCCAAATGAAGGTTGCAGTTGGAAAAACGACTATAAAAAGTTCCAAGAACTTATGGCTGATAATAGGATTGTGTTCGGCAAAACGGGCGATGGTGGTCCCCAAAGGAAGAGATTCATTTGGGAAGCACAGGAAAGAGGAAAAGTTGCAAAAACCTTATGGGATGATGTCGAAACTACAACTAATGGAACACAACTCGTAAAGAAAATGTTTGATGGAGTAAGTCTTTTTGATAATCCAAAGCCAGTTGGTTTTTTGGAGAGAATTATCGAGTTGGGAGCTAATAGAGATGCACTTATATTGGATTTTTTTTCCGGTTCAGCTACTACTGCACACGCCACAATGAAAGTTAATGCGGAAGATGGTGGAAAACGCAAGTTTATTATGGTTCAACTTCCTGAGAATACAGATGAAAAAAGTCAAGCAAGAAAAGTTGGGTATTTGACAATTCCCGAAATTGGTAAAGAGAGAATTCGTAGAGCTGCAAAGATGATTGCAGAAGAATACCCTGATTCTCAATTTGATAGTGGTTTCCGTGTTCTTAAGTGTGATACTTCCAATATGAAAGAGGTCTATTATAACCCTGCCGAGTATGAACCGTCACTTTTATCGTCTCTTGAAGATAACATCAAAGAGGACAGAACTTCGGAGGATTTGTTGTTCCAAGTTATGCTTGACCTTGGAATTTTGCTTAGCAGCAAAATTCAAGTTAGGAGTGAGAAAGTAGGAATGAGAAATTATTCTTACTTTGATGTTGAGGATGGGTATTTGATTGCTTGCTTTGACAAAAACATTGATGAAGAAGTCATCACGGCAATTGCTAAACAGAAGCCGTATTATTTTGTTATGCGTGATAGTTCTATGGCTAACGATAGTGTCGCAACGAACTTTGAGCAGATTTTCGCTGCATACAGCCCGGAAACAGTAAGGAAGGTGCTGTGATGAGTGAAGAAATTTTGAAGACGAGAGTGTATAAGGATTCACGTACGGTAAAAATTATGGATGAGTTTGAATCCGAAGATGACAATCTCAAAAAGAAATATAGCTCTCTTGAATTGTGTGACATTTTCTGCATTAAGTATCGGAGAAAGCTTTACTGGGTATCTTTGATTATTCAAAGGAAGCCAAAAGGACAAAAATGCACACAGAGTTCACTCACCTTTACTGATTTGAAAAAATTGTTAGGGCAGGTTTTCACTTTAGCTGATGAAGGCTCCTACAAGATAGTAAGTGAACTCTTTAAAGGAATCAAGAGAAATTGGCAATGTGAATCCAACGATATAGAAGTCGTTTTCCCTATTCCTGTACAATTCAATGCACAAAACAGCAGCAATCGAAGTGGATATGGAAATAGATACTGTGGAGAAGAGCTTGTTTATGAAGGAACGCTTTATGGGGAAACAACAGACTATATGTTTGTTGGGGCAAAATACAGGCGGTGGCAATAGATGAAGTTTAATTTTAAGATACAACAATACCAAACTGACGCCGTTGATGCTGTTGTTAAAGTTTTTAACGGACAAGGCTTTTACGATAAAACAAATTTTCAAAGTGTACGGGTTCGAAACAGTAAGAAAGGTGCTGTGATAAAATGATTGATGGAATTGTTTCAATTATTGTTACGGTTATCAGTGGCGTTTTAGTTTTTATAATAGGTCAAATACTTACAAGCATTTGGCTAACTCCATTACAGCAATATAAAGAATTAAAAAAAGAAGTGGTTTACAAATTATCCTATTATGCAAATTTGTATTCTAATGCTATTGACCTTGCTGATTATTCTGATAGCGATAAGTTTGTAGAAGAATTTAAATTAGCCTCAGATGAGTTGAGAAAACTGTCATGCTCTCTAAAAGGATTTGCTGAAACGATTTCTTGGTTTAGAATTGGCATTCCAAACCAAAAGACAATTAATGATTCTGCAGATTTAATTATGAAGTTATCTAATTCGTTTTTTACACCATATAACACAGGCGAAAGTTATGAACAAAATCGTAAAAATTATTATATAGCAAATGAAATTTTTAATAAGCTAAAATGTTACTATAAAAAATAGGTGAACTATGAAATTTAATTTTAAAATTCAACAATACCAAACAGACGCAGTCGATGCTGTTGTAAAAGTTTTTAACGGACAAGGCTTTTACGACAAAATCAACTATATTCGTGATTTGGGAAATACTGAACAGAATCTTTCTTCTCAAGTATCATTTGATGAAAACGAAATAATGGATGATACAGGATACAAGAACGAACTTGTTGAGCTTTCTGACGAACAACTTTTGCATAATATTCAAAATTTGCAAAGCCAAAATAACATTAAACTTTCTCCGTCCCTTGTAAAAGATTTGGGCAGATGCAGTCTTGATATTGAAATGGAAACCGGTACAGGTAAAACCTATGTGTATATCAAGACGATGTTTGAGCTGAACAAGAAATATGGCTGGAGCAAATTCATTGTAGTTGTGCCGAGTATCGCTATTCGTGAGGGTGTAAAGAAATCCTTTGAAATTACCGCCGAACATTTTATGGAGCATTATGGCAAAAAGGCTCGTTTCTTCATTTATAACAGTTCAAATCTGAATCAGCTTGATAATTTTTCATCGAGTTCGGGCATAAATGTAATGATTATCAATACGCAGGCTTTCGCTTCTTCTCTGAAAGAGGACGGCAGAAGCAAGGAAGCCCGTATTATTTACTCGAAGCGTGATGAGTTTGGTTCTCGTCGTCCGATTGATGTAATTAAAGCTAACAGACCGATTATCATTCTTGATGAGCCACAGAAAATGGGCGGTGCAGTTACACAAAAGGCTTTGAAAAATTTCAATCCTCTTTTTACGCTTAACTATTCTGCTACTCACGCAAAGCAACATAATCTTGTTTATGTATTAGATGCTCTTGACGCATTCAATAAAAAACTCGTTAAAAAGATTGAAGTTAAAGGCTTTGAAGTTAAGAATTTTAGAGGTACTGACAGTTATCTTTACCTTGAGCAGATTGTGCTTTCAAGTAAAAAGCCACCTATGGCTAAAATTGAGCTTGAAATCGGATATAAAAAATCCATAAACAGGGAACCTAGAACACTTGGCGTTGGTGACGATTTGTATTATGTTTCGCAAGAAATGGAGCAGTACAAGGGATATACAATTTCAGAAATTGACCCACTTCGTGGAACAGTTACATTTACAAATGGTGAGGTTATCAAAGCCGGCGATGTTGTCGGTGATGTGTCCGAAAAAGATATGCGCCGTATTCAGATTAGAGAGACTATTCTTTCTCATTTTGAAAAAGAAGAAAAGCTCTTTAATATGGGTATTAAATGTCTTTCTTTGTTCTTTATTGATGAAGTTGCAAAGTATCGTCAATATGATGAAAATGGCGATGAAGTGCTTGGCGAGTATGGTGTTATGTTTGAGGAAGAGTATTTGAATGCTCTTAATGAATACACAACCTTGCTTGATACACCGTATCAAAAATACTTGAAATCTACTTGCAGTGATGTGAGTGCGGTACATAAGGGCTATTTCAGTATTGATAAAAAGACCGGACACAGTATTGACAGTAAGCTCAAAAGGGGCAGTGAATTTTCTGACGATATTTCTGCCTATGACCTTATTTTGAAGAATAAGGAACGCTTGCTTTCCTTTGACGAGCCGACAAGATTTATTTTCTCTCACTCTGCGCTTCGTGAAGGCTGGGACAACCCGAACGTATTTCAAATTTGTACGCTTAAACATTCCGACAGCAACACCGCAAAACGCCAAGAGGTTGGTCGTGGATTGCGTTTGTGCGTAAATCAAAACGGTAATCGTATGGATGTTGAAAGTTGTGGCGCTTCGGTACACGATATTAACACTCTTACTGTTATTGCAAGTGAAAGCTATAAAACTTTTGTTACGGATTTGCAGTCGGATATCAAAACTGTTTTGTATGACAGACCTACTGTTGCTACGAGTGAGTACTTTAAGGGTAAATGCATTAATGTTGACGGTGTATCTACGATTATTGATGACGATACAGCCAATGCCATTGAATTTTATCTTATTCAGAACGGTTATGTCGATATGAAGCGTAAGGTTACGGACAAATACCGTCAAGATATAAAAAGTGGAACTGTTGCTGAGCTTCCTGATGAATTGAAACCGATGACAGACGGCATACATACACTTATTCAGGCTGTTTATGATGATAGTGTCCTTAAGGATATGTTTACAGACGGTCACGAAACAAAGGTTAAAGACAATCCGCTCAATGAAAACTTTGCCAAAAAAGAATTTCAGGCATTGTGGCGTGAGATTAACCATAAATATGCTTACACAGTTGAGTTTGATAGCGACGAGCTGATTAAGAAAGCAATCACACATATTGACGAAAAACTTTTTGTTTCAGAGCTTCAATACACCGCTACCATCGGTCGTCAGAAAGCAGAAATGAATGAGTATGAGGCTGAGCGTGGAGCTTCATTTACTGGCGAAAAAACAAGAACCCAGACTCTTAAACACGCTGAAACAAGTCAGATTAAATACGACCTTATCGGTAAGGTTGCAGAAGGTACTACGCTTACTCGTAAGACTGTATCTGCAATTTTACAGGGTATTCGTATGGATAAGATTCATATGTTTAAGAATAACCCGGAGGAATTTATCTCAAAGGTTATCAGACTTATCAATGAGCAGAAAGCTACAATGATTGTGGAACATATTTCTTATGATACGATTGAAGGAGAATACGATAGCACAATCTTTACAGCCGAAAAGAACACACAAAGCTTTGACAAAGCATTCCTTGCAAAGAAAGCAATCCAAGACTATGTGTTCACAGATGGCTCTGCGGAAAAGAGCATTGAAAGAAAATTTGCAGAAGATTTGGATAGAGCAGATGAAGTATGTGTTTATGCAAAACTACCGAGAACATTTCAAATTCCTACTCCGGTAGGTAATTATTCTCCAGACTGGGCAATCGCTTTTTATGAGGACAAGGTTAAGCATATTTTCTTTATTGCCGAAACTAAAGGCACTATGGAAAGTCTCGAACTGAGACCGATTGAGCAGGCTAAGATTTCTTGTGCCAAAAAGCTGTTTAACGAAATGTCTAACAGCAAGGTGGTTTACCACGATGTTGACAGCTATCAGAGCTTGCTTAATATTATTGAATTTATATAGATAGGTAAAAAACGCATATTAAAGGAACTTTCTGAAGTATATAACGATAAAGATTTGCTTTCTTTTGTGGACGACTTGCAATATAAATATCAGCTAAAAGAAATGTAATTTACGAGTATTACAATAAATTTGTGTGTGTTTACAAGGTTAGCAAATAAAATTTGATTATTGGATGTGTTCTGTAAAACGAGGTGCGATTGAATGGACGATAACGAAATTAAAAGGCGGCTTGCCGGTCGTGCTGCCGAATATATGATGTTCAAGGACGATGAAGAAGATACCGAAGTTACGGTAGACATTACTTCTACATGTAATGTTATTGTGTTCCCTGATTTTGAGAAATTGAAAAATGAAGTCGAAAGAATGCGTGCCGAATTATCAATGCTTTTGCTTGAGCGTGATGAACTTCAGTTTGTTATCTGCAAAAATATTGAAACGGAATATATGCTGAAACTTGGTAGTATTGAGTATAAGGCATATGAAGCTCAATGTGCCGCTCTGCGACTGAAAAGAAAAATTGAATTGATTCAGGCAAAGAAAAACAGACAGGAAAAGGTCATTGTTTCTGCTATTGAGGAAACCCTCGATAGCGAATTTGCAGAGTATCAAAAACAACTCAATGAGCAGATTGATAAGATGAATGACGCTCTTAAACGAAGTAAGGCGGAAGTTCTGTCTGACGAAGATAACAAAAAACTCAAAAAGCTCTATCGTAAAATAGTAAAGGCATTACACCCTGATATTAACCCTGATGTTTCCCAAGCACAGGTTCAATTATTTGATAATGCAGTACAGGCATATAAAAACGGTGATTTGAATACTTTGAAAATTATCGGTGAAATGGTAGGAAACAGTCCTTTACCGGAGCAACACAAGGATGCTTTAACTCAGCTTAACGAAGAAAAAGAACGGTTACAGAACTTGTTGAAAGCGATAAGAGACAGCATTGAGCAAATTAAGTCGAAGTTTCCGTATACAATGAAAGAAATCATTGAAGATGAAGAACAAACAGAACAAAAGAAAAAAGAACTTGAGAATATACTCAGTCAGTACAATGAACTTATCTCGATTTATAAAGCAAAAATCAAAGAAATGATTAGGTGAGCTTATGGGTGATTTAGTGAAATCCGGTGCCGGTGGACTTATGGGATTGCTTAATGGAAGCAACGGAGAACTTACAATACCGAAGCCGTTTGAAAAAGATATTTCTCTTTTTGATACTTATGTGGCAGGAACTACACATATTGAGGGTATCGAAGAATTAGAACGACACCTAAATACGAATGACAAGCTTGAATTCTTTAGGGAAGCAGATAATCAATATGACAAGCAAGCTATTGTAATAAAAACAATAGATGGTGTTAAAATCGGCTATGTGCCTAAGCAGGACAATGTAATATTCGCTCGACTTATGGATGCCGGTAAACTGCTTTTTGGCAAAATTACCTCAAAAGAAAAGAAAGGCTCGTGGGTCAAGATTTATATTAAAGTCTTCCTACACGAGTAATATTTGAAATATTATTAAAGACGTAACAGTAATGTTATTTCAAAATAAGAATATGAAATTGATGATTGAGCAAATAAATTTATTCCTTACTTATCTGCACAGTTGTAATCTTTTTAAGGACAGTGCTCAATTTCCAAGAGCATCAAAAAAGCATCAATTTTCAACAAAAACTATAAAGGCAAAAACGAACAGCACTTTCAAATCCTGAAAGTGCTGTTTTTATGCGGAATTTTAGGGGGACTGTATTTTAACACGCGGCTTAACTGAAAGCGTGCTTTTCGCTCCAAAACCGCGTGCCGAGGGTTCAAGTCCTTCTGCCCCTGCCAAAGAAAGCACCGAATTTTCGGTGCTTTTTTCCTTTATTTACGGCTATTTACGGCAATTTTACTTGCTTTTCCCATATAGATAAAATTACGGCGCACGGTCTTTTCCGTATGCCGCTTTTTCATTTTCACACCGTTTTTTGTTCACTTTGTGCCACACAATCCACTCAATCCGTTTGGTACATCATCAAAAAAGCATCAATCACAAGTCAAATTCGTTAGTGATTACTTTTTCTTTTTTATCTAATTTTTTATTCTTTGTGTGAATTCATATATGCCGATTTAATGCTGTTTGGTAATTCATCAGGAATCATACTTTTTATCCTATCCTCATTTCCGTCTTTGATAGCCTCACTGTAATACCAACATTTGAAATTTAACATATCAAGCGTTTTATTCAACTTGGCAATCTCAGCTTCTACTTGCTTTTTTTGGTTTTCAAACAACTCTTTTCTTTTGGTATATGTTGAACTTCCTTCCATACACCAAGACATAAATTGCTTAATGTCTTTTATTTGTAACCCTGTTTTTTTCAAGCATTCAATCACACGCAATGCCTCAATTTCATTTTCGCTAAATTGTCTAATTCCCGATGTGCGATTTAATTCGGGAAACAGCCCTTCTTTATCATAGTAACGCAAAGTTGATACCGGTAAATCAAACATTTCAGATACTTGACCGATTGTATACATATTTTTTCCTCCAAAAAAATAAAAAACTCTTGACATAAAGTTAGGTTTAGGTGTTATTATCAATATAACAGAGATTAAAAAAATATTCAATAGCTAATTTCAAAATTTAGGAGGTTGAAATTTATGGCAGTAAAACAAACAGCCGGTAGAAAAGAATTAGGAAAATTTGCTCCGAAATTTGCCGAATTAAATGATGATGTATTGTTTGGCGAGGTTTGGAGCAGAGAAGATAAGTTATCGCTTAGAGACCGTTCACTTGTTACAGTTATTTCTTTAATGTCGCAAGGTTTAATCGATTCCGCTTTTCGTTACCATTTGGAAAGTGCTAAGAAAAATGGAATCACAAAAGAAGAAATCACGGAGATTTTAACGCATAATGCTTTTTATGCAGGATGGCCCAAAGCTTGGGCTGCATTTCGTATGGCAAAAGAAGTGTGGAATGATAAGAACGAGGAAACTGAAGATAATACGATTGAAAAACATGCTTCGTCAATGATATTTCCGATTGGTGAGCCGAACGACAACTTTGCACAGTATTTCAGCGGAAAGAGCTTTCTTGCCCCTGTTTCTAAAGACCAGGTTGGTATTTTTAATGTGACTTTTGAGCCGAAATGCAGAAACAATTGGCATATTCATAACGCAAAAAACGGTGGCGGTCAAATTTTGATTTGTGTTGCCGGACGAGGATATTATCAGGAATGGGGCAAGAAAGCTATAGAAATGCTACCCGGCGATGTTGTAAATATTCCTGCGAATGTCAAGCACTGGCATGGAGCTTCGGCTGATAGTTATTTTTCTCATTTAGCTATTGAAGTTTCGAGAGAAAATACATCAAATGAATGGCTGGAAGCTGTGTCAGATGGGGAATATTTTAACGCAATAAATTCTTAAACGGAAAACTTAGTACATTATGCGATTTTATAATAACAAAACAGGTTTGCCCTAAAATTTGGGACAAACCTGTTTTGTTTGATAAGTTGAATATTTCTAATTTAATATATCCTTGGGCCAAGATTTTTTTAGCGCTAAATAAGAAATGACAAAGTTTGCAAGCCAGCCTGCCGGTACGGCAAGCCAAACAAAGGCGATACCGAAACGGGGCGCAAAAATCAATGCAACTGACAAACGAATTGCAAGGTTAACCATATTTGCAATTAAAAACGGTCGCATATTTCCGATTCCACGAAGAACACCGTCTGTTGCCATTTTGATGCCCATAAATATGAAAAAGCAGCCGAGCCATTTCATATAATCACCGGACACCTGATACGCTAATTCAGTTCCGTCTTTGCCTAAGAAAAGCGAAGAAATTTGAGTGTGCATCGTTTCAATAATTACAAATGCAAGAACGGCAAAGCATACATCTAACAGTAAAGCGGCACGGTAGCCTTTTTTAATACGGTCGATTTTTCCTGCGCCGAGATTTTGCGAAACAAAGGGTGACACTGCATTTCCGATGGATACAAATATCAGAGAAAAAACATTTTCTACTCTCATTGTTGCCGCATAGCCTGCGAGTGCTTGCGTGCCAAACGGATTTACAACCGCTTGCACAATCATCATACCGATTGATACTGTTGATTGTTGAAGGATAGACGGAACGGCGATTTTAAGCATTGTGCGCAGTTCTTTTTTGTCAAACCAATGAAACAAACCTGCATATTTTCGCATACGGTAAAGAAAAATCAAAAGCGAAAGTACAGCTGAAATACCTTGTGCAATAAGAGTGGCAAGAGCTGCACCGAATACTCCGAGTTTAAGACCTCCAACCATCCAAAGGTCCATAATGATATTCAAAACAGACGAAAATATTAAAAGCCATAACGGGATTTTTGATTCACCGATTGAAGTGAACATGGTTGACAGAATATTATACATAAATAAAAACGGAAAGCCAACAAAATAGATACGTAAGTACAGCACCGCATCTTTCATTATATCCGCAGGCGTTTGCAGTATGCTCATCATCCAATGAGAAGTGCAAAATCCAAAAACACCGAGAAATACGCTTAAAAGCAAAAAACTTATTAAAGAAGTAGAAACGATTGTTTTCATCTTCCCGTAATCTTGAGCACCAAAATAACGGCTTACAAGTACACCTGCGCCTACACCTGCACCGAGTGCTATGCAAATAAAAACATTTGTAAGTGCCGCACAGGCACCAACAGCCGCAAGCGCAGATGAGCCTACAAATTGACCGACGATAATTGAATCAGCCATATTGTAAACTTGTTGAAAAAAGCTGCCTAAAATAATAGGCATTGCAAAAACAGTCAACGCTTTTAGGGGTGGGTCCGTTATTAAATATTCGTCCTTTGTCATTTTTATATTCTCCCGAATTTTGCTTGAATTATTTCTGTATAAGTTTTACTGAAATTACATCAAAAAACAATTATATTATCAAAAAGCCGAACAAGCTGCAGCTATCTCAGTCTGCACCCTGTTCGGCTTTTGCTTTTTACTGAACAATCGCTCTTTGGATTAATAAATATAAATGTTGTTTTGCAAACAATTATAAATCAACCTACTGTTGAAAATCGTTAAATACATCTGAGTTTGGAACAAAATCATGATTGACTGTGCCTAAACTACATTTTTCAATATAAAACTTATTTAGAAAAATATATAATGCAGATAAAGCTGTTAAAACATTTTTTAAATTTGCTTTATAATAATTAGGCTTTTTTGTGTCGCTGTCAATATTAGAGCGCTTGTGCTTTACCAAATTATAAGACTGCCACCATTCATAAGTCATATCTTTTTTATATTTTGAGAAGGGCAGAATTTTGATGCTGTCGTATTTGGATTTAGTCCTAATTGATAAATCTTTGAAGCCTTTTATATTTTTACATAACAATTCATTCTTTTCAACCATATTTAATGGTCTTGCGGATTCCTTAATTGAGTTACAATATTCTGCAGTTATTGCGTCAAATTCATTACAAATTAACACAAATAAATTAAGAAATTCATTTGAATAAACAGCGTAATTATCTTTTTCAATTGCGACATAACGCTCGGTATCCAAAAACTGTTTTTCTAAAAATTTGTAGTGTTTCCAATAGTATTTTACAAATTCATTTTTGTCCATTTTATTCTCCCAATTATAATTTTAATTAAATATTCAATCTTAATTTGATTTAATTATACCATGGTGCATTTTATATTTCAATAATTTAATTTGTTAAGTGTCACAGTGTGTTGTATTATATAAGGTTACATCGATACAAACGAAAAAAGGCAGCGCTATTTGCTCAATTTGTTACTTAGCGACGATCCAAAACAGTATGCGGAGTTCGAAGAAATTTGGGGTAAGAAGTTTGTAAGGAGTGACTATGGCTCATTAGCCGAACTGCACAAACCAATTAAAGAAATTGCAGACAGGGAAGGTTGGGAAATGATAAGGACAAGTGGTTGTCCATATGGAAAAGAAGACCCAATTTGGGCTTTGTATCATGAATGTAGAAGGCGTAATTATGGATATTAATACAATAATATAAAACTCTTATTTTGTGCTTTATGTTATAGTTGAGTATTTGCTAATATATTTTTATATTGAATAATCATAAAGTAATAAATTGACAATTTTACTTGTATGCTGTAATATAAAACTATCAAAATTAGGAGTAAAATTATGAAAACTAAGGAAAAGGTTGAAAGTAAGAAAGGGAAAAAATTGAAAATTGTTTTGCTTGTTATTGCGGCAATAGTTATTGTAGCCGTTGCTTTTATAAATTTAACTACTTTGCCGAAATATGACGATGATAAAAATGTTATTTATGTCGGTTCTATGGTGAAGTCAAAAACAATAGATTATAAGGATAAAAGCGGCGAGGGGCTGACTAAAAATCCTATTGTTAAAATTATGCAAATGGTTTGGCGCTTTTGTGACAGCGGTGATAAAAGCAAGCACGCAAAGCAAAATCCACCTCAAAATATTGAAATTATAAGCGATATTGCGTACATAGATGACGGAAATTATTATCATAAGCTTGATGTGATGTATCCTAACAATATTTCTGAAAATGATAAGCTTCCGGTTATTATTGATATTCACGGCGGCGGTTGGATGTATGGTGATAAAGGGCTTAATGAAAACTATTGCCGTGCGCTTGCCGACAGGGGATATGTTGTTTTTGATATTAACTACCGTCTTGTGCCTGATGTTAATGTTAATGAGCAGATTAAGGACGTTATGTCTGCGCTTAAATGGATAGGCGAAAATATTGACAACTATCCTTGCGAGCGTGAAAATATTATGCTTACGGGTGATTCGGCAGGCGGTATGCTGGCATCTTACGCAGGTGTTTTACTTCAAAGTGAAGAATTAAGAGATATATTTGATACCGAAAGCGCCGATGTTAAGCTGACTGCTCTGGTTTTGACCTCTCCTGTTTCCTATATGAAGGACGGCGGTTGGTTCAACGTTTATACAAAGCCGCTTTGGGGAAAAAATTATAAAAACAGCGAAACGTACAATTATATGGATTTTGATGAGATTTTGCCTTTTGCAAATGAAATGCCGCCTACATATTTGATTACAAGCAGCGGGGATACTCTTGCAGAGAAACAAACCATTAAGCTTTATGAGCTTTTAAAAAAGAACGGCGTTTCGTGTGAACTTGCAAATTACGGTAAGGAATACGGCGAAACTTTGCCTCATGTGTTCAGTGTTTTGCAACCGTTTGAACCTGCCGGTAAGGACGCAATAGACAAAGCGCTTGCCTTTTATCAAAATGAAATGAAACAAGGCGTAAATTAAGATTTTAATTGCGCCGATTATGCTGTTTTGACAGCGAGTCGATGATAAAATCATTTCGGTGTTATATATGACGAAAAAGAAATTGCTTGATTCTAATCAGCTTAAAATAATTGCAATTGTCGCTATGACGGTTGACCATATTGCGTGGATGCTTTTTCCCGGTTATCCGAGAGAAGTGTTGCCTGTTATTATGCATATTATCGGAAGGCTTACTTGCCCGATTATGTGCTATTTTATAGCAGAGGGATATCATTATACTAAAAATATAAAGAAATATACTTTTAGATTGTTTCTTTTTGCATTTATATCTCATTTCGCATATATTTTTGCATCTAACGATTTTGTTGATGTTAAATCCTTTATTCCTTTTTATTACGGCAATTTTCTTAACCAAACGAGTGTAATGTGGTCGCTTGCATGGGGACTTGTTATGCTTCGAGTGGCTTACAGTAACAAGTTAAACAATGTTTTAAAAGTTTTATTTGTTATTTTAATATGTATAATAACTCTTCCAAGCGATTGGAGTTGTATTGCCGCACTTTGCATTATGGCGATAGGTACAAATAGGGGAAATTTCAAAAATCAAATGCTTTGGATGATTTTTTATGTGTTCCTTTATTCATTAGTTTATTTCTTTGCTATTGATAAGCTTTACGGTATTATTCAAATGGCGGTTGTTATTTCAATTCCTGTTATTTATCTTTATAACGGTCAACGAGGAAAAAATGAAAAGGTCAATAAATTTATGAAATGGTTTTTCTATATCTATTATCCTCTTCATCTTGCAATAATCGGAGTAATAAATTTAGTATAAATATAAAAAGGCGTGATGCAAAACTGCATCACGTCTTTTAGACTGTCGATAAAGTGGCTAAACCGTGCCGTGCTATAAAACGAAATTCCATTCG
>ERZ772851.352-NODE-352-length-58342-cov-22.548664_pt1 | contig 58342 bp, 74 predicted proteins | sample MGYA00512137_ERZ772851 | MGnify/ENA primary metagenome ERZ772851 (study PRJEB29015, sample SAMEA2737663) | human gut metagenome | biome: human gut; feature: human-associated habitat; material: faeces | place: China | collected 2012 ... | reverse complement strand
TAAGGTATTTGATATACATAAGGATTCACCTCTTTTCTAAAGAACCGAAGGGGAAATGGCAAGCCATGGGCATGCCCTTCATTTCTATAACGACGACTGGAATGGCTCGGACGGTAATTCGGGAGGCTCCCATCAGCCCGGTATTGTGCATGATTCTCCGGATAGAAGCGCTAAAAACACAAATAGATGGGCCGACCTTGTCGAGAGCACTGGCGGAAATCAGCCACATAATAACCTCCCTCCGCTCTATGGAGCGTATAAATTTAGAAGAATTAGCTAACCCGTTCATATCTATAAACACCATAGACCGGCTGGATAGTGTTGTGTGGCTGGTCCCCACCTGTAGCTTTGATGTCGTCAGTTTTCCATCCATCGCGAGGAGCAGCTTGGTTGTCGACAAGAGACAGGAGGCTCCCACCTGTAGCAGTGTAGCTGTTGATTGCGTGTGTGTGACTAGCTAATTCCCCTTCGGTGATTTGGTGCTTGGCCTCGCCCTGCGTTTTCGTGCCGTTCACCGTAAATTCACTGCTTCCAGCTGTGAACACGTAGGTGTCTGTTACGTCAGTACCGTTGACGTTGTGGGTCTCCTTGTACGTGCCGGCCGTAATGGTGGTAAGGCCTGCCCCTAACTGTTCCCACGTACCACCGATGTAGTTGGAGGGGTTAGCGTCATTTGTGGTCTCAAGGATAGTGCCCACAGGGAACAGGGCCAGCATAGCGGTCTGCATCTCGGTCTTAATCGTGTCGTGGAGGGTGTTGATAGCGCTGGTAATCGCGTTTTGCACCTCGCCGGTGATAGTGCCCTGCACATCGGTCTCCACCATCCACTTTGCCGTCCCATCGGTCACTGTAGTGCCGTAGGCGGTCCATTTAGGCTCCGTACTGCCCGTGGTTCCTGCCGTGGTGCAGGTGGCTTTACACCCGGCTGGCAGGGACGGGCTGTGGATAACGGCACCTACAGAGTAGGCCGTACTAGGCTGCCAAAGGCCATTAGCAAGAGCCAATGTCACATTGTTCTGGTTCTTCATAAAATCGTACATGTTGGCAAAGGTCGTCGGCTTGGAGCTGTCATCCCATGTTCCATAGCCGTCTTTCTCAAAGTCTTTGCATTTTTCAATAGTCATGCCTTCTCACCATCCCTTTTCTCTTCTTCTTTCTTTTCTGGGAGCGGATGACTCCGTACACATTTAGGATTCGTACAAAGGCCAGTCTTTTCATCCATTTTCCGGTGGCAAAGGAAACATCTATCCATGGTCAAATCTCCCCTCTCTTTGTCGTGTACTCACTGACTAAAGTCTCACGTTCGGCCTTTAGGTCGTTAAAATAATCGGTGTCGCCGATAGCATTAGCCTTTGCCATTTCAGTCTCCACGTCGGAAATCTTCTGGCTGTACTCACTGTCGAGAGCGGCAAGCTTCTGTTCCCGTACTTCATCTTCCGTGGGTGCCGGTCTCTCCACCAGCTGGCCCGCTTTGTAGATGAGGTCATTCTGCACGGCGTTATTCCACGCCGCCCCATCCTGCTCAATGGCTACGCCTTCGGGATAATTCTTAGCGGCAAGGGCCTTGAGCTCGTTCATGGTCTCCCCGTGGATGCCGACGACGTAAGAGGTCTCACGCTCCCCTGTGTCGGCGTTGTAGACACTGACATACTGCAAAGAGGTGTCTGTGCTGTCCATTGTTTACTCCTTATACTAAAATAGCCCCCAGAAGGGAGCTGATATATTATGAAAAATCCTAATGGTTATGGCTGTATCAAGCATTTAAGCGGTTCACGGAGGAACCCGTGGGCGTTCGTGGTAACGGATGAAGGTAAGCAGAAAGTAAAGGGCTACTTCCCTACTAAACTGGAGGCCCTTGCGTTTCAGGTTGACTGGAATAAGACTCATGACCGGCACCGCCTTTCAAAAATCACATTTTCAGAGTTGTACTTGAGGTGGAAACCAAAGCACGTCGAATACTTCCGTGTTACAGAGTCAACGGTTAAAGGCTACGAATCAGCGTATAAGCACTGTTCAGGCCTCTATGACAGGCCTGTGGAGGATATAAGGTATAAGGACCTTCAAGCCGTTATCGATGGTATGACGGGCCTTTCTTACGCCAGCAAAAAGAAGGTCAGGAACCTGCTTTCGCTTCTCTTTGCCTACGCAAGGAAAATGGAGTATACAAGCCGTGACTTTTCAGGGCTTATCCACATTGGCCGGAACAAGCCGGTAAATCCTCACCATGCTATCAGTCGCCGGAAAATCAATCAGCTGTGGAAACTGGTGGACAGTACGCCGGACGTTGACTTGGTCCTTATACTCATTTACACCGGCCTCCGCAATGGAGAGCTTCGTGCGCTTCTCAAGTCGGATATCAACCGCAAGCAGAAGTATTTACGTGTTACAAAGTCAAAGACTGCGGCGGGCATCCGCACCGTCCCCATCCATCACTTGATTTGGCCTCTCATCGAAAAGCGTCTCGAATCTGAGGGTCCTTACCTTGTGAACGTGCACGGAAAGCCTATGGACTACAGCCGCTTTGCCCGTACCTTTAAGAGGGTAATGAAGCTGGGCCATGGTGAGAAGCATAAGCCCCACGATACCCGCCACACCTGCGCCACCCTGTTAGATGGCGCAGAAGTCAACGATAACGCCCGCAAGATGATTCTAGGTCATGCAAGAGGCGATGTAACCAACGGGGTCTACACTCATAAGACGCTCAGGCAGCTTCGGAAGGCTATAGAGACCTTGTGATACTTACCTGCTACTAATTGATGAGTGGTAAGGGGTGATATGTGCGGTGGCGACGGTGTAAATCGTGATACTGATGTGATACCCAGATTTTTGGGGAAAGTAGGAGCAAATAGCGGATAAGTTTTTACCGATATTCGATAAAATCGGGGATTGTGTGGCGTGGGTAGAATGCATTTATACAGGGTGGAAGCTCTACGTCATGCGCTTTCCCTGTAGCTTTTCCAACAACAGTGCTTTGCGCCTTAACTGATGTAAATGTGCATGATGGCGAGTCGTTAGACTGGTACGAATGGGCAGTTTACGCATCAAGTACCAGCATTAGCTTCGATAACAAAAATAGAAGATACTGGCTCGCAATTGGTTACTAGACAGGGTGGATATAAATATGTTGATAAACGCACTGACGTATATGTTCCCTTCCCAGTCGCTTATTCTACGGTTTTAAGCATTGTAGGGACGCCTGTTGTAAATGCATCTAACAGTAGCGGCAAAGGACTTGAAAATATCAAGACTTATAACACTACTTCCTTCGTGTATTACTCCGGGTATGATATCAACTACAAAAATCTATTATGGCTTTCTGTAGGTATCTAACCACTAAAAACCAACGCTTTGTACTTGGGTGTATCCACCCTGTCTATACACCTATTGCATACCAATAGGCGCCGGTACTGCGCCCGTTCTGATAGTAAACAAGTTGTGTGTTATTAGGCTTACAGGTTAATTCACCCCAATCAGAATCTGGACGGTAGGCTATTTCTGCAATCCATGCCCCGATAATAGACGAGAATGCAACAGGGTAAGTTATTGTTCTTGTTGTATTATTAGGCGTTTCATTATATCCACCCTGTATAATGAGCGGCACGGTGCCGCCGAGCTTTACCCACCATGCGTTGGCGTTGGAGACGTTGCCCGCAACTACTCCAGCTTGGGATTGGACGTTGGCAATGTAGCTCATAATGTCAGTGCCGTTGACCAAGAGCTTGCCGCCTGAGCTAGAAAGTCTCAAAGAGTAGTCGGCGGTGTCTCCACTTTTTTCGTGAAAGTCTACCATACTGCCGATTTCAATTACCCCATCCTCACCAATGGCCGGGAAATGGGTGCCGTCCCAAACGCTGTTATTGCCGTTTGGCGTATACGGCAGATGGTCAAGCCCTGTGCCACCCTGAGCCACGGGCAGGATGCCGGTAATGCCCGGGGTGACTGACTTGTCCGCTTCATTGAGGTTTACCCTTTTGGTGCTGGCGAGGTCTACCTGGATAGTTTGCCCCAGCATGGCCGGGGTCACGATTTTATCTTTGTTGGTTCCAGCGGTCACCTCAGCCTGTGTGGCAAAGTCAATGGTCTGCGGATAGATAACGTAGGTAACTGTGCCATCGGTGACAGTAGTCCCTACGCCAGTCCATGCAGGTTCAACCGCCGCCGTAGTCCCTGCTTTAGTCACTCTTGCGTAGGTACCGGCGACCATGTTCGGACTTCTTACCACATTGTTCGTGGCAAGGTCTTTGTTAGGCTGCCAAAGAATATCTGCCCCGATAATATTCTGTATCGTCGCATTTAAATTTCTTTGGTAGTCCTGCCAGTCCTGAATCTTCGTTCCCTTGTCTCCGGCTTCGGTTGAAAGATGGAGATAGTCTTCGATGTTTGATTTAAACTTTTCAATGCTCATTATGTATCATCCTCATATCCCTGCCATGAAATATCGGCCACGCCCGAAACGGCATTGCCTTTCACATCAATAAGCTGAATCACGCATGGAGTCCTTGAAAGAATCTTGAGCCCCACTGCGGTTCCACTGTCCTGGATAGCGTCCAAATGGCAGACAACGGTCTTGTAGTTCGGAGTCACGATAGGAAGCGTTATACCCTCAGCCGGAACCTTCAAATCTTCAAAGTGCTCATTTCTATCGGGAACGTCGATGAACGCTTTAAGCGACTTAATGACTGTTTCCTGTGAGGTGTTGTTCAGTGCGACTATCTTGATTTCAATCCAGTCGCCCTTGTTTACATAGAGCCTGTCGGAGTACTGTTTCCACAAGTCGTTGGCTATCGGGTAAGCGGTAGAGTCCGCAGAATCCTTCTGCCAAAACGGACGGTTGTAGTCAATCTTTCTCCAATAAGGAGTAGACAGTGCTTTCCTGTAATAGACAATGGCAGGGCCGTCTATGTCATACTCAAGCCAAAACTGCCCGCTTGCAGGTGCCGTCATGCGGGTAAGGACTTCATACTGCTTAAAATTTGTTTCCCATGCAAAGTCATCTGCACTAGACCATCTGTACCCCGTGGCAGTAGGCCACATGTATACATCGTTGACGGCATGGATATATCCGTCTTGCATTATCTTGCCGGTATTACTTGTAAGAGCTTCCCATGTATCAGCCTTGAAATCGTTCTCAACTAATACATTCTGCTCAAGCAGGTCGCCCAAATCGAGAATGCAGTAAGCAAAATTATTTGATTCATTCCCTGCATTATCCACGGCCTTTATCATGACAGCATGGGTACCCTGTCTGACGGTCTGCGTTTCATAGGGCTGAGTAACAATCAAACCTTCCTGCACGGGAATCCCTGCGTCCCAGTTCAGTTCGCTTCCCTGCGTGTACTTGATACGGAATCCCTTGATGTCGTTCGGGTATGGGTAGTCAAAGTCCCACCAATAACGGCGGAGACCGCTTGCCATCTTTTCCACGTTGATGGTTTTTACGTCCGGCGGCAGGGCATCTGTGCCATTGGTTAAGATGTTGTTTGTACAGTATTCTGACTTTATACCTACATCGTTCACGGCACACAAGCGCACATAATAAGTCTTCATCGAAAGGACGTTCAATGTACACTGGGTTTCGCCAGAAACAAACTTCTTTTCATACATCCAGTTCTCCCCGTCATTGGAAATTTCCATGACAACGGGGTTGGGCGTCCTTGGATTTATCCATGTGGCGTGAACAAGATTGGTAATTGTGCTGTCTGCTTCACAGTACTTTTCCGTAGAGAGAATCAAGTTTTTTGGCGGTTCCACTGTGTTATCGTATCGTTCGATTTCGGGAAGATTGGTCACATCCATGTCATAGAGTTCGGGATAGTACTCAATAGCCTGGATAATCCTTGTCTCATCGGAGTGGGAAGCGGAAATTGAGAGTACACGGAATTTCTTTGCTTCATGGCCCTTGTGCCCGATGACATAGATGCAGCCCGGTTCAGCGTCAGAAGGCGCACTTGCCAACGTGACCTTGTTTCCTGCGATAGAAGAAATATTATAGTAGGACAGTTTGTCGGTGGAATTGCTTCTGATAAGCATCGTTGTTACGTCAGACAGGTTGTCCGCCGGCTGGTCGATGGTTACCACGTTGCCGTCAATCGCAACGATTCTTCCGCCAACGCCCCAATCCATGATATCTTCCTGCACAAGAATGACGTCGCCTATCTGACAGGCGATAGCGTCGGCAAAGGCTTCAAAGGAAGCAGTCCTTATCTCATACTTGTTCGAGCGGAGCTTGTAGGCCCCGTATCTGTACGCCTGATTCACGTCTGTGCATCCCATGAGTTCAATCTGCGTGGGCTGCTGAGGCGTGTCGGATTCGTTGTAAGAATCGGAGTAGACGGCCAGTACGTCACGTTCGTAGTTCTTATCCTTGTTCATGAACGAAACTTCAATGCAGTTGGCCCGGTCATCAGTGGACTGGTATTCGTTTGAGAAGGAATCTTTCTTGATGTTAGCCACGACAAACAATTGGACAGGTTCGGACGCAGCGTCAAAGATACAGGAAACCTTGGTGCCAATCAATACGATTGCTCCGTAACCGACACGGCATGGGTACTGCAATGCGTCATACAGTTTCATTGCCGAATCATACAGGTAGTTGAAATCAATGTTATTGGCATCGCACATATCGGCCCACGCATTGAAAGCGTCATAGTCGATGTTCTCATAAGGGATACCTGTCACCACGAAAGAATCTTTACCGTCTACAGAAGTCAGCTTCCTGCACTGGTGGAGAATATCATAGGCGGCCCATGCCGGATTTGCGGCAGGTTTCTGTTCATAAGCCTTGGTATCTGGGTTCCATACCCATACAAGGCTTCGGGAAATCAGACATGTTAGCTCAGGGTCTGAGCCGGAAAGCTGGTCAGTTGCAAGAGCCTTCAAGCCTAACAGGGCCTTGCCCGGATATCTGAAATCATCATAGATAATCTGTGTGATACCCACCCACTGAATCTTGTTCGCAGTCCGTGTTGAGGTATCGTCCTTGTGGGTACATCTTACCCGCACTTCGTACTGGGCAGGTTCAAGTCCATACACGTCATAGACGCGATAGAAAGCATCGGTTTTCTTCTGACGGATAACGCCGTCACCATTGTGGGAAGCAATGACTTTCTTCTTGTACTCATCAAGAGTCATAGAATAAGTCCACTTCTCGATATGGTTTCCGTCATCATCGGTCTTGTAGACGGTATAGGTCTTTCCACGACGGGTATAAGTATAATCAACCTCATAGCCCTGGAATGTCCCGCAGTCCTGTTGCCAGTGGGTCTTCCACCACGCCGGAGTTCCATACAGTCGCTGAAATCTCCTGCTCCACGAATTGCCATTGGGGACAATCGGTTCCCATGTGTAGTTTTCATTCCATACAGGGATCTTTATCCAGTCGGTGTCACCCACCTTGCGATACTGTGCTTCGATGGTGACTCCCGTCCAATCCGGGTTGCCCTGGTCATTGGAATGGTAAAGGCCCTGTGGAAAGGACAGTGTGATTTCAAGCCCCTGTGCATCGTTGCCGTCACACTGAACCGTGTGCCATACCGAATCATTGTTCAGTTCATAAGCGAGTGCAGTATCAGCATAAGAATCGTTGAAATTTTTCATCACGGTTTGGGTGTTTGTTCCCATCCGTGTCTCGATTTCGCAGTTCTGATAGTTGGTTAAGGGGTTTCCGTTGAGCTTGATATCGGTGATACTGTCAATCGGACCCTGTGCAAGGCAGTAGAGAATGGACAGATACTGTTTGTCACCGTCAGAAACAACATGACGCTGAAGCATAAGCCCTGCGGTCTTGACTGTGCCGTAAAGAACGGGAAGCACATACCCCTGCCCTGTGAGAGTAGAAGGCGTCCCCCATCCATAGGTGTTGGACTGTTCCGTGTTGGTGAGGTCGACGGCGGGTTTCGTCATCTTCTCTATCATGTGATTACCAATCATGGTAGCGGCAAGGGCAAGCCCGATACGCCACCCGATAAGCATATTAGCACCGATAATCCCTGCTCCCAATGCTGCTCCGACAAGAACCAAAGTGGCAGGAAGAATCCACCTGAACGCCTTCTTGCCGACTTTGGGAGCTACCAATATTTCATCGCCATCATCGGGGATATAGGTTTCATCAACCGGAATCCCGTTGACGGCAAACACTCTTTCGTAGTCGGCATGAGTGACATAGTCTGTCACTGGCCCGCCTACGTAGGTTTGGTAGTACTGGTTATCAATCTTGCGTTCAAAAGGGTTCTTAACTTCAATGACGTGTATTGCCATATCGATAAACTCCTTTCAAACGTGGACGATAACGGCTGAATCGTTCAATGCATACGCCATTTGGAACTGTAGCGTGGATAATCATGTTGTTACCGAGATATACAGCGGCATGGTCTACTCCGTGGCCGGAAAGGTCATACACGCAGATGTCGCCTTCCTGCGGCTCCTTCTCAGTAACAAATCCCCTGTAACCATCGGCAATGCAGGGTATTTCTTTGTAGCCCGGAAGGCTGATGTGATTTCGCTTGTAGACTTCCTGTACAAGTTCCCAACACTGCATCTTCGTGAAGGGAGTTCCTAAAAGGTCTGTGAAGTCCTTATTTTCTAGCATACAAGCCTCCCTGCGGAACAGTAGGCGTGCCGCCGAATCGTTCACTGTTGCCGAGTTTTCGGCAGTTGTTCAAAGTCTTGTTGCAGGTTCCGCCCCCACTGTAGCCACACTCGATACCCTTGAACTTGAACGGGCAGAAGTCCTTCATATTTCTTGTAAGGGGGAATCTTCTGTACATTGAAAAGCCCGGCCCCAGTTTGAACGTGGCCTTGTCCCTGTTCGTGGTAGCGGAAATCACTACAAAATTCTCCTGCTCAAGTACCACATCCGAAATGTTGGTGTTGATGATGGAAATATTTACTTTGGCCCCGCCGGCCCCATCATACTGTTCCAAAAGGTCCTGTATGGTGCCTGTCACATTGGAAACGGTCAAGTTGCAGGAAGGAATCTCGCTTGAGGTCTGTTTCACGTCTGACAGGTTGAAATCATAGGCGTGGTACAGGTTTCCATTGAAAGTGATGTCCTCGGTGTTGTATACGAGCCGAATCGGGTCTTCATCCTTGTACTTGATTGTCAAGAGCTGCAAATACACGCCGTCCGTTGCCACCTTGTTTTTCTCGATGATGGACGCAGTAGAAAGACTGAGCATGACTTACACCTCTTTCAAAGTTACTGAGCCGTTCCAGTAGTCCATCTCGACCAACTGGAAATCAAGGCTCTCATTATCAAAACGGACAGTGAAGGGCTTACCCGAATAGTCATTTCCGGGGTCATTCGGGTAAGTCCACTGGAAAGCAAGGGAACCGCCGTGCATGGAATCATAGAACGAGCGCAGAAGGTTGTAGTCCTCTGTCGGAAGCTTGCTCCACGTCAGTTTGAACGCCCTTGGCATCTTCGTGAACCGTGGGCGTGTCAGAATGGTTTCGTTGTCCACCTGCATTTTCAAGGTATGGTCAGTCTTGGTTTCCTGTAATGGATAATCGGGAGTCTGAATCGTAGGGAAAGTATTCGCCATAAAATCACCTCAATCCTGCGATCGCATCACGCAAACCGCCTTCGTTGGTTACCAATGCTTCTTCAACCGTGGTGAGGACAATGGTCTTGAGAACCTGTCCATGGTTTACGGAAGTCGTCTCTTCGGCCTTCATCTTGGTGCCAGTATTGTTGTTCACTACAATCTGAATCGGCTGAGCGGTCTGAGCATTGGCAGTGGGAACACTTGTAAACACATGACCGTCATTCCTGCCCATGGTGAGAAGTTCAGGTCCTCTCTCGCCGACGATGTAGGAACTACCAGCAAGCACATCGCCGCCGGTGGCATGGTTCCCACCAATCTTGAAGCTGAGCAAGGAAAGCATTCTGTTGCCCCATGCGCTCTCTGCAGAAGAAGAAGAGCTCCCGCCAAAAGGAATACCGAGAGCTTTGAAAATCAGCATCTGGGACGCTATCTGTGCAAGGGAGTTAAGAATGGACGATGCAAGATTCTTGAGCGTAGCCTTGAGCCGTGTAGCAAGATTTCCGGTAGTGGTAAAGAATGACACAGTAGCACTTTGCATACCATTTACAATATCTTTTGAGAGCTTCCCAAAGTTGATGCCTTCCTGTTTCATGGAATCCAGTGCAGATTCCCACTGAGTGCGGTAGTTATACATCTGATTTTCGGTAATCTGCTTTTGCGTATTGGCAAGTTCCTGCCATACTTCGGCCCTCTGCTGCGCATTCAGGAAATCTTCGTTATACAACTCTTTGAGGTAGTCCCTGTAGGATTCCAGTTGTTCAGTAAGAAGAGAACGTGCATCATCAGCACTGATTTCACCATTGGTAGCCTGGGAAGCATTTTTGTAATAAGAGATATTTCCTTTGTAGGTATTCTGAATATTCTTCATGTCCTCTAACTGCTGAGCTTTCCATGCCTGTTTCTTCATGGCTTCGGTATAAGCAGTGATTGCCTTGGATAGAGCGTCAGTATTGACACCTAACTTCTTATCCGATTCAAGGTCTTTTTCATACTGCTTCACCTTTTTGTCGGCGGTATCCATTACCTTCTGAAAAGCGGATAACTGGCCGCCTTCGGCTTCTTTGGTAGCTTCATCGAGTGCGGCGATATCAGACGCAGTTTTGATTTTAGCTTCATCAATCTTATGTTTACGTTCGGCATCACGTTTCATGGTCTGTGAAATCTTGGACACATTGGTTACGTCCATGCCCAACTGACTTAAAGCATTCTGAACGGCTTCATTCAGTACTCTTGCATTTTCCTGTAGCTGAGCCGCATTGGCATTAACTACGTCGTTCCCCGGTCTTTCAATATTCCGTTCAAAGGAAACTGCGGCGGCTTCGGGAGAACTGGTGTCCATGTTGGCAAAGTTGCTGGATTCATCACCCTGCATGACTTCGTAACGTGACCATCCCATCTGAGCGTATTTGTCGTTGTAGTCGCTTCCTGCATATTCCTGAAGGCCTGTAAGACGGCTACCCATCCACTGACCAAGGCCATAGGCTCCACTGCCCTCTCCGTTTTCACGTTCGGGGTAATAATCCATCGTATTGTCGGCATTTTCAAACATATGGGCCGCGCTCATGCCGATTGCGGCATTATAGTTCATGCCGGAGTTGATGTTCATAACTGCTTCCTGCACGGCATCAGGAAACATATCAAGCGTCACTTTGGGAGCCTTACCACCGCCCGCAGAAGAACCTGCGTCCGGCTTCACATCGGTCGTCATGCGGTCAGCGATGTTCCCTGCATTGGCTTCATTGGCAATGGCCTGTCCTTTGGCGTAATTGGACGATTCATCAGAATAGATATCCCATCCACTGTTATCACCCTTGTCGTATGAACCGTCCCCATAGGCCCTATACTGTTTGGCAGTATCAGGAAGGTCGCTGAAATCAAGGCCCTGACTTTCAAAGTAGTCAATGCCTATGCCGCTCTTACTGTTGTACTGGTTATGGCCATTCTCATACATCTTCCATGTCAGCCCACCAACGGCAGCTCCGACAAGTCCAATACCTGTAAGCACCGGGTGTTCTGCAAAGAGTTTCGCTTTCCCGATACCTTCAAGTGTCTTGATGATAACCGGGCCATTCTTTACAAGTTCTTTGAACACATCAAGCAATGCGCTGACAGCCATGGTACCGATAAATACCTTATCAGCCACGTCGGCCATGGTATTTGCAAAGGTCTTATTCTCATCAGAGTTCTCAGCGACGATGTGCATGAGAATTCCCAAACTCATTGCCAGCCCGGAAATCTTGTTCATCCATGTAATAGTCTTATCGGTCACGCTTTCAAGAGAGGTGCCATGCTCATTGACTACCTGCGTGTGTGCGGTAATGGCTTTAGTAGCCTGTGCAGTCACGTCCATATGGTCTTTAGTGGCAATGACTGCTTTATCGGTAGCTTCTGCCACCTGCGTGAGGTAGTTGGCCAGTTCCTTATGAACTTCGATAGCCTGTTCTTCTGCACCTCTGTCCATGAGGGCCTGTTGCAAGTTCTTGGATTCTTCGACTACACGTCTGACGGCTTGATAGGATCCTTCCCCTCCAATCTTAAAGGCATTCTCGAGGGCATTGATTTCGATAGCGGCTTCCGCACTGGCCTGTTTTACCTGTTCGGTATGTTCAGCAACGAGCCGGAAGTTTTCTGCGTATTTCTGCGCCGCATCCTGCGTTTCAGCGATAACCTGCGTAACCGAGAAAATATTCTGCGGATCAATCTTCTGCAGAGACAGGATAAACTGGTTTACGAATTCAAGAGCCTTGCCCTTTGCTTCTTCGGCAGACATGCCGACCTGCTTAAATTCTTGTGAAATTTCATTCAGAAGGATTTTAGCAGTGTTTTTCTGTTCAGCCGGAACAAGCTCTTTGCCCATGCCCATGAATGCCTTGTAATTAATTTCAGCGGCGGACATGTTCACGCCTTGATATGCTTTTGTCAGTGTCTCATCCCAAAGGCGTGCGGAGTTGATGGCCTGTTCAAATACCGGGTTGACTTTGCCCTTCATGCTCGCATGGAGACTGTCCATGAAACGCTCAGAGGTTACCTGTACTACTTCATACTGGTAGCCGAGTTTCTCAAGAGCCGTGCGGAGCTTGTCTACTTCGTCCTGTTCCCATGCATAGATGTATTTCCCTTCCTTGGTCTTGTACGGGCCGTTGGAAGTATCAAGGGACAAATAAGCATCAACGTTGGATTTTGCCTTGTCTCCACGGATGGAGGTATTGGTGACTGCCTTGGCCATCTTGTCAATAGCGGCAAGTTCAGCATTGGCGGTATCTTTCACCTGTAATTTGCGGTCACGTTCGGCAGAGACAATCTTGTCAATGGACTTCATCTGCTCGTCGTAGAGCTTGAGAATCCGTTCCTGTTCGGCTTCCTGCGCCTTAAGCAGTTCATTCTGTTTCTGAATGGCTTCAGCGGCCCTGTCACCGGCTTCAATGGCCTGTTTGATGTATTTATCGTAGCCATCCATGCCATACTTATTGGCAAGGCCCACGATATTATTCTGACGGGCCACGGCTTCTGCTTCGGACATTCCCATGCCCTGCCATTTAGCGGCAAGGTTGGTAACGGAGTTCGGAGTGTTCACCATAGCATTCATGGTCTGCACTGTAGCATACGCCTGTTCTGCGTTGTGGAGCATCTGGGCGTAGGAATTGACTGCGCCGTCAATCAGTTCCTTTTCCCGTTCCTGTAAGGCAATTTCCTCTTTGTGCTTTTCAATACGGCCTGTAATCTTGTCACGAATACCCTGGATAGCCTTGCCAATAGAGGTCTGAGCATTGTAGTCAAACCGATTCATGGTGGCAATATTTACAAGGTCTTTCAAGATGTCTTTGGTCTTGAAAGCCGCAAACCCTGCGACCACAAGGCCCAAATTATTGACGATGCTTCCGAATACGCCTTTAGCGCCATTGGCAAAGATGGAAAGATACGGAGAAGAGGTTTCCCAAATGTTCTTGAGACTCTCACCAATCCGCATGATGGTTACTGAAACGTCAGTCAGGGCAGATGTAAAAGCAGGGTTGATCTGCCACTGGTACGTGGTCTTGTCGATGACTACAAGTTTCTTGGCAATGTCACCCAAAATATCGGAGTACACGTCACGGAGAGGTGCCATGCCTTCTGCAATACCTCTCTGCAGACCTTCCTTAATCTGGTCGAGCTTACCGGCTACTGTGTTGGAAACCTGCGTGGTAGCCATCTCGAAACCTTTCATCTTGTTGATGAGGAAATTGTACAGGCCTTCAGTAGACTGCTTGGCGGCCTTGATGTCGGCATCGGTAATGCCCAAAGAAGTTGCCAGCGTGGAAGATGAAGGGCGGATACCGCCGGCTACAAGGTCACGCAGTTCCTGGATAATCTGATTAGATGGTAAACCCAGTGATTTAACGGCGTTCGTACCTACGGTAGTCAGCTTTTCAATCTGCTTGATGGTCATTCCGCTTGCAAGGCCGGGTCCTAACAGGGCGCGGAATGTGTCAATCAGTTCCTGCGCCGTTGCAGCGGTCTTGAGGGATTCAGACTGTAAGTCCTTCATTACCTGCTTGGAAACGGCCATAGCCTGGTTCCAGGTAGTCTGCTTGCCGTCAATCTTGGTCATAGAAGAAAGAATACCTGCCATACCAATCTGGTTCGTTTCAATCATATTGGCATAGTCATAGGCACCACCTACGATGGTTCCCCACAAGTCGCCAATCTTCTTGATACCCTCATAAATGACGGTATAGCGCATCACCGAGTAAATCAGTCGGTTTACCATCTTATCCATGTTGGAAACTGACTTAGCCGCCCCATCAAAGGAGTCCGCCATGTTGGAGACTCCTTTAGAAGAAGCGGAGTTCAGTTTAGATAATTCGGTATTGAACTGTGCAAGCGAACGGCCCCCATTGCTGAGAGAGCTCATCATTTTTTCATTGGCACGAGCGATGTTATTAAGCCCGGCGGTGGCGTTGTCCACCACCGTAATTCTAGCCCTTGTTTCCGTTACTGCCATTTCCGATACTCTCCTTTATAAGCAATGATTCAATAGTCCTTAATTTCATAAGCATGGGACGTGTGAGCCGTTCTCCGTACATTTCAGAAAATGCCTTTATGTCCTGCCAGTTTAGGCCGCTGATGAACGGTCTTTCCATGGTAGAGACATAATGCACACAGTTAGCCACCCTGAAATAGAAGTCAAGTGCTTTGACGTTGCCCGGCAGTGCATCGGGGCATCTGTCGGGGCAGTTCCTACAGTCAAGCACTTCACCTCTCTGCTTGGCAGCTTTACGGCAGGTTTCACAATACCTGGGGCCGCCGTTCATTCTCCATCCCCAGATATCCTTTAGTTTTTTTCTTCTTCGAGCTGAGAGGTTTCAGTGCGGTCTTTGGTCTTTACAAGCAGGTCGAGAATGGTGCCGGGTGTTACCTTGGTGGTCTTTACATCGATACCGTAAATCTTTTCGGCTACCCATTTAGCGGATTCAAGGGTCTTTTTGAAATTGGACACCTTGTCTTTTTCCATATCTGCGAGGAAGTCCGCATATTCTTCAAACTGTTCAAAAGTCATTGCTTTCGGTGTGATTTTCATGATAGTTCTCCTTTTTAGATACAAAGAAAAGCCATGCACCGTGGCATGGCAGTTCTTCATATGATTGATTAGAAATCGTAAGATGGGGTGTCGTTGGTCAGGGTGAACTGGATGCAGGTTCCCTGTCCGGACGCTTTGTAGAAGGCGTTGAAATCAAGTTCCTGCGTGATACCCTTGGTGCCGTCAATGGACGGGGTCTTGCGGGCAAACTGGACTTCCGGCAGGTCAATCACAAGTGACTGCTTGCCATCGGCGTTCGCCAGTTTAATCTGAATGGCGGTAGAGGTTGCATTGATTGCACGGTCTATAAAGGATTCATCGTCAAAGAAAGCCGTGAGCTTGCCAGTCGGTGAAATGAGTCCTTCATTAATACGGGTTCTGTAGCCCTTGGAGCCGATTGCATAACCGCTATCATCAAGACCGAATGCAATGGTGAGGGACAGTTCGGTTACGACTGCACTTTCCACGCCGTCGATCAGAATAGAAGACTGGAAATTGTTCAGCCTGTTAAAACTAACTTCAGTAATTCCTGTGGTAGTTACAGGGTCTTTGCCAATGGTTTCATCGCATCCGAGGAGTCCGGCACGAAGTGTCAGTTCGCCGTCTCCGCCGAAAGAGGTTTCAAGCTGGTTAACTTTAGTCCCTTTGATGATGGAATACAGGCCGTTTGAAAATGCCTTTTCAACGGTGAAAGACGGCTGAGTCTCACCTGCTTTAAAGGTGTGAGTGTAAAGGCCGGTAGAATCACCTGCGGCGGCGCTTGTCGGATTGCCGAAAGCGGCGGCAAGCAGATAGCCGGTAGCGGTGAGGTCAAGCGGAATCGTGAGGTCGCCGGTGGTGTCCACGTTGCCTAAAATCGGCTGCACGGCATCACGTCTTCCGGTGATGGTGGCAGGTGCCGTGGTGTTCTGAGAGGAAGAAAAGGTATTAGAGTTGAATGGAATCTTATACCCTTTAATCGCAGTCGGAAGCGTTTTGAGAGAAGTTTCCGGGTAGATTCGGGTTTCCGAATACACGCCCATAGCCTGAGACATAGAAAAACCTCCTTATAAATCAAAATCTTCTTGGTAGCTTGTACCAATGTGCTGATAGATTCGTTTGGAAATCTGCATCCTTCCTAGCCAGTGCTTACCGGCGGGGTCTAATGGAAAAGGACCTGCGGTTTCCACCTTGGAACACGGACGCAGATTCTTTTTCGGGTCGTTCAATACATTCTCAATGAGTGTCATGAACTTGGCTCCGACATCAAACAAATCCGGCATGAGAAGGCCATTTTCGTCCTCAACGAGTTCAGACTTTTCGCCGCCCACGCCAATATATATGGTGAAGGAATAAGAGCAGAACTCCACGTTCTGCCCCTCCTGCTTTTGGAAATCGGTTATGACAATGTAAGGTGTCTTATCAAGTGTAGGTTCCTGTGAACGAAGCGTATCACCAACAAAGACTGTCACGGACTTTTTGAACTGCTCATTGCAGAAGTCCGCAATGTCATTATCTTTGCTGAGCTTCTTGCCCAGTCTGATAAGAGCGTCCGAAATATCAAGATTCTGTATCATGCCCTGTAAATCCTATACTTTCTTCGGTTCTTCTTACCGAACTCAACATTGCCATTCATGTAATCCTCAACCTTCTTGTCGATAAAGGCAGGGAGTTTAGGCTCCACTTTCTGCATTGTCGGCAAAAATATAGGGCGGGACGGGGTTTCCAGTTCCGTTTTTTTCGCGGAAAGCGGATAGAGGAACTTGGAGAAGTCGTGACTTGCAAGAGCTTCCTTGCCGTACTTGGCAATCTCGGCCTTGTAAACCGCAAACCACCTGTCACGGATTGACTTGGTGACTAGCTGAACGCCGCCTTCTTCGTTATACCGCCCGTACATGGCAGATGTCCTTGATGTCCAACCGATATCAACGGCTGATGCGTCTTGGTTGTACGCATAGCCGATAGCCCTTGCCATCTGCCCGTAAAGGAAGGTAGACGCATGGCCTCCCTGGAGTTCACGCCTTGGGGGCCTTGCGCCTTCGGTAAACCACTTCCTCTGCCAACCGGCAGATTCGGAAGCCAGTTCACCGCTCCTCACGGTCTGTTTGATGTACTTTTGTACATGGAAACCAATGGACTTGGAAACAGAACTTACGAACTTTTTGTCCCGTTCAAGGGCGTGTTGGACAGTGGGGGAGAGTTCATCGGACACTCCGATTTCAATCATGTCCATGTTATCTCCACCCTCTTTCGTCCTTCGAAGCCATAACAAGGTAGTGGGAACCCGGTACATCATGTTCAACTATCTGAGCCACGGAGTAGTTGTCTCCATGGTAGACGATGGAATCGCCTGCGTGCGGCGTTATGCCGTTCGGGTCGCTTTCATCGTCACAGACAGAGAACAAGGCAATGTCTGCAATATTCGCATTTTCAACCTGCGTATGCACGGCGTTCCAGTCACTGCGGGACATGGATGCGCCGATATAAACGAGCGCCACGATGTCACGTCCGTTATAGGTGATTGTCTCGCCGAGCCTGTCGGGCGAGAAAAAAGCCTGCCGGCTGATTCGCCGCTGCGCATCCAACATTCCCATGTGGTGTCACTCCTTAAAAGTTAATGCGTACCTGGATTTCGGTATCGTCTGCGGAAGCATCAGCCCACACGGTGCCGAGAGCCACGCCGGAAGTGCCCTGTGTAGCGGTTACTGCATCAGACACCATGTATACCTTGGTTCCTGCGGTAATCTTTTCAGAAGCCTTCTTCGGGAACTTGTACACGCCTTCGGCGGAGCACGCCACGGCTTCGCCCACGTCAGCGGAATGGGACGTCACGCCCACGATGTCGCCAATCTGTACAAGTTCACCATAGCCCACGGACTTGGTGGCAACGTAATCAATGATTGTACCTGCTTTATAGAATACGCCAGTCATTATTATTCACTCCCCTTCTCACTGAATCGGGTTCTTAACGAACGGTCTGTAGTCAATCAGATTGAAACCGAAATCAGTCCACATCTGATATTCAATGCCGAGATGGGTCTGAGGAATGACAGTTCTTGTCATCGGACGGTCAACGCCGTTCAGAGTGGTCAGTTCGATACCTTCCATTTCCTGCGGACGGCCAATAGCATAGAATGCATTGCCGGAGAGGTAAGGAGAGGTAAACAGTACCATGCGATTCTGCATCGGATTGGCCACGCCGTTGTGTGTAGCGGCAGGGTCAGAAGTAGAATTGAGTAACTGTTCATGTTTCACACTTGCGTCGTCGGAAGCAAGGATATAGGCCGGATATACGCCGATAAATGCCTTGCCTTCGGAGTCCTTCTGCTGATGCATGAGCTTTCTTGCTTCTGCATAGCCTTCAACGGAGATGGACAGTGCGGTAGAGCAGATGTTGCCATGCTTTTTGTCGAACGGCACCTTGTTCAGAAGCATGTCAAAGAACATCTTTTCTTTGAGACGTGCAAAACCTGCGGACTGCGCAGCAATGGCACGGGCCACGGTGCCCATGTCGTCGTTGATGAAGATTTCACGTGTCAGAGCAATAGCCTTACCGTAAGTGGAAATGCTGGTCTGTACTCGTTCATCTTTCATGGTCTGATAAGCAAATTCATCAGATTCAGGGCTCATGAGTTCAGGTTCACCATCAAGGCCGATACGGTATTTATATGCCGGTTTGAAATCAGAGTTGCTTCCTTTGGAAACAAAGTTCTGATAAATAGTCGGCTGTTCGGTATAGCCTTCCAGCATGGTCTTGTTTGCGAAACCATCAACGATGGATACGAACTGTTCTGTACCCATGGCTCGAGAGAAACCGCCGAACATCTTCTCAAAGATACCGCCTGGGGTCATGAGGCGGAGGTCATAGTCGGAAATGTCGCCATAACCTGCGGAACGGGACAGGCAGACTTCTGCAAGGCTTCTGAGAGAAGCATGAGAGAATGCGTCTGCACCTTCACAGGCATTGGCACGTTCAATCACGCCATAGTGAAGTGCAAGGCCATCCACAGCTTTGTTGTGGAATTTTTCCTTGTCATCTTCGCCCATGCGGATATTGACTCCAGCTGCCTGATTGCGTTTGGAAAGTTCATCAAGGACTTTCTTTCTTGCGTCATCAATGGTACAGTTCACGTCGTCCACAAGGGAACGCTCAAATTCTTCGGCCATGCCGAACTGGCGGCACACACTGGAAATAGCAGTGATTCTTTCATGTTCTGCCTTCCTTGCTCTTGCGGCGGCGGCCTGTACTGCGGAATCATCGTTCTGTGCTACGGGTTCCGGAACAGAAAGGTTCTGTTTGTTTTTTGGATCCATTACTGGTTCTCCTTTGCTTTTACAAAAAATATTAATTTCTTTTTCAGCGTTCATGTCCCTGCCTACGGCGCATCCGGGGTCAGCCGGAAGGGAAACAACACTGATTTCAAACGGTGCCCATCTATCGGTAACGTCCATGTCGGTGTCATAGGTTTCACCCCTGTATTCATTGCCTTTCTCCACACGTACAGTGTGCTGGCGTTCATAGCCGACACTGATACCACGGATGGAGCCACTATTGATTTTTCCGAGAATCTTATTGGATTCTTCATCATCATCAAGAGTGATGGATGCCCGAACCATACCCGCTTCATCGAAGCTGATGGATTCAACTTTGCCGATAACCGTGTCCCTGTTGTGGTTAAACAGGACAGGCATCACACCGGCATCGAACCGGGTAAGGTCTACATTTTCCCTGTTGCAGAGGCACCGTTCCGGGACAAACCAGTTGTCACACGGAGCGTCTGTCATGAAAGGGAAAGAGAATGTACGGCATTCCTTATCGTCATTGGCTTTAAGGGCCGTACTTCTAAATGCATTAAGTTTGATTTTTGTTTTCTTCTCCATTGTCTTCCTCCTTTCCATTGACATCTGTATTTGAATCTTCCATTGAGAATGAAAGATTAATACCTTTTTGTTTGGCATAAGCCTGTACGTCTGCCATCTCATCAATCCGTTCCTTCCAGTCCTGCCCGTGTCTTGCCACGTAGTCTTGGAAGGAAACGCCACCATTGGCAAGCAGGATTGTATCTGCCTGGGCTTCTTTCAGCGGGTCAATCCAACCTGCGGAGGAAGTCAGCCATTTGGCTTTGTAGAAATCATCGTTATTGATGTCGAACCCCGTGCCGTCCAAAAGTCCCTTGAGGTAGCAGATTTGAATGAACCGCCTATAAAGTGGCCTCAAGAAATACTCCTCAAGATAAACCTTTACACGGCCATAGGTGACATTATCCATAACAAGGTTCTGCCGTGCGGAAGAGTAGTTGACTCTTTCCACGTTTCGGCTTGTGCTTTCAAGGGAAAGTCCGAACACGGAAGCGATACCTCTCTGCTGAGTAGCGATATGGTTATCGGCTTCGTTGGCCTGTCCAGTGGGGAGCAGGAATTTGGCGTGTTCGCCGTTGTTCAGGTATTTGACTGAACCACCTTCGATGTGTTCGATACGGCGTTCGTCATTGGTATTGATTGCACGGCCCGGAGCGTTGATGGTGTTATCCGTTTCAATGTATACGGACGTACAGGCCGCCGTTTTTTGCTGGAAGGAAATCGCATCGTTGTAGTCCTTCAAGTCCTGTGCAGGGCCAATAGCTGAGTGGAAAGGAGTGATTTCACGGAACTGCGATACCCTTCCCCGTTTCCATAGGAAGATGACATCTTCCGCCCTGTACCTTACAGGGGGGAGAGGCGTGTAGCCGTCCGGCGTTGTCTGAGAAAGCCAGTAGGCAACAGGAACGGCTGATTCAGTCATTTCCACGCCATTCACAATGACATTCCCGTTCTCAGCTACCACCATGGACCCATCAAGTTCGTCCACTTCATGGAGCTGAATGGTCAACGGGATTTTCCGTTTCGGGTCAAGCGGGAAGGTCGCCATAACCCCGCCGTCATAAAGCATCCGACGGAGAATCAGTTCGACTAAATCGTCAAGCGACTGCTGCTTAGTCCAGTCGCAGTTTTCATGGTGACACCATGTGTCCCACAGTTTCTCGATACGGCCGTTGAACGCATCGGAAGGGGACTGGGCCTGCATATTGAACCCCACTCCAATAACATTGTTCGCGAAGGCTTTTTCGATGCCGCCGGCGGTAATGGAGTTTCGCTCAAGGCTCCTTGCCCTTGCCCTCAATATATCACGGCTCACCCTGTCCACGACGTCGGCGTAGGCATTATCCATCAAGGAAATCCCTGCGTCCTTTCGTGTCTCATAGGCGTCGGCATAGCCGAAATAGCTTGCCCTTTCGGCCTTGCTGATAGCAGCACGGCGTGGGCTGAACACGGACTTTACATCGTCCATGTAGTCCCCGATTCGAGCCAGTAGTGTTTTTCTGCTCATCCCATGCCTCCAAATTTAAGCAGGACAGTATCAGTGTTCCCATTGCTTCCGCCATAGGAAGCAATGGCCTGGTCTACTGCGGCAAGACGGGAAAGGACTGTGTTCAAGTCAACCTGCTTCACTCTGCCGTCGTGGGTCTGAAATTCCTGTCCGCCCTCAAGGATGTTTTTCCTTGTCTGTTCGAGAAGGGCCTTTTCTTCTTTCAGTTCTTCAAGAGTCATGTTTCATCACCTTCCAAAGGGATTATAGGTATATCCGCTGGAGCTTTCCTGTCTCGCCTGCGGAACCTCTATTTTCTGTTCCTGTAACAATCTGACGTTGCACACATCGGCGGCAACATAGGCGTATACTTCGCAGTCAAGGTAATGGTTAGGACGTGCGGAGGAAATCTCTCTCCACACTTCTTCGTTCCCATCAAGTACCTTCTGTTCGGCGGTAATCATATCTGCGTATTCTTCATCAGTATCAGCATCCACGTCCCATGAACCTGCATTTCCCACCGGCTTGTTCATGCGGTAGTAAATAAGGTCTTTGTACTTGTTCGTATCGACTTCGTACAGTAACTGGGACTGTACCCACCGTGAACCGTGGTCTCCGGGGTTGAGCTGCTTAACCTGGTAATACTTTGAAATCTTGTGGTTCAAGCCTTTGACAGGTATGGTCAATGGATAGTTTTCATAGCAGAGGTCATAAATGCGTTCGGATTCAAACCCTGAGTCAACGGCGCATAACCTCACCATGAGAATCTTGTCGGAGCCCTCTATAGGCCACTGCGTATTCATGATGTTGATGATGTCATCAAAGGTCTGTGCATCACCGTTTGCTATCTTCTGTGAACGCATTCCTGGGCCCCATGCACGGATAACCCAGTAATAGTAGCCCTTCTGACAGTCAACACCGGCAGTGAGCATCTGTGCCCACCGTGGCACGATACCGGCAGGAACATCGGTCTTTTTATCAAGTACCTGTCTTGCCTTTACCTGTGCGGTCTTTGATTTCCACGGTTCCCCTAACCATGAGTTCACGAAGTTCATGAGCTGAGTCGGGTCGTCCTTGGATTTCAAAAACTCACGGGCACATTCATAGAACTGTACCCATGGGGAATAAAGTGTATTTAGTCTGAAACCCACGGTCTTGGGCGCGAAGGAAAGTTTCTCATCCGATATCCACTTACCCTTGCGGAGCATACCGATTTTGTCACGGTCGTGGATATGGTGCTTGCACTTCTCGCACATATAGTAGGTTTCATGAGACAGCCTGTATTCGTCATCCGTGTTCGGGAACTTGAGGTTCTTGAACTCGAACACTTGAAAATGCCCGCATTCGGGGCATGGGACGTAGAATCGGTAGTGGGCCTCGCTTTCCTGATAGGCCTTGTACACATAGCCGTATTCGGTTGTCGGCGTGGACATGACAAGAATCTTTCTCCACGGCCAGTTTTTAGTACGTTCCTTGACAAGGGAGATTGGATTAGCTTCACGGCCAGTCCACAATGGATATTTATCAACTTCATCCATGATTACCCTTGGGATAGGCCACGATGCGAGCTTGGCGGGTGAGTTGGCACCTGTCAGACGGATGAATCCGCCGGTGAACCTTACCATGAGGGCCTTGCTTCGGTCAGCACCCGAAACCTTCTTGGCGACTGACGGCGTGTTCTTGAGGGCCTTCTGAAGACGGTCAATAGAAAAGTCCTTGGCTAAATCCTCATCTGGCATGACATAAAGGATACGGCACGGATTTCGGTCAATCGTGTAACCGCATATATTGATACCGGCTTCGGTGGCCCCTACCTGTGAAGGTTTAAGGAAGGTCGTCACCTGCGTGGTCTTGTCCGTGAATGAATCCATAATGGCTTGCAGGTAAGGGGTATTGCTTGTTTTCCATAAACCTGCGGAAGGAGATTCTTCACGGGTAAGGATTCTATGGTGGTCTGCCCATTCACTTACCGTTTCCGGCGGCGGGGGCAGGAACGCCTGTCTTGCGTTTCTTATAGTGTCGTTTAGGTTTTTCTCCCACATCTTTCTGACTGTCGGAGTTACCGCCTTCTGCAAGTCTTTCGAGGCACCCGCTAACGGCATCTGCTACCACCTCCCTACAATCCTGTGCCACCTCCGGGGAAATCGTATAAATCCGTGCCTTGACTTCTTCGGGAAGCTGCAGAAGTTTTTGACGGATATCCAGGTATTCCATCTCAAGAGAATCTTTGACCTGTTCCTGTGGAATGAGTTCACCCATCATCTGAAGGGTGACCATCTCTTCCTGCTTGGCTTTTTCAGACTTGAAGTCAGCTTCGGCCTTCAATTTCCTCGCACTGTCAGACATAGCGGTCTTGCCTGTCTGCAAGGTGTCGTTCCGGGCAGCGATAAGGTTCTTGAAATCCACTCTTGATTTCTCAATTGGGAAATCATGATTGTTAATCCAATCCTGTAAGGCCCTCTGTGTCACGCCGAGATTCGCAGCCGCCACAGTTACCGAACAAAGGATGTGCTTGGTTTCACTGAGTTCGATTAATGGCTTCCTTGGCATGACATCACCTTTCCCGCACGAAAAAAGAGGACGTATTTGCGTCCTCTATAAATTCTTACGATACTATTTTAGCACATCAATAACTATCATTTTCAATCTTAATTACTATGACTAATAGGCATTTGTCATGGACATTAACCAACGATAGTATTCGTGCCCGAAACACTCAACCCCTCTTTTGCGGAGCCTGTAAATCTGCGCCTGTTCATAGTTTTCAGCCGCCATGATTTCTTCTATGGGAAGTGCTGATATGTAATAGTCGGTGAGTATAGGGATACATCTGTCATCCGACAGGGCGTTGATTCTCTGCCTTGCCGTCTCTCGTGCTTCAATTAGGTAGATTTTCTTCTTGGCTATGCCGGTCAAGATGTTGTCAACGCAGATAAGCCGTGAAGAAATATCACCGTCACCGCCGCCGTCCACACGGTCTTTGGAATAGTCGATACCGCTGATATTGTAGAGCCTCGAGCGGGTCTTCTCCTCATCACGGTACAGTGCTTCAATCCTTTTGTCAATCCGGCGTATTTGAGAAAGATATTCTTCGGCAGTCATACATACACCTCATTTCCGTGGATCAATCTTCTCGCCCTTCAGAACGTCAACCGCCCATTTCGTATACTGTAGGGCTTTTTCCATATCCTGGAGCTCATGCCCCTTAAACCTTGAGCGGAGAATGTACTTCACGGCGTTTCCTTTGCAGAAGCCATACATCTCCTGCGCGTTGAAGTACATCTGCATGATTTCAATAGGTTCTATATCGCATTGGTTGTAATGGGACTGGGCAATAGCCATGCCCGACCTGCCCCCATTCTTCCTGAATCCAATCCGCAATGCGTCCAAAGACTCTAAATCTTCCTTACTGTCCATTTGTCAGCCTTCCTTTTCATTTCCTCAACCTCATACCTTGTATCCTTGAGCTGGTTCATGAGGTCACCGTTGTAGGAACGTTCCCATTCGAGCTCATCTTCCAGGTCGTTAATCCGTGCATAGATAAGGAACCCGAACACCGTAGTCATTACGGTGCAGATGATAACAAGCATAATCACAATCATCATTTCTCTTTCACCTTCTGCCCAGCGCATACCTTACTGCAGATACCGTCATCTCGCTAAACCTGTCATCACATGGCACGGAGACTGACTGCATGGCTCCAATCGGGCTGCTCGGAAGATGTTTCTTTGCTGGTCTTTTTACCATAGTCAATCACCTGTGCTTCCCATACCGCCAACACGCTCTCCATCTGCTTCGTCATCGTCCGTCAGAAGGAAAGAAAGAAAAATTCCCTGTCCGATTTTATCTCCAACTTTCACCTCAAGGGGTTCACTTCCATGATTCGTAAAAGCAAAGGCAATATTACCGTCATTGGCTGCATTTCCATGGTAGTCCGAATCAATCACTCCTACTGAATTAGGGATTGAGACCTGTTTCTTGAATCCCCATGATGAACGTTCAAAAAGCAAAAGGACGGTGTCTTTGGGCATCTTTGCCTTTACCCACGTCTTAACAAATACTGTCTGACCCGTCCCGATAGAAAACGGGTATGCTGCAAAGAAATCATACCCCGCACTGCCGGCAGTACTTCTCTTCGGCAGCTTCACTGGAAATGGACAATTTTTCACAACTTCAAATTTTCTCATGTTATTTTCTCCTTTCAGTACCATCCTTTGATTTCTACGCCGGCTTCATCCTTAAGGATTTGCGCCAACTCTTTCAGTGTTACATAACCTTCCTCATAACATTTGTAGGTGTCCATGCACAAGTCGATGAGCCTTTCTACCCTGCCGTCCTTCTTCATGAGCTCTCCGTAGTGGTCATGGATAACCATGGCAGGAACTGCAAGCATTAGCCCAAAGGCAAACTTACAGCCTTTTTCCGTGGCTTCTTCTTTCATTCTGTCAATGTCAGACTGCTTGATTGAGACCATAGGGTCTTTTCTCTTAATTCCTAAACGTCGTCTTTCCTGCCTGTTCATTTTATTTCACCTGCCACGGGTAACTTACCATCCTTGTCAAGACTTTCGATGTCGGTAAGCACAAGTGCTACCTCATCAATAGTGAGACTTCCAATAGCATCGTCAGTGATTTCGGATTCATACCACAGTTGTCCTCCACGAAGTACTGCTACTTCAAAAAGCCCTGCACCGTTTCCACGGCTCATGAAATTCCTTATTACGCTTGCCCCGAATCCATTAGGAAAGGCATACAGATACTGAATCCACAACATTTTCTGCTTCCCGAACAATGGCGGCGTAACACGGAACCCTTCACATTCCCATGCTTCGTAGGGTATATAAGAGCCAAAGTGAAACTTTGCGTCTTTCGGTCTTATTTGATTTAGCTCTGGGAAAAAGTCCATATTTGTTCACCTCTAATCATGCAATTCATAGTTGTCCCTGAACCCGTCACGGTAACCCTCACGATATCCGGCTTTGAAAGACTGATAGTCTGCATCGCTGCACGACATCTTTGGATTTCCAAACATATATCCAAACATACAACTGTCGGCGCATGTACTATAGAGAGCCTTAATGCAGTCATAGCAGAGACAGAAACTTAAGGTATCATCGTCAAGGTCATAGAATTCAAACAAGTTTTCTTTGCCCCTGCAAATACTGCAATATTTGTCTTGGTCTTTTTCAGGCTGTCTTATCCTTAATCTCATAACCGCTTCACCTCTACTTCACACTTTCCCCTATCACAAACAACTTATTGCGCCATCGTGGATATCGAGCACCAGAATGCCAGAGCTGTCCAGGCAAAGGCTGATTGCCTTGGCGATATCTCCTAAAAATGATTTTGCCTGTTCTTCTTCACAGGTAATCACTTTAACTATTGCTCCATCACTGCGTTCGATATAGAGACCTTCACCATTGACACAAGATTCGTCTCCTACGAAGAACAAACCAACATTCATGTAAATCGCATCATCTGTTTTTACCGCAATCATTTCAATACACCTTTCCATTCTTGTAACCAACGGTATTTTCTTTTGACGTCTCCGGCTAATAACCATACAGAATATCAGTGCACCGGATAGAGCAGGTAAGCTGGCCGGTCACATGATAATTGCCATTTTCCATGTCATAGGTTATCTGGTTCGGAACAAACTCCTTACCGCACACAAGGCATTTCCTGTGGCCGGGACTGCACTCTTTCTCCCATGTCTTCACCAGCTTATCCATGCAGGGTATGCACACCTGTGTCTGAAGCGTATTGCCTTTCCGTCCGCAGAGAATGCATGGCTGGCGGCTTATGCCCTTGTTGAACCTTTCATTTCCGTTGTATTTCTTATATGCTTTGATACACTCGGGGCAGCGGGCGGAATTGCTGATACGGTTATAGAAAATCTTTCCGCAGGCTTTACAGGTGTGCATGAACTGCGGTCTGCTTTCGATTTCCTTCTGCCTTTTCGCCCTTCTGCGGTTACGGTTGACTCCATTGAAATGGTCAATCGCACACTTCCTGGAGCAATACAACTGAGTGGAGTTCTTCTTCTTGATGAACTTCTTACCGCATACAGGACAGGTGGCTTCTATATGAACCTGCTCAGGCGGGTTCCTCGGAGTACGTTTACACTTCTTGTCCGATTCATGTTTCCGAATCTTCCTGCATTCGTCACAGAACTGCCTGCCGGTGCGGGAGGCGTAGAACTCCCTTCCACACTGCTTGCATTTGATTGTGTACACCATCATATACGCTCACCTTTCATCAATTTACCCAACGAATAATAGTGTCACCACTGAACTCTTTTCTCCACACATACCACGCATACGCCATGGCGTTTAATTTGGAATCAAATACACCGTTTCTCCCACAATTAAGTCTTGATGAGGAGACGTAGACACATACAGGCGGATATTTCATAAAGAACTGCTTTCTCTTCTTTCCCTCAAGAAACTGAAGTCTTAAAAACATTGCCAGTTTGTGTCCATCTTCGAGAATCTCCATTGCGTGTTCAGCAAACTCAAGGGCAAAGGAATAGGGCGGGTTGGTGATGATGTCACAGTTGGGGACAGGCGTTTCGTTCTGTTGCAGGAAATCAACACCCGCTGCATCTCCGTAACCACGGTCTACAAGGTCTGTGCTCACAACATAATACCCTCCCCGTTTCAGTACTTCCGACATATGGCCGCCGCCACAGGCAGGTTCCCAAATTTTGTGTGAAAACTTTTCTACATCTAGCAGAACCTGCGTCGCCTTTGGCTCTGTTGCATAGTAGTCATTCTCCACACGTGGAGACTTGGCATATTTCCTTGCTCCTAAAGTACTGAATGTACTCTGCTTGTTTCCTGTCCAATCTATGTGCATGGTTCAACCTCACAGAAAATCTTTATACCTTAAATCGAAATACCTCTTTGCCACATCCGGATAACTTCATTCTGCCGTCGGACTTTCCAACCGCTATACCCACAATATCCCTCTGTTCTCAAACTTTCATTTCAGATACCGTAATAACCATTTGCGGTGTTTCCGCATATGCCTTAATGCATTCACAAGAAATAACCTGTTTATCATCTGCATACGCGACGCCGTTTAATGCATCAAGACCAAGTTTCAATATATTATCTGCATCCGGCTTCTTAGCCGGCTTCAATATGCCATCTATAGCCATGGCATGCTTGGCCTTGCTGAATGCCTTAGGGATAGAGAAAAAAGCCTCTATTTTCACCCTTAGATAAACATCCTTAGGAAACATCATATAACCGCCAGATCTCCAAGCCTTTTCAATCTCCTGTTCTTTCTTCTTTGTAGCAGATGGCGTATACACCGTTCCGCTCCTTCTAGAAAACCGTGGCCGGGCCTTTCCGACCGGATCCCCGATGATAACGATCGTTGCTCCTGTCATAAATCAATCCCCGGCTTTATTTCTTGCTTCTTCGGCGTTCTTTCCGTATCAATCGTTCCGAAAGTTCGAGCTGTATTAACCATTTCAAATACGTCAGCGCTTTTTTCATAATCGACATGGGCCGGTGTGCCTGGCTTCTTCCCAGTGTATTCATTTTCCAAACCTTCAAAAATCGCTTTAAATGCCGTTTTCACCGTTTAATCCTCCTTTTCCAGTTTTTGAGCGTGGCCATGTCTCCGCCGTCTACACCCAACAAATTGCATAAGTAGTTGGATGACGTGCCGCCATCATATCCCGTGCCGGATAAGATTAAGGAAGACGCCACTTCTGAAAACGTTGTGTACCGGGGGCTGTGATAATTCAGGAAGTTTCCCATAATCCGCTCCGCTTTTTTTACATCGAATCCTGCCGGCAGAATCTGATGCCCATTTTCATCAATATATTCAATTTCTTGATTTTCTTGATTCATCATTTTTCTACCTTTTCCCGCGTAATACTCCGGTCTCAATCCTGAATCATTCATACTTTTTCATCGCTCCCCAAAAATAAAAAACTGTCCAAATCAGATGGCGATACGCCGCTATTTAATAAAAATGTTTCTGCCTGCTGCCGCGTTTTGAACTCCAATGGTTTGCCATTGTTACTAAGAAGGTGAAACAAAAACGGTTCCGAGAATTTATCAGGGTCTTCAACCTCACAATACAATCCGACAGTAATCATCATTTCACCTCCGGGAAGATTTCATCCAGCATCCCTGTTCTTCTTTTCATGTCATTCTTTTTCGCTTTAGCATCAAAGGCAGCATACGCTCCGGTCCCCGCAAGGTCTAAAACAGTATCATCCTGCATCAGTTCCGGAAACACTTCATACAGCGCTTGCAGCACAAATTCTGATCCAGAACGAAGTCCTTCCAGTTCATCCATTGAAATTAAGTGATGCTCTGGAGCCTCTATTCCGGCCAGTGCCATTGCTTGCACTTTGATTGCAATCTTTTCGACATATTTGAGATTCTCTACGATTTCCTTTTTCTTCATCGTTTCAATCTTGTTCATTTCCTTTTTTCCTCCTTCACGTTCCGCCAAGGATTTAGGAATAGGGAAAGGTTGTGGAGGAGTATTAACGACTCCACACCTTTACCCCTACAATCCTTTACCGATTCAGGTGGTTCATTTCTATATATATACGGATGACCCACCTTTTGACCCACCTATTTTTGCTATTTGGTTCTTGTAATTCTTCCTAATGCATCTACTTGATAAACATCGCTTGTTGCAGAGTTGTTTATTTCTTTTAAGTCTCTTTTTACGGTTGATAAACTGATTTCAAATTCATCAGATACATCCGCTTTAGTAACTTTTTCCTGATTCGAAAGTTTTTCTTCTATGTATCGGATAATCTGTTCACGCCTGTCACTCTTTCGCGTCGTCTGCGTAATTCTTCCTTTTACCTGATTTCCTTCCAGGCTTCCTTCTTCAGCCGCCAATGTCAGGAACCCGGATTCATCTACCAGATGGATTGGATATTTGAAATAAATGCCGAAAGGTTTGAATGTCGGGAATTCGCGGAGGATGCCTGACACCTTGTAAGCCTCCATGTCATCCGGACCTTTGTTTTCTACCTGAAGAGGATTGATATCTATCAGTACATCCGGATCTCTCGCGAATACGCCGGAGCCAGAGCCCCGGTCCTGCGCTTTCTTGCTTCCCTGCGCGCCCTTGGAATGGTGGTGGCAGTAGATGCAGGAAACACCCAGTTCGCGGCAGATCTTGTCGAATTCGTTGCAGAATTTAGCAATGTCGCCTGCTGCATTCTCGTCGCCAGTGATAACCTTATATATCGGGTCAATGATGACGGCCTTCAGATTGAGTTTCTTCGCCCTCCGGATGATGACCGGCGCGAGCTGGTGCATCGGGATGACCTTCCCTCTGAGATTCCAGATAAGAAGATTATTCCTTCCGGATGGCGTGATCCCAAGCGCGTCATAAACGGCGGCCACGCGGGCATCACAGCTTGCATCATCGATTTCCAGATTGATATACAGGACGTTCCCTTCGTGGCACTGCCAGCCGAACCATTTCTTCCCTTCCGCGATAGCAATCGCCAGTTCAATCAAAGCGAAGGATTTTCCTGCCTTGGATGGTCCTGTGATCAGCATCTTATGGCCCTGTCTCAAAATTCCTTCAATCAGTTCAGGAGCCAGCGGAGGAAGATTGTCTTTGATATCGTAGTAGTTTACGAACTCAGGAAGGTCGTCCGACTGGTCCTCCATCCACTGTATCCAGGATACATAATCAGCTTGCCCGATGTTCGTATCGATCAGGAATTGTTTCTTTCCGCTCTCGATTTCTCTGGATGACTTGTCTTTCCATTTGGCATCCCTCCAGCATCCCGCCAGACGGGACAGCCTGGAAGGGTTCTTGTTCTGCGTGTCGACGGTCAGCCCATTCCTGATGCAGATTTGATACATTCTTTGCACGCGTTCCTTATATTCCTGCTGCGTGTCTGCATCGATGTGGACAATGGCGTGTACAGATTTCCCGCCAGAATATGTCAGTGTGGCAACCGGGAGCTGTAATTCCTTAATGAGCGCGATCTGTTTTTCTATGGGGAGATTATCTGATTCAATGAGCGTATACCGGTAATCAGTCACATTGGAATTCTTCGCGCCTTCCCCGTCCATCGGGTTGATTCTTACCCATGCGCCTGCCGCTATATCGTAGGATCCTATTGCTTCGGAAAAACTCTGCCGGTCCTTCAGTTTCTCGATGATTTCACGGCATGTATGGAAATAATAGCCCTGCCCTTTTGGCTTGTATTTCCCGTCTTTATCCTGAAATGAATCAACTACGATGCACGGAATTTCATCCGGTTTGAACAATGTTTTCAAGAACTTGATTGTGTCATCGATAGGACGCCAGTTTTCTTTTGCCGGTTCCTTGAATTCATCTGTTTCTATGTAAGATGAATCGACGACAATCAGATCATCATCTGTCAGCTTGGCATCAAATGCGATATTCTTGCTTTTCTGCGGCTGCCATCCCCTGTCCTTCGCCATCTGTGTAATCGTGGCTCCGGTGACTGAGATATCATCATTCTGCCCGAACGTATTCCATTTCTTGGCGCATTCTTCTTCATGGTACTTGCTTCCGTTCTTGCTCCATTTCTCCCATATGGAAAGGGGATAACCCTCAAGCTTGAGGGCCATCCCTACTTGTATCCATGTTGCATAACTTTCGTCCGGGTCGATGGAGGAAAGGAGCGGTACCAGGTTGAATTTACTCATTCAACGGCTGGCTTTGCTAAGGGCAGATAAGATGCTACCTCGTTGTATTCCTTCCCGTCGTAGACGCGGTGTCTCAGCTTCAGGCGTCCGTTTTTTTTGTAGCATGCATTCCAGTCCATGCCTTTTGTCTTTGCCTGTTCAAACAGTCCGATCGATTTGTGGAACTGTGCGGCTTTCCAGATGCCGTTGTTCGTGAGAACGATGTAATCCCGGACAAGAACCTCACTGCCTCCGTCCTCTGGGAGAACGGCAGCCATGATTTCCACCATGTTATTCCCTGCCTTCGACTGCTTGAGCTGTACGTCATCCACATAGAAGTCATACTCGCCTTCCGGCAGAAGTCTGTACTTGCTGTGGCTGTTGCCATCTTCCATGTCAGCGTCCGTGAGCTTTGCATTGTAGTCGATGTTTGTTACTGTTGTTTCTGCCGGCTGTACGTTTCCGAATCTTTCAAAATTAGCTTTCATTGTGTTTTCTCCTTTGTTAGAATGGATACCCTTGAATTTCCTGCTGAATATATACTTTGAACGGTTCCCACTGCTCAATCAGTGACTTCAAATACTCTTCGCCGTATTCCTCGATCGGCGTGTCACTCTTGAAATCTCCCATCTTCCCGATTGCTTTCATAATGTCTTCGGGGGCAATGTCGGATTCTTTAGCCATGGAAACCAGTTTGGCTGCAAGCTCGTCAGCTGTCGGCTCTTTCTTCTTGGAAGAAGTCTTCGCCTGCTTCTTTGGCTTTTCAGACTTGGGAGCGGCAGTCTCCGGAGCTTCTTCCTTCATGATGATCTTCTTCTCAGGGACCACCTTTGCAATCTGCTTGTATTCGAAGGGAAGCACCTCATCGAGGCCGAACCGGTTCTTTGCATCAGCGAAAGGCGTGTGTGAGGTGTACATGATTCTTTCCCCGCCGATGGCCTTCTTCTTGCCGTTGGCATCCCCTACCAGGCGTGTTTTGTAATCCGCAAACAGGAGGAGATCTGCCCATTCTTTAATAAGTGGTGACAGCTGGTTTCCGCCGTTTCCGGGGAGCTTTAATTCCCAATGATCGTAGGCGCCCATATCGTCAGGTTTCGTGATCGTCTTCAGCCTTGCATGAGCGACAAGGACGACGTTGAAACCCTGATCGATAGCATATTCAAGCCATACCATAAGATTGGCGAACTGCTCAGCCAGCATCTTGTATCCCTTGCCATAAGGAATGGCCTCGATGGAAGACTTGCCTCCCGCCTGCGTCTTGATGACGTACCTTTCACAGAGGCTTGCAGCGGCATCAGCCGTATCAATGACCAAAGTGTGGTAATCATCCCCTGCGCTCTGGATGAATGACTTCACCGTCTCGATGAGGTCTGTCCATGTGTGGATCGTATTCACGCGGTCTACATCGAGAAGCGCGGACCCGCGGTCCAGATCCAGGAACAACGGCTTCGGGAACTGGCTTGCAAATGTCGTTTTCCCGATGCCTTCCACACCGTAGATGACGCATTTCACCGGCCGTTCCGTGATTCCTTTCGTGATTCTATCTTTAAAACTCATATCCTTTTCTCCTTTCGTTACTTGACTTGGATATTCTGCTTTTCAGTTAATGTGGCACCATCTACAGTTTCGCCTTTCTTCAAAGCATCCTTGATGCCTGCCTTGTCGACGACTTCCGTGATCTTCTGCTTCTTGAATGCCGCTGGAATGATGTTCTCATCCATGATGGTGACGGATGTTGATTTCCTCCATCTCACTTCAGAGCGTTTGAGCTTCAGGTTTTCACCGCCCACCCAGAAGGTAAGATAATCTTTCAAAGAAGCGGCTCTTCTTTCCGCCCTCTTCCGTCTTACTGCGAAACCTTCTTCCTGCTTCTTGAGAGCTTCCGCTTCGGCTTCAAGCTCCTTGATCCAGCAGGCAATGTTATCCACTTTCGCTTCCTTCTTCATCTTCAGCTGGTCAAGATAATCAGCGTCGAAGACTTCCCCTGTTTCTCCGTTGACGACTGTGTTTTCATCAACCTTGAAGCAGTTTTTGATGCCGTTAGCGATACGATAAAGCTGCATAATTTCCTCCTTTATTCTGTTTTTGATATAATATTTGGTGGGAATAGTGCCTTATTTATCCCCATCAGCGTCGAGACGGTCCAGATCTCGACGCTTTTCATTTGCTGGAAACCTTGCATTGAACCAGTTCCACACCCTGAACGCCATTTCCGCTTCTCCTGCCGTGAAACCTCCAAGCGAGGAGCTTGCAGGATAGTGTTCGCTCTGGCTGGATGAAACTCTTACAAGCCGTTCCAGGTATCTTCTTGTTCTTTCGATTTCTCTTTCTGTGTCTTTCATGGTTACTCCCATAGTTACTCCGGGAAATTGTCTAAATACTTGCTAAGTGCTCTGTTTACGAGCTCGCTTGCACTAATGTCAAGGAAATTCATGATTTTCTGCATCTTTCTGTACTTTGTTTTGCTGATGTACGTAAGAACTGGATGCGTGCGCAGTTCGTCTTTCTCTATACGGTGCCGTCCCATTTACTCACCTTTTCTTAATCATTTACCTGAATCCCAGTAAGCTGAAGAAACTTTTCTGCATTGAAATTCGGGATATTTTTAATAATGCTCTTTTCATTTTTAGTTAAAGAATCCCACCAGGTACTAAATGCCTTGCCGGTGTCACAAACCTTTAAATAACCACCAATCGTTTCATGTTCGGGATGTGCAACCTTTTCTTCATCAGTCATATCGCTTGATATAATGAATTGGTTAGGTTTAAATTCAATTCTAGCTAGCAAAGAATATGCATATGAATCTCTCCATTGCCGGAAGGTCATATCTGATTCGACATCAAAGATTCTAATAGTATGTTCTTCGGTGCAGAAGCAGCCGGTTTCATTATCTGAAATATTCATATCTCCCGTACAAAAGTCACCCTGATTCCAATTGCCCGTGTTGTAATCGCCAGTGTTCCAATTGCCCGTGTTCTGGTTGCCAGTGTTACGGTGGCCAGTGTTATGGTTGCCAGTGTTGCAATCGCCAGTGTTCCAATTGCCCGTGTTCTGGTTGCCAGTGTTACGGTTGCCAGTGTTACGGTGGCCAGTGTCCCAATTGCCCGTGTTCTGGTTGCCCGTGTTGCAAATTCCGCTATTTGCTTTACCAATATTAACAATGGTTAGAAGTTCATGCCAAGGAATTTCACGAACAATCTCAAGCTTGTTCGTGCAACATTTATCATCACCTTCATCAATTTCACCATGGGAAATAACTTCAGCAACCTTGTTATCAGGGTTAAAACTGTAATAATTAAAACAATCCTTTGCATTTTTGCAAAAGTGAAAACCTTTTTTACACACTGATGGAATAACCTTTTCTTTATAAGTCTTTCCAACTTCATATTTAAACCCTCGGCATGTCCAATCTGGATTAAAAACTTTGAATCCCTTTAGCATTTCAATCATCATCCTCTCCCTCTTCTTTACTCTCGTCATCCTGGGGAGGCGTGTTCTTTTCCATGAGCAGGTCGGAAATCTTGATTTTCAGCTCTGCGATTTCCTTAACGAGATTTTCCTTCTCCTTCTTCAGGGTGTTGACTTCAGCCTGCGCATCATAGCGCTCAGAATTCAAATCTGAGATTTTTTTCTCAGAGATGGCATTCGCAGAAATCAGTGCCCTGTATTCATTAAGAGTAATAGTTACCGTGATTTCGCCGGGGATAGCAAAATCATTACGGATATTATTGCGGGAGTACTCCCCGCCATTTTTGGCCTTGAATAATTCTTCGTTAATTTCTAACATTTTCTTTTCCTCCTGTTTCTGTGGTAAAATAGAGGCGGAAGATAGGCACTTTTCGCACTGGGCTTTGATGTCTCGTACACATCAGAGCCCTTTTTCTATTCAAAATACTTTTCGTTTGCTTCTTCATATTCAATTTCCGAGATTCTTCCCACCTCCTTGTCATCGTTGCAATTCAGAAGAAGCACCCAGTAGCCGCCGCCAAATTCGTTTACGATGGCATTATGAATGGCAGTGATGGTAAGTTCTCCGCCTTTTTCAGATTTGATAATGTAATGGCTCTTATTCAAGCCGTCACACGTTGCAGTAAATTTAAGCGTTTTTTCGCCTCCTCTCATTACAATTCCCGGGCTGCCTTCACACGAATCACCAGCTCAGTACCAGGCTGAAGGTTTCTCGGGTCCTCGATGTGATTGTCTTTCGTGACCTGCCAGACAAGCTTGGCCATGTCTTCCTTGTCAGTTGCGACCTTTCCGACAACGCCCCAGAGAGTGTCTCCCTGTTCAATCGTTTTGTGATACTCGATGAGTTCGGTTTCCTCAGCATGTGTCCACGAGTATGTAGCCACTGCCGCCGAAACAACCAGAACGCCAACGACAAGCAGCCGTTTTAATCTGAGCTTTCTCATTATTTGTATTCCTCCGCTTTAACCACTGCTGACCGGCAGCTTTCTGCCATCCCTTGGATAATCAATCTCAGCCGGATGATCGTCTTCTGCTGCGTATCAATCAGCCGCTTCATCTGCACCAGGTCATCTTCTTTTTCATTGAGGACCGCATACACATCCCGCCGGTTGAACTTGACACCAGGAACACCCTTCAATCGTTTCAGCGTTCCTTCCTGCTCCATGTTGATCACCGTACCGACCGAGACTCCCAGAAGTTCAGCAACTTCATTTCTTGAAAACGTACGGCACACCATCTTTAGCACCTCCCTTTGAAAAACTAGCATTCATTGTGTTTATATTTTTCAACTTTTTGAGTAAAAAAATATTCTCCGATATCAGCATTTTTATCTCTCCTGCCTCTTCCCATCCACAAACACATCGTCGCCGTCATAGCTCATCCTGTGCCATTTACCCTTGCCTTCCTTGAATGCGACTGGATTCACGATGTGCAAATCATCGCTGATTTCATGACCGATGCAGATGATTGAATCGTTGAATGTGCGACTGCTTGACGCTTCTCTCTTTGCTTTCGTGAGTGCGTCCGGCGTTCCATCGTCCTGCACATACCACATCTTGCTAAGCGCATACCAGCCATGGTCTACTGTTTCTTCCATGTACCACATGTTCTTCACCTCCTTCAGGTTGAACACGCGAATTAGTTCTCTTTGCGGTCTACAATCGCCTGCTCTGTTACGTGATGAGTAACAAAGTTTGCAAAAAAAATTTTGTCCGGATTGTTGATTCCAAGGAATTCAATCATTTCGAACATTTCATCACTGTCAAACACTCCCTTTTTCATCTTTTCATAAAAAGTTTTCGGCGTAATTCCCAGATGCTGTGCGACGTCTGCTTGTGTTTTCCCTCTGCTTACAATAATTCCTTTTAAAGCATTTGTATCTATCATTCTCACTGTCACCTCCTTTATTGTTACGTATTACGTAACATTCTTATACCGCAATAATACTCCCTGCTTTATTGCGTGTCAAGTGATTTTTTACTTTTCAAGTAACTTTTTTGTTGCTTATCATGTGTCTTACAAGTATAATAAAGAAAAAAAGGAAGGAGGCATTATTGTGGGACTGAAAGAAAATATCAGAGCTGCTCGCCTCGGTTTAGAAATGACGCTTGATGATGTCGCAAAAGTTGTCGGAGTAAGCCGCCAGACAATTCAAAGATATGAAAGCGGAGTGATCGGTAATATACCATCAGATAGACTGGAAAAACTTGCTGTCGCTTTGCATACTACGCCTGGTTCTTTAATGGGGTGGGATGACAAACACTCTGCAAATAAACCAACTTCTCACGGCGTAAAAATCCCGGTCCTTGGCACCATCGTCGCAGGGATCCCGATCACAGCTGTCGAGAACATTATTGATTATGAAGAGATCTCACAGGAAATGGCAAAGACCGGCGAATACTTTGCGTTAGTCGTCAAAGGCTCCAGTATGGAACCGAAGATTTATGAAGGCGATGTCGTCATCGTGAAGAAACAAAGCACTGTAGATAATGGAGATATTGCTATTGTCCTTGTCAACGGAAACGAAGCCACCATCAAACAGATTCAGAGATCTCAAAGTGGAATCACACTGGTAGGATTTAACGTAGCAGTCTATCCTCCTCACATTTATACCAATGAAGAAATTGAGGACCTGCCGGTCAACGTTATTGGCAAGGCCGTAGAAGTGAGAAGGAAACTATAAAATCCGGACATGAAAAAGGACCGGCATCACGTGAATACCAGTCCTTCAAAGCCGAGAGGGCTTTTCTAAGAAATTCAGACGATCGGGTGCCTACTCTCGTCCTATAAAGAAATATTCTTTACTGAAAGCATATCAACGTATAGTGGCATAAACTAAAGAAGGTGTCGTAACATCTCCTATCCAAAACCCGCCGGTTTTCGCAACACTGTACGTGAGCATACTTTCAGCTTGCTTCTTTATTATATCTTATCTAATAGGCATGGACAACAATTTAAAAAGCTCCCGGGACGTCTCCCAGAAGCTTTTACGGGGCCGTGGAAATCAACAAGAAGCGATGCACTAAGAAATATACTGATTCGCTGTTTGCAGTTTTCTAAGCTGCCTATGCGGCAGTGCGGATATAAAAGCTGTTGATTTAGTCGATGCGACCTTTCTAAGCTGCCTATGCGGCAGTGCGGTTTTCCGTCTCTGCCAGAAAACGCTAGAAACAGGAATACAAATAAAAACTTTTTTGCTCTTGTCTATCCATCTTTATTGTATATATCTGGTGAGGTGAATTTCAATGGAATATCGCTTTTCTATGAGAGAAAAAAATCAATCTATCTGTCTGGTCTTGTCATACAAGGTCAATGGCAAGTGGAAGCAGAAGACAAAACAAGGTTTCAAAACGAAAAGAGCCGCCAGAAATTACCAGGATACTTTACTGGATGCAGTCAGACAGGAAGCCGAAACAGAAACAATAAAGGATATCCAGGATATCACGCTTAAGGATTTCACAAATGAAATATTCTTAAGAGATAAGAAAAACACCATCGAATACGGCACCCGTCAGAATTATATTGTTATGCTGACCCGCTTTGAATCCATTGCAAATAAACCGATCAAATCGATTAAAGAATATGAAGTTGTAAATGCATATAACCTTCTTTTAGATCGTCTCAAGGTTTCAACGAGCAATTTATCATTAGCATACCTGAAAACTGTTTTGAACTATGCTGTAAATACATATAAGATCATCAGAGTAAGCCCGGCACAGTCTGTTGAAATGGCAAAAGACAAGCGAAAAAAAGAAATAAAAGCATTTACAAAAGAAGAGGCAGAGCAGCTGATCAGCAGCATAAAGAACCCGCTGTATAAAATGATCACATTAACCGCTTATCTAACAGGCATGAGATACGGCGAAATCGTTGCTTTGAAATGGTCAGATATAGATTTCTTTAACCAGACGATTACTGTTTCCAAGTCTTACGGTCTATGTCAGAATGGCAAATTTGGTATTAAAATACCAAAGACAAAAAATAGTTATAGAACGCTCCATTGCCCCGCCAGACTTATAAAGGCTCTCATCCAATGGAAAGAATCAAATCCCATCCAGATAGACGGCAGAGTTTACCCAACGACAAGAGCCACACACTCCAACCTTGTTATTGAAATAGGCAAATTCAAGAAAGGTATGAACATACACTCGCTGCGTCATACTTTCGCAACACTCTTATTATCTGAGACGCAAGACATAAACCTGGTTGCTGCCTGCTTAGGGGATAATCCGGCAACGGTCGCAAGGACTTATGTCCATTACACGCAAGACATACGCAAAAAGGCTAACGACTATATAGATGCGATTTTTAATTAAATTTTGGCCGTTTTTCTGCCGTTTTAGCAAAAAACATAGATTTTATCGAATAAATTGCACTTAAAACTCAATTAGTGTATAATAATTTTGTCATTCAAAGTCGTGAATCAAAGGATGTGCATAAGTAATGAAAAAATACATTGCAGCCGCTCTGATACTGATCGTGCTCATTGCAGCCGGCGGCGCTTTTGCGTTTTTTTATTTCTTCAACGGAGGCTCCTGGCAGGGTACCTGGTGGGGCGTGCAGGACGCCGGCGTCAACTGGACCGGCGACAACATGCAAAACCTGGAAACCGTTACATTTACCAGGAATGACGACGGCACCATCACTGTAGACCACAAAGTACAGGTTGGCAGCCGTGAAATCGAAGGCAGTCTTTCCGGCGAAGGGAAAGTCGATGGCGGACGCCTGCAGGTCACTCTCAAGAATGGCAAGACCGAGAGCTTTTCCTACAACGCAGTCGACAAGACCATTGAGACTCCCCTCACCAATGCAGATGATACACCCGTCACACTGAAAGAACTGACCGGCGATAACAATGACGAGATGGAACGCATCCGGAGCCAGATCGTACAGATCTCTCAGAAACCGGAAAACAAAATCGACAAAACACTGGCTTCCTCAAGAAGCTAAAAAAGAAGCTGTGAGAAATGGAAATCATTTTTCACAGCTCTTTTTCGTTGTGCGGAAGGAATGAACCCCTTTCGGCGCATACGCGCCACTTTCCCCTGACGGGGACAGCCTATGCGTTATACCGGCTTTCTTTTACCATCGCACTTCTCCATCTGCCCCCTCCCGTCTTGCTTACGGGTGCCGGCTCAGCATATAATTGAAATAAAGATTCTCCCAATCAGGAAAACATTTTAAGAAGGGATTTCTTATGAAGGATATGCAGGAGAAGATCAGATTTTTCGGCCGGATCGTATCTGTTCAGCCGCGTGCCAATGTCTGGCGCTACCGTCTGGATAACCGTTCACATGGCATGAAGGGCTATAACCTGTTCCTGAAAGGAGTGGCAGACAGCGAAGACAAGGATTTTTCTATTGCCATTTCAGAGAAGCAGCAGGAAAAGCTTCGCTTTCACTTCGGTGATGAAATATCTGGAACTGCCTGGACGAAGCTGTATCCAAAGCTCGACTATGCCGATTATTACCGGGCCGGGGCTTTGAAAAAGATAAAGCCGGCTGATTTTGTCGATGAAGAAAAGACTTCTCCATGGGAGGGTGAAGTTCCATCCTTAGATGTTTACAACTGGCGCGGATGCCGCATGCTGGACGGCCGGAGATGGAGAGGCAAATGCTTCACCTGCAAATGGGCCTGCATGGCAAATGTTATCATTGAATACGACTGGGGCGTTTCCCAGAGATTAAGGTTCGAGAGCTACTGCTATGGCCCGAAAAGCTGCAAGCGGTATGCCATGGGGCGCCCCAGACCTGTCCCCTATAAAGATGCGGGAATTTATTATGATGACGGTGAACTGGACATCATCTGTACAGAAAATCGTGGTGATGATGATTAAGAGAGAGGGATATATATGTTGTTTAGAGGTGACCCATCTGAAAAAGACTGGCAGCTGTTCCGAAAAAAAAAAGGGGCTGGCAGGACGCATATATGGGAAAATTAGTTCAGGAATACATGGAAATTCTGCAAAAGGATGTATCGGCATCGGGAAGATTCTGGACTTTGGAAGAAAGAATCAAAAAAGACAGGAAGAATCCCGGACTAATCGTTGAAATGAGCAGACGTCGCCTGCTTTCTAATCTGGCGAACCTTGCAGCTTACGGCGTCATTCACAAATCTGATTTGGAAGAATTCAGTGATAAAATGAAAAAAGATATTGAAGAAATCATGGACTATAATGGAATTGATTACAAATAAATTCCAATGTATTGATAAAAAGAGCCCCGTGCAAATGCACGAGGCTTTTTCTATTCACGCTCTATTCACTTAAAAGTTATGGCTGATGGTCGCAAAGAAGGTACCGCCTTCCTGCTTGCCGGTCCAGCCGGTGGCCTTGAGGTCGACGCCCCATGGGTGGGAATTGTCGATCTTGCTCTTCCAGCCGAGTTCGAGGAAGCCGCTGGAGCCTTTGACGGTCGGGCTTGGGGTATTCCAGCCTGCGTAGGTGGTCTGGCTTTGCTGCCCGCTTCGTAGTCCCAGCCGATGCCGGCGTAGAGGGATCTTATCTGGTCGAAGTCTCTGGTCCATCTCATGCCGAGTCTGGTGACATAGGAATTGATGGAGTCGAAATCGTACTTCGAGTCGCCGTAGCCGCTGTGGACGACGGCGCTGTCGCTTCCGAGGTAGGTTTAGAAGAATTTACCGTAAATGTCATAGCTGTCACGGTTTCTGGTGTAGATCTTGCCAAGGCCTGCCTGGGCAGCGATGTATGGTGCGCCGCTGTCGTAGCGGGACATGGATTTGGCGATCATACCGTGGAAGTCGCCCTTGAGGTAGCCGGCTCTGACGGCGCCTTCATAGTAGAGGCCGCTGTCGAGATCGCGCCGTAAGAGGATACCGCCGCCGGTATAGTGCTGGCGGCCGTCGCCTCTGGCTCCGGTGTCAAGGTAGCTTGCATAATGGCTCTTGCCGTATTCGAAGAATGGCATGATGGTGTCGATATGGCCTTCGTGCTGGCTTCTTCTTACGAAGCCGACGTTGGCGGCCATGCCGTTGCTGTCGATGTAGGAGCCGGTGTTATAGTGGAGATCGTATCCGCCGACGATAGCATACGGTACGAACTTCGCTTCGATATCATGGTTTTCAATCCATGCGCCTTCTGCAGCATGGAGGGCGCTGCCGGCGATGATGTCGCCTGCGTTCTTGATCGTATTGGCTGCATTTTCCCTGTCTTCCGGAAGGATCTTCGTATCCGTATCAGAAGTTCCTTTTTCGTCCTTCGGAATGGTGATGACGATCGTATTCGCATCTTTCTTTTCGACGATGGCTTTATAGTTGATGAAGCCTGCCGAGGTGACGGTATCGAGGCCGTCGATCGTGCCGTAGCTCGTGTCATCGGTCGTGATGCCGTTCGCATTGTAGAGGAGGTTGATGTACTCGCCCGGGTTCAGCTTCGTATTTCTCTGGACACCGCCAAAGACCGTGGCGCCGGAGACATCCATCGTACCGTCGGTCGTCGTGCTGTTTTGTACAGCCGCCAGGGTTGTATCTGCGTCAACCGCTGCATTTCCAGTGACCGTCAGCATGGTTTCCCCAGCCGTCGTTCCTTCAGGGACGTAGAAATTGAGGTTTTGGAAATAAGCAAAGTCTGCGACCGTCTGGCCTTTGGTATACATATTGTACGTGTTGTTCTTGCTTTCGGTCGTACCATAACCGCCATAGAGGCTCATTTCCGGGTTCAGATCTCCCGCCAGAATATTGATCGTATTGTTATCTGCTGCGCCATCGTAGGTTTGCCCACCATAAATGTCTGTGTCAAGCGTGCCGCCGGATACATTGATTGTGTTGCTATTCGCATCGCCTTCGGTAGTAAAACCGCCATAAATACTGATTCCGCCTGTGACTTCGCCGCCGCTGATGGTGACAGTATTGCCATCAGCATCTCCTGTACTGGCCATACCTCCTGTCACGATAGGTACGAAGTCTTCCGGACTAGAAACTGTACCGTTGGAGATGATGACCGTATTTTCCGATGCGCCCGTCACCCCGGCACCGCCAGTGACTGTCCCCGGATTTCCGCCGGTAATGGTGATCGTATTCCCCGTGGCGCTGCCCCCACTCTGCGCTGCCATCGTGATAGCGGACGTACCTCCGCTGAATACAAGAGTATTATTGACCGCATCCCCTGTCTCGGCGTAACCAGCAACCGTTTTAGTCGAAGAGCCGCCTGTCATTGTGAGTGTATTGTCACTAGCTCCTGTCTTGCCATAGCCGCTGGTGACATGACCGATCAGGTCACCGCCGCTGACTGTGAGGATATTGGAAACAGCCTCGCCGCTTGCTGAATAACCGCCAAAGACGGTATCTGAACTTTCCGTAGAGTCAGCAACTCCAACCGTTCCTCCATTGATGGTGACAGTATTTTTAGAAGCAGTACCATCAGCCGTATACCCGCCATAGACCGTCTTTTCTATAGTGCCGCTTTCGATAGTGACGGCGTTGCCTGTGGCATCATTGCTTGTGGTTCCCTCAGCCGTATAACCGCCATAGACTTCGCCCTTGACAGTGACATCTGAAATTTTGACAGTATTTTGAGAAGCATCGCCAGCTGCTGCCTCACCGGTGAGTGGATTATCCATCTGGTGTAATGCATAACCGCCATAGATATTTCCTGAAACATCTGCCGTGCCGCTCAGTTCGACAGTATTTCCTTCAGCTCCCTTGCCGATAGTATAACCTCCGGCAACGATGCCTCCGACACTGCCTAAAGAAATTTTGACAACGTTATTGGTCACATCGCCCAAATAAGACCAACCGCCGGCTACGCTTCCGGCTATAGAAACCGCTTTGCTTATTTCTACACTGTTTTGGTCAGCCGTCCCATAGATGGCCCAGCCTCCACTTACAACAGGCACTACACTTTCTGTATCTCCTGAACTTGTTACAGCCCCGCCAGTCATGACAACTTTATTGTTTACAGCACTTCCTTCTGGTTGATTATTATAGCCTCCGGAAATCATCTGACTGACTGTACCACCGCTCATGGTTACGCTATTATTTTCTACTCCCTTTCCCTGTGCGCCGTATACTACACCAAATGTACCATCTCTAATTTCAACAGTATTATCTGCCGCCGAACCATTATCCGCCTGACTCCCGGACAGCGTATACTGTACTGATCCTCCTGTAACAAGCACAGAGTTCCCAGAATTGTTTGTATAAGATCTGCCCCCGTATAGAAAATTACTGGTTCCTGCGCTTTCCACATGGTTTCCTGAAGCCGTATTGCCATAGGCCCCGTAGACAGCAGCGGCAGTGCTGCTGCTGTCAAAGATCACGGTATTATTATTTGTCGCACCCAGTCTTGACTGGCCGCCGTAAATCTCAGCCTGGCTTACCTGCGTATTTGTAACATTGACTGTATTATTCGATGCATCGCCTGATTCACCTCCACTGACGGTACCACCATAAATCCTTATTCCAGTTGAGTCCGACGACGCATCCGTCACGTTCAGCGTATTCCCGCTGGCTGTCCCTGTATCACTGTTGCCGGTAATTTCCGTTTCCGTAATTGGTCCCGTCACCGTCACAGCAGCCTCTGCTGTCATGGCAGAAAATCCCATCAGGCTGGATACGACCAGCGCCGTCAAAACTTTGTACTCCCTTTTCATAATCAGCCATCCTCCCCCCTGAAATGCAGCCCTTGGCATGCATAAAAAAGATACAAGTGCTTTCCTTCAAGGAATCCATAAGCCTTCCCGAGACATCAGATCTCTTCCCCCCGAGCAGCCCTCCCAAGGCGGCTCATGCTCAATCAGCAGGGCTAACAGACACTTTTCTATTCTTAATCATAATTCCATGATTAAAAAATATCTATCTGTCAGAATTATAGAGAACTCTGTCCGATAGATATGAGCTCTTTCTATAATGAACTATTTGAATATAGATAAGCATGGCCGGCATTCGATATCATCGGAAGAAAAGGACCCCGCCCGCCAGGACGCTCCCAAAGAGAACTATAAAACCTTTATATACTGGATATGTTTACCATAAAAAAGTGGTAAGCATCTAAACATCGGGGGAAAATGTCGAAGGGATACGGACACATAAAAAGAGCCGCAGAAATGTGCAGTCATTTCTACAGCTCTTTTTGTTTCCATTCAATATGGTTTTATGCTCTGTGGAGTGTGAAAATGGTCAATTCTCTCGGGCAGCTGAAGCGAAACGGGAACCAGCTGGCGTCGCCTCTTGCGACGTAGCCGTAATGAGTACCGTCGCTGTACATGCCTCTCGTGTACTTGAATGGCGTGATGATCGGCTTGCCGAAGAGGCCGAACTGCGTGCCGTGGGTATGGCCTGTCAGTGTCAGGAATGCGCCGTGCTTGAAGCCCTGATCGATGAAATCGGAATGATGGGCCAGAAAGATGACGGGAGCGCCCCTCGGAATACCTGCGAACGCTTCATCAGCCCATTTCTCTTCCTCGATTTCCTTCTGCGTGCCTCTGGCAAACGGGAAGTCGACGCCTGCGACGTAGAGTCTTTGTCCGTCCTTTTCAATGTACGTGTGGTTATTCACCAGCATCTTGACAGGCGTATTCTTCAGGTCCTCTTCAATGAGCGGCTGATTCCTGTAATACTCATGATTGCCCCAGATGTAGAAAATGCCGTCCGGGAAGTACTTCTCTGCTTTCGTGAAATCCTCAGCGACCTGCGGCATGTACCGTACGTCGTCGATGAGGTCCCCGGTGAAGAAAAGGACGTCCGCTCCTTCATTCTTTGCGCGGAGGAGCTCAGCCGGCATATCCGTATAGCGGAAGTAAGCGCCGATGTGCGTATCCGTTTCCTGTGCGACCTTGTACCCATCAAACGCCGCCGGAAGATCCTTGACGTAGATGTCATGATACTCGACGACTTCGCGGCTGTTCCCCATCACGCAGCCGTAGACGCCGATCACAAGCGCGATGGCGATGAGGCCTTTCCCCAGGTTGGAAATGAAGTACCTGAGCCCCGGGATGAAGGAAAGGATTCCAAGGATAAAGGCAGGAATCGGAATGATGAGACAGGCGACCATGATGCCGTCCAGAAGGTAGGCAAGATAAAGCGACCAGAACCCGTAGCTGTCATAGGCAAGCCCATACCAGTTGAAGTACCAGGCAGGGATCGCGCCTGCGATAGCGCCTCCCAGCGACCATAAATAAAAGCGCCGCTTACGAAATACGAGCGCCAGGATCGAACCGTCAATGAGTCCGATCACCGCGAACATCATGATGATGAATTTTCCAAATGCCATAAGCGGCTCCTTTCTGTGTAATCATAGAATTATGCGCAAAATCCCCGCCTCGGCGGCAGGGACTCTTTGATCAGAAATCGGAAATCAGCTTTTCTGCAAAAGCCGCAAGTCTGGCATGCGGTCCTGCCAGCGGGATTTCCTTGTATTCTTCCGGCGAGAAGTACTTGTACTCCCCTTCCGGCACGGTGATATTTTCTGCCATGTACGCGTTCATGTACCAGATGCGGTGCGTGAAGACATGCTTGTACTTCCAGACAGGTCCTTCCAGTTTTCCATGAAGGAAATGGGAAAGTTCATCTGCCGCTGTATCTGCCTTCTCGGATAGGACCATGGGGAATTCCCACATGGAGGCGAGCATGCCTGTCGCGGGCCTTTTATGGAGAAGAACCTTTCCATCCATGATGCAGATGGCACAGGCCGCATAGAACTCCTTAGGCGGCTGTTTCTTTCCGCGGACAGGAAGCTCCTCTTCCCTTCCCTCTTTCAAAGCACGGCAGTAAGACGAAAGCGGGCACATGCTGCACCTTGGGCGCTTCGGTATGCAGACATTCGCGCCAAGATCCATCAGCGCTTCATTGAAGTCTCCAGCCCTTTCAGGAATCGTTTCCTCGCAGAGCGTGCGGATCTTCTTCCTTCCCGCCGTCTTCAGGACATCATCCTCGATGCCGTAGAGTCTTGCATACACGCGGAGGACATTTCCGTCGACAGCCGGTTCCTTCTTTCCAAAAGCAATGGAAAGAATAGCCCCAGCCGTATAGTCGCCGATTCCTGGAAGCGCACGGACTTCGTCCGCCGTATCCGGCATTTCGGATCCGTACTTTTCTTCCATCTCGCGCGCCGCCTTGTGGAGATTCCTTGCACGGCTGTAGTAGCCAAGCCCCTGCCACTGGTGAAGGACATCCTGCTCATCGGCATCCGCCAGATCCTTGATTGTCGGGAAACGCGCCATCCAGCTTTCGTAGTAAGGCTTCACTGCCTCCGTCCTCGTCTGCTGCAGCATGATTTCCGAGACCCACACATGGTAAGGATTCCTTGGCTTGGATTCCCTCCACGGAAGATCGCGCTTATTGGCATCGAACCAGGAAAGAAGGCGCTTCGGCCAGTCTTTATCCGGCATACTCATTGATCCATGTCCTCGAATTCATAATCATAGACCGTCTCGCCATCCTTGTCGAAATAGATGGTGCCGCGGATTCTTTCGCCCTTAAGGATCATAGGCAGCCACACGCGGTCGGCCATCCACATATTTTCATAAGGAAACTCGGAAGGAAGGAACCACTTCGGCTGCATTTCCTCTGTCTCAGCGGGCGTCCCTTCCCAGACCTTCACGAAATAGACGATGCCGGCATGCGACCACTCCGGATCCGAAGGCTGATGGAAATAGAGATCGCCGACAGGGATGAGATCCTCCGGGCGTGCTTTCAGGCCTGACTCCTCGAAGAGCTCACGGGCTGCGCACTCGCGCATCGTTTCTCCCGCCTCGATCTTTCCGCCAAAGCCATTCCACTTGCCAAAACCCATGCCCCTTCTCTTGCGTCCAAGGAGGATCCTTCCGTCCTGTCCGACCGGATAGACGAGCGACGTATCACGCATTTGTCTTATCGCCCGGATCGTAGGTTTCGAAATACAGTTCACGGAAGAGGCGCTTGCCTGCCTCCGTCTTGTAAAGGCGGTGGTAGAGAGCCTCATTCTGCTTCAGCGGCGCGCCGTCCTCATACTGGTTCACCAGCATGTCCGCCTCCGCCAGAATTTGGGCATCCGGGCCGTCGATGCTGCCATAGGAATGGTGATGGGCCACCAGCCAGCAGATACGCTCCGTGTCCTCCTTGTCAAAACCCAGCTCTTCCAGCATAGGCCGCGCTTCATCGGGGCCCAGCTCCTGCTGAATCTGTCCGTCATTCCGGCTAAACCGCCTCTCCCCTTCATGAATGCCGATGTCATGCACGTAAGCAGCTGCCTCCAGCCGGAAAAGGGTCTTCTCATCCAGCCCTTCCTCCCTGCCAATCTGGGCAGCGAAGGCATGGACCTTCAGGAAATGGTGAATTCTGCGGGGATCTCCTTTGTCATAGGTAATCATGGCCTTGCATAAAGCAGTCAGTTTATCCATAATATTTTCTCCTTGTGTAAAAAGGCAGAACCATCTCAACGCATTTAAGGAACCACCTACCAACTCATCATCTTAATTATATCTAAATTGTCAAAATAAAAAACAGTGCAGCAAAAGATTGCCACACCGTTTATATGTCTGAAAACCACCAATTATTAAACCTTATTTTCATTATGCGATTGACTAACATCAGAAAGAAGAGGTTTTATTTTATCAAAATCGCCATTATATCTTGCAATTTCATACTCATACTCCTTAGAATTGGTATATTGATTTATATTTTTATCAAATGTGCATAACCTTTCAACCCCAAATTTAATAGCATTTTTAGTATTTTTACGTGGATCCTTTTCCGTCAAATAGGCTCCCCAAGATACATCAATCGGAACACATCCAGGTGACCAATAAAGAGGTACAGGTCCATAGCCATGAATTTGATTATCCGGGTAAGCTATATATTCTCCCACCGTAAAATCAATAGCAGGTGCCTCAGTGGTAACAGTTGCGCCAAATCCATTCTGCCAAGTTTGAGTTTCCGTATGCTGCCCTTTTAATTCAATTACCAATATAAATGGTATTTCCCCTGGCTTCACCTCTTTTAAATACATAGAAGCCGAATCTTGAAATTTCGGGATAGCCCGAATATCGTCCACAACAAATCTTTTTTTGTAATTGTTCCTGACAGTATCTTCAAACTGTTTCTTGCCTTTGGCCAAATTCCCATCGCTATTTTGACAACTGATAACACCATCAGAAACCGCATAAAAAATAACTACTCTTTTATTACTGGGAGACTGTGCCTCTGCTGAAGGATAATATATACTCCACAGAAACAAGATAAGCAGAATAATAATTTTTCTTAGCATTTTCCCACTCTCCCCACTATACAATGACTAAGTCCACACTTAAAACTTCCTGCACTAAAGCATGGCATTTCTACTTTAATAATATTTTATCATAGCGCGCAATAAATTTCACCACGCAAAAACGGTGTGATAGAAAGCTATCACACCGTCTCTTGTACGATTATTTTGCCAGTTTCTGGGCTACGGCAGAAGTCACATCTACGCCGCCATTTACGACTGCACCCTGTTCAAGGATGATATCCAGTCCCTTTTCCTGACGAACTCTCTGGATAGCTTTCATGATATCGGAGAGAATCGGCTGCATGGTGGACTGTTCTTCCTGGTTCAGGTCGCGCTGGATTTCATTGGCAATCTGCTGTTTTTCCTGATCGCTCTTGCCTGCTGCGCGTTTCTTGAAGTTTTCCTGAGCCTTCTGAGCTGCATTTCTCATGTCGAGCTGAGCTTTCTGCATTTTCGGATGAGCCTGCAGAAGAGCGTTGGAATTGACGTAGCCGATGCCTGCTGCGGAAGCAGAAACCATAGCGCCAAGAGTAATCATGCCAGCAGCGATAGCTGCAACTGTCTTTTTCATTTTCATAGATTTTTCCTCCTTACGAACCCCTAAGCCCCCTGGGGTAATGAGCATATATTCATTTTATGCTAACATTTTCGAAGTGTCAATGTTAGATGCTATAATTCAATTTTTATTAAACTGTTCTTTAGTTCAATTTAAACTATACTCGGCTGAATAAGTATATACTACTTCGTTTCTTCCGTCTTGCCGTCTGCTTTCGCCTCAAGGACAGCCGTTTCTTTCTCTTCCTTCATGGCCTGTTCTGCTTCCTTCAGGGCCGCTTCGCGGACTTCTTCCTTCTTTTCTTTCTTCTTGGAGAAACGGGAAATCACTTCCGGCACCATGTTGAGGACACGGTCGATCGTCGTGTTGGCAGCCGCATTCTTGATGGAGAAGAGTTCGACTCTTTCACCCTTCATGATCAGGACAGCCGTCGGTGTGACCTTTCCGCCGCCTGCTCCGCCAGCTCCGGCCGTGCCGTGAGAGCCCGTGCCAAAGCCAAAGGAAATATCAACGAAAGGAACGATTGTTGCATCCCCCAGATGAATCGGTTCCCCGACAACAGATTCTGTCGTAATCATTTCCTTGAATTCTTCGAAAATCTGCTTTCTTACTTCGTCATCCATTTACTTTTCCCCCTCTTCTGAAATGCCAGAATTCCCTCGTCTCACGGGCGACTGCCAGCGTGAGCAGGATATAAACGACATACAAAGGAATGATCCTTCCGTCTCCTTCTCCCTTGAGAGTGAAGACCTTGTCCGTGAAATTCCATTCCACGTCTTCAAAGGGTCCTGGCAGGAATGCTTTCACGATCCCGCAGGCAACGCCGGTCGACATGGGATCCCCCGTGCCGAAAGCTCCTTTGACTCTCCAGCTGCCCGGAAAACTGTGAGCCAGCACCTTGGCGGCAGCTATGAGAACTTTCTTTATAAGTCCATTATCTAACGCAAAAAGAAACTGCGCAAGATAGGAAGGTGTTTTTTTCTTAATTTTCTCTGATTCCTCTGTTTCTTCTTCGGAATCATCTTTGGAAACTTCCTTCGTTTCCTTTGAAAGATCGATCGGTTCTTCCCTCACGATCTCTGCCTCTTCTGCCCTTGCATCATCTTCCCTGGCAGGGGCATTCCTGGAAGCTTCTGAAGTCTCCTGTTCCTTCTCCGCTTCCCTTTCCCGGGCATCATGCTCCATCTCCTCGAGATAGGCATTCATCTCCCGGACTTCTTCCTCTTCCATACCCTCGTCTTCATAATCATCCGTTTCCTCTTCCTTTTCTCCCGGGAAGGATACCTCCTTCTTGAAAAGGCCGAAGAACGCTTTCACCGTCACCTGCGCCTTCCATTTCTCAAAAGAGAAACGGTACCGGATCGGGATCAAAAGCACAAGGATGACCAGAAGCAAAACTCCGATTACGATCATCGCAATTTTCATGGAAGTCCATAGAGGCGGGCCAGTTCAGCCGCAGCCTCCCTCACCTCCTTCACGAGATAAGCGGGCGAAAGAATCTTGACGAGCGGCGCATGACGCATCGCCCATGCCTTCATCGCTTCGGGCTGGATCATGATCTCGATCGTGACCTTTGTCTGGCTGCCCGATGAAAGATGAGCCGTCTTGCCGAAATCATTGACGATGTCCGTCATGAGATGCCAGTCTGCTTCGAACGTGCAGAGCTCCGGCTTCCCGCGGAAAATTTCATGCGCAGAATACAGGTAATCCGACGGCTTCAAAGCCTGGATCTGGGCCTGCGTCAGTGTATCAGATGCCGGATCCTCCAGAAGCTTTACGTCAGACATGAGATCGAGGAAGTACACCTCGATCCCGCCTTCATCCTTTTCCGCCAGAAGCGCATAACGGTCATCGGAAGCGATGATCAGAAGCGGGCTTACCGAAAGAAGCCTGTCCTCGCCGGATGGCAGCCTTCCATGATGGCGCTTGCCGTCCGCTTCGTAATGGTCATAGTAGAAGGAAATCTTCCTCTTTCCCTCGCCTGCCGTCGTCAGAAGCGCAATCACCGGATCAAAATCCGCAGCTTTCCCCGCAGATGGAAGATTCCTTACCAGAGTCTTTCCGTCGTCGAAAGAACGGATCTGGATCCTCTTCAGCTTCTCAGCGAGCTGTTTGACCTGCTGCGGCGGAAGATGAGAAAAATAGAGAAGATCGATGAGCGCCTTCAGATCCTCCCTGGCCAGCACATGATCCCAGTACCAGTCAAGAGAGAGAGGCACCTTCTTCCCGTTCATCATGCGCGGCACTTCGCGGCAGAACACAGGAAGCCCTGCATCCCGAAGCCTTGTGAGATTTCTTCCCACAGACTTCCTGTTCACCGCCATGCCATACTTTCCTTCCATATAGTCGAGGATTTCCTGCTGCGAGAGCGGGTGATCCTTGTCCGATTCGCGCAGAAGCACCTGCACGATACGGATGATCGACATCTTGCTCCCTGTATCTCCCTTTTCCACCGCCATAGGATCACCTGCCCGTTACTTTCCTGACAAGATCGTCAGACAGCCACGAGCCGAAAGCTGCCAGCGCCCCGGTCAGAGCGGAAACAGCCGGCATATGGACAGCTTTGTGGACGATGGCCGCAATCGCAGCCCCGCCGAGCACGTCGGACGGATAATGCATGCCTGCAAACACGCGGGAAAAAGCAAGAATCCCCGCAAGGACTGCCATCAGCTTCGAGCCCTTCGTATTGTGGCGGAGGAGCTCCATAGCCACCACGCACCCATTCATCGTGTGATTGCTCGGGAAAGAAGCATTCGCGCGGTGACCCGTGAAATTCCAGATCTGGGGACTTTCCCTGAAGGGACGCTCACGTTTCCATACGCGTCCGATGGCATAGGAAATAAGCGAAGCTATGCATACGCCGATAAAAGCGGAAACGCATGCATTTCTCCTGTCTTCCCTTGTCTTTCCTGGAGTGAACCAGAGGAGAAGACCGTAAATCACAAAGGCCCAGTGCCCGTACCGGGTTATCAGATCCATCATCAGATCAAAAGGCCGAACTTTCCCGGCCAGGCTGTTAATCTTGACAGCCGCTTTCAGATCAGCATTCATCTCAGACACCTCTTTGCGAAAAAGTGGAAATTATTCCCATTTTCTCATAAATTTAATGTTATATTCATGATTTTATCACAGACATAGATCAATCGCAAAAACGCGCCTGCAAGGAAGCATGAGCGAGGAAACTCCTATTTCGCTTCCTTTTTCTCTTCTTCCAGTTTCCGCTCCTCTTCCAGCTTCTTTTCCTTCATCCGGTCCAGGTATCCCGTGCGCTTCAGAGCGATCGATATCAGCGCCACGACAGCGCAGAGCAGCATGAACGTATTGATGCCCGTCATCCCGCTTCCCCAGCCCACGCGGTACACCATATAAAAGAAAACGAGAACGACGAGCGCATCCTGAAATTTGTCAAACATAAATCCTCCTGCGGCAAGACTGCCGGGAATGGCATTAACGCCTGAATACAAAAAAGGAGCTGCCGGAGATCACTCTCTGGCGGCTCCTTTTTTCTATTATATCAGTTTCCCGCTTGTTCTTTCAAAAATCAGCAGGTATGGCACTTTTCATAGAGGCCGTTCTTCTTCAGAAGCTCGATGACCGTTCTTCCGATATGAGCGACAGTCGGTGCAACTGGAATGCCTACCGCTTCAAGAGCTGCAATCTTTTCAGCAGCCGTGCCCTTGCCGCCGGAAATGATAGCGCCTGCATGACCCATGCGTTTTCCTAGAGGTGCCATGCGTCCTGCGATGAAGCCTGCGACCGGTTTCTTCATGTTTTCATGAATCCATTTGGCAGCTTCTTCTTCCGCATTGCCGCCGATTTCGCCGATCATGAGGACTGCATCCGTATCCGGATCTTCATTATACAGCTTCAGAGCATCAATGAAATCCGTGTCCTTGATCGGGTCACCGCCGATGCCGATAGCACCGGTCTGTCCGATGCCTGCATTCGTCAGCTGGAATGTAGCTTCATATGTCAGCGTGCCGGAACGGGAAACGACGCCTACATGGCCTTTCCTGAAGATTTCGCCTGGGATGATGCCGATATTGCACTGATCGGTCATAAGCAGCCCCGGGCAGTTCGGTCCGATGAGACGTGTCTTTCTTCCAACCATATAGCGGTGAACGACGACCATGTCTTCGAGCGGAATATGTTCCGTGATGCAGACAACGAGCGGCACTTCAGCCTCTACAGCTTCCATGATGGAGTCAGCAGCCGACGGAGCCGGTACGAAAATGATGGAAGCATCGGCCCCGGTTGCAATGACAGCATCGCGGACCGTATTGAATACAGGAATCCCCTGCACCAGCTGGCCTGCTTTTCCCGGAGATACACCGGCGACGATATTCGTGCCAAATTTTCTCATCTGCTCTGTATGGAAACGGGCAGCCTTGCCTGTGATGCCCTGTACAATGACCTTCGTATCCTTATTAATCAGAATCGCCATTTTACTTTACCTCCCCTTCTGCTGTTTCTGCAGGAGCAGCCGGTGCTGCCGGCTCTGCTGCAGCCTTTTCACGTTCTTCCTGCTCCTTGACGAGCTGGATGACACGGATAGCGCCTTCTTCCATGGAGGTAGCCGGGTACAGATTCTTGATATGAGCGGTATGGAGGATTTCCCTGCCGCGTTCTACGTTTCTCCCTTCCAGTCTTACGATGACCGGGATCGGGAATTCAGCTTTCCCTTCCGAAAGGAGAGCTGCCGATTCTACGATGCCTTCTGCAATGACATCGCACTTGTTGATGCCGCCGAAGATATTGATCAATACCCCTTTGACCTGATTATCTTCCATCATGATGCGGAATGCCGCAACGATCTTTTCAGGAGTCGAGTCGCCGCCGACATCCAGGAAGTTGGCCGGATCGCCGCCGTTTTCCTTGATGATATCGACTGTCGCCATAGCCAGGCCTGCGCCATTGACCATGCACGCTACATCGCCGCCGAGGTTGACGTAGTTCAAGCCTTCACGGGCAGCCTGTGCTTCCTTCTGATCTTCTTCAAGGACATCGCGCAGAGCCACGATATCCGGGTGACGAGCCAGCGTGCTGTCGTCGAAGTTCAGCTTCGCATCGAGAGCGATGACATCATTTTCCTGTGTCAGGACCATCGGGTTGACTTCAGCCAGCGAGCAGTCCTTGCCGACGAAGACCTGGTAGAGATACTTCATGAAAGCAGCTGCCTTGTTGACAGCGACCTGTTCGAAATGGAGACCGTAAGCCATGCGCTTTGCCTGGAAATCAGCAAGGCCGATGACCGGATCGATGTATTCCTTCAGGATTTTTTCCGGATGCTCAGCAGCTACCGTTTCAATATCCATGCCGCCGGATTCAGAACCCATCATGACGATGCATTCTGCCTGACGGTCGACGAGGAAGGACAGGTAGTATTCCTTCTTGATATGGCAGCCCGCTTCGATCAGAAGACGGGTGACCTTCTTGCCTTTCGGGCCGGTCTGTTTTGTTACGAGTGTCTTGCCCAGGATTTCTCTTGCATACTGACGGACTTCATCAAGAGAATGAGCGATCTTGACGCCGCCTGCTTCGCCGCGTCCGCCTGCATGGATCTGTGCCTTGACGACGACGACCGGCGTGTCCAGACGCTTCGCACTCTGCACAGCATCTTCGACGGTGAAGGCCGGGTAGCCTTCCGGTACATGCAGACCGTACTGCCTTAGAATTTGCTTACTCTGGTATTCATGAATATTCATAAAAAACTTCCCCCTTTATCGAGGACAAATACCGCCGTCCATCGCAAAGATCCCTTCTCATGGAAGCGGCGAAATAATACCAACAGTGAGAACATTCGATTTCACCTTTGATGATACCACGAAGACAGGCGGAATGGTATGAGAAAAACGCACAGAAAACCGTGCCTGCCTCGTTTTATTTATTTATATCTATGTATTAAATAATTCTTTCCCTCAAAAGTGACACTAAAACTTGCAAAATCCTCATAGCTGTGATTCTCGCTGTATATTCTATAATGAAAAAGGAATGTACAAAGCTGCGTCATTGCTCCGCATCCGCTCTTCGTACATTCGCTCTTCATATTAGCTTTTATATTTAGCTTTTATATAAGGAATGCCTGGCGCTTTATCCAAGCGTCTTATAGCTGCCCGTCATCTGATCGAGGATCATGTCGTCAGCAAAGAGAGCCGTCCCTTTCAGCGTCCCGAGATCCGGTGCCTTCACGCCGTCATTGACCGTCGTGAAAAGGTATTCGTCATTTTCCTGCTGCACCTGATCAAGTTCGACCCACATGCCTCGGGTTCCGCCGCCTGCGCGGTAAACGATGAGACTCTTTCTCCCGTTTCCTGAAAGATCAGCGGCAATGACAGGACTTCCGACAAGCGTCAAAGTCTGATGCACTTTCCAGCCATTGCCATCCGACACAAGCCAGACAAGCGTATCGCCGCCCGTTCCCGAGAACCAGGGGCCCGAGAGAAGCGCAAGTACGTCTCTCTCTCCCGTTCCCGAAAGATCCACGTAATCATAATACCAGCGTGTCCCGGAAAGCTCTTTCTGCGGAATCTCCAGTCCTTCGATCAGAGCCGTCTTGACAGCGGTATCGCCTGCTTCCTCTGACAGCTCGCAGGAAATTTCCGGACCCAGAAACCGGTTCTCCGCTGCCACGTAATGCATGCCGTCACTCGCTGATGCAGAAAGACCGCCTGATAAAAAAGCCAGGCCAGCCTGAACTGCTGTGATTTTTCCTGTATGACTCATGAATGCCTCCTGTCTCAAAGCCAAGCTTTGAAAACCGGCCGGCACTTCCGCGGAGCATTCCGCAGAACCTCCAGTCGTCCATTTTTGCTAATGGGAACCATCCCTTATTTCTATCTTACCAAACGAGCCTCATGATGACAAAGAATTTTAAAACAAATTCTATCAGAATACGAAAAAATCTAATACGGCACGTTCTGCGAACACCGCTCCGCAGCCTATATATTCTTTATATAAGCAAAGTAATAAAATTCAATAGGATACTTATGTAAAGCATTGGTAATATATCATATTTTACATGTTTTCCTTGCTTTTTAGTACATTTTATTTTAAACTGATACTTAAGGTTACTTATCGGCAGCCTCAGTTTGTTATGTTTCTTAAAAAAATAAAGGGATAAATTATGGATCGCAGACAAAAAAGAACAAGGACCGCTATCTTCAAATCTTTCAGCGCACTCCTTTCCGAAAAACCGTATGCAAAGATCACTATTCAGGACATCATTGACCTGGCCAACATTGGAAGAAGCACATTCTACGCTCATTTTCAGACCAAAGAATGCCTGCTTGAAGAAATGTGCGGCGAACTCTTCGATCACATCATTGAAGGCGTCATGAACGACGACCTCCCGAGCGACAGTGACGCACATGAAACGATAAACGGTCATGATCCCGTTTTCTGTCACCTGCTCCAGCACATCGCGGCCAACACAAATCATACACGCGACCTGCTGACCTCCGACAGCTCGGATATCTTCCTCCGCTTCTTCAAGCAGAGCCTTGATAAACTGATCGAATCCTACCTGCTGAAAAACAACAAGCTTCGCGGACAGGTTCCGGAAAGCTTCCTTGTCAACCACATTTCCGGCAGCTTTGTCGAAATGGTTCAGTGGTGGGTCAGAAACGGCATGAAAGAAACACCGGAAGAACTCGACCGTTACTTCCACGCCGTCATCTCCAACATTATCTAAGACAAGTTCATAGAATGACTAAAGAAAAGTCCGCAGAAATTTGCGGGCTTTTTTTATCGTGGAGGAGGATCTGAGGGAAATCAACCCATCTTCTTAGAAAATGCACCCCCCTTTCGTCCCGTACAAAACAATTGAGCCAGTACTGATATTAATATAGAGTCAATCAGTATACGGTCCACTTTCCCCTGACAGGGACAGCTTGGCAAGGAATAAATGAAAGAGCTCGGCTCTTATTTGTTTGAAACCTCTCGTAAATCCCCCCTCCCCCCTTTCACCCGGCATCAGGATTTCGAGTGCTATGCTAAAACTGGACAGGGGTGGGATAAGAATTTAGACAGCCTTTG